>Ga0160430_100776_pt1 | contig 15187 bp, 15 predicted proteins | sample HID1971I_E0MG_FD_108274 | JGI IMG/M metagenome (GOLD analysis project Ga0160430, IMG submission 108274) | Enriched millipede-associated microbial communities from UW Madison campus, WI, USA - HID1971I_E0 MG | ecosystem: Host-associated > Arthropoda: Insects > Digestive system > Unclassified ...
CCGAACTGCTCGTGCAGACGTGCCACAAGCGCGGAGCACATGCGATCGGCGGCATGAGCGCGTTCATCCCGAACCGCCGTGACCCCGAGGTCACCGAGCGGGCGCTCGCCGCGGTGACGGCCGACAAGCGTCGCGAGGCCGGCGACGGCTTCGACGGCACCTGGGTCGCGCACCCCGACCTCATCCCGACCGCCCGCGCGGAGTTCGACGCGGTGCTCGGCGACCGGCCCAACCAGGTCGACCGCCTGCGCGATGACGTCGAGGTGACCGCGGCCGAGCTGCTCGACATCCCGTCGATCGGCGGAGAGGTCACCGAGGCCGGCGTGCGCGACAACGTCTCGATCGCGATCCGCTACATCGAGTCCTGGTTGCGCGGCACGGGCGCCGCGGCGATCGACAACCTCATGGAGGATGCCGCGACCGCCGAGATCTCGCGCTCGCAGATCTGGCAGTGGCTCGACAACAACACCGTCACCGCCGAGGGCACGCGCATCGACCAGACGTCGATCGTGCGCCTCATGGCCGAGGCCGTCGCGGCGCTGCCCCGCTTCGAGGGCGATCGGTTCGACGACGCGATCTCGGTGTTCCGCACCGTGGCGCTCGAGCCCGAGTTCCCGACGTTCCTCACGGTCGGGGCCTACGCCCGGTTCCTCTGAGACCGGCGGCCCGAGTCGCCCGACTCCGTCCAGAGTCGGGCGACTCGGCAGCTCGCCACCTCGAGCCCCGAAGGGCCGCGTCGACCGCATCCGGTGATCCCGGAAGGTGCAACGGTCGGCGCGGCCCTCTCGGCGTGGGGCTGGCGCGGCTCGGGCCGGGTTCCGGCGGTGTCGCAGCCGGCTGTTATGCTGACGCCCGCTCAGACCGCGTAGCGTCGGCTACTCGTCCACACCCCCTGGAGTTCCATGCCCTCGCTGCGTTCCACCGTTCTCGCCCCCGCAGTCCTCGCGGTCCTCCTCCTCTCGGGTTGCGCCGCCGGCGCCACGACGGCGGCCGAAACCGGTGCACCCGAGCCGAAGCCGACCGAGACGGCCGAGGCGCCGGCGCCGGCAGAGGGCGCGACCGAGCAGAGCGTCGAGGAGGCCTGCGGGTTGCTGGCGGCGGGCGTACAGCCCTTCGTGGAGATGTCCTCCGACGGGCAGGACGTGACGGCCGAGGCGGCGCAGGATCCGCAGGGAACGATCGCCGAGATTCGAGGAGTCGCCGACACGTTCTCGGCGAGCGTGGCCCAGGTGACGAACCCCGAGGTCGTTGCGGTCGCCGGTTCCGCGAGCGCCGCGCTCGACTCCTACGTCGACGCCCTCGACGCGATCGTCGCCGACCCCCTCGACGCGGACGTCGCGGGAGCGGCGCAAGCGCAGGCGCAGTCGATCGGCCAGGCCTTCTCCGCGATCGGCGACGTCTGCAGCTGACCGGCGCATCGCACGAGACGCTCGGAGAGCCGCGCGCCGTCACACGCTGCCGCGACATCCGTCGGCCTGCCAGAATGTCGAACCGTGACCCGAACCACGATTCGCCAGGCCGGACCGACGGATGCCGCGGCGCTCGCCGATCTCGCAGCCGAGACGTTCCCGCTCGCCTGCCCGCCGTCGACCACGCCTGAGGCGATCGCCGAGTTCATCGCCGTGAACTTCACGGTCGAGCGCTTCGACGCGTACCTCGCCGACTCGGACCGCATCCTCATGGTGGCCGAGGTCGGGGCCGAGGCCGAGATCGACGCGGATTCGGCCGAGGGCGATGCCGGTGAGCTCGTCGGCTACACGATGCTCGTCGCGGGCGAGCCCGCCGACGCGGATGTCGCGGCCGCCGTCACGGCACGGCCCACGATCGAGCTCAGCAAGTTCTACACCCGCAAGGTGCTGCACGGCACGGGCTCCGTCGCCGGTCCGCTCATGATCGGCACGCTCGAGGCCGCCGAGGAGACCGGCGCCGCCGCCGTCTGGCTCGGCGTCAACGAGGAGAACGAGCGGGCCATCCGCTTCTACGAGAAGCACGGCTTCGTGAAGTCTGGCCGCAAGCACTTCCGGCTCGGCGACCGCGACGAGGACGACTGGGTGCTCGTGCGTCCGGCGGCTGCGGGCGCCGCCTAGCCCTCGGCGCGGGCGCCGCGCACGACCCGGTACGCGGCCAGCGCCGCCTCGCGCGACTCGCCGAGATCCACGACGGGCTCGGGGTACTCGTCGGTGTCGACCTCGGGCACCCACCGGCGCACGTAGGCCCCATCGCGGTCGAACTTCGTCGCCTGCAGCAGGGGATTGAACACGCGGAAGTAGGGCGCGGCATCCGCACCCGAACCGGCGACCCACTGCCAGTTGAACGGGTTCGAGGCCGCGTCGGCGTCGACGAGCGTGTCCCAGAACCATTGCTCGCCGCGGCGCCAGTCGATGAGCAGGTTCTTCGTGAGGAACGACGCCGTGACCATGCGCACGCGGTTGTGCATGGTGCCCGTGCGCCAGAGTTCGCGCATGCCCGCATCGACGAGCGGCACGCCCGTGCGACCCTGCTCCCACGCCTGCATTGCCGAGGGATGCAGCCGGGGCCACGGGAACGCGTCGAACTCGGGCCGCCAGTTGCGGGTCGCGAGGTCGGGGGCGTGGAACAGCACGTGCCACGCGAACTCGCGCCAGCCGAGTTCGGCGAGGAACCGCCCCCGGCTCGTCGCCGCACCGCGACCGCCGTCGACCGACCTGCGCTCGCGCACCGCGTTCCAGACCTCGAACGGGCTGATCTCGCCCCACCGCAGGTGCGGCGACAGTCGAGAGGTCGCATCGATCGCCGGGCGGTCGCGGTCGTCGTCGTAGTCGCCGAGCCGTTCGTCGAGGAACGTCGCGAGCCGGTCGTGCGCGGCGGCCGAGCCGGGAGTCCACGTCTCGCGGAGACCCGCCGCCCAGTCGGGGCGGGTCGGCAGCAGGTGCCATGACGCGAGGTCGTCGCTCGCGACATCCGCAACGTGCGCTTCGAGCGCATCGGGTACGGCGAGCGGATGCCGCGGCTCGGGCGCCGCGAGGCAGGCACGCCAGAACGGGGTGAAGACCGAGTACGGCGTGCCCTGCCCGGTGCGGATCGTCCACGGCTCGAACAGCAGGTTCGCGGCGAAGCTGTGCACCTCGAGCCCGGCGTCGGAGAGGGCGCCCTTCAGCTCGGTGTCGACCTCGCGCTCGGGGCCGCCGTAGCGGCGGTTCCAGTACGCGGCGCCGGCGCCGGTCTCGTCGACGAGCGAGCGGATGACGCGGCCGGCCGACCCGCGACGCAGCACGAGCGTCGCGCCGAGGGCGTCGAGGTCGCCGCGCAGCGCCTCGAGCGAGCCATGCAGCCACCAGCGGGCGGCCCCGCCGAGCGGGCGGATGCCGGGGGACTCCTCGTCGAGCACGAACACGCAGACGACGGGCGCGCCGAGGTCGACCGCCGCCGCGAGCGCCGGGTGGTCGGCGACGCGGAGGTCGTCGCGGAACCAGACGATCGTGGGGGCAGCGGGCATGCGCCCGACGATACCGGGCGCGCCTACGCACGGCGCCGAGAGGACGGGATTCGGCCGTGCGTGGGCGGCCCGCACCGCCGAATCCCGTCTGCTCGAGCGGGCGACCGGGTCAGGCGGTCACACGTTCGGCACGCGCCGCCGCCGACCGAGCGAGCGCCCAGGTGCCGAGTCCCGACGCGAGGAAGACCACCGCCAGGATCGCCCACCCGGCCAGGCCCATGTTGATCGCCGTGGCCGTGACCACGGCGGGCGCGAGCGTCGCGCCGATCGAGTAGCCCATCGAGTACACGCCCTGGTAGGTGCCCGCCTGCACGGGGTCGGCGAGCTCGAAGCTGAGCCCCCAGCCACCGGCCTGCGAGAGCACCTCGGCGAACGCGTGCGTGATCGAGGCGAGCACGATGAACACGACCGAGAACCACACCGGAAGGCCCGCAGCCGCGGCGTAGACGAGGCAGGTCGCCGCCATGAGCCACGCGGCGATCGCCGACACGCGCCCGGCCCGGCGCAGGTCGTGGGTGCCGCGCGAGAGTGGAACCTGGAACAGCACGACGATCGTCGTGTTGATGATCAGCACCGCCGACACGAGCGCGGCCGAGGCGTCCGTCTCGTGCGCGATCCACAATGGCACGCCGATCTCGGCGACGCCGAACTGCATGCCGAAGATCGCACTGAGTCCAGTGAGGGCGAGGTAGCGGGGGTCGCGCCACGGCGAGTGCGCGAAGCGGCCGCCACGACGACGAGCAGCGCGAGCGGATGCCGCCGGGCGGGCGTCGTTCGAATCGCGGCCGTCCGCGGCATCCGCCCGATCTGCTGCAACGCCGTCGCCGTCGCCGTCGGCGCCGTCGCTCTCGTCGCCGATCCCGTCGCCCGTCGCCGCCGCTTCGGCGGCACCCGTGACCGGCGGCGCAGCGCGTGGCGCGTCGACGCTCGCGGGAAGCTTCACGAGCCTCACCAGGGCGAGCAGGTAGAGGGCGCCGGCGGCGACGAGCAGGATCCGATAGGCCTCGGCCGTGCCGATCGCGAGGGCCAGCGCGCCGAGCCCCGAGCCGACGGCGATCGACACGTTCGTGACCGTGCGCAGCACCGCCCTGGCCTGCACGCGCTGCTCGGGCTCGAACGCCCGCGCGAGGATCGCCATGCGCGTGGAGTTCGCACCCTGTCCGAAGGCCCCGACGACCACTGCGACGATGAGCGCCGAGACGAAGTCGCCGGTCGCGGCGTAGCAGAGCAGCCCGAGCCCCTCGAGCGTCGTGAACACGAGCAGCACGCGGCGGGCGCTCATGCGGTCGGCGAGCCATCCGCCCGCGAGGGACGCGACGATGCCGGCCGCACTCGCCGCACCGAGCACGATCGCGATCTCATGCGCGGGCAACCCGACGATGAGCGTGAAGTAGAGCACCGTGATGGTGATGAAGATGCCGCGTCCGACGCGGCTGATGAGGGTCGCCGTCACGAGGATCCCGAGCACCGGGTCGGAGACGGATGCCGCGATGCGGGCGACCAGCCCGGGCTTGCGCGTGTCCCCGGCATCCGTCGCCGACCCCGCCTGCGTCGAGGCATCCGCCTCGTCGATGCTCGTGGCCGCGGCCTCGAGGTCGGGTTCGATGACGGGGAGGGACGAGGTGTCTGGACTGGAGGTAGGGCTCACATGGACGATCCTGCTGATGGCCGAGGGCGGACGAAACCGATGTAGCGTAGTGCTACATGTTGCGCTACGTGCTGAACGAGGACGACGTCGGGGCCGTGCGCTTCGCGCTGTCGCCGCTGTGCGAACTCGGGCTGTCGCTGCGCGCCATCCGGGAGCCGGCGAGGTTCCCGTTGCAGCTCGGCTGGCTGCGCCGCACCGAGGAGGCCCGCGACCGGCTCGACATGCGCGTGCTCGGCGCGCTCATCGACGAGCGCATGTGGACGCCCGACTTTCTGAACCCCCGCCCCGCCTCGCCGCTTACGCGACTCGAAGACGAGTTCCGCGTGCTCGCCGCGACCCCCGCCGACGTGTTCCGCAGCGACCTCATCGCCGTGCACGGGCACGTGCCCGACGTGCTCGCCGGGTCGACGAGCCAGGCTCTGCGCCGCATCATCCGTGCGCTGCGACAGCTCTGGGAGACCTGCTTCGAGCCGTACTGGCCGCGTATGCGGGCCGTGCTCGAGGCCGACGTCGTCTATCGCGGACGCCAGATCGCGCAGGCCGGCGTGGCGAGCATGCTGAACGGCCTCTCGCCACGCATCGCCTACGACCACGGCGTGGTCTCGGTGCGGCTGGCCGACCCGAACGACCGCACGATCGCGATCGACGGCAACGGTCTCACGCTCATGCCCACGATGTTCACGCGCCGCGCCTCGGCGCCCATCGGCGACGGCCAGCCGATGATCCTCTACTCCGCCAGGGGACAGGGCGCCCTCTGGGAAGCCGAGCCGGTCGCCAACCCCGCCGCCGTGGCCGCCGTGCTCGGCGAGGCGCGCGCGAGCCTGCTCGCCGCCCTCGGCGACCCCGCGTCATCCACCGAGCTCGGCGTGCGCTTCGGCGTCAGCGCCTCTGCCGTGAACCAGCACCTGCGCGTGCTCCGCGACGCCGGCCTGCTCGTCAGCACCCGCTACGGCCGCAGCGTGCTCTACCTGCGCAGCGAGCTCGGGTCCGCCCTGCTGGAGTCGCGCTCGGGCTGAGGCGGCGGTCCGCGCTCAGGGCTCGGCCAACCACGCCCGGATGACGGCGATGACCGCCTCCCGCCGGACGGCGAGTGCGGCGGGCGGCAGTGCAAGGCTGGCCCGGATGTCGGAGTGCCACGTCAGCAGCCCTTCGGGGTCGCCCGCGAAGGTCGGTGCCGCACCCTTGTCTTCAGCCCGCCCGGTGCCGAAATGCAGGATCAGCCGCACCGGTCCCGTGCCGGCCGCGTTGATCGTGAGCCGGTCGACTCCGTGCAGCGTGTAGTCGGGCGAGTTCCACTTCACGATCTCGACGAGACGGGGAGCCGCCTCGTGCACGAGCGCACGCAGTGCCTCGACCGCCGCGCGACGCTCGGGCGTCTGGGCGGCGAGGAATTCGTCGACGGTGGCGAAGCGGGCGGGCATGCGCCCGATGCTAGCGATTCACGAGCGATCGGCGTCGTCGAACTCGCGGCGCAGGTACTTCGGCGCCTGCACGCGCCACGCCTCGGTCACGAGCTCGGCGAGGTGCTCGTCGTCGATGCCGGCCATGCGGACCGCGATCTTCGGCTCGCCCCACGGGGTCGTCGTGCGGAGGAACACGTCGGGCGCCATCTGCTTGAGGGCGAGGGCGTCGACGGGATCGGCGACCTTGACGCCGACGACGAGCTCGGCCGCGACGATCTCGCGCACGCCGTCGGGGATGCTCGGCCACGGATGGACCTCCCACGCGAACAGCTTGTTGCGCACGAACCATGCGGCGCCGCCGGTGGTCGCGCGCTCCTCACTGCCGGGCAGCGCGGACGCGGTGCGGCGCAGGTCGTCGAGGGTGGCCACACCGCGAGGCTACGCCGCACAACCGACAGGCGCCGCCCGTCCCGACCCGTCCTGACCCGTCCCGACCCGCGCCTTCTCCCACCTTTTCAGGACCACATCGGTCATACGTGCAATATGCAGCCATGACCGATGTGGTCCTGAAAAGGTGATCCGATCCGCCGGTCATGCGGTGCGGCGCGGGGGGAGGGCAGTCCGGTCACTCGGGGTCGGGCGCGACCCGCAGCACGACCTTGCCGCGCACGTGCCCGCCCTCGAGGAGGCGGTGCGCCTCGGCTCCCTGCTCGAGCGGCAGCTCCCGGTCGACGTGCACGCGCAGGGCGCCGTCGTCGACGAGCCGGGTGAGCACGGCGAGGGTGCGAGCGTCGGGGGAGCACGAGTACCCGGTGGCGCGGATGCCGCGGGCGGCCGCCTCGTCGGCCATGGTCGGCCACGACCCGGTGGGCACGTTGACGACGAGCCCGCCGTGGCGGATCACGTCGAGCGAGCGGGTGCCCGTGTCATCCTTCACGTTGCCGATGAGGTCGATGACGACGTCCTGCTCGCCGGCGACCTCTTCGAAGCGTTCGGCGCGGTAGTCGATGACGTGCCGGGCACCGAGGCCCTGCACGAACTCGACGTTGTCGGGGCCGCAGGTCGCGGTGACCTGCGCGCCGAAGTACGCGGCGAGCTGCACCGCGAGGTGTCCGACGCCGCCGGCACCGGCGTGCACGAGCACGCGCTGCCCGTCGTGCACGCGGGCGACGTCGACGATCGCGCCCCATGCGGTGAGGGCCGCGATCGGCAGTGCGGCCGCCTCGACGAAGCCGATCGAGGCGGGCATCGGCGCGACGCTCATGGACGAGACGGTGACGAACTCGGCGAAGCTCCCCGGCGTGCGCGGCGGGCGCGCGCTGCCGTAGACGCGGTCGCCGGGCTGCAGCGGATGCGCCGCGTAGGGCACCTGCTCGACGACGCCCGCGAAGTCGTTGCCGAGCACCGCCGGGTACCCGGTGATGGCGGCGGAGGTGCCGCGCCCGGCGCGGGTCTTCGCGTCGATCGGGTTCACCCCGGCGGCGATGACGCGCACGACGACCTCGTCGCTGATGCGGGTCGGCCGGTCGACCTCGGCGACGTGGAGTTCATCGGCATCGCCCGTGCGGTCGATCACCAGGGCGCGCATCGTGTCGGTCATGCGACCATCCTCCCGCGCCGGGGGCTAGAAGTCCCGCAGCCAGCGCCCGACCTGCTCGGTGAGCACATGCGCCTGCGCTGCGGGTCCGTCGTCGCGGGCGGGCAGCACGAGCATCGGCCCGGCGAGTCCGGCGGCCCAACGCTCGGCGATCGAGAGCGGGTGCACCGGGTCGCGCAGGGCGGCGACCACGAGCGTGCGGATGCCGCGGCTCTCGAACTCGGCCAGCTCGGCGTCGTCGCGGAACGCCCGGTTGCGCGGGATCTCGACGAGGCGCATGGCCCGGCGCGCCGCATCGGGTGCCGTGAACTGGGCGAGCAGGGCGCGTGCGCCGAGGGGCGAGACCTCGGCGACCTTCTGGTAGACCTCGCGCTCCTGGAACTCGGCCGCGCCCGAGACGCCGGCGTCGGCGAGCACCTGCCCGATGACGGGGAACGGGCGGAGGTTCTCGGGCACGGAGTGGTCGTCGAACGACGGGCGGATGAACACGGCGCGTTCGACCGGCAGGAGGCCGTCGAGCGCGATGCGCAGGGCGATCGCGGCGCCCATCGAGATGCCCATGATCGTGAGCGGTTCGTCGGGGTCGACCCGGACGCCGCGGTCGGATCCGGACACCGCGGCGACGGAGCCCGCGGCGAGCGACGCGCGCACCGCCTCGGCGACCTCGGCCGCGAGCCGGTCGATGGCGAAGTCGGCCGAACCGCCCACCTCGAGGAATCCGCCGTGCGCCCGCACGTCGGGCGCGATGACGAGTTCGTCGGCGCCGAGGATCTCGTGCACCATCGGCTCGAGCAGGGTCAGCGGCTGTCGTCGATCGGCTCCGAGTCCGTGCAGCAGCACGACCGTCATGCGAGCACGCTCGGCCGGTAGTAGGCGCGCGCCTCCTGTGCGGGCGCCTGCTTCGGCCTGATCGCCTCCAGGAGTTCGTCGGCCAACTGCACGAGGATCGCGATCTGGTCGTCGTCGCGGTCGATCCACCGGCATTCGGGCTCTGCGGCGACCGGCACGAAGTCGTCGTGCTGCTCCCACACGATGAGGGTGCGCTCGGCGCCGAGCACGTACTGCTGCCACCACACCTGCCGCAGGTAGTTGCGCGGCACCGCGCGCCACGGCTTCGAGGTGGTCTTGATCTCGCAGAGCTCGAGCACGCCGCGATCGGTCACGCGCAGGCCGTCGGGCGTCGCCAGGTGGCGGTGCTCGGATGCCGCGTGGAACAGCAGCGACGAATGGCTCATGCCGTGCGTGCGCGCCGCCCACTCGGCGATGACCGGCTCGCGTTCGCGGCCGTGGTCGGTGTAGCGGCTGCCGCCGAAGCTGCGCGGAGCGCCGTGGAGCTTCTCCCAGGCGGCGGACTTCACCGAGGTGCGGGTGGCAAGCTTCGCGGCGTCGGTCGCGGTGATGCCCTGCGACCTGGCGCGCAGCCACGCGACGCGATCGGTCGAATCGGCGACGACCCGGGTCTCGTGCGGCAGCTTCGCGGGGGGCGCGATGGTGACGCGGGGTTCGCGGGTCTCACGCAGATCGCCGTCTGGCGTGAGATCGAAGAGCGCGAAGGGGGAGTCGGGCACACCGAGAGAGTATCGCGGGCCGCCCACCTGCGGACGGCGTGTTCGGTGTGTCAGCGGGACGCACCCGCGATGATGCGGTCGAACGCGGCATCCGCTTCGGGGTCGACGCGCTGCAGTTCGGGTGTCGCGTCGATGAAGTCGACGATCTCGCGAGCGCCGCGGTCGAACGTGATCGTCGTGGCGAACTCGGGCACGAGGGCCATCACCTTCGCGTTGTCGAACACCATCGAGTGCGCCTTGTCGCCGAGCAGGCCGGGTCCCCACTCGGGGTGCAGAGCCGCGATGGTCTCGGATGCCACGTGCACGAGTTCGGGCGACGAGACGCCGGCCGCGTCGGCCAGCCAGGTGTAGATCTGGTTCCAGGTGGGGGCGTGGTCGCCCGTGATGTGGAAGGCGTCGCCGATCGCGAGCGGGTTGCCGAGCAGGCCGGCGAACGCGACCGCGAAGTCGCGGTGGTGCGTGATGGTCCAGAGGCTGGTGCCGTCGCCGTGCACGAGCACGGGCTTGCCGGCGCGCATGCGGGCGATGTCGGTGTATCCGCCGATCGTGGGCAGCAGGGTGCGATCGTAGGTGTGCGACGGTCGCACGATCGTCGCGGGGAACCCGCGCTCGCGCACGGCCTCGACGAGCAGGTCCTCGCAGGCGATCTTGTCGCGCGAGTACTGCCACTCGGGGTTCACGAGCGGCGTCGACTCGGTCACGGGCAGGCGGCTCGGCGGCGTCTGGTAGGCGGACGCGCTGCTGATGAACACGTACTGGCCGATGCGGCCCTCGAAGAGGTCGAGGTCGGTGCGGATGTGCTCTGGCGTGAACGCGAGGAACTCGCACACGACGTCGAACTCCAGCGGGCTCGCGGTGTCGTGCCCGAGGGCGGCGCGCACGGAGTCGGGTTCGCGGATGTCGGCGGCGACCGTTCGCACCTCGGCGGGCAGTGGCCGCAGCGTCGAGGAGGTGCCGCGGTTCAGCACGGTGACGTCGTGCCCCAGGTCGACCGCCCTGGCGACGCACGCCGAGCTGATCACGCCGCTGCCGCCGATGAAGAGGATCCGCTTGCTCATCCCTCGATGGTGTCAGGCGTCGGCGGATGGCGCGACCCGCGACCCGCGTCCTGCGGCCTCGGTCGCCCCGCCGACTCAGCCGACCCGCACGAGTCGCCGCTGCCAGCCGGTCGAACCGTCGGGGGCGATCGGCGCGCGGTCCTCGACCTGCAGGTTGCCCTCTCGGTCGGTGGCGCGCACGGTCACGTTGTGGCTGCCGGTCGTGGCCTCCCACTCGAGGAACCACTGCACCCAGGTGTCGGCGTTCACGGGGTTCGAGAGCGTCGCCTGCTGCCAGTCGGCGTCGTCGATCTTCACCTCGACGCGTTCGATGCCCACGGTCTGCGCCCATGCGACCCCGGCGATCACGCTCGTGCCCGGCTCGACCGCCTTGTCGAGGCGAGGGGTGTCGATGCGCGACGAGAGCTTGATCGGCGCCTTCGGGCTGTAGCCGCGTGGGGTCCAGTACGCCTCCTCGGCGTCGAAGCGCGTGACCTTCAACCCGGTCAGCCACTTCGTCGCCGAGACGTAGCCGTAGAGGCCCGGCACGATCATCCGCACCGGGAAGCCGTGTTCGAGGGGCAGCGGCTCGCCGTTCATGCCGACGGCGAGGATCGCGTCGAGCCCGTCGTCGGTGAGCGAGCCGAGCGGGGTGGACGCCGTGAACCCGTCGATGCTGCGTGAGAGCACCATGTCGGCGTCCGCCCCGGGCCGCGCCTTCGCGAGCACGTCGCGCACGGGAACGCCGAGCCACTTCGCGGTGCCGAGCAGGTCGCCGCCGACCTCGTTCGACACGCAGGTCAGGGTGATCGAGTACTCGTCGAGGCCCATCGCGACGAGGTCGTCGAAGCCCAGCTCCACGCGCTCGCCGACCATGCCGTCGATCACGAGCCGCCAGGTCTCGGGGTCGACCGAGGGCACCGTGAGCGCGGTGTCGACACGGTAGAAGTCCGCGTTCGGCGTGTAGAGGGGCGTGATGCCCGGGATGTCGAGCTCGGCGCCGTCCGGCACCGTGACCGTCGAGTTCGGCGAGGGCAGCTTCAGCGCCCTGCGGACGGCGGCGATCGAGCTCGTCACGCCGGTCGCCACGCGCGAGCCGACGCCGACCACCAGGGCGGATGCCGCGGCGATTCCCGCGAGCACGAAGAACGCTCGGCGGTCGACGGATGCCGCGGGCGGGCCGGCCTTCGCGCGCTCGCCGGGATCGCGGGGAACGGCCGACGCCTGCGGGCCCGTCGCGGTCGCGCCCGTCGCGGAGTGGTCGCGCCACGCTCGCAGCCGTCGCACGAGCAGCACCAGTACGAGGATGCCGGCGGCCGTGCCGGCGAGCGGCGGAAGCCACGCGAACGCGGTCGCCCCGGTGCGGGTCACGACGGCGGCGAGCGAGAGCGCCCCGGCGAGGCCGAGCGCGACCGCGCCGAGCGGAGGGCGGACGAACTGCAGCACGCCCGAGACGCAGGCCGCGACGAGCACGGCGAGCCCGAGGCCGCCGAGCAGGGCGAGCTTGTCGTTCGCGCCGAAGAGCTCGATCGCGAGCTCCTTGGCCCACTGCGGCACGATGTCGATGACGAACGCGCCGACGGCGAGGATCGGGCTGCCGTCGCGGGCGACGAGGAACGCGACGAGTTCGGCCGCGGCGAGGAACACCCCTGCGCCGACCACGCCCGCGAGCGCTGCCAGCGACCACCAGCGCAGCCGGGATCCGCCCGGACGATCGGGCTGGTGTGCGGGGTGATCCATGGCGGCCTCCGTCGTTCGGGCGCGATCGCCCGTCGACGGTGGTTCGACGCGGGGTCGCTCCCGGATTGGGCGACGGGCGCCGTGGACGCCGGGACGGAGCGGCGCCGCCGGGGTCAGGCGTCTGCGCCCAGCCGGGCGAAGGACTCCACGAGCAGGTCGGTGATCACCTCCGCGTACCGGCCGTCGGGGTCGAGGTCGGGATCGAAGACGGTCACCGAGGCCCCGATCGCGCCGGGGGCGAGTGCCGACAGCAGGGCCGTCAGGTCGTCGATCGCGAAGCCGCCGGGATCGGGGCTGTCGACGGCCGGCATCACGGTCGGGTCGAGCACGTCGACGTCGAGCTGCAGCCAGTAGCCGGTGCTGCCGGCGGTCGAGCGGATGGCGGACGCCGCGTCGACGGGCCCCATCGCGATCGCCTGACGCGCCGAGAGCACGAGGCCGAGGATGCGACGGGTCTCGTCGGCGGCATCGTCGTCGTCGCGGTGCCCGACGTGCACCGCGCGGCTCGGCGGGAAGTAGGGCGAGAGCCCGTCGAGGTCGGCCAACGTCGGCCGGTGCAGCCCCACCACGGCGGCGAGGTCCTCGCCGGCGACACTGGCGCAGGCGTCGCTGTTGCCCGGATGTCGGAAGTCGGTGTGCCCGTCGACGTGTACCAGGCCGGTGCGTCCGCGTCGTGCCAGGGCCAGACCGACGCCGAGGAGGATGCTGCAGTCACCGCCGAGCACGAGGGGAGTCGACCCGGCGTCGATGGCCGCCCCGACGCGCTCGGCCAGGCGTCGGGCGTGCGAGACCAGTGCGGCCTCGTTGCGGACCAGTTCGGCTGGACGCGTCGCGTCGTCGTCGACGTACCGGCCGGGCAGGACCACGCCCGCGTCTTGCGCTCCGAGGAGCGCGAACCGATGGTGGAGGCCGGCCTCTCGCAGCGCCTCAGGCGCCTTCGAGGCGCCGGGGACGCCGCCGGCGACGGGGGGACGGAGCCCGAGGTTGCTCGGCGCCGACAGCAGCGAGATCACCGTGCGGCCCCGCTCAGGCCGGGATCACGGCGACGGCGCTCACCTCGACGAGGAACTCGGGATCGGCGAGCCCGTCGACCTGGTTGACCTGCACGGCGGTGGCGTGCCGACCCCAGACCTCGGCCGACGCCGCGAAGCCCTCGTTCGCATCGGCGCCGCCCGCGAGCGTGATGGTCATCGAGACGACGTTGGTCTGGTCGGCGCCGGCTTCGGCGAGCACGGCGAGCACGTTCTCGAGCGCCCTGACGGTCTGCGGGCCGAGGCCGCCCTCGACGACGCTGCCGTCGGCGTTGCGGCCGTTCTGCCCGCCGACGTAGAGCGTGCTGTGCGGGCCGCTGACGAGCACTCCCTGGCTGAAGGCCGGGCTGGAGTGCATCGATTCCGGATTGATGTGCGTGATCTCCATGCCTCCGGTCTACGCCGGCCCACCGACATCCGCCAGCCTGCTCCCTCGCGCGAACCTGACATGGTGCTGAGTGGGCTTGCCGTACAGGTAAGCCTTACCTAAACTGATCGCGTGCTGCTTCTTCTCCCGCCTTCGCGAACCGCGGATGCCTCCGTCTGCACGGCGAGGGGCCCCCGATGGTGAGTCGCATGCGGCCGCGCGTCGAGCCCGGTCCGACCATGCTCTTCGCCGGTGACGCCGGCGACGTCGCATCGATCCGTTCGCGCCTGGCCGAGTGCCCGGCGAATGCGACCGGCATCGTCTTCGTCGAGGTCTTCAACGCCGTGCAGATCGTGCACCTCGAGGCGCCGGCGGGCATCGCCGTGCACTGGGTCTTCCGACAGGGCCGCCGAAGCGAGGTCGTGTCCCGCGGCGAGGCGCTCGTCATCGCGGTCGACGCCTGGCTCGACGAATGGATGCGGCCCGAGGGCGGCGCCGAGATCGTCATCTGGCTCGGCGCTCGCGGCTCGACCGTCGTCAACACCTTCTCGAACGCGCTCGAGCGCGAGCTCGCCGCCATCCGCTGACCTGACGAAACCGGTCGACCGGCGCGACGGCCTCGGTCGACGCCCGTGCGGGCCTCAGCCCTTCAGCCCGCGAGGCTCCAGTACGTCGCGACGCCGCCGGGGTGCATCTCGGTGATCGAGTAGTCGACCGAGCGGTCCCACGTGGCATCCGTGTGTCCCGCGTAGAGGATGTCGATCGAGCCGTCGTCGTTCGTGACCACGGCGGTGACGATGCCGGTGTGGTCGCGGTCGCCCGAGTCGTCCCAGTCGAACTGCACGACGTCGCCGACCTTCACCTGGTCGCGCTGGTCGTCGGTGAGCATGGTCGCCAGCTCCGGGCGCGCCTCGAGGTACTCCATGAACGCGGTCGAGCTGCGCCACGCCGCCGAACTCGAGTAGGGGTCGCCCACGGCGTACCACCACTCGTCGTCTTCGGCCCAACCGCGCGCGAGCAGCGACTGGCTCGTGAACGCCATGCAGTCGTTCTCGTCGAGGAAGCCGAACTCGTCGCTCGAGGTCGAGTCCCAGTTCTGCTCCACGTACTCCAGCTGCGCCGAGACGTCGGGGCTCAGCGACGCCCAGTCGAGCTCGAGTCCGGAGTCGGGCGCGGCGGAGGCGTCGTCGGCTGCGGCTGCCTCCTGCACCTCGACGGAGTCACGGGCGCTGCCCTCGGGCGACGGGGCGCCCTGCGTCGCCGAGGCCCAGCCGATCGCGACGAAGCCGCACCCGACCGCGAGCACGGTCACAACGGCGGC
>Ga0160430_100778_pt1 | contig 15130 bp, 15 predicted proteins | sample HID1971I_E0MG_FD_108274 | JGI IMG/M metagenome (GOLD analysis project Ga0160430, IMG submission 108274) | Enriched millipede-associated microbial communities from UW Madison campus, WI, USA - HID1971I_E0 MG | ecosystem: Host-associated > Arthropoda: Insects > Digestive system > Unclassified ...
CACGTCCTGCTCGACCCGGCTGGCCACCAGCTGCGAGGTCTCGACCAGCGACTCCTCGGCCGACTCGCGGTAGCGCGGATCGATGTCGGAGACGACGCGGTACAGCAGGAAGGCGATGCCGATCGTGTAGATCAGCAGGATGCCGATGAAGATGCGCGTGCGCCGGGTCACGAGATCCTGGCGGGCAGTTCTTCGTTGAGGGCGTAGCCGGTGCCGCGCAAGGTGCGGATCGGCTCGACCTCGGGCGCGATCGCCTTGAGCTTGGCGCGCAGGGTCTTGATGTGGGCATCGACGGTGCGGTCGAAGCTCTCGCTCGCATCGTCCCAGACCCGCTCGAGCAGTTCGTCGCGCGTGAACACGCGTCCCGGACGCTGCACCAGCAGGCGCAGCAGGCCGTACTCGTAGCGCGAGAGTTCGAGCAGCCGGCCGTAGTAGCGGATCTGCATGCGCTCCTGGTCGAGCACGAAGGGCTGGCTGGGCGCTGGATGGGTCTGAGGCGCCGCAGGCGCGGCCTGGGGCGCTGTGCCATGGGGGACCCCCTGTCCGGACGTCCCGACGCCTCCTGGCGTTCCTGAGGGCCCGGGCGCGCCGCGAGCGCTGCGCCGAAGGATGGTGCGCACACGCGCCACCAGTTCGCGCGGCGAGAACGGCTTGGCGACGTAGTCGTCGGCGCCGAGCTCCAGCCCCACCACGCGGTCGATCTCGTCGCTGCGCGCCGTGAGGAACAGCATCGGCACCTCCGGTCCGCCCATGGCCTGGTTCAGCGCGCGCAGCCGCTTGAACAGCTCGAAGCCGTTCATGTCGGGCAATCCCACATCCAGTATCGCCAGCGCCGGCGCCTCCTGCGCGAACTGCGCCAGCGCGTCTTCCGCCGTGGCACACCAGACCGGCGTGAAACCGTCGCTCTTGAGCACGTACTGGAGGGTGTCGGCGATGCCCGATTCGTCCTCGGCGATCAGGATCCGCGGTTTGAAGCTCATCCGGCGATGGTAGCGAGCGCCGCGGGGCGGACGCCAGCCACGCCGACGGCGTTGCAACGGCGCGCGGCCTTCGGACTTTTTTTTCGGGCGCGACCTTCGGTCTCTCTCTATTTCTTATTCTTCTTATTCAAATTAGTAGTAGTAGATAAGGGTCCGTCCCTTCTGTGGACAGGCCGCTTTTTTCGTTATGTGACAAGCACTTGTCATACAGCGGTCACTGTGCGCAGCCGTGCTTCCGTGCTGTCGCGGCCAAAGGGACAACCTGGCGCATCCGTCCGGCCCTGTGGATAACCACCTGCTTGTGCCAGAACTCTCCCCAGAGTTGTCCTTTGACAGCCTTCCGGAAATCTGCGAAAGGCGTTTTTCGGGTGAGGAAATTCATTGCCTATTTTTTAAGCGGTCTGTAGATTCCCCATAAAAATCAATAACTTGCCGCGCCCCTACAAAGTAGTTCTGTGGTTATCCACAGAGTTGCACCCGCTTTGTGGGGAGAACGCGCGGCGGAACCTTCACCCGGTCTTCCGACCGAACTTCGTCCTTCACCTTGTGGAAATTCCAGCCGTGACACCTTCCGAAACCCAGGCCATCGTGACCCTCAGCCTGCTGGCTGCCTTCGTCGACGGCGAAAAGCACGAACGCGAGCGCGCGGAGATCAAGCGCATCGCCGAAGGGCTGTCGCAGACCGACGGCCTGAACCTGCCGACGCTCTACCAGGACGTGCTGATGAAGCGCGTCTCGCTGCCGTCGGTGGCGGCGCAGCTGCAAAGCACCGAGGCGAAGCAGCTCGCCTACGAGATGGCGGTGTGCGTGTGCGATGCCGACGGCACGCAGTCGCAGGCCGAGCGCATGTTCCTGACCGACGTGCGCACCTCGCTCGGGCTCGATGCCTCGGCGGCGCAGTTCTCGAACCAGGCCGAGGAGATCGCGGCGGCCGGGGCGGTGGCCGGTGCCGCTGCGGGCGCGGTGGTGGCCGCGGCACCGGCGCCGGTGCCGGCCGTCGCGGCGGGCGCATCGCCGCTCACGCCCGACAGCGCCGAGCTCGACAAGTCGATCCTCAACGCCGCCATCCTCAACGGCGCGCTCGAGCTGCTGCCCGAGACGCTGTCGACCATGGCGATCATTCCGCTGCAGATGAAGCTGGTCTACCGCATCGGCAAGGCGCACGGCTACGAGCTCGACAGCGGCCACGTCAAGGATTTCATCGCCACCGTGGGCGTGGGCCTGACCTCGCAGTACCTCGAGCAGGCCGGGCGCAAGCTGCTGGGCGGGCTGCTCGGCAAGGTGGGCGGCGGCCTGCTGCGCGGCGTCGGCAAGCAGGCCGTGAGTTCGGGCATGAGCTTCGCCACCACCTATGCGCTGGGCCATGTCGCCAAGCGCTACTACGCGGGCGGCCGCACGCTGTCGACGCAGATGCTCAAGGACGCCTTCTCGGGCGTGGTGCAGGAAGGCCAGGGCCTGCAGTCGCGCTACCTGCCGGCGATCCAGGAGAAGGCCCGCACGCTCGACGCGGGCAAGGTGCTGTCGCTCGTGCGCGGCGCCTGAGTCGTCAGGCGGTCTTCGACAGATCGTCGAGGATCGGACAGTCGGGCCGCGCATCCCCGTGGCAGCAGTGCACCAGGTGGGCCAGGGTGCTGCGCATCGATTGCATGTCGGCGATGCGCTGCTCCAGTTCCTCCAGGTGCTTCTGCGCGATGCGCTTCACGCTCGAACTCGTGCGCCGGCGGTTGTGCCACAGGCCCACGAGCTCGGCGATCTCCTCCATCGAGAAACCGAGGTCGCGCGAGCGCTTGATGAAGCGCAGCGTGTGGATGTCGGCCTCGCCGTACTGGCGGTAGCCGCTGTCGGTGCGCGCCACCGCGCTCAGCAGGCCCAGGCCCTCGTAGTGGCGCACCATGCGCGCGGAAACGCCCGACAGCCGGGCGGCCTCGCCGATCGCCACGGGGCCGTGCGTGACCGGCACCGTCACTGCACCCGGTAGCCGGCGTTCTCGATCGCCGCCACCAGATCCTGGCGCGGCTGCTGGCTCAGCACGTCGACATGACCGGTCTCGAGATCGACCGTGACCTGGGCCTCGAGGTCGACCGTCTGCACCGCGTTCTGCACGGCGTTCACGCAATGTCCGCAGCTCATGCCCGCGACCTGGAATTTCTGGCTCATCGTTTCTGCTCCTTCGTGGATGGAAAGGGGGCGTTCGCCCATTCGGAAACCGCAGTCTGAACCTTGCCACGATGTCAATGTCCAGTCCAGGGACTTTTTTTGCCGCGCTTGACCTTGCCATGGTGTGAAGCTTTAGCCTTCGAACCATGGAAAACGTACAACAACGGCCGTTGCCGAATCTCACGCTCGACCTCTCGGTCGGCGGCATGACCTGCGCCTCCTGCGTGATGCGCGTGGAGCGCGCGCTCAAGGGCGTGCCCGGCGTGCAGGACGTCGCCGTGAACCTCGCGACCGAATCGGCGCGCGTGGTGGCGCAGGCGCAGGGTGGCGAGGACATGGATGCCCGGCTGCGCCGCGCGGTGCGTTCCGCGGGCTACGAGCCGCGCGCCGCGGCCGATGCGCAGGAGGAGGCGGCCGCGCTCTCGCCCTGGCACGGCTTCGGCCCGGTGGCGGTCGGCCTCGTGCTGTCGGCGCCGCTGATGCTGCCGATGGTCGGCGAGTTCTTCGGCCGCGACTGGATGCTCGACCCCTGGCTGCAGCTGTTGCTCGCAACGCCGGTGCAGTTCTGGCTCGGCGCGCGCTTCTACCGCGCCGGGTGGCATGCGGCGCGCGCGCTGACCGGCAACATGGACCTGCTGGTCGCGCTCGGCACCAGCGCGGCCTACGGACTCTCGCTGTGGCTCTGGTGGCGTTCGGCCACCGGCGAGCATGCGGGCCACGCGATGGCGCCGCACCTGTACTTCGAGGCCTCGTCGGTGGTCATCACGCTGGTGCTGCTGGGCAAGTGGCTCGAGGCGCGCGCCAAGCGCCAGGCGACCTCGGCGATCCGCGCGCTGCAGCAGCTGCGGCCCGAGGTGGCGCACCTGGTCGGCCCGCGCGGCGAGAGCGACGTGCCGCTGGCCGAGGTGCTGGTGGGCGACCGCCTCGCGGTGCGTCCCGGCGAACGCGTGCCGGCCGATGCGCGCGTGGTCGAGGGCGAGTCGGAGGTCAACGAATCGATGCTGACCGGCGAGCCGCTGCCCGTGCCCAAGGGCCCGGGCGACCCGTTGACCGGCGGTGCTGTCAATGGCGACGGCCGGCTGGTGGTCGAGGTGCGCGCGGTCGGTGCCGAGAGCGTGCTCGCGCGCATCATCCGGCTGGTCGAGGATGCGCAGGCCGCGAAGGCACCGATCCAGCGGCTGGTCGACAAGGTGGCGGCCATCTTCGTGCCGGTGGTGCTGGTGATCGCGCTGCTCACCTTCGGCGGCTGGATGCTGCTCGGCGGCGCCGACATCGAGACCGCGCTGATCCACGCGGTGGCCGTGCTGGTGATCGCCTGCCCCTGTGCGCTGGGCCTGGCCACGCCGGTGGCGGTGATGGCGGGCACGGGCGTGGCGGCGCGGCGCGGCATCCTGATCAAGGACGCGCGTTCGCTCGAACTCGCGCACCGCGTCGACACGGTGGCCTTCGACAAGACCGGCACGCTGACGCTGGGCCGGCCGGTGCTGACCGCGCTCGTGCCCATCGCGCGGGCCGTCGATGCCGATGCGCTGCTGGCCGTGGCCGCGAGCCTGCAGAGCGGCAGCGAACATCCGCTGGCGCGCGCCGTGCTCGTGGCCGCCGCCGACAAGAAACTGGCGGTGCCGGCGCTGCGTTCGATGCAGGCCATGCCCGGCCGCGGCGTGCGCGGCGAGGTCGAGGGCGAATTCGCCGGTGCCTGGGCCCTCGCGAGCCTGCGCTGGTGCCGCGAGCTCGATGCCGATGTCGATGCCGCCGAGGTCGACCGGCTGCAGGCACAGGGCGCCACGGTGTCGGCGCTGCTGCGCTTCGATGCCAGCGGCGCGGCCGAGGCGCTGGCGCTGCTGGCCTTTGCCGACGAGCCCAAGCCGCAGGCGGCCGAGACCGTCGCCGCGCTGCGTGCGCGCGGCCTGCGCGTGGTGATGATCTCGGGCGACAACCTGCGCGCCGCGCTCGCCATGGCGGCGCGCCTGGGCATCGCGCCCGAGGACGTGCGCGCCGAAGTGCTGCCGGCCGACAAGGCGCAGCAGGTGAGCGCGCTGCGCCGCGACGGCCACGTGGTCGCGATGGTGGGCGATGGCGCCAACGACGCGCCCGCGCTCGCGGCCGCCGACGTGGGCATCGCGATGGCGCCGGCGGATGGCGGCACCGACGTGGCGATGGAGGCCGCGGGCATCACGCTGATGCGCGGCGATCTCGCGCTGGTGGCGCAGGCGCTCGACCTCTCGGGCCGCACCGTGGCCAAGATCCGGCAGAACCTGTTCTGGGCCTTCGCCTACAACGTGGCGGGGATTCCGTTGGCGGCCTTCGGGCTGCTGAGCCCGGTGGTGGCCGGGGCGGCGATGGCGCTGTCGAGCGTGAGCGTGATGGCCAACGCCTTGCTGCTGCGGCGCTGGAAGGGTTCCTGAAGCTTCTCAGTCGAGCAGCAGCGCCATCAGGTGATCGTCGATGTAGTCGGCTTCGCCGGCGCGCTTGTAGAACTTGCGCAGCGTGCCCTCGCGCTCGAAGCCCAGCTTCTCGTAGAAGCGCAGCGCGGGCGCGTTGTCGCTCTCCGCATAGAGCTCGATGCGCTTGACGCCGGCCGCGCGCAGTTGCTCGATCGCATCGCTCACCATGGCCAGCGCCACGCCGCGGCCATGGAAGGCCGGGTCCACCGCGAGCGTGCCGAGGCAGGCGACGTGCGCCACGCGGCCCGGGTAGCGCGTGGCGCGGTAGAAGCCGGCCATGCGGCCGTCGACCTCCCAGATGTGGAAGCAGCCGCTGCGCACCAGTTCCTCGTGGATCGGCTGGAAGTCCGCGAGCGGCATCGGGTCGTAGCCGAGGAAGCGCACGACCTTCTCGTGCATGTAGAGGGCATGGACGGCAGCGAGGTCGCGGGAAGTGGCAAGTCGGCGCACGGTGGCTCCATGGTCGGTGTGGGTCTGGGGCCCGCAGGATAGCAATCCCGCGCCGCAGCTCAACCCGCCGCGAACAGGATGGCGCCGGCCAATGCCAGCAGCAGCACCTGCGCGGGCCAGGCCCAGCGCAATCGCAGCCGCGCATCGAGCACCGCGCCCACGGCCCAGAAGCCCGCGACCGTCAGCGCCAGCAGTTCGAGGCCGGTGCGAAACGCCATGTCGTCCGCGCGCCAGAGAAAGGCCAGCGTCATGCCGACCCAGCCCGTGAAATGCAGCGTGGCCGCGATCGCGCGTGCGCGGTCGACCGGCGGGTCGTCGAGGGCGGCCGCCGCCTCGAGCGAGAACTCGGGTTCGGGAAAACGCGCCGCCACGTCGGCCGGCCGCCAGCCCGGCGACTTCCAGAACACGCCGAGCTTGTCGTGCCAGCGCCGCGTGTACCAGGCATCGCGCGCGAGCGGCGCATAGGGACCGAGCACGGCGCGCAGCGGATCGAAGCCCGCGAGCGGCTTGCGCGTGCCGTAGACGCAGCGCTCGCGCTCCTCGGCGAAGGTGCCGAACAGGCGGTCCCACACCACCAGCATGCCGCCGTAGTTGCGGTCGAGGTAGCCGTCGTTGACGGCATGGTGCACGCGGTGGTTCGAGGGCGAGGAGAACACGCGGTCGAACCAGCCGAGCTTGCCGATGTGTTCGGTGTGGATCCAGAACTGGTAGACCAGCACGATCAGCCCCGCGAGGCCGAATTGCTCGGGCGGCACGCCCACCACGGCCATCGGCAGGTAGAAGGCCCAGCCAAGGAAGGCGACCATGCTTTCCTGCCGCAGCGCGGTCGAGAAGTTGAAGCGCCGGCTCTGGTGGTGCACCGCATGCGCGGCCCAGAACAGCGCCGACTCGTGTCCCGCGCGATGCAGCCAGTAGTCGCAGAAGTCGAACAGCAGCACCGCGGCGATCCAGCCGAGGGCGCTGTCCCAGAAGCCTGCGTCGGTGCAGAGCGCGACATGCGGATAGACCAGCGCGTAGAGGCCGATCTGGAACAACTGCGTGCAGACCCCGAGCGCCTGGCTCAAGAGGCCCTGGCTCAGGCTCGCGACCGTGTCGCCGAAGCGGTAGGTGTTGCGCCGCTTGAGCCAGCCCCAGGCGAACTCGCAGGCCATCAGCAGCACGAACACCGGCACGACGAGAACCACCAGCCGATGCACTGCCTGCCTTGAGCCTTCCTGCGCGCGAAAAAAACTTCAGCGAATCTTCAGCGAGATGGTGCGTCGATGCGTCCCGCGACGAGCACGGCGTTGATGCCGCCGAAGGCGAACGAATTCGACATCGCCCAGCGCATGCCGGGCATCGCGCGTGCCTCGCCACGCACGAAAGCCAGGTCGAAGGCTGCGTCGGGCTCGCGCAGGTTGGCGATCGGCGGCACGGCCTCGTGCGCCAGCGCGCGCAAGGTCGCGACCAGTTCGATCGCGCCGCCGCCGCCGAGCACGTGGCCGTGGATCGCCTTGGTGGCGCACACCGGCATCGCACTGCCGAACACCTCGCGCACCGAAGCGGCCTCGGCCGCATCGCCGGCGATGGTCGCGGTGCCGTGGGCATTCACGTGGCCGATCTGGGTGGCATCGATGCCCGCGTCGCGCAGCGCCGCGCGCATCGCGCGCACCTGGCCCGCGCTGTCGGGGTTGGTGATGTGCGTGCCGTCGCAGTTGGTGGCGTAGCCGGCCAGCACGTAGGACGTGCCTTCGCCTGCATCGGCCACGCCGCGCGAACGCGCATGCGCTTCCGACTCGAGCACCAGCGCCGCGGCGCCTTCGCCGAGCGCGAAGCCCGCGCGGTCGCCCGAGAAGGGGCGGCAGGCGGTCTCGGGCGCGCCGGCCGGCGGCGCGGCCATCACGCGCATCGCCTGCCAGCTCGCCATCACGCCGGGCGTGAGCATGGCGTCGTGGCCGCCGACGATGGCGACATCGATCCAGCCGCCGCGGATGGCGCGCATCGCCTCGCCGATCGCCACCGCCGAGGAGGCACAGGCGCAGGCATAGGCGATGGCCGCGCCGTGCGCGCCGAAGTGCAGCGCGAGTTCGGCCACCGCCGCGTTGGGCATCACGGTGAGCACGGTCGTCGGCCGCATGCGGCGCTGCTCGGCGTAGAGCGCCTGCGTGGTGTTGTCGAAGCTGCCCGCGCCCGCGAGGCCGCTGCCCCAGAAGATGCCGAGCCGTTCGGGATCGACGCTGTCGCGCGTCAGTCCGGCCTGCGCCGCGGCATCCTGCGCGGCCGCGAGCGCCATCGCAGTGCCGCGATCGAGCGGCAGGCGCGAGGTGCTGCGCACGCCGTTCGAGTCGAAGTCGCAGGCGGCCACCGGGATCTCGACGCTGTCCATGCCGGGGATCGCGAGCGTGTTCGAGCGCACGGCCGAACGGCCATGGAACAGCGCGTCGTCGAAGGCCTCGAGCGTGCGCCCGATCGGCGTGACGAAGCCGATGCCGCTGACGCGCACCGGCGGCGCCGCGATGCGCTGCGCCGAGGCCGCGATCACCGCATGTTCGACACCGCTGCTCATGCGTGCGCCGCCTCGGGTGCGTGCACCGCACCCACCGTCGCGGCGCTCTCCGCATCGATCACTTCGCACAGGCGCTGCAGCGTGATGCCCGCTTCGCGCGGATCGAGCCGGTCCTCGGGAATGCGCAGGTGGAAGGCGTCCTCGACCGCGAAGACGAACTCCATCAGCGCGAGCGAGTCGAGGCCCAGGTCGGCGAGCGCGGTCTGCGGCGCGACCAGCTTCGCTTCGACGTGGAAGTCGTTTTCGAGGATGCGCGCGATGCTGTTGAAGGTGGGCGAAGTGGACATGGGGCTTGATCCTTTCAGGCGAAGCGTGATGCACGATCGTCGTGCGGGAGTGCCATCGGTCGGCGCTGCGAATGCAGGGAAGGCACGCGTCGCCGCGTCACCTTGCGTGGTTCATTGTGGAGTGGGATCGATGGCATCGCGGTGGCGAACGCATTCCTTTTCAGGAAGCCTTCAGAGAGGAAATCGGGGCATCGGCGCCCGTGCCATGCGCGACCTCGTCGGCGAACGCGACGGTCTCGCGCACCACCTGCTGGCGGTCGTTGTCGATGGTGATCATGTGGTAGCTGTTGCTCACCACGACGCTGCGGAACGACCGGCAGCGCAGGCCGCGCGCGAGGATCTCGAGGTTGGCCACGCTGGCCACCTCGTCCTGCTGCGCATGCAGCGCAAGCACGCGGTCGCACTGCACGCGATGCAGGTTGGCGCGCACGTGGCGGATCAGCCGATGGTGTTCGCGCAGGTGACTCACGCCGATCACCGAGCTGCCGGCGCGCGAGATCTTGCGGTGCCGCAGTTCGCGCTCGATCCAGGCACGCACGCGTTCGTTCTTCACGCCGTAGGGCGGGCGTTCGCGGTACTGCCAGAAGCGGCCCAGCGGCGTGTAGTAGGCCAGCGGCAGCAGCACCTGCGTGCGCGGGATGGCCCAGCCGTCGAAGCGCAGCGTGGTCGACATCAGCACCAGCGCATCGACTGCGTCGCCGCAGCGGATGGCGGCGCCGAGCGCGAGCGACGAACCCGCCGAGATGCCCACCAGCAGCACGCGCTCGTGCGTCTCGCGCAGGGTCGTGACCTGGGCCTCGATGCTGTCGAGCCACTGCTGGAAGGGCGCGGCCTGCTGCATCGGTGCATTGGCGTCGAAGGAGTAGCCGGGGATCGACATCGGATGCACTGCGTAGCCGCCGTCGCGCAGCGCGGACTGCACGGTCAGCAGTTCGTCAGGTGTGCTGCACAAACCATGCAGCAGCACGACCGCGGTGCGTTGCACGGCGGGGTGCACGAAGCTCAGCAGGCCGGAGGGTTCGCGTGCGCTCATGACGATGCGGCCCCGATGAAAAGGGCCCGTGCGGCGATGGGCTGTCGTATGCTCATGCCGTGTTTATCGCGTGTCGTACTGACCGCCTGCTGACCCTCCCGCGAGCAAGAATAGGCACCTCAACCCACTCGAAAATCATGCGAATCCTGCTAGTCGAAGACGATGCCGTGCTGCGCGACGTGATGCTTCGCAGCCTCGCGGACGCCGGTCACCGCGTCGATGTTTCCACCAACGTCGAGGACGCCGACCACCTCTGGCGCGTGCAGCCCTTCGATGCGGTGCTGCTCGATCTGAACCTGCCCGCCACCGCGAGCGCGACCAGCGGTCTCGCGAGCGGACTCACCGCGCTGCGACAGGCGCGTGCGCGCGGCGACCGCACGCCGGTGCTCGTGCTGACCGCGCGCGGTCGTACCGAGGAGCGCATCGCGGGCCTCGATGCCGGTGCCGACGACTACCTCGGCAAGCCCTTCGACCTGGCCGAGGTCGAGGCGCGCTTGCGCGCGCTGGTGCGGCGCGCGAAGGGCACCGAAGACATCGTGCTGCTGGGCCAGCTGAAGCTCGACCGCAAGGCACGGCGCTTCTCCACCGCGAGCGGTCCGCTCGACCTGCCGGCGCGCGAGTTCGAGGTGCTGTGGGAACTCATGAGCCCGCCGGGCCGCACGGTGAGCAAGCGTGCGCTGTCCGACAAGCTCTCGAGCTTCGACGAATCGCTGGGCGACAACGCGCTCGAAGCCTTCATCTCGCGGCTGCGCAAGAAGCTGGTCGGTTCGGGCGCGAGCATCCGCACCCTGCGCGGCATCGGCTACCTGCTCGAAGCCGAAGTCTGAGCGCGCCGCGACCGTGAGCGAGAGCGAAGCAGCGCACGCGCGCATCGCGCCCAGGCCGCCGCGCGCGGTGTCCACGCTCACGCGGCGCGTGCTGCGCAACGTGCTGGTGCCGCTCGCGCTGAGCTGGATGGTGGGCGCGGTGATCGCGCTGGTCATCGCCAACTACTTCTCCGAGCAGGCCTTCGACCGCGGCATGCTCGACGACGCTTACGCACTGTCGGCCAACGTGCAGGCGGGCGAGCGCGGCATCGAGCTGCTGCTCACGCCGCGCGAGGTGGCCACGGTGCTGTTCGACCAGATCGACAAGGTCAACTTCTCGGTGCAGCGGCTCGACGGCACCTTGATCTCGGGCGCCGACGACCTGCAGGCGCCACTGCCCGTGAACGGCGCGCGCTACCGCTTCTCCGACGTCACCTACCAGGGCAAGCCGATGCGCGCGGTGGTGCTCGAGCACGATGCCGAACCCGGTGTCGCGATGCCCTACCGCGTGGTCATCGCGCAGACCACGTTGAGCCGCACGGCGCTCGTGCGGCAGCTGCTGGGCTATGCACTGGCGCCGCAAGTGCTGCTGCTGATGCTGCTCGCCGTATGGCTCTGGCATGGGATCCGCAGCGATCTGCGCCCGCTTGGCGACCTGCAGCAGGCGCTCGATCGGCGCGACGTGCGCGACCTCTCGCCGGTGGCGGTGGTGCGGACCTCGCGCGAGCTGCAGCACCTGGGCGAGGCGGTCAATGCGCTGTTCGAGCGGCTGGGCCACAGCGTGCGCGGGCAGCGCGAATTCGTCGGCAACGTGGCGCACGAGTTGCGCACGCCGCTCGCGGGCATCCGCGCGCTGGCCGACTACGGGCTCGCGCAGCAGAAGCCCTCGGTGTGGCGCGAACAGCTCGAGCAGGTGGCCAAGAGCCAGGAGCGCGCGAGCCACCTGATCGATCAACTGCTCGCGCTCGCGCTGGCCGACGAGGCCAGCACCAGCCTCGAGACCGCGCCCGTGCGGCTCGATGCGCTGGCCGAGCAGACGGTGCTGCGGCACCTCGCGCGCGCCGATGCGCGCGGCGTGGACCTGGGTGCGCGCGGCCTCGACGACAGCGTGACGGTGCAGGCCAACGAGGCGCTGGTCGAGGGCATCCTCGACAACCTGATCGACAACGCGTTGCGTTATGGCGGGCGCACCATCACGGTCGAGGTCAGCGGCGAAGTGCTCAGCGTGATCGACGACGGACCCGGCATTCCGCTCGATGCGCAGCGCCTGTTGATGCAGCGCTGGGCGCAGGGGCCCGCGGGGCAGAAGCTGGGGCAGGGCTCGGGGCTGGGCCTGTCGATCGTGGCGCGCTATGCGGAGCTGCTCGGCGCCGAGCTGCGGCTTGCGGCGGCCGAGCCGACGGGCTTGAAGGTCAGCGTGGATTTCACGCGCAGGGCCTCGTAGCCGCAACGGATGCGCGCGCGCTTCGGCGCGGCGTTCATCGCAGGGCCTTGCGCAGGAAGACGCGCGTGCGGTTCTCGAGCACCAGGCGCCGGTACTCCACATAGCCGATGCGTTCGTAGAGCGCGCGGTTCTCGCTCATCTTCTCGTTGGTGAACAGGTAGATCGAATCGAAGCCCTGGCGCAGCGCTTCACGCTCGGCGAGCTCGAGCAGCGCGCGGCCCGCGCCGCTGCCCTGGTGCTTCGGCTGCACCGCGATCACGTCGATCAGGAAGCCCTCGTCGGTGATGTCGAGCACGAGCGCGGCCGCGATCTCGGCGCCATCCTGAGCATCGGCGGCGACCCAGACCTGTTGCAACTCGATGGCGGTTGCGTAGTCCTTGCCCATCGGCAGCGGCACGACCGGCAGGCGCGGCAGGTAGACGCTGAAGGCGGCGATCGCGCAGTCGCGGATCGCGGCGGCATCGGCCGCTTCGGCGCGGCGCACGGTCCAGCGCGGCGCGTCGCTCATTCGGCGATCTCCACCTCGGCCTCGATCTCCACCGGGATGTTGAACGGCAGCTCGGCCATGCCGACCGCGCTGCGCGCATGTGCGCCGACTTCGGGCCCGAAGAGCTCGAGCACGAGGTCGGAGAAGCCGTTGATGACCGAGGGCTGGCGGTCGAAGCCCGGGGCCGAGGCGACCATGCCGAACACACGCGTCCAGGCCGTGATGCGGTCGAGGTCGCCGAGCGCGCGCTGCAGGCTGCCGAGCATCGCGAGCGCGGTGAGGCGCGCGGCCGCGTAGCCCTGTTCCACGTCGAGCTCGCGCCCGAGCTTGCCCAGCGGCGCGGCGATGCTGCCGTCGGGATTGAGCGGGCCATGGCCCGAGACGAAGGCGCGCCGCCCGACGATGCGCACGAAGCGAAAGGGCAGCACCACGCCCGGTGGCGGCTGGACGGCGGGCGGAAGGACGAGGCCGCGCGCGGCCAGCTGGTTCTCGATCTGCGACATGGCGCAACGGTACCCGAAAGCACCGTGCGCCGGTCGCCCGCGGGCTCAGGCCAGCGCGGGGTAGTCGGTGTAGCCCTTGGCGCCGCCGCCGTAGAGGGTGGCCTTGTCGAGCTCGTTGAGCGGCGCGTGCTCGCGCAGGCGGCGCACCAGGTCGGGGTTGGAGATGAAAGGCTTGCCGAAGGCCACGAGGTCGTCGCCTTCCTTCACGGCTTCTTCCGCGAGCGGGCGGTCGTAGCCGTTGTTGACCATCCAGGCGGCCTTGCCGCCGGCCCCGCGGTAGGCGGCCTTGAGCGCTTCGTAGTCGAAGGGCCGGTCGGCGATCTCGCGCGGGCCGCCGGTGGCGCCTTCGATGATGTGGATGTAGGCCAGGTCGAGCTTCGCCAGTTCCTTCACCACGTAGGTGAACAGCGGCTGCGGGTTGCTGTCGTGCACGTCGTTGGCGGGCGTGACCGGCGACAGGCGGATGCCGGTGCGGCGCGCGCCCACGGCATCGGCGACGGCGCGCGCGATCTCGAGCAGGAAGCGCGCGCGGTTCTCGATGCTGCCGCCGTAGTCGTCGCCGCGCTGGTTGCTGCCGTCCTTGAGGAACTGGTCGAGCAGGTAGCCGTTGGCGCCGTGGATCTCGACGCCGTCGAAGCCCGCGGTCTCGACCGCGTTGCGCGCGGCGGCGGCGAAGCCGTGGACGATGCCGGGGATCTCGCCGGCGTCGAGCGCGCGCGGTTCGGAGGTCTCGGTGAAGGTCGGTACGCCGTCATGGATCAGCACGGTCTTGGTCTTGGCGGTGATGGCCGAGGGCGCGACCGGCTGGCCGTTGTCGGGCTGCAGGCTGGTGTGCGAGACGCGGCCCACGTGCCACAGCTGCACCACGATCTTGCCGCCCTCGGCGTGCACGGCGTCGGTCACCTTCTTCCAGCCGTCGAGCTGCTCGGTGCCGTAGAGGCCGGGCACGTCGGCGTAGCCCTGGCCCTGCTGGCTGATGGCGGTGGCCTCGGTGATCAGCAGGCCGGCGCTCGCGCGCTGCGCGTAGTAGGTGGGCGCGAGCGCGGTCGGGATGGCATTGGGCGAGCGGTTGCGCGTGAGCGGCGCCATCACGATGCGGTTGGCGAGCTTCAGGTCGCCGGCTTGGACGGGGTCGAAAAGGGTGGACATGGCCGTGGCTCTGGGTCGAGTGGGTTGAAGGGACGGTGTGAACAGCGAAAGAAGCGCAAGGGTAGGGGTGGGGCCTCAACCCTGCTGCCACGGGGTTGTCGTCTTGGTGCTAGGCGATGCACCGGTGCAAATGCAATCGGGTGGCATTGCCCGGGCGTTCGCAGAAAAGCGAACGGCCGGCGAGTCGCCGGCCGTCGAGGGGCGAAGCGCGGCGTTGCGCTCCGGCGGTGCGGAATTACTTCAGCAGGCCTTCGGCCTTCATCGCTTCCTGCACGGCGGGACGCTCGCTCACGCGCGCGCGCCAGGCCTGGATGTTCGCGAAGCCCGCGAGGTCCACGCCGGTGGGCTTGGCCCAGTTGGTCACGGTGAACAGGTAGCCGTCGGCCACGCTGAACTGGTCGCCCATCAGGTACTGCTTGTTCGCGAGTTCGCCGTCGAGCCAGGTGAAGCGCGAAGCGAGCTTGTCGCGCGCGATGGTCTTGGCTTCCTCGGGCATGGCCGGGTTGAACAGCGGGCTGAAGCCCTTGTGGATCTCGGTGCCGATGAAGGTCAGCCACTCCTGCAGGCGGTAGCGCTGCATGGTGCCGGCGGCGGGCGCGAGGTTCTTGGTCGGCACGAGGTCAGCGATGTATTGCAGGATCGCGGGGCCTTCGCGCAGGCGCGTGCCGTCGTCGAGTTCGAGCATCGGCACGTAACCCAGCGGGTTGATGCCGTAGTAGTCCGTGCCGTCCTGCAGCTTGTGGCTCTTGGTGCTGGCGAGCACCGGTTCGAAGGCGAGGCCGGCTTCGTGCATCGCGATGTGCGGCGAGAGCGAGCAGGCGCCCGGCGAGTAGTACAGCTTCATG
>Ga0160430_100784_pt1 | contig 14968 bp, 16 predicted proteins | sample HID1971I_E0MG_FD_108274 | JGI IMG/M metagenome (GOLD analysis project Ga0160430, IMG submission 108274) | Enriched millipede-associated microbial communities from UW Madison campus, WI, USA - HID1971I_E0 MG | ecosystem: Host-associated > Arthropoda: Insects > Digestive system > Unclassified ...
CAGTACACGCGCTACCTGACCATCGCGCTGGCACTCCTGCAGTCGACCACCCTTGTCACCGTGGCCCGCAGCGGCCAGCTCTTCGGGACGACGAACGTCCCCGAGTGCGAGCAGCTCCTCACCAACGACGTGTGGTGGGCACAGCTCCTGATGATCATCACGATGACCGCCGGCACCGGCCTCATCATGTGGTTCGCCGAGCTCGTCACCGAGCGCGGCATCGGCAACGGCATGTCGCTGCTGATCTTCACCTCGATCGCCGCGGCGTTCCCCGTCTCGATGTGGGCGATCGCGCAGTCCAAGGGCTTCGAGGTGTTCCTGCTCGTCCTCGCGGTCGGCATCGTCGTCGTCGCGCTCGTGGTCTACGTCGAGCAGTCCCAGCGCCGCATCCCGGTGCAGTACGCCAAGCGCATGGTGGGTCGCCGCACGTACGGCGGCACCAACACCTACATCCCGATCAAGGTGAACATGGCCGGCGTCGTGCCCGTCATCTTCGCCTCATCGCTGCTGTACATCCCGGCGCTCATCGCACAGTTCAACCAGCCGCAGGCCGGTGAAGAGGTCCCGGCGTGGGTGGCCTGGATCCAGCTCTACCTGGTGCGCGGCGACCACCCGCTGTACATGGCGCTGTACTTCCTGCTCATCGTCGGGTTCACCTACTTCTACGTCGCGATCACGTTCAACCCGGTCGAGGTCGCCGACAACATGAAGAAGTACGGCGGCTTCATCCCCGGCATCCGTGCCGGCCGGCCGACCGCGGAGTACCTCGACTACGTGCTGACGCGCATCACGCTCCCGGGCTCGATCTACCTCGGTCTGATCGCGCTCCTGCCGCTGATCGCCCTCGCCACGGTCGGCGCCAACCAGAACTTCCCGTTCGGCGGCGCGTCGATCCTGATCATCGTCGGCGTCGGACTCGAGACGGTGAAGCAGATCGACGCGCAGCTGCAGCAGCGCCACTACGAAGGGCTTCTCCGATGACCCGTCTCCTCATCGTCGGACCGCAGGGCTCGGGCAAGGGCACGCAGGGCATCCGCATCGCGCAGGCGTTCGGCATCCTTCCCCTCTCGACCGGCGACGTCTTCCGCGGCGCGGTGGCGGCGGGCACCGAGCTCGGCGATCAGGTGAAGGCCATCATCGAGGCCGGGGATCTCGTGCCCGACGAGCTGACGAGCGCGGTCGTGCGCGACCGCCTGTCGCAGCAGGATGCCGCGGCCGGCTTCCTCCTGGACGGCTACCCGCGCAACGTGGCCCAGGTCATGCACCTGGACGAGTTCCTCGAGGGCCGCGACGAGGAGCTGGACGCCGTGATCGAACTCGACGTGCCGCGTGACGAGAGCATCGCGCGGATCTCGCTGCGCGCCGCCGAGCAGGGCCGCAGCGACGACACCGAAGATGTCATCGCCAACCGGCTCGCGATCTACGAACGCGAGACGGCGCCGATCCTCGACATCTACCGCACGCGCGGCATCGTCGACCGGATCGACGGCGTGGGCTCGCTCGACGAGATCACCGACCGCATCATCGCGGCGCTGGAAGCGCGCGGCCTCGACCGCGCCGCTGCCGCCTGAGCCCGTGTCGCTGCGCCGCTCGATCTACAAGTCGCCCGCCCAACTGCGGGCGATGGTCGAGCCCGGGCTGATCACGGCCGCCGCACTCGATGCCGCGCGCGCCCTGATCGCTCCGGGTGTGACGACGGGGGAGCTGGATGCCGCGGCATCCGCTCTCATCACCGCTCGAGGTGCGAAGTCCAACTTCCAGATGGTGCGCGGCTACCGCCACACCATCTGCACCTCGGTCAACGAAGAGGTCGTGCACGGCATCCCCGGCGATCGGGTGCTCGCCCCCGGCGACATCCTGTCGATCGATGCGGGCGCCGAGTACAAGGGCTGGAACGGCGACTCCGCGTTCACCTTCGTGCTCCCCGACGACGGGCGGCCTGAGATCGTCGCGGAGCGCCAGCGGCTGTCGGATGTGACCGAGGGGTCGCTGTGGGCCGGCATCGCCGCACTCGCGTCCGCGAAGCACATCGGCGAGATCGGCACGGCCGTGCAGCAGTACATCGAGGCGAACTCCCCGGAGTCGGGGACCTACGGCATCCTGCGGGAGTACGTCGGCCACGGCATCGGCCGCAAGATGCACGAGTCTCCCTCGGTCTTCAACTACCGCGTGTCGGACCCGGGACCGGAGGTGCGGCCGGGGCTCGTGCTCGCGATCGAGCCGATGGTCGTGATCGGGGACCAGGCCACCTTCGTCGAAGAGGACGGCTGGACGGTCTCGACGCTCGACGGCACGGCGGGCTCCCACTGGGAGCACAGCGTGGCCGTGCACGAAGACGGAATCTGGGTGCTCACCGCACCCGACGGCGGTGCCGCGGGCCTGGCGCCCTTCGGCGTGACCCCGCGCGAGATCGCCTAGGAGGCACGACATGGCACAGGCAGCACGCAAGACCAACTGGTTCGCGATCTGGGTGACGGTCGGCGTCGTCGTCGCACTGGCGCTCGTCGTCGTGCTCGTGGTGACGCTCAACAACGCCGCGACGCCCAAGCCGCTGCCGACCGAGGTCAACACCCCCTCCGCGTCGAACATCGACAGCGCGACCGGCGCGATCCTCGTGGGCGACGGCGAGGACCGTCTCGACACGTACGTCGATTTCATGTGCCCCATCTGCAACCAGTTCGAGCAGGTGTACGGCGCCGAGATCGAGGGCATGGTCGACGACGGCAGCATCACCCTCGGCATCCACCCGATCTCGATCCTCGACAAGCAGTCGAGCGGCACGCAGTACTCCACGCGGTCCGCCAACGCCGCGTACTGCGTGGCCGTCGAAGACGCCGACGCATCGCTGCCGTTCCTGCAGGCGATGTTCGAGAACCAGCCCTCCGAGGGGTCCAAGGGCCTCACGAACAGCGAGATCCTCGACATCGCGTCGGGGGTGGGTGTGACCGGCATTGACGCGTGCGTCAACGACGGCACCTACGCCGGCTTCGTCACCGCGATGACGGAGGAGACGCCCATCCAGCCCGGCTCGCAGGGCATCGGCACGCCGACCATCGCGGTCAACGGCGAGGTCATCGCGAACTCGTCGCTGCCGCCCGCGGGTCAGCTCGCGACGCTGTTCGAGTAAGCATCACGACGACGGGATGCCGCGGCCCGCGGCATCCCGTCGGTGATTTGCCGCGGCATCCACTATCACGTATGATTGATCTTTGGTGCGTTGCGCCTTCATTGGCGTGTCGTAGCACCGAATCCCATCCACCGCAGACCGACCGGTCTGCAGAACTGTTAGCGAGCGTATGGCGAAGAAAGACGGTGTCATCGAAATCGAGGGCGTGATCTCCGAGGCGCTGCCCAACGCGATGTTCCGCGTTGAGCTGAGCAACGGACACAAGGTCCTCGCTACGATCTCCGGCAAGATGCGGCAGAACTACATCCGCATCATCCCCGAGGACCGTGTCGTCGTGGAGCTCTCGCCCTACGACCTCACCCGCGGGCGCATCGTCTACCGCTACCGCTAGACCGGTCGAGAAGTAACGCCCCACGTGCGCCCGGAAGGTCGCGCGTGCCCGGCGAAGACAGCGAAACAGGAAACAACATGAAGGTCAAGCCCTCCGTCAAGCCCATCTGCGACCACTGCAAGGTCATCCGCCGCCACGGTCGCGTCATGGTGATCTGCAAGTCGAACCCGCGTCACAAGCAGCGCCAGGGCTGATGGGCTGCTGCGCTTCGCGCAGCCCCGGCACGCACAACTGAACACATCACAGGCAGGGTCAGAACCTCTTCGGAGGGGACACCTCGGGCGGAGGCCCGGGCACCGATCCTGCTCCACACCTCCACTCACTCCACAGGAGAAACCGCATGGCACGTCTTGCCGGCGTTGACATCCCGCGCGACAAGCGCGTGGTGATCGCCCTCACGTACATCTACGGCGTGGGCCGTACCCGTTCCAACGAGATCCTCGCTGCGACGGAGATCGACGAGAACATCCGCGTCAAGGACCTCAGCGACGACCAGCTGATCGCCCTTCGCGACCACATCGAAGGCAACTACAAGGTCGAGGGTGATCTGCGGCGCGAGGTCGCCGCCGACATCCGCCGCAAGGTCGAGATCGGCTCCTACGAGGGCATCCGCCACCGTCGCGGCCTCCCGGTGCGCGGTCAGCGCACGAAGACGAACGCTCGCACCCGCAAGGGCCCGAAGCGCACCGTCGCCGGCAAGAAGAAGGCGCGCTAGGCCTCCGCCGGCGCCCCAAGGATTCAGGGAGAGAACGCACATGGCACAGGCCAAGTCCGCCGCGCGCAAGCCGCGCCGCAAGGAGAAGAAGAACATCGCGCTGGGCCAGGCCCACATCAAGTCGACGTTCAACAACACGATCGTGTCGATCACCGACCCGTCCGGCGCTGTCATCAGCTGGGCGTCGTCGGGTGGCGTGGGCTTCAAGGGCTCGCGCAAGTCGACGCCGTACGCCGCCGGCATGGCCGCGGAGTCCGCTGCCCGCCAGGCGCAGGAGCACGGCGTCAAGAAGGTCGACGTCTTCGTGAAGGGTCCGGGTTCGGGTCGCGAGACCGCGATCCGCTCGCTCACGGCCGCCGGCCTCGAGGTCGGCTCGATCCAGGACGTGACGCCGCAGGCGCACAACGGCTGCCGCCCGCCGAAGCGCCGCCGCGTCTGACGCTTCGCCCTTCGACAGGCTCGGGGACCGCTCCCTGAGCCTGTCGAAGGGCCAGCCTTCGTTTTCGGATGCCTCGGCACGAGGCATCCTGATCAAAACTCAACACCTCACCCACCGCACGTGTCATATAGCGGGCACGTGATCGAAAGGAACACATAGTGCTCATCGCACAGCGTCCCACTCTGACCGAGGAGAAGATCGGGGAGTTCCGCAGCCGTTTCGTCATCGAGCCGCTGGAGCCCGGCTTCGGTTACACGATCGGCAACGCGCTGCGTCGCAGCCTCCTGTCGTCCATCCCCGGTGCCGCAGTGACGTCGATCCGCATCGACGGCGTCCTCCACGAGTTCAGCACCATCCCGGGTGTGAAGGAGGATGTCACCGAGATCATCCTCAACATCAAGCAGCTGGTCGTCTCCAGCGAGCGCGACGAGCCCATCACCGCGTACCTGCGCAAGACCGGCGCCGGTGAGGTCACCGCCGCCGACATCTCCGCGCCGGCCGGTGTCGAGGTGCACAACCCCGAGCTCGTCATCGCGACGCTCAACGACACCGCCAAGTTCGAGCTCGAGCTCACGATCGAGCGTGGCCGCGGCTACGTCTCGGCGACGCAGAACCGCAACGAGTACGCCGAGGCCGGTCAGATCCCGATCGACTCGATCTACTCGCCCGTTCTCAAGGTCTCGTACCGCGTCGACGCGACGCGTGCCGGTGAGCGCACCGACTTCGACAAGCTCGTCCTGGACGTCGAGTCGAAGTCGTCGATCGCCCCGCGCGACGCCGTCGCCTCGGCCGGTCGTACCCTGACGGAGCTCTTCGGCCTGGCCCGCGAGCTCAACGTCGAGGCCGAGGGCATCGAGATCGGCCCCGCGCCGGTCGAGACCGTCCTGTCGAACGAGCTGTCGATGCCGATCGAGGACCTCGACCTGTCGGTGCGTTCGTACAACTGCCTCAAGCGTGAGGGCATCAACACCGTGTCGGAGCTCGTCGCCCTCTCGGAGACGCAGCTCATGAACATCCGCAACTTCGGGCAGAAGTCGGTGGACGAGGTGCGCGACAAGCTCGTCTCGCTCGGCCTGTCGCTGAAGGACTCGGTCCCCGGGTTCGACGGCGCGCACTTCTACGGCGGCTACGACGACGAGACCGTCTGAGTTCCGGACCCCCCGAATCTGATCCTGGAGTAACAAAGAATGCCCAAGCCCACGAAGGGTCCCCGCCTCGGAGGCGGACCCGCCCACGAGCGCCTGCTGCTTGCCAACCTGGCCGCTGCGCTGTTCACCCACAAGTCGATCAAGACGACCGAGACCAAGGCCAAGCGCCTGCGTCCGCTCGCCGAGCGCCTGATCACGTTCGCCAAGCGCGGCGACCTGCACGCGCGTCGTCGCGTGCTGTCGGTCATCGGCGACAAGTCGGTCGTGCACGAGCTCTTCACCGAGATCGCGCCGCTGGTCGCCGACCGTGAGGGCGGCTACACCCGCATCACGAAGGTCGGAAACCGCAAGGGTGACAACGCGCCCATGGCCGTCATCGAGCTCGTCCTCGAGCCCGTGACCAAGAAGCCGTCGGCCAAGAAGGCCGCTGCCGCCAAGGCTGCGCCGGCCGAAGAGGCACCCGTCACGGACGAGGCCCCCGCCGCCGACGAGGCCGCCGCTGCCGGCGCCGAGTCCCAGGAGGAGGGCGCGGCCGCCGAGGCTGCAGCCGCGGACGCCGTCGAGGCTCCCGCCGAGGAGAAGTCCGAGTAATCGGACCCCTTCGCACCGCGAGACCCGCCACCCCTTGTGGGTGGCGGGTCTCGCTGTCTGTTGCCGCCGAATAGGGTGGTCAGGTGCGCATCCGCCTCGACATCGCCTACGACGGCACGCACTTCCGCGGCTGGGCCCGCCAGCCGGGCCTGCGCACGGTGCAGGAGACGCTCGAGGCCTCGCTCGCCCGTGTGCTGGGCGGCGACCCGAGGCTCGTCGTCGCCGGTCGCACCGACGCCGGGGTGCACGCCACCGGCCAGGTCGCGCACGTGGAGCTCGCTGACGCCCAGGTCCAGCGCCTGCTCGCGCGGCACGCGCGCCCCAGTGCCGGAACGCCGACGCTCGACGACCGCGCCGCCGCGCTCGCCGCGCGCATGACGGGCGTCCTCGGCGCGTACTCCGATGTGGCGGTCCTCGCATCCCGCCTCGCGCCGGCGGGCTTCGACGCCCGGTTGTCGGCGGTGTGGCGGCGCTACGAGTACCGCGTGGGTGACACGGTGACGGGCTACGACCCGCTCGAGCGCCACCGCACCACCACCGTGCGCGCACCCCTCGATGCGGAGGCGATGGATGCCGCGGCCCGCGCCCTCATCGGGCTGCACGACTTCGCCGCCTACTGCAAGCCGCGCGAAGAGGCGACGACGATCCGCACGCTGCTCGAGTTCGACTGGCACCGCGACGAGGCCGGCGTGCTGGTGGCCAACGTCAAGGCCGATGCGTTCTGCCACAGCATGGTGCGCGCGCTCGTCGGAGCGTGCGTGGCCGTGGGGGATGGGCGGCTCGATGCGGATGACGTGGTCGACATCCGCGACGCGCAGGAGCGCGTGCCCGAGGTCAAGGTGCTCGCCGCCCGCGGACTCACGCTGACCGAGGTCGGCTATCCGGCCGACGAGCTGCTGGCGCAGCGGGCCGAGCAGACGCGCGCGCGGCGCGATCGCGAGTAGCCGCCCGCCGCTAGACTGACCGGACGTTTCGGCGGTCGACTCGGGGGTCTTATGCATAGGCGAAGCCGGTATGCCGGGGTGGTCTTGATCAGCGCGCTGGCGGTGACCGCGCTCGCCGGCTGCGGGCCCGCCCCCTGGGATCCTGCCGGCGGTGGCACGCCGACGGCATCGTCGACCGCGGTGCCGACTCCGGTGCCGAACGACCTTTCGGGCGGGGCCACCCAGCGCACGCTCACCGCCGGCGCCGTCACCGCCACCATCGACTACTGGTCCACGCTCGCGATGGACCAATGGACCGCGGACGCGGTGAAGCCGGTCAGCATCTCGCTGATCACGACCGTCCAGCCCGACGACGGGCAGAAGGTGTACCTCCAGCGGGCATCGATGACCGCGGTGCCGTCCACCCCGACGGGAGCGCTCGAGGCGCTGCCGCCGCAGCTCGACGCGTCGACCGTGAGCCCCGGCTACCTGGTGCTCGATCCGTACAGCTACTCGCAGACGTTCAACGTCGGCCCGGTGCCTGCCGAGGCGACGTTCGTCACGCTGCAGTTCAGCTACGACTTCCTCGTGCAGACCACTCCGACGTCGAGCGAGTACGCCAAGCAGACGGCCACCGACACGCTCACGGTAGCTCTGACCGACTGATCAGGCGTTCGACGATGGCGGAGCCCACGCGCTCCCACCTGTCGCCGCCCTTCTCGCTCGCGACGCGCGCGGCCTCCCGGCCGGTGTACACGAGCGTGTCGAGGTCGTACCCCAGGACCGACGCCGGCGCCCACCCTGCGCTCGCCGTGGGACGGATCGGCAGGGCGCCGTGCACGTCCAGGCGCGTGATCCGGTCGAGGATGGTCCGCAGCAGGTCGCGGACCGCGGCATCCGGCCTCGGCACCAGCACCACCACGTCACCCGGTGCAGGCGAGCCGACGTCGGACTCGGCGGGGAACACGGCGCGCACTTCTTCCTGGAGGCGCTCCGACAGTCGTGCGAAGGCCGCCGCGCCCGCGGTCTGGCGGATGTCGGGGGCGTCGTCGAGGCCCAGGTAGACCACCGCCCACTGCTCCGGTGTCCTCTCGGCGCGCAGCAGCCGCTCGCCGGCGATGCGCTCGAACTGCTGCCACCCCGTCGACACCGCCGCAGGGCGGCCCAGGCCGCTGTCGCGCGCCGTCGTCCCGACGACGGCCACCACCGCGCAGGCGACGTAGACCAGCATCCCGACCGACGAGACGAGCCGCAGCAGCGTGAAGTCGTCGCCGCCCGAGGGCGGATAGACGAAGCCCGCGACGAACGTGGCGAGCCCCATCACGAAGAAGGCGATCGATACGATCACCAGGGGCAGCACGAGCCGATCGCTGCGACGACTCGCCAACCGCGCCCAGTCGAGCACGAAGAGACCCGCGAAGACGGATGCCGCGAAGAAGGCGGTGCGGTACGCCACCGTGAACCACGCCAGATCGTCGATGCTCGCGAGCACCACGGCACACGCGCCGGCGACGACCGCGCCGACCCACACGTACGGGCGCAGGCCCCACGCCGCGCGGAAGCCCGACCACAGGAACGCCGGTGCGCCCAGGAGCGCACCCAGTGACGCACGCCGGAGCCCCTCCATGTCGGTGATCTGCCCGGCGACGACGCCGAAGGTGGCGAGCATCGCAAGGGTGAACGCGAAGCTCCAGTACAGCGTCGGCGGCCCGGGTCGCAGCAGGAAGGCGACGCCGATCGCCAACATGGTGGCGAGCGTCGTGATCACCGCCTGAGCGATGCCGAGATCGACGCCGAGACCGGCGATGAGGTCGGTCATGCTCGTCCTTCCGTCACTGCCGGGGCGAGCGGCAGGCGGACCGTGACGGTCGTGCCTGTCCCCGCCTCGCTGTCGATCTCGAGTGTGCCGCCGTGCGCGAGCACGATGTCGTTGCTGATGCCGAGGCCGAGCCCCGTGCCGCCGGATTTCTGCTTCGCCTCATCGGTACGGAAGTACGGGGTGAGCACGCGGGGCAGATCCTCCGCGCCGATTCCGATCCCGCTGTCCGCCACCGTCAGCACGACCCTGCCGCCGTCGACCGCTCCCACGATGCGCACCCGACCGTCGCGCGGGGTGTACTTGATGGCGTTGCTCACCACGTTGTCGACCACCTGACGCAGTCGGAAGCCGTCGGCGGTGATCGGCAGCGCCTCGTCGGCGCGCACATCGACCGAGATGTCGTTGGCGGCCGCCGTGGGCCGGAACGAGGCGACGGACTCGAGAAGGATCTGCCGCAGATCGATATCGGCGACCTCGTCCCGGCCGGAGAACCCGCGTCGCGAGGTTGTCACCAGGCTCTCGGTCATCGTGAGCATGCGATCGCTCGCGGCCACGATCGACTCGAAGCGCTCGCGCGTGCGAGGGGTGAGCTCGTCGAGCTCGAGGGCCAGCTCGGCGTTGCCGATCATCACCGTGAGCGGATGCTTCAGCTCGTGCGAGGCCATCGCGGTGAAGCGCTCGCGCTCGCGCTGGGCGTAGGTGAGCGCCGTGACGTCGTGCACGAGGAGCAGGATGCTGGACTCCTCGTCGCCACGCGCCGCCAGCCGCTTCGCGGTGACCGACAGCGCGCGCCACTCGCCCTCCGCGGTGAACAGCCACACCGAGGCATCCGTGAAGGTCTCACCGCGGGCGGCGCGCGAGAAGGGCCGCTCTGAATAGGGCACCGGCATCCCCCGCAGGCCGGTGTACTCGACGGACTGCGCGGGCAGTGTGGGATCGAGCGCGTCCAGCCCGTACAGCCGCGCGTACGCGTCGTTGACGGCCAGGACCGTGCCGTCCTCCGAGATGCGCGCGATGCCGGTGTCGATGCCGTTGAGGATCTCCATCGTCCGACGCTCCTGGTCGGACCGGCGGGAGAGGGTGGCGGTGAGCCGGTCGGCCTGCCGCCGCAGAAGGCGGCGCAGCGAGCGGGTCCTGCGCAACGAGAGATGCGCGGTGATCCCGATGAAGGTGAGGGTGAGGAGCACCACGAAGACGCGCAGCGCCCCCAGGGGCCCCGGGGTCATCGCCGAGTCGAGCAGCAGGATGAGCCCGATCAGCGCGAGCATGATCGCCAGCGCGGTCGTGCGGAAGTGCATGGCCACCCACATCACCGGGAAGGCCCACAGGTAGCCCAGGCGCAGGTCGCTGCCGCTCGACACGAGGCCGATCGCGATCGCGTCGGCGAACGGGACGGCCAGCACCGCGGATGCCGGAAGCCGCGACCACGGCGCCGTCAGCGTCGCGAGCGTCAGAGTGACGATCAAGAGGGTGCCCAGCAGGAAGTTCCAGTGACCGAACACCTCGGGCTGCAGCACCATGACCAGGATCGCCGTGATGAGCAGGCTCGCCGCGAGGACGAGCTGGGTGAGCCAGATGGACCGCGTCCGGCCGTCGGGCGCGCCCACCACGGGCATCGTCCGTGCTGCCCCGATAGCCATGGTGCGATTCTATTGGCCCGGCCATCCGGCATTTCGGGCCGCGCCGCACCCGCGCGCAGAAGGTTCGTTGCGGATGCCTTGCGCAAACCTTGCGGGAGCCCTCGCGTTGCCTCGGCGGAGCGTTGCGGTCGGCGGGAGAGGCTGTACTCGTGCCGGAGACCCCGGTGCCCTGATCTTGAAAGCGACGAACGTGACACAACTGGTCCCGCTCTCCGTCTCGGCCCACGGCTTCGCCGATGACTTCGAGGCTGTGCTCGACGACACCTCGGTGCACCGTTCGACCATCGGCTGCGTCATCCCGGCGTACAACGAGGAGGAGTCGATCGCTCAGGTGATCGAGTCGCTGCTGAGCCAGACCCGCGTGCCGGACGTGATCCACATCGTCGTCAACAACACGTCCGACCGCACCGTCAGCATCGCCTCGGCGTTCGCGGGAGCCCACGAGATCACCACCGAGCTCGGCGAGCAGTTCACCGAGGTGTTCGTCCACGACATCGGCAAGAACCCCGACAAGAAGGTCGGCGCGCTGAACTACGGCTACACGCTCGTGGAGGGCTACGACTACCTGCTCGGCGTCGACGGCGACACGGTCGCCGACGCGAAGGCGGTCGAGTACCTCGAGTCGGAGGCGACGTCCGACACCCGCATCGGCGGCATCTCGGCGATCTACTCGATCGACGAGAAGCCCATCAAGGGCGGCATCGCGAAGTTCCTGATCACGGGCCAGCGCGCGCAGTTCGCGGCCTTCAACCTGCACAACCTGCTGCGGGGCCGCAACATGGCGGTGCTCGGCGGCCAGTTCTCGATCTTCTCGACGCAGGCCCTGCGCGACGTCATGAAGGAGAACCACCAGTCCACACCGTGGGTGAAGGACTCCGAGGTCGAGGACTCGCTGCTGTCGCTGCAGATCAAGAGCGCCGGCTACCTGACCAAGATCAGCCCCTTCGCGCGCGCCGATGTCGGCGGGATGACCACGCTGCGGGGCCTCGACGCCCAGCAGGTGAAGTGGACCTACGGCGCCATCGAGCTCATGTGGCCGGGACAGCGCGGCGATACCAAGGGGCAGCCGTTCCACCCGAACCTGCGCGTGCGGTGGCTCGAGAACTTCGGCATGCTCACGAACCTCTTCGTGCGCGTCGCGTTCGTCGCCCTGCTGGCCGGCTCGCTCTCGCTCGGCGCCTTCGTGTTCTCGCCGTGGTGGCTGCTGGCGCCCGCAGTCGCGATCGCACTGAACACCCGCATGGCGCTCACCATGGGCAACCGCACCGCGCGCGACATCGTGTTCGCCGTCACTCTCGTGCCCGCCGAGGTGTACATGTGGCTGCGGCTCAGCTACTTCGCCCGGTCATGGACGCGCTTCCTGTCGCGCAAGAAGGTCGACAACTGGGCCATGCAGGCCAAGGCCGAGCGCGGTGCGGGCCTCGGCCACTGGACGCCGCTCGTCGTGGTGATCGCGGTCATCATCGCCATGGCCGTCATCTGGTCGATGCTCGGCCCGATGGTGCAGTCGACCATCCTGTGGATCGGCTGGCCCATCGTCGGCGTCGTCACGGTGCTGCAGACACTGTCGATGTTCTTCAAGCTCATCCGTCGTCAGCACGGATACAAGGTCTGACCCGCACCCGAAGCGAGTCGGAACTGGGGAAGAGCGCCGCGGCTGGGGAGCACGGCGCGGGGGAGGAGGTGAGGATGCCCACCTTGGGGAAGGCGGGCATCCTCCCGGACCTGTGAAAGGCATCTGCTCGTCTGGGGCGAGCAGATGCCTTTCACGTCTGCCTGGGTCAGGCGGCGTCGGATGTCAGGCGGTAGCCCACGCCGCGAACGGTCTCGATGTACCGCGGGTTGGCCGCGCTCTCACCGAGCTTTCGCCGCAGATTCGTCATGTGCGCCTCGACGGCGCGCTTGTCGGCATCCCCGACGAAGTAGCTGGTGACGTACGATTCGCCGCGCAGGACGAGCGTGAGGTCTGCCTTGCTGCGGACGCGCCGCTTCGACTCGAGCAGCGTCGCGAGCAGGTCGAACTCCGTCCGCGTGAGATCGAGTTCGCTGCCGCCGATCAGCACGATGCGGTTCTCGGGATGAAGCCGCAGGTCGCGGTGGACGAGCCAGTCGCCGTCAGCATCGCCCTGGCCATCGACGAGCGCGGGAGCCGATGCCGCGGGCACCGGAATCACTAGGGCGGCGGATGACGAGGGCGCCGGGGTCTCGACCTCGTCCGCGATCGGACTGATCGGGATGGATGTCGTCGAGGGCCGGCCACCCGGGAAGGAGGGACCGACGCGGTCCTGAGACGGAGCCGCGACAGTCGGGGCGGCACTGTCGTCCGCCCGGGATCGGCGCAGGAGCGCCTCGACGCGAGCACGCAGCTCTCTCGGGCGGAAGGGCTTGAGCAGATAGTCGTCGGCACCGGCACCCAGGCCGGCGATGACGTCGGCCTCGTCGTTCAGGCCCGTCAGCATGATGATGAACGTGTCGGACTGGGCGCGGATGCGCTTCGCGGCCTCGATGCCGTCGATACCCGGCATGTTCACATCGATGGTGGTGAGCACCGGTTTGTATGTCAGCACGGCGCGCACGCCGTCGATCCCATTGCCAACCGACACCGTCGAGAATCCCGACGACTCGAGGACCTCAGCGAGGACGTGCCGGATCTCGGCGTCGTCTTCGATGATGACGGCCGTCTTCAACTCGTCGGACGGATTGCTCATGCTGGGGATGAGTCCTCTCTTGCACAGTCGACACTCCCGCGTCGTAGACCGGCCCCAGCCGCGACCCCCGACGCATGCGGAGAGTACTCACGATGCTACACACCCCAGGTATTGCCTGGTCCGGGGTCAATCCCCCACGATCACCTCGCGGGTGAGCCCGATCGCCGCCTCGGGCCACCACCGACCGGCGGCCGGACCGCCGTTGCACTCGCCGTCGCTCTCACCCGGCGGCTTGATCCACAGGTTGGTGTCCACGACGTCGTCGCCGATGGTGCCGCCCGGCTCCCCGACGAGGCGGCCGGGCGGGTTGCACCATTCGCCGTTCGAACCGGCGCCGTTGCGCGACGTGTCGATGACCGCGTGCAGCCCGTCGAGGCGCGCGGCCACGTCGTGGGCGTACGCCACCTCGTCGTCGGTCGGCTGGAAGTTCGACACGTTCGTCGCGAAGCCCCGGATGCCGCGGCCGTCGGCCGACGCCCGGTCGACCTGCTCGATGAGGCCGGCCATCTCGTCGGCCGGCAGCCAGTCCGAGTGGCCGCCGTCCAGGTAGATCCACGTGCTGTCGGACGCGATCGCGTCGACCGCGGACGCCAGCTGCGAGACGCGCTCCGAGACGTTGCCGCATTCCGGGGCGAGGGCGAGGCTGTCGGGCTCGAGCAACACGAGGGGCGAGATGTCGGCGGCAGCGCGCAGCGCGTCGCCGATCGCACCGGTCCACGCGGCGTAGCCGTCCTCGTCCAGGCCGCCGGCAGACTGCCCGCCGCAGTCTCGTTCCGGAAGGCCGTAGACGACGAGCGCGAGACGGGCGGACTGCGCCCTCGCCTCCTCCGCCAGGTCGGCGATGCGCTCGCCGACGGCGTCGGTGGGATCGCCCTCGGGCGTCAGCCAGATCGCGGTCGGCTGTTCGCTGAGGTAGTGGGCCGCATCGTACTCAGGGCTTCCCGCTGCGGCGCGGGACGCGGCATCCGTCGCCTTCGACTGAGCGGATGCCAGCACCCGGGTTCCCGGGCCCGGCGGCTCGGGAGACCGCGCGTTCACGGCGACCGCGGCGATGGCGATCCCGACGACCACGACCACGCCTGCGGCGACGAGGATCGTGATCGTCCGTCGCGAGATAGCCACGAAGGCGACTCTACGAGAACATCGCCCCGCTGCACGCGGTCAGGCCGCTGCGCGGCGTGGCCGCGCCCTCTTGGTGCGCGAGCCGACGAGCGCGAGCAGCGCGGCCGCCAGCGGGCTGGCCGAGGTCGCCTCGGTCTCGAACGCGTCGGCGACGATGGCCGCCGCACGCTCGAACTGGCGTGCCTTGTCGACCGCGGCACGCTGTTCGGCGACGACGCGGTCGGCGGCGGCGTACTCGCCACGCAGGCGCACGCGCTCGGACTCTTCGATTCCGCGCCGTTCGGCGGTGCGCTCGAGCGTCTCGGCCGCACGCGAACGCACCGCGATGCTGCGGTGCAGGTCGCG
>Ga0160430_100785_pt1 | contig 14946 bp, 13 predicted proteins | sample HID1971I_E0MG_FD_108274 | JGI IMG/M metagenome (GOLD analysis project Ga0160430, IMG submission 108274) | Enriched millipede-associated microbial communities from UW Madison campus, WI, USA - HID1971I_E0 MG | ecosystem: Host-associated > Arthropoda: Insects > Digestive system > Unclassified ...
CGAGGGCGCGATCGTCGGCAAGGCGCTCTACGCGGGCGCGTTCACGCTGCCCGAGGCGCTGGATGTCGCGTCCCACTGATCCCGAGGCGGTCGGCGGCGGTTCGGGCGACGAGCAGCAGGGGAGCGCTGCTCCCGCCGTTCCCGATCATCGGATGCCGGGCGGCCGCGCGGATTCGGCCGGCACGCCATGGGCGGGCCGCTCGTTCGAGTCCAACGCGCACGCACAGGACGACGGCAGCGCCCCGCCGCACCTCGTGGCGGCCCTCGCGCGGTTCCGCGCGGGCGACGGCGGCCCGATCGACGTCGTGCAGGCGTTCGCGACGTCGCGCCTGCTGATCCCGCTGCTCGCCGAGCTCGGCGACGGCGGAACCGAGATCGGCGAGCACGGGCTCGCGGTCGAGAAGAGCCAGGAGCTCTCGATCGTGACCGTGCAGGGCCCGGATGGCCGGGCCGTGCTGCCCGTCTTCAGCTCGGTCGACGCGATGCGCCGCTGGAACCCGGTCGCGCGCCCGGTGCCGGCCGACGGCGTGCGCGTCGCGCTCGCGGCCGCCGACGACGGCACCGACCACGTCGTGCTCGACCCGGGCTCCGAGACCGAGTTCGGCCTGCGCCGCGGGGCCGTCTGGGCGGTCGCACAGGGTCACGAGTGGCACCCGGCGGCCGAGTCCGAGCCGATCGGCGAGGCCTTCGCGCGCTCGGTGGAGACCGAGCTGGCGGTGCTCGACGTGCAGCTCGTCGACGGCGATCCCGGGGCGTACCTGCGCGGACCCGAGCTCGTGGTCGAGCTGGAGCTCATCTCCGGGCTCGAACGCGGTGAGCTCGACGCCGTGCTCGCGCGTCTCGCGCAACGGTGGGCGGCCGACGACGTCATCGCGACGGGCGTGGACTCGTTGAAGGTGCGGCTGCGCGCGGCATCCTGAACCGGCATCCGGATCTCGTCGATCGACGCACCCGTCGACGATCACCGGCCGTCACCGGCTGTCGCCGGTCGTCGCCCACGGTCGCCCGACGGTTGCCGCACGCTCCCCGCGGGTGGAGAATCGCGCCGTGAAGGAGCGATGATGCCCGCAGTCGCAGACGAGTTCCACGAACCCCTCGAGGCGGCCGCGCGGCTGGCCGGCCGATGGCTCGACGGCGTTCGGGATCGGCGCATCGCGCCCACCGTCGGCATCGACGAGGTGAAGGACGCGCTCGGCCGGGAACTCGCAGACGAGGGCATGGATGCCACGGCGGTCGTCGAGGCGCTGAGCGCGGCCGTCGAGCCGGGGCTCATCGTCATGCAGTCGCCGCGCTTCTTCGGCTGGGTGATCGGCGGCACCGCGCCGGCGCCGCTCGCCGCCGACTGGCTGGTGACGGCGTGGGACCAGAACGCGGCGCTCCGCGAGGTGACGCCGGGCGTGAACGCCGCCGAGGAGCTCGCGGGCGAGTGGATCTGCGACCTGCTCGGCCTGCCCGACGGCACGGTCGCGGGGTTCACGACGGGGGCGACGACCGCGAACCTCGTGGCGCTCGCGGCAGCGCGTCACGCGGTGCTCGAGCGGGTCGGGTGGGACGACGCCGTCGACGGCATCCAGGGCGCGCCGCGCATCCGGGTGCTGGCGGGCGACGAGCATCACCCGTCGGTGGATGTCGCGCTCCGCTGGCTCGGCCTCGGCCGGCCGATCGACGTGGCGACCGACGACCAGGGCGCCATCCTGCCCGGCGCGCTCGCGACGGCGCTCGCCGAGGGCACGGGTCCGGCGATCGTGTGCCTGCAGGCGGGCAACATCCACTCGGGCGCCTCCGACCCCTTCGAGGCGTGCATCGGCATCGCGCACGCGGCGGGCGCGTGGGTGCACGTCGACGGCGCGTTCGGCCTGTGGGCCGCGGCGAGCGAGAGCCTTCGGCACCTCGTCTCCGGCGTCGAGCAGGCCGACTCGTGGGCGACGGACGCGCACAAGACGCTCAACGTGCCCTACGACGCCGGCATCGTCGCCGTGGCCGACCCAGCGCCGCTGGTGGCCGCGATGACGATGCACGCGGCCTACCTGCCGGCCGCGGAGACCGGCGTCGACGCGGCCGACCGGGTGCTCGAGCTCTCCCGCCGAGCGCGCGGGGTGCCGACCTACGCGGCGCTGCGCACGCTCGGCCGCTCGGGCGTCGCCGACCTCGTCGACGGGCTCGTCGACGCCGCGATCGCGCTCGCCGACGGCCTGCGCGGCATCGACGGCGTCGAGGTGCTGAACGACGTCGTGTTCACGCAGGTGTGCGCCGGGTTCGAGGGCCGCGACGTGGCGGCGATCGCACGCGCCCTCGACGACGACGGCGTCGCGCTCGCGCATCCGTCCCGCTGGCGGGGCGGCGACATCCTGCGGTTCTCGGTCAGCAATCGGGGCACGGATGCCGCGGCGACCGACGCGACGCTCGACGCCGTCCGTCGCGTGCTGGCGGACTGAACCGACGAGGATCCGGCCCGTGGCGGCCCCGGTGTCGGCCGTCGGCGGCAGGATGGAGGGGTGGATGCGCTCGAGGCCTTCTCCGACGCGACGCGAACGTGGTTCGCGGAGTCGTTCCGCGCGCCCACCGCGGTGCAGTCCGCGGCCTGGCAGGCCATCGGTCGCGGTGCCCATGCGCTCGTCGTCGCCCCGACCGGCTCAGGCAAGACGCTGTCTGCGTTCCTCTCGGCGATCGACCGGCTGCACGCCGAGCAGCCCGACCCGGAGTCCGGTCCCCGGCCGCCCGGAACCCGGGTGCTCTACCTCTCGCCGCTGAAGGCGCTCGGCGTCGACGTCGAACGCAACCTGCGCGCACCGCTCACGGGCATCGCCCGCGTGTCGGAGCGGCTCGGCGTCGAGCCGCCGCACGTCAGCGTCGGAGTCAGGTCGGGCGACACCCCGGCCGGCGAGCGGCGAGCGATGCTGCGCACGCCGCCCGACATCCTGATCACGACACCCGAGTCGCTCTTCCTCATGCTCACCTCGCAGGCGCGCGAGACGCTCCGCACCGTCGAGACGATCATCGTCGACGAGATCCACGCGGTGGCCGCGACGAAGCGCGGCGCCCACCTCGCGCTCTCGCTCGAGCGCCTCGACGCGCTGCTGCCGAAGCCGGCGCAGCGCATCGGCCTCTCGGCCACCGTCCGCCCCGTCGAGGAGGTCGCCCGGTTCCTCTGCGCGAGCGCCCCGGTCGAGATCGTCGCGCCGCCGAGCGAGAAGAAGTTCGACCTGCGGGTCGTCGTTCCCGTCGAGGACATGGCGCAGCTGCCCGCGAGCGACGACGCGACCGGGTCGATCTGGCCGCACGTCGAGGAGGCCATTCTCGAGAAGGTGCTCGCGCACCGCTCGTCGATCGTCTTCGCGAACTCCCGGCGGCTGGCCGAGCGGCTGACGGCCAGGCTCAACGAGCTCGCGCTCGAGGCCTCCGAACGCGAGGCGCTGCTCGTCGCGGCGGCCGGCAGCGGGCCGCCCGCCGCGGTCATGGCGCAGTCGGGCCAGACGGCCGGCGCACCGCCGCTGCTCGCACGGGCGCACCACGGATCGGTCAGCAAAGAGCAGCGCGCCGAGATCGAAGACGACCTCAAGAGCGGTCGGCTCCGGTGCGTGGTGGCCACCTCGAGCCTCGAGCTCGGCATCGACATGGGCGCGGTCGACCTCGTCGTGCAGGTCGAGTCGCCGCCGTCGGTCTCGAGCGGGCTGCAGCGGCTCGGGCGTGCAGGCCACCAGGTGGGCGAGGTCTCGCGCGGGGTGATCTTCCCGAAGCAGCGGGCCGACCTCGTGCACGCGGCCGTGACGAGCGAGCGCATGCTCGCCGGCGCGATCGAGACCATGCGGGTGCCCGCGAACCCGCTCGACATCCTCGCCCAGCAGACCATCGCCGCCTCGGCGCTCGACGCCCTCGACGTCGACGAGTGGTTCGACGCCGTGCGCAGGGCGGCCCCGTTCGGAGCCCTGCCGCGCTCGGCGTACGAGGCGACGCTCGACCTGCTCGCCGGCCGCTACCCGTCCGACCGCTTCGGCGAGCTCCGTCCGCGCCTCGTCTGGGACCGCGAGGCCGGCACGCTCGTCGGGCGCCCCGGCGCCCAGCGCCTCGCCGTCACGAGCGGCGGCACGATCCCCGATCGCGGCATGTTCGGCGTCTTCCTCGTCGGCGACGAGTCGGGCGGGCGCCGTGTCGGCGAGCTCGACGAGGAGATGGTCTACGAGTCGCGCGTCGGCGACGTGTTCGCCCTGGGGGCCACGAGCTGGCGCATCCAGGAGATCACCTTCGACCGGGTCAACGTCGTGCCCGCGTTCGGGCAGTCGGGCCGGGTGCCGTTCTGGAAGGGCGACGGGCTCGGCCGGCCGGCCGAACTCGGGCGCGCGCTCGGCGGGTTCATGCGCGAGATCGCCTCGGCCGACGAGGCCACGGCCCTCGATCGCGTCACGGCGGCCGGGCTCGACGCCTTCGCGGCGCGCAACCTCGTCACCTTCCTCGCCGACCAGGCGAAGGCCACGGGGCACGTGCCCTCCGACCGCACGCTCGTCGTAGAGCGCACGCGCGACGAGCTCGGCGACTGGCGCGTCATCCTGCACTCGCCGTTCGGCATGCCCGTGCACGCGCCGTGGGCGCTCGCCATCGCCGCACGGGTCCGCGAACGGCACGGCGTCGACGGTGCCGCGGTCGCGGCCGACGACGGCATCATCGTGCGCATCCCCGACACCGGGGTCGACCCGCCGGGCTCCGACCTGTTCGTGTTCGAGGCCGACGAGCTCGAGCAGCTCGTGACCGACGAGGTGGGCGGGTCCGCGCTCTTCGCGAGCCGCTTCCGCGAGTGCGCGGCGCGGGCGCTGCTGCTGCCGAACTACCAGCCGGGCCGGCGCTCGCCGCTCTGGCAGCAACGTCAGCGGTCGGCCCAGTTGCTCGAGGTCGCGAGCGCGTTCCCGACGTTCCCGATCATCCTCGAGACCGTTCGCGAGGTGCTCCAAGACGTCTACGACGTGCCCGCGCTCGTCGAATTGGCGAGGGATGTCGGTGCCCGCCGTGTGCGCCTCGTCGAGACCACGACCGAGTCGCCGAGCCCCTTCGCGAGCTCGCTCCTCTTCGGCTACGTCGGCGCGTTCATGTACGAGGGCGACTCGCCGCTCGCCGAGCGCCGCGCAGCGGCCCTCGCGATCGACACGGCGCTGCTCGGCGAACTGCTCGGCCGGGTGGAGCTGAGGGAGCTCCTCGACCCGGGCGTCATCACGACCACCGAGCGCGAGCTGCAACGTCTGGCCGACGACCGGCGCGTGCGCGGCGCCGAGGGCGTGGCCGACGCGTTGCGCTGGCTCGGCCCGCTCACCGCCGACGAGCTCGCCGAGCGCGTGCAGGCCGAGACCGACCCGGTCGCGGCCGTCGACGAGCTGGTGACCGCGCGCCGCGCGGTGCGGCTGACCTTCGCGGGGCGCGAGCACGTCGCGGCGATCGAAGACGTCGGACGCCTGCGCGACGCGCTCGGCGTGCCGGTTCCGCCCGGCGTCGCGGTCGCCTTCGCCGAGCACGTCGGCGATCCGCTCGGCGACCTCGTGAGCCGGTACGCGCGAACGCACGGGCCGTTCGCCGCCGAAGAGGTCGCCGACCGGTTCGGCATCGGCGTCGCCGTGGCGAAGGGTGCGCTGCGCAGGCTCGCCGACGAACGCCGCGTCGTCGAGGGCGAGTTCCGGCCGAACGGCACCGCCACCGAGTGGTGCGACGCCGAGGTGCTCCGCAAGATCCGCAGGCGATCGCTCGCGGCCCTCCGGCACGAGGTCGAACCGGTGCCGCAGCCCGTCCTCGCGCGATTCCTGCCCGTGTGGCAGAACGTCGGCGGGCGACTCCGCGGCATCGACGGCGTGCTCTCGGTCGTCGAGCAGCTCGAGGGCGTGCGGCTCCCGGCATCCGCATGGGAGTCGCTCGTGCTGCCCGCCCGCGTCTCCGACTACAGTCCGACGATGCTCGACGAGCTCATGGCCACGGGCGAGGTCGTGTGGGCGGGGTCTGGCTCGCTCGCCGGCGACGACGGGTGGATCACGCTGCATCTCGCCGAATCCGCGCCGCTGACGCTCGACCCGCCGGTCGGCGTCGAGACGACCGCGCTGCAACGCGAGGTGCTCGTCGCCCTCGGCTCGGGCGGTGCCTACTTCTTCCGCCAGCTCTCCGACGCCGTCGGCCGGTTCGGGGGCCTCGACGCCCCGGTCGTCGACGACGAGCTCGTCGAGGCGCTGTGGGGGCTCGTGTGGGCGGGCCTCGTGACGAACGACACGTTCGCCCCGGTGCGCTCGCTCATCACGGGCGGCCGGAGCGCCCACCGGGCGACGCGCCCGACCCCTCGTTCCCGCATGATGCGGGGCCGTTCGCTGCCGCGCGCGTCGTCGGCCGTCATGCGGTCGGGGCCGCCGTCGGTCGCCGGGCGCTGGTCGATCCTCCCCGTCGCCGATTCCGACGCCACTCGGCGAGCCCATGCCCTCGCCGAGACGATGCTCGACCGCCACGGCGTCGTGACGCGCGGCACGGCCGTCGCCGAGGGTGTGCTCGGCGGCTTCGCCCTCGTCTACCGCACGCTCAGCGGGTTCGAGGAGTCGGGTCGGGCGCGGCGCGGCTACTTCGTCGAGGGACTCGGCGCGGCGCAGTTCGCGGGGCCCGGCGCGGTCGACCGACTGCGCGGCTTCGCCGATCGCGACGACCGGCCGAGCGATGCCCGCGCGGTGTTCGTGCTCGCGGCGACCGACCCGGCGAACGCCTACGGCGCCGCCCTGCCGTGGCCCGATCCGCCCGGCGAGAGCTCGCATCGCGCCGCGCGCAAGGCGGGTGCGCTCGTGGTCGTCGCCGACGGCGAGCTCGTGGCGTACGTCGAGCGCGGCGGCAAGACCATGCTCGCCTACGTCGACGACCGTGCGGTGCTCGGGCAGGCCGCCGAGGCCGTCGCCGCGCTCGTGCGCACCGGCCGCGTTCGGCGGCTCGCCGTCGAGAGCGTCAACGGCGCATTCGTGCTCGGCACGCCGTTCGGCGGGGCCCTGAGCGCCGCCGGGTTCGGCGAGACGCCCAGGGGGCTGCGGCTCGATGCCAGAGGGTGACACCGTCTTCCGTGCTGCGGCACGCCTGCACGCGGCGCTCGCCGGTGCCGAGCTCGTGCGCACCGACTTCCGGGTGCCGAGGTACGCGACGGCCGATCTCGCGGGGGAGCGCGTCGACGAGGTCGTCGCCCGCGGCAAGCACCTGCTCATCCGCACGCCCGCGTGGAGCATCCATTCCCACCTGAAGATGGAGGGCGAGTGGCGGGTCGTCGCGCCGGGGGAGCGGTGGCCGAAGCCGGCGCACCTGGCGCGCGTCGTGCTCGAGACCGGCGCCGCGACGGCGATCGGCTTCGAGCTGGGAATCCTCGAGGTGCTCGCCAGGGCCGACGAGGCCGCGGCCCTCGACCACCTCGGCCCCGACCTGCTCGGCCCCGACTGGAACGCCGACGAGGCGGTCCGACGGCTCGAGGCGAACCCCGAGGCCGCGATCGGCGTCGCGCTGCTCGACCAGCGAAACCTCGCGGGCCTCGGGAACGTCTACGTCAACGAGCTGTGCTTCCTCCGCGGCATCCGACCGCAGCGCCCCGTGGCGAGCGTGCCCGACCTGCCCGCCGTCGTCGCCCTGGGCCGGCGCATGATCGTCGCGAACCGCGATCGGGTCGCCCGCGTGACGACGGGCGTCGACCGGCGCGGGCAGCGACTCTGGGTCTACGGGCGTGCCGGCGAGCCGTGCCGGCGCTGCGGCACGCGCATCGAGCGCGGCGAACTCGGCCGCAGCGACCTCGAGGAGCGCGTGACGTTCTGGTGCCCGAACTGCCAGCACTGAGGGCCGCCGCGATGCGCGGCGGCCCTCAGCCGGACTTCATGGGCCCGTCGGTCGACGGCGCGGGTCAGTTGACCGGCCCGGTCCACTTCTCGCCCGGCCCCTGGCCGATGGCGTCGGGGATGACCGATGCCTCGCGGAACGCGAGCTGCAGCGAGCGGAGGCCGTCGCGCAGCGAGCGTGCGTGCATGTCGCTGATCTCGGGAGCCCCGGCCTTGATGAGCCCCGCGAGCGCGTTGATGAGCTTGCGCGCCTCGTCGAGGTCGATCTGCGACTCGGGGTCGTCGGCGAGGCCGACCTTGACGGCCGCCGCGCTCATGAGGTGCACGGCGGCGGTGGTGATGATCTCGACCGCGGGCACCTCGGCGATGTCGCGCGTGGCGCCGTCGAGGGCCTCGCCGAGTTCGGCGTCATCCGGCCCGCGGCCCGTGCCGTGGACGGTGTCGTGCCCGGCTTCGTGGCCGTCGATGTGATCGGCGGCGTGATCCTGGTGGGATTCGCCGACGAAGGTGGACTCGTCTGAATTCTTGCTCACAGACATCCTCTGCTAGACTCGTTCGGTCCGGGTCTCGAACCCGGGTGCGCTGGGGCTTGTCCCCGGCACGGCTGGGCTTGTCCCAGAACGAAAGTGGAGATTCTCCCACCCGCGCTTACCGCTTCATCAAGGTTACCGGGTTGATTGCCCTCCGCCGCATGGCTCCAGATCCTCACCGATCCCGAGTCATGAGGTAGACAGGGGGCCGCAGTGCTGAATGGTGTGATTCCGTTCGGCGTGCGTGGATCTTCGCTCTCGAAACGGTGGGCGACATCCGGTCTCCCATCGAGTGAAGAAGCTTGAGTAGAGGAGTACCCGCATCAGCGATCCCCGTACAAATGACCGTATCCGCGTTCCCGAGGTCCGCCTCGTTGGTCCCGCAGGAGAGCAGGTCGGCGTCGTGAAGATCGAGGTGGCCCTGCGGCTCGCGCAGGAAGCCGACCTCGACCTCGTCGAGGTCGCTCCGAACTCCAAGCCCCCGGTCGCCAAGATCATGGATTACGGCAAGTTCAAGTACGAGGCTGCGCAGAAGGCGAAAGAGGCCAGGCGCAACCAGGCGAACACGATCCTCAAAGAGGTCCGGTTCCGTCTCAAGATCGACAAGCACGACTACGAGACCAAGATGAAGCGCGCGATCGGCTTCCTGAAGTCCGGCGACAAGGTCAAGGCCATGATCCTCTTCCGAGGCCGCGAGCAGTCGCGCCCCGAGATGGGCGTCCGCCTGCTGCAGCGCTTCGCCGAAGACGTCGCCGAGTTCGGCACGGTCGAGCACAACCCCACGATCGATGGCCGCAACATGGTCATGGTGATCGCCCCTCTCAAGAACAAGTCCGAGGCCAAGGCCGAGGCGAATGCACAGCGTGCTGCGGCGAAGTCGCGCCCGTCGGCGGATGCCGACGGCGAGGCAGAGACGCAGACGGCCGACGCCGCAGAGGCGTAGGCCAGACACCCACGTCCGCCACGAGTTGGCGGCAGAACCAAGGAGACACACGAGATGCCGAAGCAGAAGACCCACTCCGGGTCCAAGAAGCGCTTCAAGATCACCGGCAGCGGCAAGATCAAGAAGCAGCAGGCCGGAATGCGCCACAACCTCGAGGTCAAGGCCTCGAAGCGCAAGGCCCGTCTGAACCAGGACAAGGTCGTGTCGGCCCCCGACGCCAAGGTCATCAAGAAGCTTCTCGGCCGCTGAGCCGCGAGACCCGTTAAGGAAGAAACAGAGTCATGGCAAGAGTGAAGAGGGCGGTCAACGCCCACAAGAAGCGTCGCGTCATCCTCGAGCGCGCTGCGGGTTACCGCGGCCAGCGTTCGCGTCTGTACCGCAAGGCCAAGGAGCAGGTCACCCACTCCCTCGTCTACTCGTACAACGACCGCCGCAAGAAGAAGGGCGACTTCCGTCGCCTCTGGATCCAGCGCATCAACGCGGCTTCGCGTGCGAACGGCCTCACGTACAACCGCCTGATCCAGGGCCTCGGCCTTGCGGGCATCGAGGTCGACCGCCGCATCCTCGCGGAGCTCGCCGTGCACGAGCCCGCGACCTTCGCCGCGCTCGTCGAGTCGGCCAAGAAGGCCCTCCCGGCCGACACCTCGGCTCCGAAGACCGCCGCGTAAGCAGCAGCCTCGACTGACGTCGTACGGCCCGGCACCCCCTGCGTGATCAGCAGGGCGGTGCCGGGCCGTTCGGCGTTCCAGCCCTAGAATTGGCCCCATGCTCGAGAACCCCCGGTCTCCCCGTGTCCGCTCGGTCGCGAAGCTCGCCAAGAAGGCGTCGCGCTCCGAGAGCGGGCTGTTCCTGCTCGAGGGCCCCCAGGCGGTGTCCGAGGCGTTGCGGTTCCGGCCCGAACTCGTGCTCGAGCTCTTCGCCACGCCGACGGCGCTCGAACGCCACCCCGAGATCGTGGTCGCGGCCGACGAGGCCGACCTCGAGGTCGAGTACGTCACCGAGGAGGTGCTCGACTCCATGGCCGACACGGTGACCCCGCAGGGGTTCATCGCGGTGTGCCGGCAGTTCCCGACCGCGGTGAAAGACGTGTTCGCCGCGTCACCGAAGCTCATCGCGATCCTCGAAGAGGTTCGCGACCCCGGCAACGCCGGCACCATCGTCAGGGCAGCGGATGCCGCGGGCGCCGACGCGGTCGTGTTCACCGGTCGCGCGGTCGACCTCTACAACCCCAAGGTCGTGCGCAGCTCGACGGGCTCGATCTTCCACGTGCCCGTCGCGGTCGGCGCCGACCTCGCCGACGTGCTCGTGCGCGCGAAGGCCGCGGGCCTCACGGTGCTCGCCGCCGACGTCAAGGGCGACGACCTCCTCGACGCCCGCACCGACGGCACGCTGGCGAAGCCGACGGCGTGGCTGTTCGGCAACGAGGCCAGGGGACTGCTCGACGAGCAGCTCGAGCTCGCCGACCGGGTCGTCACGGTGCCCATCTACGGACATGCCGAATCGATGAACCTCGCGACCGCGGCATCCGTGTGCCTGTACGAGAGCGCGTTCGCACAACGCAGCGCCTGACCGGCCCGCGGGTTACGAAAAGGTAACCAACCGCGTGCGTTCCTGACCTCGGCGCCCTCCGCACCCTAGTTTGGGGGGTATGGACCCGACCCAGCCAGCGCCGCCGACGTCGAACATCTCGGTCCGGCGCGGCGAACCCCTGGTCGTCGTCGACCACGTCGACAAGCACTACGGCGAGCTGCACGTGCTGAACGACATCAACACCGTCGTCAACCGAGGCGAGGTCGTCGTCGTCATCGGCCCGAGCGGTTCGGGCAAGTCGACCCTGTGCCGTGCCATCAACCGCCTCGAGACCATCGACTCGGGTTCGATCACGATCGACGGGCAGAAGCTGCCCGAAGAGGGCGCCGCGCTCGCGAAGCTGCGCGCCGACGTCGGCATGGTCTTCCAGTCGTTCAACCTGTTCGCGCACAAGACCGTGCTCGAGAACATCACGCTCGCGCCGACGAGGGTCAAGCGGATGTCGCGCAAGGCCGCCGCGTCCGAGGCGATGGAGCTGCTCGACCGCGTCGGCGTCGCCAACCAGGCGAAGAAGCTTCCGGCGCAGCTCTCCGGAGGCCAGCAGCAGCGCGTCGCGATCGCCCGCTCGCTCGCGATGAACCCGAAGCTCATCCTCATGGACGAGCCGACGAGCGCCCTCGACCCCGAGATGATCAACGAGGTGCTCGACGTCATGGTCGGGCTCGCGAAAGACGGCATGACGATGATCGTCGTGACCCACGAGATGGGCTTCGCGCGCAAGGCGGCCGACCGGGTGCTGTTCATGGCCGACGGTCGCATCGTCGAGGAGGCGACCCCGGCGGACTTCTTCGACCACCCGAAGTCCGATCGCGCCAAGGACTTCCTCTCCAAGATCCTCGACCACTAGACCCACGTCGCCGCGAGCGGCAGGGAACCATCACCAGAAAGAGGCAACGGACATGACACGCATGAGAATCGCCCTCGTCGCGGCCGCAGCGGCCGCCGCGCTGGCCCTGGCGGGCTGCTCCAGCGGGGGCAGCACCGACGCCGGCTCCGACGAGCCCGCGCCCACCTTCGAGGCGGGCACCACGATGGCGCGGCTGCAGGAGGCCGGCGCCATCACGATCGGCACGAAGTTCGACCAGCCGTTGTTCGGCCTGGTCGGTCCGTCGGGCGACCCCGAGGGCTTCGACGTCGAGATCGGCAAGATCATCGCCGACGAGCTCGGCATCCCCGAAGACAAGATCACCTGGACCGAGACGGTGTCGGCCAACCGCGAGCCGTTCATCGAGAGCGGCCAGGTCGACCTCGTCGTCGCGACGTACACGATCAACGACGAGCGCAAGAAGGTCATCTCGTTCGCCGGCCCGTACTACATGGCCGGTCAGTCGATCCTCGTGCTCGCCGACAACGAGGACATCACGAGCGAAGACGACCTCGTCGGGCAGCCCGTCTGCTCGGTCACGGGCTCGACGCCGGCGGCCAACCTCAAGGAGCTCGGCGCCGAGGTCCTCGAGACCGACACGTACTCGAACTGCCTCGAACCGCTCCGCAGCGGCAAGGTCGTGGCCGTCTCGACCGACAACGTGATCCTCGCCGGGCTCGCCGCCCAGAACGAGGGCGAGTTCAAGGTCGTGGGCGAGCCGTTCACCGAGGAGCCCTACGGCATCGGCGTGCAGCTCGACGACACCGACTTCCGCATGTTCATCAACGATGTGCTGGAGAAGGCCTACGACGACGGCCGCTACGAGGAGGCGTGGAACTCCACCGCCGGAACCGTGCTGCCCTTCGTCGCACCGCCCGCGGTCGACCGCTACTGATCCGAACGGGTCCGGGCCTGATCAGGTCCGGGCCCGTTCCTCCGACCGAGAGGACGCGCGTGGACGTCGTCATCGCGAATCTCCCGTTGTACCTCGAGGGGTTCAGCGTGACGCTGCTGCTGCTCGCAGTGGGCGGCATCGGCGCGCTCGTGCTCGGCACGATCATCGCCGCGATGCGGATCTCGCCGATCGCGACCCTGCGCGTCGTCGCCACGGTCTACACGGAGATCATCCGCAACACCCCGTTGACGCTCGTCGTGATCTTCTGCGCGATCATCCTCCCGATCCTCGGATCCGACCTGCCCTACCTCGCGGCGGGCATGATCGCCCTCGCGGTCTACACGTCGCCGTTCATCGCCGAGGCGCTCAGGTCGGGCATCAACGGCGTGCCGATCGGCCAGGCCGAGGCGGCGCGCAGCCTCGGGCTCGGCTTCAGCCAGACGGTCTCGCTCATCGTGCTGCCGCAGGCGTTCCGCATGACCATCCCGCCCTTGATCAACGTGCTCATCGCCCTCACGAAGAACACGTCCGTCGTCGGCGGCGTCGGCTTCGTGAGCGAACTGTTCGGCGTCGGTCGTACCCTCGCGAACGCGCACGGCGATGCCGTGATCGCGGTGCTGGTGGGCGTCGCGTTCTTCTACCTCGTCGTGACGGTGCCCCTCGGCTTCCTCGCGACCCAACTCGAGCGCAAGTGGGTGGTGCAGCGATGAGCGGTGCGGTCGTGCTCTTCGACGCCCCGGGCCCCAAGGCGAGGCGCCTGTCGCGCATCCTGTCCGTCGTCACGGCGATCGTCGTGGTCGCGGGGCTCGGCTGGGTCTTCGCGACCTTGAACGCGCCTCGCGAGTCCGGCGGGGTCACGCTGCCGGGCATGTTCGACCCGTCGCGCTGGGACATCGTCACCGACCCCGAGATGTGGGGCTTCATCTTCACGGTCGGCGTGTGGGGCACGCTGCGCGCGGCCGTCGTCGCGGCCGTGCTCGCGATCGCGCTCGGCGTGGTGCTCTCGCTCCTGCGGAGCTCTCCGATCGCCTGGATCCGCATTCCCACGGCCGTGCTCATCGAGTTCTTCCGCGGCATGCCCGTGCTGCTCATGATGCTCTTCATCCTGCTCGTCGCCGGAACGGGGCAGTACTGGGCCGTCGTCTCGGCGCTCGCGATCTACAACGGCGCACTCATCGGCGAGACCCTGCGCGCAGGCCTCGTCGCATTGCCGAGGGGCCAGCGCGAGGCCGCGCTGAGTCTCGGCATGCGACCGCTGCAGTCGAAGATGCTCGTGGAGTTCCCGCAGGCGTTCCGCCAGATGCTGCCGATCATCGTCGCCCAGCTCGTCGTGCTGCTGAAGGACACCTCGCTCGCGTACATCGTGGGGTACCCCGAACTGCTGCGCGTCACGCTGAACAACCTCGGCAGCTTCTACGGCAACCGCTACCTCTTCACGCTCTGGTGCATCGCGTTCGTGCTCTACCTCGCGATGAACCTGACGCTGTCGTGGTTCGCGCGCTGGCTCGCGAAGCGCACCGACCGCCGCTTCCACCCGGCGAAGGGCGGCCCGGCGCCCGAAGACCCGAGCCAGGCGCTGCTCGTCGCCGATGCGAACGCGGCGGCTCGCGAGTCCGAGAGCCGCGGCGGGGCCTGACCGCGCCACCAACGAAGTTCGCGCCGAGCGGCGGGCATCGGGCGTCGCACCGCGCGATCCCCGGCGCCCGCCCCGGTAGACTCGTCTCTCGTGTCCGAGCCCCGTGAAATCACCGAGCAGTCCGTCGAGTCCGCGGTCGCCGCGGCGCTCGCCGCGATCGCCTCGGCCGGCGATTCCGCCGCGCTGAAGGCCGTTCGCGCCGAGCACACCGGCGAGAAGAGCGAACTCGCCCAGCTGAACGCCGAACTCCGCAATGTTCCCAACGACCAGAAGGCCGCCCTCGGCAAGCTCGTCGGCGGGGCCCGCGGCCGTGTCAACCAGGCGTTCGCCGCCCGCGAGAGCGAGATCGTCGCCGCCGAGGCGGCGGCCCAGCTCGAGGCCGAGGCGGTGGATGTCACGGCGCTGCCGTCGCGGTACACCGCCGGCTCGCGGCATCCGCTCACCCTGCTCGAAGACCGTGTCTGCGACGTCTTCACGGGCATGGGCTGGGAGATCGCCGAGGGGCCCGAGGTCGAGAGCGAGTGGTTCAACTTCGATGCGCTGAACTTCGACGCAGACCACCCGGCACGTGCGATGCAGGACACCTTCTTCGTCGACCCGCCAGAGGCCCACCTCGTGATGCGCACGCACACGAGCCCCGTGCAGGTGCGCTCGATGCTCGACCGCGAGGTTC
>Ga0160430_100796_pt1 | contig 14782 bp, 13 predicted proteins | sample HID1971I_E0MG_FD_108274 | JGI IMG/M metagenome (GOLD analysis project Ga0160430, IMG submission 108274) | Enriched millipede-associated microbial communities from UW Madison campus, WI, USA - HID1971I_E0 MG | ecosystem: Host-associated > Arthropoda: Insects > Digestive system > Unclassified ...
GTCGCCGTCGGTGGAAGTTCCGTTCATCGTGGTCTCGCGTCTCCCGGAGATGGGCCCCGGCCATGAGGGGGCGATTGCCCGGGGTGTGGACGAGGTGAATCTCATCCTTGACCTGATGGAATCCGCGGTTCCAGTGCTCAGCGGCGCCGATGCGGCGCTCCAGGCCAGTCTGACGCCGGCTCTCTCTCCGGCGGGCGAGGCGATCATTCGCGAGGCGATGCGTGATGACACCGAATTGCCGCTCTACTACGCGGCCGGTGGAGGCCTCACCGAATTGGCGTCCGTGCTTCGGCATGAACCGCGCGTCGCCGAACGGTTGACTTTGGTCTGGATCGGCGGAGACCCGTATACCGTGCCGCGACGCCCGGACGCGCGGCCGGAATTCAACACGATGGTGGACTTCGTTGCCGCGCAGGTCGTGTTCTCTTCTGAAGTCCCGATCTGGCAGGTGCCCCAGAACGTCTACAGTCAGGCCCTCGTTTCCTTGGCGGAGCTCGACGTTCGCATCGGCGCTACTGGAGCGCTCGGGGCCCACCTCGTCTCTCGCATTCGAGGATTCGCGGACATGCTTTCGAGCCAGTTCAACCTGAACCTGGGTGAGACCTGCATTCTCGGCGACAACCCCTTGGTGTTGCTCACTGCGCTCCAGTCGTCGTTCGGTGCGGATCCGGAGACTTCAACTTCGGAAACCCGGGCCCGCCCGATCCTCGGTGCGGACGGCTCCTATGTCGGCGAGGAGAAGTCGCTGCCGAAGATTCGCGTGTTCACGCGTCTGGACACCCGACTCATGCTTGGCGACATGTTCGCGAAGTTCGCCGCACTCGCCCGATAACGGACCACATCACGTGCAGCCGGGGATCGCCCGGACTGTCCAGAATCAAGGAAGGGAACCCAGAAATGGTAGCGAATCAACCTACGGCCGAGGAGATCGAAGCTGAGATCGCCGAACTGCTCCGCATCGAGGAGGTGGGGGCCTTGGCTGTTACTCTCGAGAACGGTGCCCCGCACGTCGCAACGATGCACTTCGCCGGCGATGGCCTCGCGGTCTACTGCCACACGTTCACGTACACGCGGAAGTTCGAAGCCATGCGCCGCGACCCTCGCGTCAGCTACACGCTCGCGTACCAGCCGCCCGGGGGCTTCTACGATCGGATGAAGCTGCGCGCGATCCAGGTCGATGGTATGGCGACGTTCCTCGACGATGCGGCTGACATCGAGAAGGCGATTCAGACCTGTGGAGAGCAGTTCGAATGGCTCAAGGACTCCACGATGTTCGACAACTTCCGGCGCGAGGGTATCGAACTCCGTCAGCTGTTCTTCCGGATCGACCCGGTCACCGCGATGTGGAACGACAATCGGGTGCGGATGATGTGGCGACAGAACGTGACCTTCTCCGAGGATCACAAGCACGTCGCTGAGGTGACCCCGTACTCGACGGCGCCGCGATGAGCGCGAGCCCGGTCGAGGTCACGTTCACGCAGCCGGACGGCAGCGTGGTGAGCGGCACCGGAGAAGTCGGCGAGTCACTCATGCGCACTGCGCAGCGGCTGAACGTGAACGGGATCATCGCCGAGTGCGGAGGAATGGCCGCCTGCTCGACATGTCATTGCTACGTCGACGCAGAGTGGATCAGCCGACTCGAGCCGATGGATGACATGGAAGCAGGCATGCTCGAGGTCGCCATCGACCCCGACGAACGAAGCCGGCTCTCGTGCCAGATCACCCTGCGCGAGGAGCTCTCTGGCCTTTCGGTCACCGTTCCGCTCGAACAGGCCTAACCAGAACCCCATTCAAATGCAAAGGAGCTATTGAACATGATCCAGATGAACGACCTCGACAGCGACGTCCCGTTCCTCGAACAGCTGAAGACCCAGGAACCCGGGCCCGTGACGATCATCAACACCTTCGTCTACGCAGAGGGCAGCAAGGACGACGTCATCGCGGTGTGGAAGAAGGACTCCGACGTGATGAAGGCTGCCAAGGGCTTCATCTCCGCGCAGCTCTATTCGGCAGAGGAGGGGGCTCGTGTGCTCACCAACGTCGCCGTCTGGGAGTCGGCGGAGGACCTCTTGAACGCCTTCCTGAGCCCCTCCTTCCAGGCCCTGCTGCCGACCTATCCTGATGGAACGGTGTCGCACCCGACGCTGATGCGGAAGGTCGCGGTCGAGAACATCTGCGTCGCCTGAACGAGAAGGGGACGAGGATGGGTGGGACCATCCTCGTCCCCTCTCGGGACAGCGGGAATGTCGAGCAGGCCCATGGTGCGTGACACGGTAGCGTCGAACCGGGCCGAGCCATCGGTCGCCAGCAACGGGATGTGATCGAGAGGGTGGTGCCGGGTGCCTCAAGCACGAGGGCGGGCTCGAGAACTCGCCATTCTCGAGGTGGTCCGGGAGCTGCTGGCCGAGCAGGGCTACGAGCGGCTCACCGTCGATGCCGTCGTCGCCAAGGCCCGAGCGAGTAAGGCCACCATCTACACGCGGTGGCCCGACAAGGCATCGCTCGTGTCGGCGGCGCTGAACGCCCGCTCATTGGACCAGCCCAGAGTGGCTGTTGGTGCCAAGGATCTGCGAGAAGATCTCGTTCGGTTCGTCGCTATCTGCGTCGAATTGGCCGAGACCGAGAGTCTCGCCGCATTCGTCGGCGTGCTCGTCGCAGCGGACAAGGAGCCGGCGCTCGCGGAAACTGTCCGTGGCACGGCGCTCGCTCCTCGCCGCCAGGACTGCGCCGACATCGTGCAACGCGCAGTGGGACGCGGCGAACTCGAGAATGCTGGAAGCGCCCCCCAGATCTTCGACCTGACCATGGGGAAAGTCTTCGTTCGCCATGTACTGGAACACGATCCCATGACGCCCGTTGATCAGGTCGACTTCGTCGACAACGTCTTGCTTCCGGTGCTCGAGCACGACCGGGCCCGCACCCGCGCGTAGCTCTCGTTCGTCGCCCCCGCGACCCGTCCGCATGATCGGACGAGGTTGCGCATTTCGCGCACCCCGGGGACTCCCTGTCCCGTTTTTCAGGACGTAGGACGTGTATAGTAGGAATGTCGAAGGAGACAAGTATGGACAACGGTGGTACCAAGGACCGACTCAGGTTTCGCGCAGACTGGGGTGGAGCGAATCTCCTCCGTGCGGCCGGTTGGCTGTCGCAGTGGATCTGGGACAGCACTGACGAGCATCGGCTGAGCGTGATCCACACGGGTCGTGGGATGGGCGACAACTTGAGTGCAGTCGCGGCCGGGGAAGTCGATATCGCCTTCGCGACACCGGCCAGCTTCGCTCGACTCGCCCGTGAGGGAGTCGGACCATTCGCCGGCCGCCCACTTCCCAACCTGGTCGCCCTCGGTGCTCTGCCGCACCGCGATGCGATGATCCCGGTCGTTCGAGCGGAACTCCCGATCAGCACCCTCGCCGACGTCGCGAGCTACGACGGCCCGCTCCGGATCTCGCTCGGAGTCAATGACCCCGACGGCTTCATGGGGTTCGGTGCCGACATCGTGTTGGCGGCAGGCGGGGTCGACCTCGACCAGATCGTCCGGCGGGGCGGCACCATCACCCGCCATGAGCAACCGTTCGACGCCATCGACGACCTTCGCGAGGGACGCGCCGATCTCATGGTCTCCGAGGCCATCATGACGCCAGACTGGCAGGCGTTGGCCACCGAGCAGGACGTCCGATTCCTCTCGTTGACGCCCGCCGAAGCGCAACACCTGGACGAGCAATGGGGCCTCGGAACCATCGACATCGCGCCCGGCTACTTTCCCGGTGCCGACTACCCCGTCGTCGCCCTGGACTATTCGGACTGGATCTGCGCGGCCACCAGCGACCTCGATCCAGAGATCGCAACTCTTGTGGCGCGAGCCTTCATCGAGCACGGTGAGGCATTCGCTCGCAGCTACCGGCATCTGCCGGTGGACTATTCGCCCTTGCGCTACCCGATCGACTTCCGAATCGCATCGCGCACGTCAATCCCGCTTCACCCTGCCGCTGCAACGGCGTACGACAGGGCGAGCTCAAACCCGGAGGTGGTCTGAATGCTGGCATCCGAAGTCATCGACAAGACAGGTACGCTTCGCGTCGGCGAAGTAGCCGACCCCGTCGCAGGACCCGGCGAGGCGGTGATCCGGGTCGAGGTCGCCGGCCTCGCGCCTGGTGCGTTCAATCTGCTCCGGATGGGAGCTGTGCCGATCCTGCCGACGATCTTCGGGCACGAGATCGCCGGCATTGTCGAATCGGTCGGCGACGACGCTCGGACCGACCTGGTCGGGCGGCGCGTTCGCGTGCATCCACTTCTTTCTTGCGGCTCCTGCGACTACTGCACGACCGACCGCGAGATGATGTGTTCGCAGAACGCCATGATCGGCCACGCGGTGTTCGGACCCGAAGCCTTCGGCCGATACCAGCGCTACCACAATGGTGGACTCGCTGAGAAGGTCCTCGTGCCCGCCGCCAACATCGACGTGCTGCCGGACGAGTTGGACTTCGAGCTCGGCGCGAAGGTCCACGACTTCGCCAACGCCATTCGTGCGCTCAAGCTCGCTGAGCTCGACAAGGGCTCCACGCTCATCATCACGGCCGCAACCGGGGCGATGGGAGTGGCGACGATCGCCCTTGCACACGAGTTCGGCGTGCACCGGATCATCGCAGTCGGCCGAGACGCGGACCGGCTCTTGGAGATCCAAGGCCTGGACCCCGAGCACATCAGTCTCGTCACGATCAGTGACGACGACACACCGCAGAGCGTGGCCGGTCGACTCCGCGCCATTGCACCGGCGGGCGCGCACGCCGCCGTCGATTATTTCCCGGGCGGAAAGGGGACCTCATACATCTTCGGAGGCCTCCGAACGGGCGGCCGGATCGTGCACATGGGCGTGAATCCTGAACCGCTCGTCATTCCGCCGGCAGCGTTCTCCATCAACTGCATCACTTTCGTAGGCACTCGGAACGGCACACGCAAGGACGCTCGTGACGCGATCCGCCTGTTGGCAGCGGACCCGGATCGATACTCGCGACTGATCACCCACCGTCTGGGCCTGGACGAGGCCGAACGCGCGCGCGACAACTTCGCCACGCGCGCCGAGCCCATGTGGATGGCGGTCGTCCTGCCGCAGGTCCACGCGGACCGCTCACCTGCTGCCGCCGATGCGGCCATCGCCTGATCACTGACTCGAGGAGAAGAGAACATGGGAATCGTTACCGAGTACTTCGACGCCTACCCCTTCAACGAGGCACCCCGCGTGTTGAAGAGGGACGAGCGGGAACTGCTTTCTCGTGCAGTCCCCAAAATGCCCGGCGTGTCCTGGGACCCGATCCCCGCGCTCAAGGTCGTCCATTTCGACCAGGCTTACATCGACGGGGCCTTCGTGCCCCCGCGCATCCTCTGGGAGGGCGAAACCGGCCGCATCGAGTGGATGCAGATGAACTTCCGCCAGCCGATGTACCACCGCAACCTCGACGTCGACGAGATGTCCTATCAGATCCGGGGCGGCCGCACCCTGATGACCGAACTCGGAACGGTGGAGCTCAGTGACGGGGACTTCGTCCGAATCCCGGTTGGTGTCGCGCACGACAACTACGGCCGCCGCGCCTCCCACGTGCTCTGGTACTTCCCGACTCCGCTGGAGGACGTCGGCGAAGTCGTCCGAACCAGTCAGGTGTTGATTCCGCCGTTCGAAGGATGGCAACCCGAGGTTGTGAACGAGGTTCACACCGATTGCCTCGGCGGTCGGCACTGCGATCGGGCCGTGCAGCTGTCCGATGAAACCCTCATCCTCAACCAGGCGTACGAGGAAGAGGACCGCCTGAAGGTCCTCTCGTCGGAAGCGCCACGCAACGACACGGCCTGGATCTGGCGCGGCGATTCGCACGCCATCGGGATCACCGACGTCACGGACAGTGACGGGCGCACCTACCGTCGTCATCGGAACGTGGACGAGGTCCAGTACCAAGTCGAAGGCACGCGTTTGCTGATCAGTGCGAACGGTGTCGTCGAGCTCACCCCTGGCACGTTCATCCACATTCCGGTCGGCGTTGCGTATGCGAGCATCGTGAAGGGCTCGAGTCGGCACATCACCACGGTGACGACCGGCAAGCTGGACTGTGTGTGGGACGGGGCGACGGAAAGCACCCAGTGGGACTTCGAGAAGATCGATGAGTACCGCTCGAACGCGTTCGCGCAGCCGGTCGGATGACGATTTCGCCAGTCGAACGGGTCATCGACGGCTGTCGAGCCCTCGCCGCCGCCGGGCAACAAGACATGGTCTGGGGGCATGTTGCCGTTCGCGACGCCGAAGGGCGCGGAATTTGGATCAAGCGTTCCGGGACCGGGTTCGACGAGCTCCAGCCCGCCGATATCCACCTTGTAGGGTGGCGTGGCGACGTCGTCGCGGGTGAGGGCAAAGCTCACATCGAGTCATTCATCCATCTCGAGATCATGCGGGCACGACCCGCGGTCGTCATGTCGATTCATTCCCATGCCCCAGCGGTCAACGCATTCAGCGCACTGGACGAGCCACTTCGCGCGATCTCGCACGACGGTGTGCTCTTCGCTGACCCGCAGATCCCGCGATCGTCCTTGTCGGGTGATCTGGTCTCCGATGCCCAGCTCGGGCGCGAGCTGGCGAACTCACTCGGCGATGCGTCGGCCTGCCTGATGCCGCGTCACGGCAGCGTCACGGTCGGAGCCACGGATGCCGAGGCCGTCATGACCTCGGTGCTTCTCGAGGCCGCCTGTCTCCTCCACCTGCAGGCGCGGGCCGCCGGCGAGATTCGGTCCTTCTCGGATGCCGAGGAGATTCGGGCGAAGCGGGAGCATGTCTGGCCGACCTCCCAACTCGAGGCGGGGTACGCCTACCTGCTGAGAAAGGCGGGCAGCCGCTAGGCATTGAATAGAGAAGCGGGGCCGAGATCATTCCGATCTCGGCCCCGTTTTTTCGTCTGACGTCATTCAGCGATGACGGGACTTTCGATCCGGCCCACTCCGGCCACTTCCACGGTGACATGCATTCCGGGGGTCAGGAACAGCTGTGGATCCCGACGGAACCCGACCCCGCCAGGTGTGCCTGTGAGGATGATGTCTCCGGGAGCCAGCGATGTGAACTCGGAGATGACGCTGATGAGCTTCGGGATGTCGAAGATGAGCTTCGACAAGTCCGAGTCCTGGACGATCTCGCCGTCGATCGTCGTTCTGATCGCGGCATGATCCAGATCCACCTCGTGCGGGAGTACGAGGTGAGGACCGAGCGGTGTAGCCGCGTCCCAGGCCTTTCCCTGCAGCCACTGGTGGGTCTTGTACTGGTAGTCCCGCATGGTGACATCGTTGGCGACCGTGTAACCCAGGACGTGCTCGAGTGCTTCCTCCTGTGAGATCCGGCGACCGCCTCGACCGATGATCACGGCGAGCTCCGCCTCGTAGTCGACCTGGGCGGACTCCGCGGGAACGGGGATCGGCCGGTCCGCGGCGATGAGGCTCGAGGCGTACTTCGGGAAGAGCACCGGATACGTCGGCAGGTCGCGCCCGGTCTCCGCGATGTGTTCGTTGTAGTTCAGTCCGACGCAGAAGACCTTCTGTGGTGCCCACGAGGGCGGGAGGAGTTCGACCTCAGTGCGCTTGACCCGTCGTGAGTCGTCGGGTTCCGCGGTGAGTAGTTCCTCGACGTTCGTGTCCGAATCGATCCGCGAGACGCCAGGGAGTGGCGCGAAGTAGTCGCCATCGACGACGCCGACGAAGGTTTGGTTGTCCTGCCGGTAACTGGCGAGTGCCATCAGATGTGGTCCTCGCTCGTTCGACGCCAGCTTGGTGTCTGACCGCCCCAAAGGTTCACCGTCTGAGGCGCGGGCGTCCAGCGGCGGGGAACGTACTCGACCCGGTCATCGTAGAACTTCTCCATCTCGGCGGAGAGTTCGATGTGGTTGCCCGCGGGGTCGTCGAAGAACACGAAGAGGTTGTTCCCGGGGCCATGCCGACCCGGACCCCACGTCACCGGAACGTCGAGTTCGGTCAGCCGGTCACACCAGGACTTGAAGTCCTCCCACTCCGCGAGGTCGTACGAGTAGTGGTCGATGTCGCCACTCTGCCCGTTGTTCACGATCGCGAGCGTGTGGTGGTCGCGGTCGCTGCGGAGCCAGGCGAATCGGCCGTCCTTGAGCTGGTCGGAGATCCGGAACCCGAGCACATCCACGTAGAACGCCGCCATGCGCGCGACATCCGTCGTGCCGAGCGTCGTGTGCTGGAACTTGATGGGCCGCCGGCCGGTGTCTGCAGAATTCTCGCCATGACGACGGACCTCGCTGTGAAGGTGGACCGTGTTCCCGTCGGGATCGATCACGACGATGCCCTCAGGCTCGCCCGCCGCGTCATCGATCTCCGACGCGGCAAGAGGCAAGTACGAGATGCCTGCGGTATCGAGCCGCGTGCGGATGCCATCGATGCCGTCGACGTCACGCACCTCGAAGCCGAAGTGGTCGAGACCCTGCTCGCCTTCTCGCAGGTCGATCACGTGGTGGCCGGCGCCCCAGCCGAGACGGATTCGGCCGTCGGCTAGCGTGGCATGACGATGCATGCCGAGCACTCGGGTGTAGAAGCGTTCAGCGGCTTCGACGTCGGGTACAGAGAACCCGATGTGGGATACGGCAGTCCTTCGAAGTGCGCCGGCATCCTCGCCTTCGACCAAGGTGATTCGTTCGGGTCGTTCCATCATGTTTCCTTTCTTCGGTCCAAACAGTCGGGAGTTGATCAGGCAGTGGCCGGGATGGCGGAGGGCCATGCGGCGAGTTGGAGCAGTTGATCGAGAAGCTCGCGCACGTCTTCGGGCGCGACCACCGAGGCCACGATGCGGTCCGGACGGACGACGATGAACCGGCCACTCGCAGGCTTCATCTCCTGGTAGAGACGCTGATCGACGTCTATGGCCACGCGAACGTCGGCTGGCCGGTCGAAGACGAGATCGTCCAGTGGCACGTCGACGAGTGCTGCAGAGAGCGGGGCACTGGCGGCGATGACCTCCGACCAGGCGGCGTGCTCGGGGTCCGCGCCGATGCCGACGCCGATCACCGACCATCCTCGGCCGATCATCGCGTCGAACGGCACGACCTGGTGGGCGGTGAAGTCGAACACGTTCGGTTGGCCGATCGCCAGACCGATGAGCGGGTTCGATGGCGGATCGATGACCAGACCACCGGCGAGCCGTGGGCTCGGACGATACTGCATGCCCTCGAAGAACGAGCGTCCGGCATCCGTTCGCATCGCCCTGCGCACAACCGAGTCGCGGAACTCGGCGAGCCGTCGATTGGTGGTCATGACGACGCGCCCGAGCCGCTCAGAGCTCCGGATCACCGCCTCGGCGTGAGGGCGTCGCTCCTGCTCGTAGGTCTCGAGAATGCGCGGCCCAGCCTGGTCCTGAATAACCGCCGCGAGCTTCCACGTCAGGTTCACCGCGTCTCGGATGCCCGAGTTCAGGCCCTGGCCGGCGAACGGCGGCATCATGTGCGCCGCATCCCCAAGGAGGAAGGAGCGACCTCGCTGCCATACGTCTGCGCTCAACCCATGGAACCGATACGCAACGGCACGCTCGACCTGGTCGGGGCGGATCGGACGATACGGGCTGAGGAGTCGCTCGATCAGGTCGAACGGCGGGGAACTCGTAGCGCCTCCCTCGCCAGGGTGCAGAAGGAACTCGTAGCGGCAACGCCCGTGCAGCCCGGGCACGATCACGTGAGGGCGGCGCGGATCACCGTGGTGCATCCCGTAGCGCTCGCTGTGCATGTCATCGAGGCAGTCGATGACCAACCAGACATCATCGTGGCTGCGGCCCGACATCCCGATCCCGAGCACCGAGCGGACCTTGGACCGCCCACCGTCGGCGCCGAGGAGGAAATCGGCAACCAGTTCTGTCGACTCGTCGTCTTCGCAGACGGTGGCGCGGACGCCATCCGCACTTTCCACGAGGTCGATCAACTCCGTCGAGAACTTCAGATCGACCAGCGGATGACGCTCGAGTGATTCCCGAAGGACTCGTTCGAGATCTGGTTGTGCGAACGGGTTCTTGAACGGGAACCCAAACCGGAACGGTACCGTCGCGCCCCCGTGGAAGAGCTCTTCGCCGTCGGCACCGTAGTAGGTGGTGCCGGTGCCCGGAACGATCACGCCGAGAACGTCGTCGGAGATGCCGGCGCGCTGATACGCGCGGAGCGACTCGTCGTCGAGGCTGATCGCCTTCGGGTCGTCCGCCGTCGTGGCGTTCTTCTCGACGACCGTCACACGGACGCCGTAGGAAGCAAGCAGGATCGCAGCGGTCATTCCAACCGGGCCGGCGCCAACGACCAACACTCCGGTTCGTGTATTCGAATCCACAGATCACATCCTCGTGGCTGTCCTAGATAATGAGCCACTATACCTGAAAAACAGTACATCGCGAGTTGTGTTCTTGGGCGTCCGGCCCGACTCGGTTCGCGCTTCGCGAACCGGCCCTGGCTCTGGGTGCTCTGGCGGTGCGACCCTCACAGGCCCGCGGGCCGTGAATGCGTCGAACTTTTGAAAAGTTACCACTTGGTCGAGGATTCGGATATGCTCCCTCCAGCCGAGCGACGATGCACGGCGGAAAGAGATGGCGATGTCTGAGCAATTGCCGTTCGTGACCCCGGGCCCGACGCCCGAGACCCTGACCATCGGTGGCGATGACGCATCGGTCGAGCCAGTCGGCAAGGAACCGAGAGGATACGTCGCCACCCTCGGGCTGGCGAACGTCGGCGTCCTCTTGGCGTTGCTCACCCCGATCGTCGTTGGGCTCGCATTCAAGTTCCAACACATCAGTTCCACGCCTGAAGAGGCCACGACTGCGCTCGGTCTGACGCTGGGCATCGGCGCGCTGTTCGGCCTCGTGGTGAACCCGATTGCCGGCAGACTCTCCGACCGCACGACGTCTCGCTTCGGCCGACGGCGTCCCTGGGTTGTCGGCGGGATGCTCCTCGCATTCGCTGCCTTGGTCGGTATCGGGTTCTCGCCGACGGTCTGGGTCGTCGTGGCGCTTTGGTGCGTCGTTCAGAGTGGGGTCAACATGGCGTTCGCCGCCATGAATGCGACCGTTCCAGAACAGGTTCCGGTGAATCGTCGAGGGTTCGTCTCGGGTCTGCTCGGCCTCGCAACGTCGGTGGCGATCCTCGGCGGGATCTCGCTCGCGAACCTCTTCACCGAGGACTGGCTCCGTTTCGTGGTGCCAGGCGGGATCGGCCTGATTCTCGTCGTCATCTTCGCACTCCTGCTCCACGACAAGCAGCACCCCACGCGCCCGAGCACACCGTTCGGTGTCAAGGAGTTTCTCGGCTCCTTCGTCTTCGATCCGAGGAAGTGGCCCGACTTCGGCTGGGTGTGGCTCTCGAAGTTCTGCATCATCTTCGGGTTCGTAGGAGTCGCCTCGTTCCTCCCGCTGTATCTCACAGCGCAGTTCGGACTTTCCGAGCAGGAGGCGATCACCATCATCCTGGTCTCGAACCTTGCCGGGACGGGATTCGGGATGATCTCCGGCGTCGGTGGCGGCTTGCTGTCGGATCGTATCGGTCGGCGCAAAATCTTCGTGCTCGCGGCAGGCGTCATCATGGCTGCGGGCCTCCTGCTGCTCGGATTCGCTACGGACACGACGATGGTCATCGTCGCTCAGGTGGTCATCAGCTTCGGCGGTGGCGCCTTCTTCTCCGTCGATACGGCGCTCGCCACCCAGACGCTTCCCAAGACCGACACCACAGCTAAGGACCTTGGCGTCTTGAACATCGCGAACACGCTTCCGCAGTCGCTTGGGCCCATCTTGGCGACACCGATCATCGCGATCGGTGCGACGACGGCGATCGGCGGCTACTCGCTGTTCTATTGCGTGGGAGCCGCCGTGACGATCATCGGCTCACTCCTCGTGCTCAAGATCAAAGGCGTGAAGTGATGACGCGCAAGCGCAGAGTCGACCCCTTTCATAAGGACCTCAGGCTTGCCCGGATCCTGCCACAGGTCACTTTCGGTCCCCGCATGGCACGCCTGGCCAGATGGTCCGAACCACGTCCGAAGCCCGCCCCTGACGACATGGCCATCGAAGAGGTTACGGTTCCAGGGCTTCCCGGCAACCCCGACGTGCAACTGCGCGTCTACCGTCCGCTCGGCTTGCCCCCGAAAGCGCCGGCGCTGTTCTGGCTTCATGGCGGAGGCTTCATCATGGGCACGCCGCTGTGGGATGAGCCGAATAACATCGCCTTCGCGCGCGAGCTCGGCATCGTCGTCATCGCGGGTCGTTATCGCCTGGCCCCCGACCACCGCGCACCCGCCGCCGTCGAGGACGCTTACGCCGGCCTCCGCGCGGCCTACCGCGATTCGGCACGCTTCGGTATCGACCCCGACAACATCGCCATCGGCGGAGGAAGCGCGGGCGGCGGTCTCGCCGCAGCACTCGCCCTTCTCGCGCATGACCGTGGCGAGGTGCGCCCCGTGTTCCAGCTCCTGGTCTATCCGATGCTCGACGACCGCACCGTCCTGCGATCCGATATCTCTTCTCGCCGCATGCGCGGCTGGACCCCGAAGAGCAATGCGTACGCGTGGGGTGTCTACGCGGAAGCCAGACCGGGCGGACCCGACGTGTCGCCGTATACCGCCCCGGCCCGTCGAACCGACCTCTCCGGGCTTCCTCCTGCATGGATCGGCATCGGGACGATCGACCTGTTCCACGACGAAGACCTCGGGTATGCCCGCCGCCTCCGCGCGGCCGGTGTGCCCTGCGAGGTCCTTGAAATACCCGGCGCCTTTCACGGCTTCGACGGCGTCCTCCGACGTGCGGGAGTGAGCCGTGCCTTCTGGACGGCTCAGATCAATGTCCTGCGGGATGCCCTAACCCACTCGCGAGCCGACGGCTCCGCGCGATCCTCGACGACCATGAATGTGAACCAAGATGACGGTTGAAGCTTTCAACGACGGATGGACAGTCACCCCGGCCGACACGGATGCCGCCGTGCCAGTCACCCTTCCCCACGATGCGATGATCGGCGAGGCTCGCGATCCTGCGGAGACCTCCCACTCGTCGTACTTCCCCGGCGGCACATATGTGTACGAGAAGAGTTGGACCCCAGCCGTCGAGCCTGGCAAGAGCCAGAGGCTGCGCTTCGAGGGGGTCTACGGCCGCACCGTCATCACTCTCAACGGGCGGAAGGTGGGCTCGAACGCAAGCCCATACCGTGAGTTCGAGGTCCTCCTCGATGATGCTCTCCTCGAGGGGGAGATCAACCGACTCAAGGTGGTTGTCGACAACTCGCTCACGCCAAACAGCCGCTGGTACACGGGGTCTGGAATCTATCGACCCGTGTGGCTGGTGACGACGGACGCCGCACACTTCTTGGCCGATGGGGTTCGGGTGAGCACGGTGAGCATCGGCGAACGCGCACTGCTGCGAGTGGAGACCGAAGTCGCCGACACCTCCACCAGCGAACTCCGCGTCCAAGTGGCCGTGCGCTGGGACGGGAGGGTCGTGGCTGAATCAAGCGGACCGGTTGGGGAGTTGCTCGTCGAGGTGCGCGACCCGCAACTCTGGTCTGACCGGACCCCGCACCTCTACGAGGTGGAGACAACTCTGGCCGAGGGTGACCGCATCCGCGACGTCCGGCTGGATCGAATCGGCATCCGTACCGTCAGCGTCGACTTCGAGCATGGGCTCAGGATCAACGGCATAGAGACAAAGTTGAGGGGCGCCTGCATCCACCACGACAGTGGCATCCTCGGTGCCGCGACGTTCCGGGCCTTCGAATTCCGACGCGCTCGCATCCTGAAGGAGAACGGCTTCAACGCGGTGCGTAGTTCCCACAACCCGCTGTCCCGGGCGATGCTCGACGCGTGCGACGAGGTCGGGCTCTTCGTCCTTGACGAACTCACCGATGTCTGGTTCGCCCCGAAAACCAAGCACGACGGCGCCGCCGACTTCGAGTCCATCTGGCCCGACGACGCGGCTTCCATGGTCGCGAAGGATCGTAACCATGCAAGCGTCATCATGTACTCGATAGGCAACGAGGTGGCCGAAAGCTCGACTCCCGGGGGCGTCGAGGTGGCCAACCGAATTGCCCGCTTCCTGGATGACCTCGACCCCACCCGGCCGACGACGCTCGCCGTCAACTTCCTGCTGAACGTCATTGCGAGCCAAGGCTGGTCCTGGTCACCCGCAGAGGACAAGCCCGCTGGGAAGCCGAAGGAGAAGAAGAGCTTCGCGACGAGCACCATGGCGAACCTGCTGGCAAACAAGATCGGACCGCTCATCCAGTTCGTTTCCCGGCTGCCGAAGGCGGACAAGGTCACACGGGATGCCTTCGCGGCCGTGGATGTCGCCGGCTACAACTACGCATGGTCGCGTTATCGGTCCGACGCCCGGCGTCATCCATCGCGCGTCGTCCTGGGATCCGAATCGATGCCCGGAGACATCGCAAAGGCGTGGCCCCTCGTCGAGGCGATGCCGAACGTGATCGGGGACTTCATGTGGACCGGCTGGGACTATCTCGGCGAGACGGGGCTAGGCGTTTGGACATACGAGGACGAGCCGGCCGCGCTCGCGAAGCCCTACCCGTACATCACCTCCGGCTGCGGAGCGATCGACATCGTCGGCACCCCCGGCGCCCCTGTGCTTCTCGCCGAAGCTGCCTGGGGTCTCCTTGACGCGCCCGCGATCGCCGTTCGACCGCTCAACCATGCAGGCGAGCGCACCTTGCGGATGGCCTGGCGCAGCACTGACGCACTCCCGAGCTGGGCGTGGCGTGGTTCAGATGGCACGCAA
>Ga0160430_100797_pt1 | contig 14778 bp, 14 predicted proteins | sample HID1971I_E0MG_FD_108274 | JGI IMG/M metagenome (GOLD analysis project Ga0160430, IMG submission 108274) | Enriched millipede-associated microbial communities from UW Madison campus, WI, USA - HID1971I_E0 MG | ecosystem: Host-associated > Arthropoda: Insects > Digestive system > Unclassified ...
GGCATCCTTCAGGGTGAGGGTCGCCTGGAAGGTGCCGTCCGCGGCGATGTCGACCCACTGCGAGCGGATCGCGCCCTGGTACTGCGCGGGAACCTGGTTCAGCACGCCCTCGGAGAGCGCCCAGACCTGCGATCCGACGGAGCGGGTCGCCGATGCGGCACCGGTGGACGGCTGCCACGCCGAGGCGAAGTTGCCGAACACGACATACGTGCCCTGCGGCAGATGCTTCGGGATCGGCACGCCGCGGCCCTCGGTTCCGAGGTTCGCCGCCGGGTCGTAACCCGAGCCCTTCACGACGACCTTGTCGCCGGCCTTGAGAGCGGAGCCAGCCGCGGGCGTGGTGCCGTCGGCCAGGAACACCGCGATCGACGGGGTGGCCGGGGTGGTCTCACCCGGGTCCGTGCCGGGGTCGGTCTCGCCCGGGTCGGTGCCGGGATCGGTCTCACCCGGGTCGGTTCCGGGATCGGTCTCGCCCGGGTCCGTGCCGGGGTCGGTCTCGCCGGGGTCGGTGCCGGGGTCCGTCTCGCCCGGTTCGGTCGGGAGCGGTCCGAACACGGCATCCCACTGACCGGCCGACACGGCGACGTCGCCGCGGCCGTAGATCGTGGTCTCGCTCGGGTTCGAGTGCTTCTGCCAGACCAGAACCTCGTACGCCTTCGTCCTGTCCAGCGAGCCGGCCGGCGCGTCGAGGGTGAACGTGCTCGCCCCTCCGGCGACCGTCGGCATCACGAATGCCGCGTAGCCGCCGTTGCCGCTGAGTCCGGACTCGGTGCCCTTCACGATGAGAGCCGCGTACGCGCCCTCGACATCGGGCAGCCCGTTCGCCTGCACCTGCACGCTCACGCCGGATGCCCCGGCGGAGGCGACGGTGGTCGCGATCGAGGCGCCCGCGGCGTGCGCGGGCGGGACGATCACCGCACCGGCGGCGATGAGGAGGAAGGAGACGAAGGCGGCGAGCAGCACGCGTATGCGTGCGCCCCCTGTGGATGCTGTGGCTGTGGCGTTCACGATTCTCCACGGCTCCGGGCACGCTGAAGAGCACGCGTGCCGGCGGTGCCGCAATGCAGTCGGGCGAAGGTAGGGTTTTGGTTAGGCTTAGCTAAGCAAGCCACCAATCCAGAGCGTAGAGGTGCGGATCGGCGCACGTCAAGTTTTAGGATAGCCTTGCCTAATGCGTCGCGTTCTCGCCCTCGTCTTCGTCGCCGCTCTCGCCGTCGGCCTCACCGCCTGCGCAGAGCCGGGAGCTACCGCCGCACCTCCCGCCGCCGCGGAGGACACCTGCCCGCAGGCCACCACCCCGCTCGCGTCGCTGGACCTCATCGACGACGTGCGCGGATACCAGGGCCCCTCCACCGCCTGCCTGTCGAGCCACGCGATCGTGCCCGTCGACGACGACACCGCTCCGCAGCTGCCGGTGGACGTGACCGACAGCGAGGGCCGCGAGATCGAGATCACCGATGTCGACCGCATCCTCCCCATCGACATCTCCGGCACGATCGCCTCGACGGTCTTCGCGCTCGGCCTGGGCGACCAGGTCGTCGGCCGCGACTCCTCCACCGTGTTCGCCGGGACCGAGGATCTGCCCGTCGTCACGAAGACCGGTCACACGCTCAACGCCGAGGCCATCCTCGAGCTCGCCCCGACCGTGGTCCTGACGGACACGACCATCGGCCCGAAGGAGGTGCGGCAGCAGCTCCGCGACGCCGGCATCGCGGTCGTCGTGATCTCCGGCGACCGCCGGCTCGACACCACGGACGAGCTGGTGACCGAGATCGCGACCGCGCTCGGCGTGCCCAGCCGCGGGAAGGCGCTCATCGAGCGTCTCGACGCCTCGGTCGACGAGACGCTCGCGGAGATCGCCGAGGTCGTGCCCGCGGATGAGGCCGACCGCGCACGGATGCTCTTCCTCTACGTGCGAGGCAGCGCCAACGTGTACTACATCTTCGGCGAGGACTCGGGGGCGGACTCGCTCATCGACGCGGTCGGCGGCGTGGACGTCGCGGCCGAGATCGGCTGGGAGGGCATGAAGCCGATGACCGCGGAGGCCCTCGTCGCCGCGCGCCCGGACGTGCTCGTGATGATGACCGACGGACTCGAGTCGGTCGGCGGCATCGACGGGCTCATCGAACGGATCCCGGCCGTCGCCGAGACCCCGGCCGGGGCGAACCGTCGTGTGATCGACATGGCCGACGCCGAGATCCTGAGCTTCGGCCCGCGCACGGCCGACGTCATCGGCGCTCTCGCCCGCGCCCTGTACGCCCCCGAGCCGGCGAAGTGACCGGCGAGGTCGTCACCCCGACACCGACGAGGCACCGGGGGCTGCGGTTCGCGCTCGTGACGGTCGGCCTGGTCATCGCCCTGATGGTCACCTGCGTCATCTCCATCACGAGCGGGCAGTACGACCTCTCCCCCACGGCGCTCGTCGGCGTGCTGCTGCGAGGCATCGGCGTCGACACCGCATGGGCGCCGACGGCCGCTACCGACTACGGCGTGATCTTCAACCTGCGGATGCCGCGCATCGTGCTCGGGCTGCTCGTCGGCGCCGCCCTGGCCGTCTCGGGCGTCCTCATGCAGGCGATCTTCGGCAACCCATTGGCGGATGCCGGTGTCGTCGGCGTCTCCTCGGGTGCCGCTCTCGGGGCCGCGGCGAGCATCACGTTCGGACTCGCGACCTTCGGGATGTGGACCACGCCCGCCTTCGCCTTCCTCGGCGGACTCGTCGCGGTGTTCTCGGTGTACTTCATCAGCCGATCCGGCGGACGCACCGAGGTCGTGACCCTGCTGCTCACCGGCATCGCGATCAATGCGATCGCCGGCGCCGGCATGGCCTTCTTCACGTTCCTCGGCACCACGTCGACCCGCGAGCAGATCGTGTTCTGGCAGCTGGGCTCGCTGAACGGCGCCCTGTGGTCGAACATCCAGCTCGTCGCGCCCCTGGTCCTCATCGGCGTCGTCGTCGCGCTGATCGTGGCTCCCGGTCTCGATCTCTTCGCCCTCGGCGAGCGCACCGCCCGGCACCTGGGCGTCAACGTCGAGCTGCTGCGGATCGTCGTCATCGTGACGGTCGCCCTCCTGGTGTGCGCGGCCGTCGCCTTCGCCGGGATCATCGGATTCGCGGGGCTCGTCGTGCCGCACCTCATGCGCATGATGATCGGCCCGGCGCATCTGCCGCTCGTGATCGCCTCGGCTCTGGGGGGCGCGCTGCTCATCGCCGTCGCCGACCTCGTGGCGCGCACGGCGGTCCCGCTCGCCGACCTGCCGATCGGCATGATCACCTCTCTCGTGGGCGGGCCCTTCTTCCTCTGGCTGCTCGTGCGCACACGTCGCCGCTCGGGAGGATGGGCATGAGCGTCCGGCTCCGCGGGGCGGGGCTCACCGTGCGCGTCGGCGAAGGACGGACGATCCTCGACGACGCGTCCATCGAGATCCACGCCGGAGAGATCCACGCGCTCGTCGGCCCCAACGGCGCCGGCAAGTCCACCCTGTTCGGCGTGCTCGCCGGCGACGTGACCGCGCAGGCGGGAGCCGTCGAGATCGACGGCGGATCGATCGACCGGGTCAAGCCGCGCACCCTCGCCCAGCAGCGCGCCGTGCTCCTGCAGGAGAACACCGTCACGTTCCCCTTCAGCGCCGAGCAGGTCGTGCGCATGGGGCGCACGCCGTGGGCCCGGACCCCCGCCGCCGAGGAGGACGACGACCTGGTGGCGTCCGCGATGGCGCAGACCGAGGTCACCGCACTCGGAGCTCGCGCGGTCCCGTCCCTCTCCGGCGGCGAGCGCGCACGCGTCGCCCTCGCCCGGGTGATCGCCCAGAGCACCGGAATCCTGCTCCTCGACGAACCCACTGCGGCGCTCGACCTCAAGCACCACGAAGACGTCATGCGACTGATCCGCGGTCGTGCGGATGCCGGGATCGCGGTGGCGATCGTGCTGCACGACCTCAACGCCGCGCTCGCGCACGCCGACCGGGTCACGCTGCTCGCCGACGGCCGGGTGTCGGCGACGGGCACGGCGGCGGAGGTGCTCACGGCCGAGCGGATCGAGCAGGTCTACGGGCAGGCCGTCGACGTGTTCCCGCACCCGACGACCGGGGTCCCGCTGGTGGTCGCTCGGCGCTGACGCGGCCTCGATCCGGGCTAGTCCTCGCGGCCGCCGTCGCGCAGGGAGTGGATCATGCTCCTCAGGCTCCGCAGCGCGCCCGCCTGCTCGCTCTCGGTCATGCCCGAGAGCATCCGGACCTCGACAGCGCGCACGGCCGCACTGGCGGTCGCCAGGCTCTGCCGTCCGCGGGGGGTGAGGCGCGCGGGAAGGGCCTTCCCGACCGGCGCCTCCGCCGGCCTGGTCACGAACCCGTCCCGCTCCAGCGTCTGGAGCAGGACGTTCATCGACTGCCGAGTGACGAACGCTCCGCGTGCGAGTTCCGAGTTCGACAGCCCGGGCCGCTGCGCGAGCAGCTCGAGGCACGAGTAGTGCGTCACCGTCATTCCGAGCGGGCGCAGCACCTCCTCCATCGCCGTGCGGAGAGCGCTCGATGCCTCCTTCAGCAGGTAGCCCAGCGAAGTTTCCAGGTGGATGCCGCCTCCGTCTTGACTCATGTCAGTATTCTGACATAAGGTCGAGCGTGTCAGAAAACTGACACACAACGAAGGAGCGCATCATGCCCGTCACCGGCCCCGACTTCCTGTCTCTCCAGGTCCGCGATCTCTCGGTCTCCCAGGCGTTCTACGAGCGATACCTCGGCCTCGTGCGTTCGCCGGCCGGACCGCCGCACGCCGTCGTCTTCGAGACCACGCCGATCGCCTTCGCGATCCGCGACATCGCCCCCGGCACCGATCTCAGCTCGGTCGCCCAGCCCGGGATCGGTGCCGCCATCTGGCTGCACGCCACGGATCCGCAGAACATTCACGATGCCCTGCTCGCGGACGGGCACCCGATCATCACAGACCCGATCGACGGACCCTTCGGCCGGACCTTCACGTTCGCCGACCCCGACGGCTACCACGTCACCCTCCACGACCGCGTCTGACGACGGACGCCCGGCGGCGGACCTCCGGCGGGCGGTGTTACGGACGCAGGGGCAGGACGTCGGCGAGGTCGGCGCGGGTACCGGACGCGTGGATACGTCCCGACGCGGCCGCCTCCGCCCACGGCTCGACCCCGGTGGCGACGGCGATCCAGGTCGCGGCATCCATCTCGACGACGTTCGGCGGAGTGCCGCGGGTATGCCGCGGCCCCTGGATCACCTGTACGGCACCGAACGGCGGCACGCGCACCTCGACGCTGTTGCCCGGGGCCTTCTCGTCGAGTAGCTGCAGCAGGTAGCGCACCGCGGTGGCGAGATCGGTGCGCGCCGGCTTGTCCCCCGCGCCGTTCGCCGCGCGCACGGCGTCGAGGGCCGACCGCCCGTCGGCCGTGTCGATTCTGCGGGCCACAGCTCAGCCCTCACCCATGACGACGGCCGACCAGGCACCCACCGCATCCGTGCTCAGACCTTTCGTGGTGACCGTGGTCGCCGCGTCGCTCGTCATCTCGATCCCCTGCGGCTCGCCGTCGCAGATCAGGTCATCGGTGCGGATCGTCTGGGTCGTCGTCGCATCGTCGGCATCGACGCGAGCCAGCGTGACGTCGGCGCTCATCGTCTCCGGGCCGAAGCACGCGAACAGCACGGTCGAGACGGGGTGTGGCTCGGCGAACGACACGGTGACGCCACCCTCGCCGACGGAGTCCGAGAGGGCGGAGGCGAGTCCCGTCATCCCCGCGAGAGAACCGGGAACCGCGGTGGAATCCTGCGTCGCCATCCACTCCTGCACGGCGTCGGGGTCGACCTCGGGCGTCGCGCTGCATCCGCTCAGCACCGTCAGCAGCACCGCGCCGAGCACCAGGCCTCGCCATCTCCTCATGCCGCGAGCCTACCTCCGGGACGGGTCCGGCCTCCGGCCCGTCCACCGGGGACGAGTCCTATGCTCAGACCCATGAGCATGCATCCCCAGGGCGCCCGCGCCGATCTGCTCGCCGCCGTGGCCGACCACTCCTGGGGCGTCCGGATCCCTCCCCTCGCGGATCCGCAGAACGCCCACGATGCCGCCGTGCTCATCCTGTTCGGGGTGCTGGATCACACCCCCGCCCCGACGGCGGACGCCGCCGTCGCGCGCGATCTCGACGTGCTGCTGCAGCGACGCGCTCCCACACTCTCCTCGCATCCGGGACAGGTGTCGTTCCCCGGAGGCCGGGTCGAGCCGGAGGACGTCGACGTCGTCGACACGGCCCTGCGCGAAGCCGAGGAGGAGACGGGTCTCGACCCGAGCGGCGTCGAGGTGCTGGCCACACTGCCCGTGATCCCCCTGGCCGCGAGCAACCACCTGGTCACCCCGGTGCTCGCCTGGTGGCGGTCGCCCTCGCGGGTCGTCGCGGTCGACCACGCCGAGACGGTCGAGGTCTTCCGCGTACCCGTCGCGCAGCTGCTCGACCCGGACACCCGGTTCACCTCGACGATCACCCGGATGGGCCACACCTTCCGCGGGCCGGCGTTCGACGTCGACGGCACCATCGTCTGGGGCTTCACCGCGATGGTCCTCGACGCCCTCTTCGACGCCGCCGGGTGGACCGTGCCGTGGGATGCGACCGTGGAGCGCCCGGTCACCCTCTGACACCCGCGTGTGCCCGCATGTCATCCCGCCGAAACCCGAGCCGCGGTCCTCGGTAGTCTGGACGGGTGAAGATTCTCGTCCTCGGTTCCGGTGCCCGTGAGCACGCGATCATCCTCGCCCTGCGGGCCGAGCAGACGGAGCACGAGATCTTCGTCGCTCCCGGCAACGCCGGCATCGCACAGGATGCGACGCCCGTCTCGGTCGACCCGCTCGACGGCGGCGCCGTGACGACGTTCGCCCACGAGCACGCGATCGACCTGGTCGTCATCGGGCCCGAGGCCCCGCTCGTCGCCGGGATCGCCGACGCGCTCCGCGTCCGCGGCATCCCGGTGTTCGGACCGGGCAAGGCGGCGGCACAGCTGGAGGGCTCGAAGTCGTTCGCGAAGCGGGTCATGGACGCCGCCGGCGTGCCGACCGGTCGCGCCGTCCGCGCCGCGAGCACCGCGGAGGTCGAGGCCGCATTCGACGACCTCGGCGCCCCATACGTGGTCAAGGCCGACGGCCTCGCGGCGGGCAAGGGCGTCATCGTCACGTCCGACCGCTCCGAGGCTCTCGCCCACGCCGAGCAGTACCTGCCGGTCGGCGCCGTGCTGATCGAGGAGTTCCTCTCCGGCCCCGAGGTCTCACTGTTCTTCCTGAGCGACGGCGACACCGTGCGCGCGCTCAGCCCCGCACAGGACTTCAAGCGCGCGCTCGACGGCGACGCCGGACCCAACACGGGTGGCATGGGCGCGTACTCGCCGCTGCCGTGGCTCGCCGAGCAGTTCGGCAGCGAGCAGGCCTTCGTCGAAGAGGTCACCCGTGACGTGGCGCTTCCTGTGGTGCGCCAGCTCGACGCCGAGGGCACCCCGTTCATCGGACTCCTCTACGCCGGTCTGATCCTCACCCCGGCCGGCGTGCGCGTGATCGAGTTCAACGCACGCTTCGGAGACCCCGAGACGCAGATCGTGCTGCCGCGACTGGTCACCCCGCTGTCCGAGCTGCTGTTCGCCGCGGCATCCGGCACGCTCGAGGACCAGCCCGAGCCCGTGTTCAGCGATGACGTGGCCATCACGGTCGTCCTGGCCAGCGAGGGCTACCCCGAGGCGCCGCAGACCGGTCGCCCGATCGAGGGCCTCGCGGATGCCGCCGCCGTCGAGGGCGTCCGCCTCGTGCACGCCGCGACCGCGAGTCCCGATGCTCCCGGCGGATCGCTCATCGCCACGGGCGGTCGGGTGCTGAACGTGGTCGCCGTCGCCTCCGACTTCCGCACCGCCCGCGACCGTGCGTATGAGGCGATCGGCCGCATCCGCCTCGACGGCTCCCACTACCGCACCGACATCGCCGCCCGCGTCGCCGAGTAACCCCGCCCGCCCGCCCGCGCCGCCGCGACACCGCGCCGAGAGCACGGCTTCTCGACGAGTGCACGGCTCGTCGACGCGGATACCCCGTGCACCCGGCGACATCACGTGCACTCGACAGCGGGGCCCGGGGCAAGAACACGAACGCGCGAATTCGGCCGAATGCGGACAGGAATCCTGCCAACGTGCGGATCCGCGATTGACACGAGCGACTTTCTTCAAGAAAGTTGGCGGATGCCGCTTCGCTCCGACTGGTCCTCTGCGACCTGCCCGATCGCCCGCACCGCCGACGTGCTCGCCGACCCGTGGGTGCTGCTCATCCTGCGTGAGCTCTTCTCCGGTCGCTCGCACTTCGATCAGCTGCGCGATGCCACCGGCGCGGCCGACTCGGTGCTGTCCCGGCGCCTGACCGCGATGGGAGAGGCCGACCTCATCGCCCGCGAAGACCCCGACGATGCGCGCAGCGGATACCGACTGACGGATGCCGGACACCAGACTCTCCCGATCCTGCACGCCTACGCGCAGTTCGCCCGCCTCACCGACCCCGACGGGCCCTGGGGGCTGACGGTGAGCTGCGGTCGGTGCGGCGAGGTCTCGGCCTCGGTCGACTGGTGCGCGACCTGCGCGGCACCGCTCGACGCCGACAGCACCCGCTGGGCGCGACGCAGCATGGGTGGGGAGCCCTTCGCCCTTCTCACCGGGGGCGCGGCATGACCGCCGAATCGCTCGACGGACCGCTCGAGGAACCCGTGGCCACGCGGCAGCGCCGCTTCCACCCCGCCTGGACCGTGGCCCTCGTGGCCCTCATCGCGCTCATCGGCGCCGCGGGATTCCGTGCAGCACCCGGCGTGCTCATGGTCCCGCTCGAGCAGGAGTTCGGCTGGAGCACGGCAGAGCTCTCGCTCGCGGTCTCGATCAACCTCCTGCTCTACGGCCTCATCGCCCCGTTCGCCGCCGCCCTCATGCAGCGCTTCGGCATCCGCGCGGTCACGGTGGTCGCGCTCTTCGTGATCGGGGCGGGCGCGGCGCTGAGCGTGTTCGTGGCGACTCCCGGCCAGCTCATCCTGACCTGGGGAGTCCTGATCGGACTCGGCACCGGATCGATGGCGCTGGTGTTCGCCGCGACCATCACCGACACCTGGTTCGCCACCCGGCGCGGTCTGGTCTCGGGCGTGCTCACCGCGGGCAGTGCGACCGGCCAGCTGATCTTCCTCCCGGTGATCGCGGCCGCCGCGGAGGACATCGGATGGCGCGGAGCCTCGCTCATCATCGCGGGCGGCGCGCTCGCTGTCGCGCCACTCGTCTGGATCTTCCTGCGCAACCGGCCGAGCGACCTCGGCGTCGCCCGCTACGGCGAGACCGCTCCCGTCGTGGCCGCGGCCCCCGTTCCGAGGGGCACCGCCTGGGGTGCCGCGAAGCTCGCGCTGACCACACTGCGCGAGGCCGCGCGCACCAAGACCTTCTGGGCGCTGGCGATCGGATTCGCGATCTGCGGGGCGACCACCAACGGACTCATCGGCACGCATTTCATCCCGAGCGCGCACGACCACGGGATGGCGACCACGACCGCCGCCGGGCTCCTCGCCGTCGTCGGCATCTTCGACATCGTCGGGACCGTGTTCTCGGGATGGCTGACCGACCGCGTGAACCCGCGCATCCTGCTCGCTGCCTACTACGCGCTGCGCGGGGTGAGTCTGCTGTTCCTGCCGAGCCTGCTCTCGGCCGAGGTGCAGCCGAGCATCATCGTCTTCATCGTGATCTACGGGCTCGATTGGGTCGCGACCGTGCCGCCGACGATCGCGCTGTGCCGCGAGGTCTTCGGCGACAAGGGTCCGCTCGTGTTCGGCTGGGTGTTCGCCGCGCACCAGATCGGCGCCGGCATCGCCTCGGTCCTGGCCGGGATCGTGCGCGACCACACCGGCCAGTACACGTTCGCGTGGTTCGCCGCCGCCGGGCTGTGCGCCGTGGCGGCCCTGGTCAGCGCGACCATCCGTCGCCACCCCGCCCCCGTCCGCGAGTAGCCGCGTCGACGCCGAGTGCACCGGAAGCTGTCGAATGCACGGCCTCTCAACGCAAACTTCCCGTGCACTCGGCGAGTACACGGGAAGTCGACGCGGAGGCAAGCAGCGCGGAGCGCGACCTCAGAGCACCTTGGAGAGGAAGTCCTTCAGGCGCTCGTTCTTGGGGTTGCCGAAGAGCTCGGCGGGCGGGGCCTCCTCGACCACGACGCCGCCGTCCATGAACACCGTGCGACCGGAGACCTCGCGGGCGAAGCCCATCTCGTGCGTCACCAGCACCATCGTCATACCGCCCGAGGCCAGGTCACGGATGACCTGCAGCACCTCGCCGACCATCTCGGGGTCGAGCGCACTGGTCGCCTCGTCGAACAGCATGATCTCGGGGTCCATCGCGAGCGCACGGGCGATCGCCACGCGCTGCTTCTGACCGCCGGAGAGGGATGCCGGCTTCGCATCCGCCTTCTCCGAGAGACCGACGCGCTCCAGCAGCGCCAGCGCGCGCTCGCGGGCCTCGGCCTTCGACAGCTTGCCGAGCTCGACCGGAGCGAGGGTGATGTTCTCGAGCACGGTCATGTGCGGGAACAGGTTGAAGTGCTGGAACACCATGCCGATGCGCTGACGCACCTCGTCGAGCTTGACGCTCTTGTCGGTGAGGTCGACGCCGTCGATGATGACGTGCCCCGACGTCGGCTCCTCGAGCTTGTTGAGGCAGCGCAGCAGGGTGGACTTGCCCGACCCCGAGGGACCGATGACCGCGACGACCTCGCCATCCTCCACGGCCAGGTTGATGCCCTTGAGCACCTCGTTGTCGCCGAACGACTTGTGCAGGTCCTGCACCACGATCTTGCTCATGCGTTGAACGTCCTCTCCAGGCGGTTCGCGAGCAGCGTCAGCAGCGTGATCACGACGAAGTAGATGATGGCGACGATCGTCAGGACCTGCGCGGACAGGTACGTCGAGGCGATGATCTGGCGCGAGACGAACGTCAGCTCCGCGAGGCCGATGACGCTGATCAGCGACGTGTCCTTGAGGGTGATGATGCCCTGGTTCACGAACGACGGGATCATGATGCGGAACGCCTGCGGGAGCACGACCTTCTGCATCGTCTTCCAGTGTCCGAGACCGAGCGAGCGCGAGGCCTCGGCCTGACCGGGATCGACCGCCTGGATGCCTCCGCGGATGATCTCGGTCATGTACGCGCCCGTGTTGAGCGAGAGCGTGATGGCACCGGCGACGAACGGGTTGAACGTCAGGCCGGGGAACAGCTGCGGGATCGCGAAGAACACGAAGAACGCCTGGATGAGGATCGGGGTGCCGCGGAAGACGTAGACGTACGCGGTGGCGATCCAGCGGAACGGGGCGAACTTCGACACCCGACCGAACCCGAAGACGAGACCCAGGATGAACGCGGCCACGATCGCGACGATCGTCGCGAGGATCGTGAGCCACAGCCCCTCCATCAGCGCCGGCCAGTACTGCACCGCGACCGAGAAGATGTCGGTCGGCTGCGCGGACTTATCGCCGCCGGAGAGATAGGTGTCGACGATCTTGTCGTACTCGCCCGAGGCCTTCAGGTTCTCGAGTCCCGCGTTGAACATCTCGATCAGCTCGGGGTTCTTCCCCTTGTTGACCGCGAAGCCGTACTCGCCGCCCAGCTCGGGCTCGCCGATGAGGCGGAAGCCGGACCCCTGCTGGATGCCGTAGGCCAGCACCGGGAAGTCCTCGAAGTAGCCGACCGCCTGGCCGGCCTTCACGGCGTCGACCATATCGGTCGTGTCCTGGTACGGAGTGACCTTGAAGCCGTACTCGTCCTTGTTCTCGTCGGCGAAGGTCTGGCCCTGCGTGCCGGTCTTGACGGCGACGGCCTTGCCGTCGAGGTCGTCGAGAGACTGGATGTCGCTCGACTCGAGCACGCCCAGCTGGATGCCGCTGGTGAAGTAGGGCTCGCTGAAGTCGAAGGTCTTCTCGCGCTCCTCGGTGATGGACATGCCCGCCATGACCGCGTCGACCTGGTTCGACTGCAGCGCCTGCACGGCGGCGTCGAATCCGAGCTGGCGGATCTCGACCTCGAACCCCTGGTCCTTCGCGATCGCACGGAGCAGATCCATGTCGATGCCGACGAGGTCGCCCTTCGCGTCGGTGAACTCGAACGGCGCGAACGTGGTGTCGGTGCCGATGACGTACTTCTCACCGTCGTTCGCGGCGGTCGCGGGAGCGGCTCCGGCGAGCAGTGCGCCGACGGCGACGAAGGCGACGAGCGCGGCGGCGCCGGCGGTGCGCACCGATCGGCGCAGGCGGCCCGCCGCGGCGGATGGATATCGGATCACGACGTGTGCTCCTCGGGTCGACAGCAGCGACCGGACGATCGCCGAGCATCCACCCTAGTCGCCACGCCGCGCGCCCCCACGCCCGGGGCCGGGCTCAGCGGCCGCAGGAAGGGGGTGCGCGCGGGCGATCGGAGGCCCCCGCGTCGAGGTCGGGGCGTCAGGCCGGCGAGAGCTCGATCCAGTACTGGCGGACGCGCGGCTGCCCTGCCTCCGGGGCATCGATCACGTCTTCCAGCTCACCACCGGCGCCCTCGATCGTGCGGATCGATCCGAGGTTGTCGTCGTCGCAGGTGAGCATGACGCGCTCATAGCCCTCGGCACGCGCGGAGCGCAGCATGAGGCGGAGCGCCTCGCGCACGATGCCCTCCCGGCGTCGCGACGGGATCACGGAGTAGCCGATGTGGCCGCCGAAGCGGCGCAGGTAGTCGTTGAGCTCGCGGCGGAAGGAGAGGAAGCCGACGACCTGGTCACCCTCGGTGATCCAGTAGTGGTCGCAGGCGACGTGCCCGTCCGGCAGCACCGCGTCCGGCGTCGCGTACAGTTCCGCCTTCTCGACGAAGGCCTCGCCCGCCGCACGGTCGGGGACGAATCCCTGCTCGTAGCCGCCGCCGTCGATGTGTCCGCCCTCGAACTCGGCCACGGCGGCGGCCCAGGAGTCGAAGAGGTCGATGGTCGGTCGAGCGAGTGCGATCGTCATCGCTCGATGAGATCACGACCCATGCTCAGAGGCAAATGCGCGCATTCGACGTGCACATGCGGGGGCTCCGATCCTTCGTTGCTGTAGAAGAAGAACCGGTATCCACGAATCCGCATGACCGTCGGCACGGAGCGACGTTGGCCAGCCGATGCGCCCACCTCGGCGCGGGAAAAGCCGACGGGTCCGGGAGGTGCGGAATGCGCACCTCCCGGACCCGTCGTGGAGGATGAGTCGCTGCTACTCCGTGGTCGCGGCCACCGGGGCCGCCGGCGCCTCCGTCTTGTCGTAACGACCGAGGAACAGCGACGCGATGAGCGCGATCACCATGACGCACGCGGGCAGCAGGATCGACTGCGCCATGCCGGCGGCGAAGCCGTCGGCAACCTGCGGCGGCAGCGATCCACCGGTCGAGATCCCCGCCGGTGCATCCGCGAGCCCGGGCAGGTTCGCCTCGAGGCGCGACTGCATGAACGCGGCGATGGATGCCGAGCCGATGACGGAGCCGATGGTGCGAGTGGTGTTGTAGATGCCGGCGCCGGCGCCCGCCTGACGCGGCGGGAGCTTGCGCGTGGCGGTGGTGGCGAGCGGACCCCACATGCCGGCGTTTCCGATGCCCATCAGCGCGGACGGCAGCAGGAACATCCAGATCGGGGTGTCCATGTTGATCAGCGCCGAGTACCAGACGAGCGCGCCGGCCACGCAGAGCAGACCCGGGATGAGGATGATGCGGGGGTCCACCCGGTCGAGCAGCTTCCCGGCGGCCGGAGCGAGCACGCCCGAGAGCACCGCCATCGGGATCAGCAGCAGCGCCGCCTCGGTGGGTGTGAGGCCACGCGCGGTCTGCAGGAAGAACATCATCGGTAGCGACATGCTCGTCACGGTGAAGCCGACCGCGGCGATCGCCACGTTCGCTCCCGAGAAGTTGCGGTCGCGGAACAGCTCGAGCGGCACCAGCGGCTCGCTGCGCGTCTTCGCCTGCTGCAGGATGAACAGCCCGAGGACCACGAGGCCGACGATGATCAGGCTCCACACGGAGATGGGGCCCCAGATCACACCCCAGTCGTACTTCTCGCCCTCCTGGAGCCCGAACACGATGAGGAACAGGGCCACGGCGCTCAGCACCACGCCCACGATGTCGAAACGGTGCGGGTGCGTGGCGAGCCGGGGGACCAGGCGCCACGCGAGCACGAAGGCGACGATGCCGACCGGGATGTTCACGAAGAAGATCCACTTCCAGCCGAAGCCGTCGACGAGCAGTCCGCCGACGAGCGGACCGACGAGGGTCGCGACACCGGCGGTCGCACCCCAGAGCCCCATCGCGGCGCCACGGCGCTCGGGCGGGAAGGTGCGGGTGATCACGGCCATGGTCTGCGGGGTCATGAATGCCGCGCCGAGACCCTGCACGGCTCGCGCGACGATCAGGCCTTCGAGCGATTCCGACAGTCCGCACCAGAGCGAGGCGAGCGTGAAGATGGCGAGGCCGATGAGGTAGATGTTCTTCGGCCCGAAGCGGTCACCGAGGCGCCCGGTGATCAGCAGCGGCACGGCGTAGGCGAGCAGATAGGCGCTCGTGACCCACACGACGTTGTCGAGGTTGTTCGTGTTCGGGTCGAGCGCGGCCTTGATGGCCGGGTTCGCGACCGAGACGATCGTGGTGTCGACGAGGATCATGAAGAAGCCGATGACGAGTGCCCAGAGAGCGGGCCAGGGGCTCTTCGGCTTGTGGCCGACGGAGTAGGTGCCGGTCGAC
>Ga0160430_100799_pt1 | contig 14730 bp, 14 predicted proteins | sample HID1971I_E0MG_FD_108274 | JGI IMG/M metagenome (GOLD analysis project Ga0160430, IMG submission 108274) | Enriched millipede-associated microbial communities from UW Madison campus, WI, USA - HID1971I_E0 MG | ecosystem: Host-associated > Arthropoda: Insects > Digestive system > Unclassified ...
CGACCCGGCAGTCACCTGAAAAGGCCGCTGCGCATCCGCCGTCACGGAGAACAGGGCCTGTCCTTCCTGCATATGAATCTCCCGCCGGTCACGGAAGAAGCGTGCCGACAACGCCGTGGCGGTGTCGAGGCGCAAGGCAGAGCCGTCCGGCAGCGTGACCTCCGACTGCTGCCCCTTGCGGGTGCTGAAGGCGTGCTCGTACACCGGCTGGGCCTGAACATGCTGCCAACCGAACCAGGCGCCGGTCACCGACATCGCGACGGCTCCGGCCGTCGCCAGACCGGCAAACAGCGTCCTTCGGCGCATCGGTGCCGGTACGGCGGGCCTGTTCGACCGGCGCTCTTGGCGGTCTGCGCTGACCATGGCGCGCAGCCGCGCCGCCGATGCTTGGGGCAACGCGTCGATCAGCGCCCAGTCCGCTTCCCATTGGGTGTAGAGCTGCCGGTTTCCATCGCTGTCGAGCCAATGCTGGAAGGCCAGTTCGTCGTCTGCCGTCCACGCCGGGCCACGACGACGCATGAACCAGTCGACCAATGCCCTGCGCTGGCGCGAAAGTGGATCGGTGTGAGCGGCGGGCATCATGGAAATCGGTTCTCTGTTGGAGATGTAGACGCGCGAGCGACCGGATTGAAGGATGTGTCGACCGCCACGGCTGATGTAGAGCGAAGGGTCATTCGGATTTGCGTGGTTTCTTCACCGCCGATGCACCGGTTGCACACGCCACCCCATCGAGCGCCTGCAGCCGTCGCAGGCAAGCCTCCATGGCGATCTCGAGATGGGTTTCCACGGTCCTGACGCTCACGCCCATCTGGCTGGCGACTTCGGCACGGCTGAGGCCGTCGAGCTTGTAGAGAACGAAGGCTTCGCGTGGTCGCGGGGGCAGGTGGGCGAGGGCGTCCTCGATCGCGGCAAGTCGCTGCCGACCGGAGAGAACGGCATCGGGTTCGCTCGACGCCGGGCCGGCAGCCGCCTCCATCTCGATGCCGCTCTCGTCGGCCAGTTCGATCTGGGCACGCACGCTCACCCGGCGATGGTGATCGATCACCAGGTTGCGAGCGGTCGTGTACAGCAGTGCCCGGGGCTCGGCGACGTCGTCCTTGCCCGGCGCGGCGTACACCCGGGCGTAGCTCTCCTGCGCAAGATCGGCGGCGAATTCCCGGTCACCGACCTTGCGCGCGAGAAAGTTCAGCAGTTCGCGGTAGTAGCGTTCGAACAAGGCACCACGCCCCAAAGTGAATGAAGAACCCATGCGCAGGTTGGCTTCGTTGGGCGTGGCTGACCTCGATTCGGCGCGTGGGATCGGGATTATGAGTGACCCGAGAAGAAGCGCCGCCATTCTGGTGTGGATCGCGGCAGCCGGCTTGGACGGAAGGCGAACCGTTTTGAGCGACCGCGTGACATCTGTGCTCGCGGCGAGGTACATGCGGTGACAGTTGTCAGGCCGGACGTTGACGCATTCAGCGGCGCCTCTGATCTGTTGAGGCGATATAGCCTGTCTCGCCGACGAGATGGCTCGGGGTGTTGTGCGATGTCATGGGGTTCGTCTGAGGTTACGCAAGACCCGGGTCCAGAGTGCTCGGTTGCTTAGCCAGGAATGCCCCGCACCTACAAAAGGTATGCTCCCTGACCGTCATGACCAGGAGACATCTGTGCTTCTCAAGACTGCCAAGGTTGGTCCGTACCGCTCGATGAACAAGCAGCAGGTTGTAAACATCGACCCGGACGTGACGGTGTTCGTCGGAATGAACGAGGCCGGGAAAACAGTGCTGCTCAAAGCGCTGCACCGATCAGAGGACGCGCTCGCCACAGAGAAGTTCGACCCGGTTGAGGATTACCCGCGCAAAGACCTGTCTGCGTACCTGAAGAAGCACAAAGAAAAAGCGGCAGTTGCGTGCGAGCTTGTGTACGAGCTGGGCAGCGCCGAGATAAAGACCATGAACGCGCAGTTTGGGTGCCAAATCCCGGCTGGCCATCGATTGGGGGTGGATCACCGGTACGACAACGGACGGGCAATCAGCTTTACCGTGGACGAGAAACCGTGTGTCGCAGAGTTTGCGGCGGGGCTGGGCACTGACGCAGCAACTGCGATCAAAGGCTGTACGAAGCTCCGCCAAATCCCTCCTTCGCTGAAAGACCTTGAACTGACTGATGCTGAGCAAGGAGCGCTGACGAAACTAGAAGCACGCATTGCAACTACCGAATGGGACAACGTTGTGGCGAACGAGGTCTACCTCGCGTTGAAACCGGAAATTCCAAAGTTCCTGTACTTCAGCGATTACGACATGCTCCCGGGCAAGATGAATTTGGCAGATCTCGCGGCCAAGGTCGAGGCGGCGAAGACCAATCCCAAACAACTGAAGTCAAGCCACCGGGCAGTGCTGGCGCTTCTTCGCATGGCCGATGTCACACTCGAAGAGCTGGCGACGCCGGGTGGCTACGAAGAACTTAACTCAAAAATCGAGGGCGTCTCGATTTCTCTTACTGATCAGGTGATGGAGTTCTGGAAGCAGAACGAGGACCTTGAAGTCGAGGTGGACATAAAGGCTGACGCGAAGGAAGAGGCGCCGTTCAACAACGGGCCAAACTTATACCTGCGGATCAAGAACAGGCGGCACCGTGGGGTCAGCACCTCTTTCGACCAGCGAAGCCGCGGCTTTATCTGGTTCTTTAGCTTCCTTGTGTGGTTTGACAGCGTACAGCACCAGTTGGATGCGTCAGGCAAGAACCTGGGTAACAAGCTCATCTTGCTCCTGGATGAGCCCGGGCTTGCTCTTCATGCACTCGCGCAAGCCGACTTTTTGCGCTACATCGACAGGCTCGCCGAGAGCCATCAAGTGCTCTACACAACACACTCCCCCTTCATGGTGCATTCTGACCGCCTGCATCAGGTGAGGTTGGTTGAGGATCGAAAGACGGACGGCACCGTCATCACCGAAAACCTTAGCAGCACCGATCAACGAACGATTTTTCCGTTGCAGGCGGCCTTGGGCTGGACGATTGCGCAGAACCTGTTCATTTCTGAATGCAATCTGCTCGTTGAGGGACCGTCGGAACTCGTCTACCTGAAGTTTGCATCTGCGGTTTTGGAGGCGAGCGGTGGCGGCGGACTCCGCGACGACATCACCATCGTGCCGACCGGTGGACTCGACAACTTGGCAACGTTCGTCTCGCTTCTCGGCGCTAGCGGCCTCAAGCTCGCCGTCTTGCATGACTATCGCGGATCGCCCGAACAGAAGATGACGCACCTTGTTCGCGAAAAGCTTCTTGCACAAAAAGCTCTGTTTGACGTGTCGCAGTTTCGTGACCCGATGAAGGAAGGCGCCAGCGGCAAAGCAAGCGATGTCGAAGATCTGTTCGCTGTGTCGCTTTATCTCAAGTATTTCAACTTAGCCTTCGCGGCCCAGCTTGGCGAGGGCAAAGGTGTTGAAGAGGCTGCGCTGCCAGAAGGTGATCGCATCGTTAACCGACTAGAGCGCTACCTTGAAGACAAGAAGATCACCCTCCGCCCTTCAGGCGGCTACAACCACTACTTGGTCGCCAGCAAGCTCGCGGCAAGCCCGCCAAAGACACTTGATGCGGCGACCCTCGCCCGCTTTCAAGCCTTGTTTGCGGCTGTGAATGGCGCGATCAGCATCGACTAGCTTCAGCGTCAACGCTGTCAGTAGGGATTTCTTGCAGTCCATTGCAATCCGTTGCAGTCAAAGGACATCATGGAAAGCGAAGTTGCGCCGGCCATGCTTCTGGCACTGAACGAACGGTATTTGGCGGCAGGCGCGCCGGGAGTCACCGACGTTATAAGAAAACTCGGGGTGCAGGTGCCACCCAAGAGCACGGTCGCATCGGAGTACGCGTGGAAGCTTTCCGGCGGCGGTTGCATCGTGACTCTTTGGGCCGAGGAGATCCAGGTGCATGATTCAGGGCACTGGTTCTACGTCGACTCCCTGGACGTCGACCACCGGCGGAATGGCGATCCTCGCGGCCCGCTGCAACTCCAGCGCGCTACTAACCGCGTCGCCATTCTTGACAATGCTCGCCGACGCGGACATGAATGTATTGGGCTTCTGCAAACCAACTTTCGCTCCATTGACGAACTAGAGCAGAGCGAAGATGCCAAGGTCTCGAGGCGCGTAAAGGACAATGAACATTGGTACCTCGCCATTTGGGACGAGGCCCGAAATCTAGCGGTCATAGTGCGCGGCGACCGAAGCTGGGCGCCTACTCCCGACGAGATCGACGCGGCCCTTCTGGCTCAGCGCACCCGGGTACCCGGCGAACCGGCGGTACCGGATCCCGCAAACCAAGTTCGCGTTACATTCCCTGACCAGGCGCATCGTGATGCGGTCGAGCAGGCCTCTGTAGCGTTTGCGATCCAGAAGTACGAATAGCTCGGCTTTCGGGTGAAGGATGTCAGCACCGAAAATCGTGGCTACGACCTTGAAGTGTTTGACGGCCGAAAGGCTGTGGAGCACGTGGAAGTGAAGGGGACGTCGATGCCTGCTCAGAGCTTCTTTCTCACTCGAAATGAGTTCGCACGTTCGCTCGACCTGCCGACGTGGCGGCTTGCGATAGTCACCTCCGCCCTGACCAAACCGGCCATGGAAGTCTTCCTCGGGCAGCAGATGCTGGATCGCTTTGTGCTTGACCCTTTGGTTTGGAGGTGTGCACCGAAGCCTCCCGGTGCGTAACTTCGGCCTTCGGGTACGCGTTGTTATCGTTTGCGCGGCGGAAGCTCAAGCTGCATGCCAAGGCGTTCCGTCTCGCAGGGGACGAGTTCGTCGTACTTCTGGAGAGCTTGGGCTCCGCAGAAGAAGCGGCTCAGGTCGCAACCAAGATTCTTCAGACGGTCCAGCAGCCGATGAGCTTGGAGGATGGCGCCGCTTTGAATCTCACGACCAGTCTGGGTGTCGCAACCTACCTGGGCCGTGGCAGCAGTGCAGCCGAGTTGCTCGAACGAGCAGACCGGGCCCTCTACAGGGCGAAAGCGGCCGGCCGAAACACCTTTGCCGAGACGACCGTCTGACGACTTTGCGTGGGCTACATCGAACGTGTTTGCGCGATTCTGCCTAGGGGCGACACCGGATCCCGCGGAGCGGTCACTGCGAGGTGCGAATCGGTCGGAAAGAAGAAGACGTCTCTTCGAGGTGTGGGCAGCGCAGGGTCAGGGACCGCAAAGCCGTCCGGCTGAGATTCAACCGATCTTGAGCGGAGACACCGACGTCGAGCCTCTCGAAAGTGGTTCTGTGCGGAGGCAGGTTCGCGACTGTTGTTTGAGGCTGGATTTAGCCGAACCACAGCGCGAGCCACTCTGAAAAGCTGAGCGAATCAATCGGCTTGACGGTCGGCATCGCGGTAGCTCGGCCGCCTTTGGGAGTTTTCACCTAAGGCGCGCTCGTAGCAGAATTCTGCTGCAGTGCCGAATGTCCGGTTCTGGCGGCAGCAGCCCGTCGCTGGCGCGGCACGACCGACCGCAACCGCTGCAAAGCCGCCAGTTTGAATTTCTTGATCCTGAGACTAAAGAATGATGTTGTTCTTGGCCCGCAGCAGTGGCGGCAGGTCGGTGTCGCCCAGGAGTTCGCGCACCTCGACTTCGATCATCCGGGCGATCTGCGCGATCGGCACATCGTTGGCGCCGCCCTCGAACGGGTTTTCGGTGCTTTCACCCACCTGCTGCAGCGAGGTGTACATCCAGGAAATCATCACGCTGAACGGAATCACCAACCACACCCGGTGCAGCGCATCGAACTCCTTCAGCATGCCGAACGGCAGGAGGATGCAGAAAAGCCGGATGAACAGCGCGTTGATGATGGCGTACTGCCGCGGGTACGGAAAGTTCTTCAAGCGCTCGCTGCGGCCCTGGTGATCGAGCAGCTCCTTGATCGCCTTCTCCATCTCGATGAAGAAGTTGATGACGATCTCGCCACTGGTGAACAAGTCGCGGATCGCGCGGCTCTGATTCGCCAGCAACTGCGTCGCCTTGTTGCGGGACGCGAGTACGCTGCGTAGTTCTTCGGCCTCGAGGTAGCGCGCAAGTTCGGCCTCCAGCGTGATCTCCTTTTCCGGCACTGCGTAGAAAGCCTGGTACTCGGCATTGGTGCGCCGGTTGGTGCTCTCCCAGGCTCGGTGTCGGCGCATCTGATAGCGCAGCGCCGTCACCCAGGCGATGTGCCGGTTGACCAACTGGCGCGTGGCCTCGGAGCTCTTCAGGTAGTCGCGGCTGATCAGACCCCAGGCCTTGCTGCTGTTGAGAATTGCGGTCCACACCTGTTGCGCTTCTACCGTCCGGGCATAGGTCTGCGTGTTGTTGAAGCTCACGATCAGCGCTGTGGCAGTTCCGATCAGCGCCACCACCGTCCATGGAATCGCAAGCCAATGCCAGCCAGCGAGTTCGTACAGACACACTGGCAAGATGCCCAGCGCGAGAAGCACGTAGAGCTCGCGCCGCGTCCACAGGAAGAACTCGCGTAGCCGGTACGAGCGCCCGACGTTCATCGCGCTGCCAGCCAGGCGTCCAACTTGGTCGCGCCGAGTCGCGCGTTTTTGCCCGTGGTGAGCGAACCGTCATTGATCGCCACGCCGAAGTACGGTGCCTGCGCATCCGGTACGACTGTCCGTGCGTCCCCGCTGGCACGCATGTAGCGCTCGACCATGGCAGCCATTCCGGCGCGCTCGGGTCCACCGACCTCGACCATGCCGTTGACGGGTTCACCCAGCGCTGCATCGGCCATGGCCAGGGCCACGTCCTGCGCAGCGATCGGCTGCAGGTGCGCGGACGGCAGCCGCACGGTCTGCCCTTCGGTGCCGGACTGCGCGATGGCCGCGAGGAACTCCATGAACTGCGTGGCACGCACGATGGTGTACGGAATCTTCGAGGCCTCGATCAGTCGTTCCTGCACAAGCTTTGCGCGGAAGTAGCCGCTGCCCTGCAGCCGCTCGGTGCCCACCACCGACAGAGCCACATGGTGCTGCACGCCGGCGGCCGCTTCCGCCGCCAGAAGATTGCGGCCCGAAGTTTCGAAGAAGTGCATCACGGCTGCGTCTTCGAACGAGGGAGAATTGGCCACGTCGACCACGACCTGCGCGCCGGCCAGAACCGCTGCCAGGCCTTCGCCGGTCAGCGTGTTCACGCCAGTGCTGGGCGAGGCCGCGATGGCCTCATGTCCGCGCTGTCGGAGCAGTGCAATGAGCTTGCTGCCGATGAGGCCGTTGCCTCCGATCACGACGATCTTCATGAGTGTTCCTTGGGTTGATGCTGCCATCGTAGGTGTGGAACAATCTGGCACCAATGACGAAGACCCCTGAATTACTGCCAGTCAAGCCACTGAAGCGCCAACGCGCGAAACGGGTGTTGTTCGTCGCCTTCCCTGACGTCGGCCTGCTCGACCTGACCGGTGCGCAAACGGTATTCTGGGCTGCCACCAAGGCGATGGAGGCGCGTGGCCTCGCGGGCTACGAGCGCTGTACTGCCAGCCTGAACGGCGGCCTGGTGCGCAGCGCCGAAGGGCTGGTGCTGCAGACCGACGCGCTCGCCGCCTACCGTCCGAGCACGGTCGACACCCTCGTCGTGCCCGGCTCGCCGCACATGGTGCAGGTGCTCGACGACTCGGCGATGCTCGTCCGCTGGTTGCGGCGTGCGTCGGGCAAGACGCGGCGGACCGCTTCGGTGTGCAGCGGCGCGTTTCTGCTGGCTGCGGCCGGCCTGCTCGATCACAAGCGCGCCACCACGCACTGGCTCATGTTCGACATGATGGGCTTGCGCTTTCCGGCGGTGCAGATCGACCGCGACGCCATCTTCGTGCAACAGGGCGCGGTGTGGACCTCGGCCGGCGTCACCGCGGGCATCGACCTCGCGCTGGCGCTGGTCGAGGCTGACTGCGGCCACGACGTCGCGATGGAGGTGGCCCGAGAGCTCGTCGTCTTCCTCAAGCGGCCGGGCGGGCAGTCGCAGTTCAGCGAGTTGCTGCAGGCGCAGGCTGACGATGCCCACACATTCGACGAACTCAACCTGTGGATCGCGGGCAACCTGGAGCGCCCGGACCTCACGGTCGAGTTCCTCGCCGAGAGGGCGCGCATGAGTCCTCGCAATTTCGCTCGGGTCTACAAGGAGAAGACCGGCCGCACCCCTGCCAAGGCGGTGGAGGTGTTCCGGCTCGAGGCTGCCCGGCGCCTCCTTGAGGACTCGCCTCGCAATGTCGAGTCAATCGCGCGCGTGTGCGGCTTCGGCGACGAGGAGCGCATGCGCGTCACCTTCAAGCGCCACCTGGGCGTGGCGCCGCGAGACTATCGACGGCGGTTTGCAGCGAGAGGTAACTCAGCCGCGTAGCATGAATTCGCAATTCGCCTGAGCCTCTGGATGCCTGAGGTCCGCTTCAGACTGAGAGCAGCCGGTCACCGTCGTCAATGAGCGACTGCTGCGGTCAAAAGCGGACGGGCAAGAATCCTTTGAAGCACGTGCGCACTGGCCACGCCTTCTTGGCATGGCGGTGCAGCCGTTCTATAAGCTATGGGCTTCATCCCAGGCCATTGCATGCGTTACGACCTCGTCGATCTTCAGCTCTTCGTCAATGTGATTGAGGCCGGAACCATCACCGGCGGCGCCAAGGCGACTTTCCTTACGCCTGCCTCTGCAAGCGAGCGAATCAAGGGAATGGAGGCAGCGCTGGGCGCGCCATTGATGTTGCGAGGAAAACAGGGCGTTTCCCTGACCGACGCCGGCACAGCTGTCATGCGCCATGCACGAGCGATCCTGCAGCAGATGCAGCAAATGCAGGGGGAGCTCCAAGATCTGGGTGGCGGGACGAAAGCCCGTGTGCGTCTGCTGTGCAATACCTCGGCGGTGAGCGAGCACCTGCCGCGCCTGGTCGCGCGCTTTCTCAAGGATCATCCCGCCATCTCCATTGAGCTGGAGGAGGATTCGAGTCAGGGAATTGCCGACGCGATTCGCGACGAGGTCTGTTGGCTAGGGGTTCTCTCGGACGCCGCCGACACCGCCGGTTTGGAATGCCATGCATTCCGGCCCGACCCGCTGGTACTCGTCGTTCCCGAACACCACGAAATGGCAGGCCGACGAACCATCGCGCTTGCCGAGCTGCCGGATTCCGAATTCGTGGGCCTTGGAGAGGACAGTGCGTTGCAGCAGCTGATAGCGCGTCAGATGAAACGGTCAGGTCGGCGAATCGTCTACCGCGTGAAAGTGCGCAGCTTGGAAAACGTATGTGCCGTGGTCGGCCAAGGCATCGGAGTTGGCATCGTACCTACCGTGGTCGCGCAGCGGTCGAGTCGCAGCGCGGGCATTCGGGAGATCCGGTTGCTGGACGACTGGGCTCAACGAGCGCTGATGGTATGCGTGCGGAAGAGGTCGGAGCTGCCTTCCCATGTCGAGAAACTGCTCGCTCACCTGCTGCGCCCGCCACAGGGGACTTAGGCTTCGGCCAAGCGCCGGTGCTGATGAGCGCCCCCTATGGTCCGTCGCAAACCCGACGTCCTTGGGGCGCGTTACGTGCGCGGTTGAGAAAGTCGACGTTCGCGCGGCCCACTTCACTGCCTGCCCGCGTAGCGGCCAGGAACCAGCGGAGCGCTTCGCAACGATCCGACCGAACTGCGCGGCCATAGATGGAGGGGCCCGCGAGCAAGACACTACCGAGGAATTCCTGAGCCTGCACATCTCCAAGGTTCGCTGCCACCTTCGAATGGGCGAGCATCGCCGGATACTCTCGATGCGACTGTGCTTCGAGCGCAAGTTGGAAGTGTTGTTCGGCGGTGAGGATCGGATCTCCCCGACCGGGCGCTGCGGCTGCACACAGTGCACACGCAGCAAGTGCAAGTGCGGCCAGTGGTTTCTGTGGCGCACTGCGAAGCCGACGGATGGCGACATGCATGTTTGTCACAGCAATTCCTTTGCAATGAGCGCCGCGCCCAACACGCCAAAGACGGCGAAAAGCATCGTGCGAAAAGCGTTGGCCGAAATCCGATCGCGCATCTTCGCCCCGAAGTACATGCCGGCAAGGGCGCATGCGAGTGCCGTCGCACCCTCGACGCTGGACAGCGCCTGCCACGAGGTGCTCCATCCCAGTGATGCCCCGAGCGCGACGGTGCACACCGTGAACGAGAGCCCCAGCGCCTGCACCATCCTTTCTTTCTCGAACGGCAGCATCTGAAGGAACATGACCATCGGCACGATGAAGATTCCTGTAGCCGCTGTCAGCACGCCTGTGACGTAGCCCACGGGTAGCGCGACGAGAAGAAGCCTGCCGTGGCTAAGCTGAAGCGTCACGGTGGGACGCAGGAGACCGTAAGCAGCGTACGCGAGGAGCAGGCTGCCCAGGCCCAAGCGTACGGTTGCCGTTCCGCTGGCCAGGGAGGGGAGTGGCGTCAGAAGCGCGCCTGCCAGAATTCCGATCCACATCGGCCAGAGGATGGCCGCGATACCCGCGAAATGCCTGCCCAGGCACTGCAACACATTTGTCAGCAGGGACGGCAAGACCAGCAACGCGGCGGCGCTCGCAGGCGGCATGAAAAGACCCAGTAAGCCCATCGAGACGGTGGGAAGGCCCATGCCCGAGATCCCCTTCGTGGCCCCTGCGGCGAAGAAGGTCAGTGCGATGCCGATCAACAACAAGATGTCCATGCGGCGAGTGTGTCGGGCCATACGGTTTCTGTCGTGTCGGATGTTCCGTAGCGTCGATTCGGCCGCGCCGAAGCTGAACGAGGAGCCACAACGTTGCGATTCTTCGCCGAGGACGATGTAGTAAAAGCGCCAGATGACACCCTTCAGCGATCCTGCTGTGGTCCAGGCCTTCGATGCGGCACCCTTGCCTGTGCGAAAGTGGCTTCTCGTGTTGCGCATCTCAACTCGCTCACAAATGAATGGTATTCGCTATTGACAGCGTGTATGTTGACTCCTAAAGTTGTTTCGCCTTCACGAAATCTTCGACGCAGTCAGGAAACTCACGATGCAAGCAGCGATCCGTACCCATGAGCTCAACCCAGCGAAGCTCGCGTCTCTCTTTCGCAAGCAGTTCGAACTTTGCCGGGTCGCGCCGGGCCAGACGGTCGCGATCGTGAGCGATCTCGGAACCCGTCGCGAGTACATCGAGGCCGCCTTCGCCGCTGCCTCGGAGATCGGCTTCGACATCTACGAGATGTGCGTCAACACCATCCCGGGCTGGACCAATGTCGGAACGCCAACCATCGGCCAATGCAAGGGGACGCTCGATGCCTTGATGGCCGTCGACATGGTGCTCATCTTCCACGTACCGTTGTTTGCCAAGTGGCTGCGCGACGTCCAGGCCAAGGGGGTGCGCGTGCAGATGATCATCGATGCGCCGGACGACCTGTACCAGCTGCAATCGCCGCCGGGCCTCAAGGAGGCGGTGCTGCACGCAGAGTCTCTCTACAAGCAGACAAAGGGGGTCCAAGTGACCAGCAAGGCCGGCACCGATCTGAGCTACCGCTGCGGAGAGTACCCAGTTATGAGCCAGTACGGCATGGCCGACGAGCCTGGCCGTTTCGACCATTGGGGTGTCGGCCTGATTCATACCTTTCCCGATGAGGGCAGCGCGCAAGGGCGCGTGGTGATCGCACCCGGCGACATCGTGATCCTGCCTTATTGCCGCTATGTGCAGGACACGATCGAACTCCAGATTCGCGATGGTCACATCGTGAGCATCGAAGGCGGTCTCGACGCGACGCTCATGCGCGAATGGCTCAGTGACGGAAAGGTGGCGGAGGGTGACATGGATCCTTTCGCTCTCTCGCACCTTGGGTGGGGCATGAACCCCCAATGTCGCTGGGATTCGATCGCGCTGCATGGCGATGTGCCCGAGCGCAGCCGTGCGGCGGCGCGCTGCTTCCCAGGCAACTTTCTGTTCTCGACCGGCCCAAATACGCAGGGTGGCGGCAAGCGCATCACGCGCGGGCACTACGACGTTCCAATGCGCAACTGCACCATCTCGCTCGACGGCAATGTGGTCGTGCGCGATGGCCGCCTCGTCGATCCGAAGATGATCGTCGAACGCGTGGCGCGTTGATCTTCGCTCCTCATCGAGCTTCCAAGCACTAGGAGTTGCACATGCTGATCGAAGGTCAATTTCCCATCGCCGCACCACCAGAGTCCCTGCTGGTCCACCTCTTCGATGCCGGCCTGATGGCCTCGTGCCTGCCGGGCTGCGAGAAGCTCGAGGCCATCGACGCCGACCGTTACCGAGCGGTCGTCGCCATCTCGATGGCCGGCATCAAGGCCCGCTTCGACCTGATGGTCGAGATCACCAAGCGCGACGCCCAGAACGTCTGGGCCGTCACGCGCGGCGACGAAGGCGGCCATGCCAGTAGTCTGTCGTCGGACAGTCGTGTCACGTTGGAGCCGACGGCCGAAGGCACGCTGGTCAGCTACCGCTCTGAAGTCTCGGTGACCGGCCGTCTCGGCAGATTTGCTTTGGGCATGATGAAGAAGAAGGCGCAAAGCATGGGCAACGAATTCGCGGCCAATCTGCAGCGCAAGCTGGAACAACTCGGCGTCGCTGCAAGCGCGGCGAGCCACTGACGATGAGTGCGCTGCAGGGGCTCTATCGCCCGAAGACCGTCGAAGAAGCGACAGCTTTGCTGGCGCAGGATCCGGAGGCCAAGCCGCTGGCCGGCGGTGCGACGCTGGTGGCAATGCTCAACGCTCGCGTGATCGAGCCGACGGCCTTCGTGAGCCTTGCCGATATCGACGAGATCAAGGGGATCTCGGTGCTGGCAGACGGACGCGTTCGAATAGGCGCGTTCACACGCCACCGCGAGACTGCTGCCTGCACGCTGGCGCTGGGCAGCAGCGCCGTGGTGCCACATGCCGCGTCCCAGATCGCCAATGCGACTGTGCGAAATATGGGAACGATCGGCGGTTCAATCTCGTTCGCCGATCCCGGGCTGGACTATCCGCCAGCGTTGGTGGCGGCGGGCGCGGTGATCGAGATTGCTTCTATGGATGGCAGGCGCACGGTGCCGGCGGCTGACTTCTTCGTCGACTGGTACGTCACGGCGCTGGAGGCCGGTGAGCTCGTGACAGCCGTTCTCCTGCCGGTGCCAGATCGCGGCGTGGGTGTCTACGTGAAGCATGCGCGCGTGGCGGGCGACTACGCGACCGCTTCGGTTGCCGCCTGCCTAGTCGATGACACCTGCCTGAGGGTGGCGATCGGGGGGTGCGGTCCGACGCCGCTATCTGATCCGGAGGCCGATGCCGAGATCTCCGCCGACCGCAGTGATGCAGCGATCGCTCACGCGGCCCGCTTGCTGGTGGAACGCGCCGACCCGCTGGACGACGTCCGCGGCAGTGCCGACCATCGCCGCCTTCTGATTCCCCGCCTCCTGCTGCGTGCCGTGCGCAGCCTCGAAGCCATGCACCGGAGTGCCGCATGACATCTATTCAATCGACCAAGCCGTCGTCGGGCTCCGTGACGCTGCACGTCAACGGGGAAAGCACGCAGGTCGCCGCCGTCCTGCACGACACTCTGCTAACGGTCCTTCGGGAGCGCCTGCAGCTCACCGCAGCCAAGCGGGGTTGCAACCAGGGTGTCTGCGGCGCTTGCACCATCAGCATCGACGACGCGCCAATGCGCGCCTGCCTGAGCCTCGCCCACAACTGCGAGCAGGCGCAGGTCCGCACGCTAGAAGGCCTGCAGGATTGCCCTCACATGCAGGCACTTCAGGCGGCTTTCGCCCGGGCCGGCGCCTTCCAATGCGGCTTCTGCACACCCGGGATGCTGGTCAGCGCGCGAGCCTTGTTGCTGCGCAACCCGGATCCGGATGCGCAGGCGATTCGCTCCGCGCTGTCGGGCAACCTTTGCCGCTGCACCGGCTATGTGAAGATCATCGATGCGGTGCGGACGGCTGCTTCTGCGCTGCGCCTCGAAGGAGCGGCGTCGTGAGCGCCGCGGTTTCAGCTCTCGCGGGCGCTGTGGGACAAGGCATCCCGCAACTGGAAGCGGACGAGAAGCTCACCGGTAGGGCGCAGTACATCGCCGACATGGTGCTCCCGGGGATGCTGCACGGTGCGATCCTTCAGAGCCACCTGCCGCATGCACGCATTCGCGGCTACGACCTGCGCGAGGCCCTGGCCCTGCCGGGTGTGCGCGCGATCGTGACCGGTGACGATCTCGGAGATGGCCATCGCATGGGCGCTTTCATCAAGGACGAGCCGGCATTCGCGAAAGGCAAGGTGCGCTACGTGGGCGAGTTGGTGGCCGCAGTGGCGGCCGACACCGAGGCCATTGCGCGCCAGGCGACGCGTCTGATCCGCGTCGACTACGAGGAGCTGCCCGCTGTGCTCGATCCCGAGGAGGCTCTGGCGCCGAACGCAAGCCTGGTTCACGAGGCATCGTCCTCCTACGAGGCCGTGTTCGACGCAGGCACCGAAGGCAACCTTTGCTCACGCACCTCCTATGTGGCCGGCGACATCGACGCTGCCTGGGCCCGGTGCGACCTGGTGGTAGAGGGCAGTTACCGAACCCAGGCTCAGGCCCACCTCTCTCTCGAGCCGTGTGGTGCGCTCGCCGAGGTCGATGCTTCCGGACGCGTGACGCTCTGGTCGGCCAACCAGTCGGTGTTCCGCGTCCAGGCCAACGTGTGCGAATCGCTGGGCCTGCCGATGACGCGGCTGCGCTGCCTGACGCCGCGCATCGGTGCCGGCTTCGGCAACAAGATGGAAGCACACGTGCAGCCGGCCGTCGTTCTGCCGGCCTTGAAGGCGCGAAAGCC
>Ga0160430_100800_pt1 | contig 14730 bp, 12 predicted proteins | sample HID1971I_E0MG_FD_108274 | JGI IMG/M metagenome (GOLD analysis project Ga0160430, IMG submission 108274) | Enriched millipede-associated microbial communities from UW Madison campus, WI, USA - HID1971I_E0 MG | ecosystem: Host-associated > Arthropoda: Insects > Digestive system > Unclassified ...
CAATGCGCTGAACTGCACTCTGTTGGCGTTTGTGCGCAACACCTGCGCCTACACCGTGGAAATCTTCGCCGGGGCGATCCGCAATATTCCCCACGGCGAAATCGAAGCGGCACGCGCCTATGGCCTGCACGGCTGGCGGCTGAACCTGTATGTGGTGGTGCCCGCCGCCTTGCGCCGCGCGCTGCCGGCCTACAGCAATGAAATGATCCTGATGCTGCACGCCACTTCGCTGGCGTTCACCGCCACGGTTGCCGACATCCTCAAGGTCGCCCGCGACGCAAATGCCGAGACATTCCTGACCTTCCAGGCCTTCGGCATCGCCGCCCTGCTCTACATGCTGCTGTCCTTTGCACTGGTGGGCCTGTTTCGACTGGCCGAACGTCGCTGGATGCGTTTTCTTGTTCCTACCCGAGGCTAACCCATGAATCAGTCCGCGCAGGCCCTGGCCGCTTATCCGGTGGATGTACCCGTGACCAACGCTGCAACTGCCGCGATCAAGCTGCAAGTCGAAGGCATCCATAAACGCTACGGCGAACATGAAGTGCTCAAGGGCGTGTCCCTCAATGCGCGCCAGGGCGATGTGATCAGCCTGATCGGCGCCAGCGGTTCGGGCAAGAGCACCATGTTGCGTTGTATCAATTTTCTCGAACAACCCGACGCCGGGGTTATCACCCTGGATGGCATCAGCATCCAGATGCAGCAAGGCCGCGCCGGCAGCCGCGCACCGCATCAGGCGCAACTGCAAAACCTGCGCACGCGACTGGCCATGGTGTTCCAGCACTTCAACCTGTGGAGCCACATGACCGTGCTGGAAAACATCACCATGGCCCCGCGCCGGGTGCTGGACGTGAGCGCCGCCGAAGCGGAAAAACGCGCACGCCTGTACTTGGACAAGGTTGGCCTGCCAAGCCGCGTGGCGGACCAATACCCGGCGTTCCTGTCCGGTGGCCAGCAGCAGCGCGTGGCGATTGCCCGGGCGCTGGCAATGGAGCCGGAGATTATCCTGTTCGATGAACCGACTTCTGCCCTCGACCCAGAACTTGTAGGAGAAGTCCTCAAAGTCATACAGACGTTGGCCGAGGAAGGTCGTACCATGCTGATGGTCACCCACGAAATGGGCTTTGCCCGCCAGGTGTCCAGCCAGGTGCTGTTCTTGCATCAGGGCCGGGTCGAGGAACACGGCGGCGCCGAGATCCTCGACCATCCCAACAGCGAACGCTTGCAGCAATTTCTTTCCAACCGTTTGAAGTGAACCCATGGATACCAAGGCCAACGGACCCCATTCTTCCCCTGCGCTGGATCGCATCGACGAAGCGATCATCGACGTGCTGCGGCACCAGGGGCGTATCACCTACGAAAGGCTCTCATCGCTGGTGCACCTCACCCCCAGGCCCTGCCTGGAACGGGTGCGCAAGCTGGAGCGACGCGGGGTGATCCGTGGGTATGGGGCGATCATCGATGTGCAGATGGTCTCGCCAGGGCTGTCGCTGCTGGTGCTGGTGGCCTCGTCCAACCAGAGCGGGCGCTCGGCGCAAAAGGCCTTCGAAGCCTGTGTGAAGGCCTGCCCGCAGGTATTCGAGTGCCAACTGATCAGCGGGCCGTTCGACTACAGCCTGCGCATGCGCTGCCGGGACATGGAGCATTACCGGGTGCTGACCGAGACCTGGTTGAATAATGATGAGTTGCACATTGATAAGCTGGTGGCGCATCCGGAGTTGGCGGTAGTCAAGAACACTGCCACCGAACTGGCCTGAGCCCCTTACCCCAGTCACAGAAGAACAAATGTGGGAGGGGCGGTGCGACGATTCGACTTGCTCCCGATAGCAGTGTGTCAGTCAGCTCATCTTTCACTGACCCACCGCTATCGGGAGCAAGCCCCCTCCCTCATTTTTAGCCATGCCCACTTAAGATTTTCTTACCAGGCCTTGCCCCAACCAGCTTCGCCTGCCCATCCTTCTGCTTGCCCGTGCGCGCCTCGCTGATCAAACCCGGTATCAACTTGCCCTCGGGCAGATTCTTCCAGAATCGACTCGGCAAGTGACCCTCCATCACCTTGGGGTTCAACCGCGCCGGGTTGAAGATGTGGCTGTAGTAGGTCAACCACATCGCACTGTGGGGGTCCTCGACATTCTGCGCCAGTTGCTGCCAGGCCTCGGGGCACCGGCGTTGGTGAATCAACTGTTCACCGTCGTAATACACCCCGTCCAGGGGCGTCGCGATCATCCAGCGATGGCGGCCCATGCGCCCGACAAAGTGCTGGCTGGCGCTTTTGAGAATGTCGTGGGCCGGCTCATGCCAGGCCACGTACTCCGGCAGTTCTGGTCCTGCCTCGGCGGGAAGGGCAATAAAGCGCACAAACGCATGCAGGTGATGGGCTTCACGGCTGACCTGCTTGATGCGCCGTTGCAACTCACTGCCGAGCTTGTCCCCCGCCAACATCGCGGTGCGATCACCATGGCTGACCCGCCACAGCACCTCGTACAACAAACTCCAACGCTGATCGCCGTGGTAACAGGCGGCCGACTCCAGCAATTCCAACAGCGCCTTGGGGATCCGTGCCTGGAACGGCCCCAGCCCTGGCGGGATCGGCTCATCGGTGGCGAACAGATCCGCCGCCTGCGTCTGGCCCCAACTCACCTGGCTGGGGTCGACCTGATGGCTGAGCAGCCAGCGCGCCTGTTCGCGCCAGGTGCTGAACAGGTTGTCGCATTCCAGGCTGATCATCCCCATAACCCCATCTGTTGTGGCTGCGGGCGGTCGCGCAATTGCTCGCGCAACAACACGCTGGTGCTGTCGGCCTGTTGCGGGTGGTAGTCGCTGGTGATGAAGAACGGCTTGGCCTTGGCCAGCACGCAGCGCATGCGTGCAAGGTCTTCGAAGCGGATCTTGCGTTCGCGGCGCAGGTCCACCAGGCGCTGGGTGGTGCGCAGGCCGATGCCGGGAATACGTGCTATCAGGGTCGGCTCGGCGCGGTTCAGGTCCAGCGGGAACACCTCGCGGTGCTCAAGGGCCCAGGCCAGCTTGGGGTCGATATCCAGGGCCAGGTGGCCGGGGCCTTTAAACAGTTCGTTGGCGCTGAAACCGTAGCTGCGCAGGAGGAAATCGGCCTGGTACAAGCGGTGTTCGCGCATCAGCGGCGGCGCGGCCAGGGGTACGCTTTTCGGGCTGTTGGGGATGGGGCTGAACGCCGAGTAATACACGCGGCGCAGCTTGAAATTGCCATACAACGCCTCGGCACCGTGGAGGATGGTGCTGTCATCGGTGTCGTCGGCGCCAACGATCATTTGCGTGCTCTGCCCGGCCGGGGCGAAACGCGGGGCACGGGGTTCGTTCAGCACCGTCTGCTCGCCGGTGTAGATGGTCTGCATGGCCTGCTTGATCGAGACGATCTGCTTCTCCGGCGCCAGGGTTTGCAGGCTGGCGTCGGTGGGTAGTTCAATATTCACGCTGAGCCGGTCGGCGTAGCGCCCGGCCTCGGCGATCAGCGCGGGGTCGGCCTCGGGGATGGTCTTGAGGTGGATATAGCCACGAAAGTCATGCTCTTCGCGCAGCAGCTTGGCCACCCGCACCAGTTGTTCCATGGTGTAGTCGGCCGAACGGATGATGCCGGAACTGAGGAACAGCCCGCTGACGCAGTTGCGCTTGTAGAAATCCAGGGTCAGGGTCACCACCTCTTCCGGGCTGAAACGCGCACGGGGCACGTCGCTGGAACGGCGATTGACGCAGTATTGGCAGTCGTACAGGCAGAAGTTGGTGAGCAACACCTTGAGCAACGACACGCAGCGCCCGTCAGGTGTGTAGCTGTGGCAAATGCCCATGCCATCGGTGGACCCCAGCCCCGCCTTGCCCTCGGAACTGCGCTTGGGCGCGCCACTGCTGGCGCAGGACGCGTCGTACTTGGCGGCATCGGCGAGGATGCTGAGTTTTTCGATCAACTGCATGGCGGGCTACCGATACTGGTTTTTTGTACAGTACCAATAGCCACACCTTGTCACAAGTGCCGTCTGTAGGAACGAGCTTGCTCGCGAAGAACGTCAACGATTACGCGTCCTGTCTGGATTAACGCGTTGCTCTTGGGTTCTTCGCGAGCAAGCTCGCTCCTACAGAGGGGCCGCTCAGCTGGCGGTGGCCAGCAGCAGGTCCTGCACCGAACGACCCTTGTCACGATTTCGATCGTTCTCATACAACGACGCCGCAATCTCATCGGCGCGAATCGGCAGCACCGACAGCAAGGTATCGCTCAAGCCATGGCTGGCCTGGCTGAAGCCCTGGATGTAGATGCCGGCCTTGCAGCGCTCGTCGGTGACGATGCGGTAGTCGCGGGCCACTTCGAAATCGCCCATATAGGCCTGCAGCGGCGCCAACAGTTCGCGGTGCATCTGGCGCTCGTAGCCGGTGGCCAGGATCACTGCGTCGTAATGGTTGAGGCTGGTTTCGTTAGTGGCGTTGTTGCGCAGCACCAGTTCGATACCCAGCGGGCCGGCGGTGGCTTTCTCCACCACGGTCATGGTGCGGAACGCCTGGCGCGCGATGCCGGAGACTTTCTGGCGGTAGAAAATCCCGTAGATGCGCTCGATGAGGTCCAGGTCCACCACCGAATAGTTGGTGTTGCGGTACTCGGCGACCAGACGCTCGCGCTCGGCACCGACTTGCTGGAATACCAGGTCGGTGAAGGCCGGCGAAAACACTTCGTTGACGAACGGGCTGTCATCGGCCGGCTTGAGCGCCGAGCCGCGCAGGATCATATCGACCTGCACCGACGGGAAGCTGTCATTGAGGTCAATAAACGCTTCAGCCGCGCTCTGGCCGCCGCCGATCACCGCAATGCGCATGGCCTTGCCGCTCACGCAGGGCTGGCTGGCCATGCGCTCCAGGTAGTGGGAGTGGTGGAACACGCGGGTATCGTCCTTAAGCGCCTGGAACGCCTCGGGAATACGCGGCGTGCCACCGGCGCTGACCACCACCGAGCGAGTGGTGCGCACATGCTGCTCACCCTGGGCATCACGGGAGATCACCCGCAACGCCTCGACCTGCTGCTGATGCAGGATCGGCTCGATGGCCAGCACTTCCTCACCGTAGCTCGCCTGGGCCTGGAACTGCCCCGCGACCCAGCGCAGGTAATCGTTGTACTCCATGCGGCAGGGGTAGAAGGTGCCCATGTTAATGAAGTCCACCAGGCGGTCATGGGCCTTGAGGTAATTGACGAAGGAATATGGGCTGGTGGGGTTGCGCAGGGTCACCAGGTCCTTGAGGAAGGAAATCTGCAGTTCACTCTGGGTCACCAGGGTGTTGCCGTGCCAGCGGTAGTCGGCTTGCTTGTCGAGAAACAGCACGTCCAGCTTGCCCTGGGCCTTTTCACGTTCCTGCAGGGCGATGGCCAGCGCCAGGTTCGAGGGGCCGAAGCCGATCCCGATCAAGTCATGAACCGCGGGCGAAGCAATTGCCTGTGTCATTCCAGTGTCCTCTGGATAAGCCCCTTGGCGGTGGGGGCGGGAATACCTTTCATGGCCTGAACAACCGGCCGTGTGTTGATAGGAAACGAGGACAGTGAAATAAAATTTAACCAACAGCTGATCAGTGCGCTTCCCACTCGCGCATGCGCACCCGGCAATGCTTCATCGCGTTGACAATGTGTTTTTCCACCAGGCTGCGGGAAATGCCCAGGCGCGCAGCGATCTGCAGGTGGGACAGGCCTTCGAGTTTACGCAGCAGAAAGCTGTCGCGACAGGCGGCCGGCAACTCGGCCAGGGCGCGCTCGAGCATCTCCAGGCGTTGGCGCTGGTCGTGGCTGGTGTGGGGTGAACAAGGGGCGAAACGTTCTTCGCTGTCCAGCACCTCAAGGGGTTCGGACTGACGCAAGGCATTGCGTCGATGGCCGTCAATCACCAGGTTCAAGGCCGTGCGATAAAGAAACGCGCGGGGCTGCTCGATCGGCGTATCGCTGGCGCGCTCCAGCACCCGCACATAAGCGTCATGCACCACATCTTCGGCCACCTGACGGTTGCCCAGCTTAGCGTTGAGGAAACACACCAGCTCGCGATAGTAGTTTTCCAACATGACTCCTGGCCCCGTGGCCGTGGTGCTGACGATGCCCGCCCGAGCAGAACGAGGTCATCGATGATGGCAGTTTGAGTGTGTGCAATTTATAGTAATTCTCATCTACTTTTAAAGAAGTCTTGCATCAACGTCGGTTTTTTTCTCCGCAGACCTGTTTCTGCGTGTGTAACAGCCTAAATCCCTGGGGCTTTTTCTCGTTTAACTGTCAGCTTTGCGCAACTGCGCCCCGATCTTTCCTGGCTGGAACCTACCCATGAAACGCCCTCGACCTGCCCGACGCGCCCTGCTAGCGGTAGCGTGCCTGATTCCCATCGTTGCGTTCGCCACCTGGCAGGGCCTGGCGCCGGGCCGTGACGCCCTGGCGACCGTCACCGTGACCCGCGGCGATATCGAAAACAGCGTCACCGCCCTGGGCACCCTGCAACCGCGACGGTATGTGGACGTCGGCGCCCAGGCCTCCGGGCAGATCCGCAAGATCCATGTCGAAGCCGGTGACCAGGTCAAGGAAGGCCAGTTGCTGGTGGAGATCGATCCTTCGACACAACAAGCCAAGCTCGATGCCAGCCGCTACGCCATCGAAAACCTCGAGGCCCAATTGCAGGAGCAAAAGGCCCAGCACGCGCTGGCCCGCCAGAAGTATCAGCGCCAGCAGCGCCTGAGTGCCGGCAACGCCACCCGTGAAGAAGACGTGCAGACCGCCCAGGCCGAACTGAGCGCGACCCAGGCCCGGGTCGACATGTTCCAGGCCCAGATCCGCCAGGCCCGGGCCAGCCTGCGCAGCGATGAGGCCGAATTGGGTTACACGCGCATCTATGCACCGATGACCGGCACCGTGGTGGCCGTGGATGCGCGGGTCGGCCAGACCCTCAACGCACAGCAGCAAACCCCGCTGATCCTGCGCATCGCCAAGCTGTCGCCGATGACCGTATGGGCCGAAGTCTCCGAAGCCGACATCGGCCACGTCAAACCCGGCATGCGTGCGTATTTCACCACGTTGAGCGGCGGCAGCCGGCGCTGGGCCAGCACCGTGCGCCAGATCCTGCCGATCCCGCCCAAGCCCCTGAACGAAACCCAGGGCAGTGGCAGCCCGAGCAGCTCCAGCAAGAGCGGGACCGGCCGAGTGGTGCTGTACACCGTGCTGCTGGACGTGGACAACGCCGATAACGCGCTGATGGCGGAAATGACCACCCAGGTATTTTTCGTCTCAGGCCAAGTCAAGGACACCCTGACCGTGCCCGTCGCCGCCCTGCAGGGCACACCCGGCGCAGACACACAGATCGCCCGGGTCGTGGCGCAAAACGGCGCCATCGAAGAGCGCAAAGTGCGCCTGGGTATCAGCGACCGTCTGCGCGTCGAGGTGCTCGAGGGTCTCAATGAGGGCGATCACCTGTTGATCGGCCCGTCCGACAGCAGTGGGAGTTGACGTGGCCACGCCGCTGATCGAACTCAAGCACATCTGCAAATCCTACGGCGGCGGCGACAGCCCGCAGGTCGACGTGTTGCGCGGCATCGACCTGTCGATCCATGCCGGGGAATTCGTCGCCATTGTCGGTGCCTCCGGTTCCGGCAAGTCGACGCTGATGAATATCCTTGGCTGCCTCGACCGCCCGACCGAAGGCGACTACCTGTTCGCCGGGGAAAACGTCGCCCACCTGGGCAGCGACGAGCTGGCCTGGCTGCGCCGTGAAGCCTTCGGGTTTGTGTTCCAGGGCTACCATTTGATTCCCTCAGGCTCGGCCCAGGAAAACGTCGAGATGCCGGCGATCTATGCCGGCATCAGCGCTGCTCAACGGCATGCCCGCGCCAACGCCCTGCTCACCCGCCTGGGGCTGGCTGAACGCACCGGCAATCGCCCGCACCAGCTTTCCGGCGGGCAACAGCAACGGGTATCCATCGCCCGCGCCCTGATGAACGGCGGCCATATCATCCTCGCCGACGAACCCACCGGCGCCCTCGATAGCCACAGCGGCGCCGAGGTCATGACCCTGCTCGACGAACTGGCGGGCCAGGGCCATGTGGTCATCCTGATCACCCACGACCGCGAAGTGGCGGCGCGGGCCAACCGTATCATCGAGATTCGCGACGGCCAGATCATCAGCGACTCGGCCGACACCTGCACGGTCAAGCCAGCCCTGGCGGCCGGCGCCCTGCATGCCGTGGACCTGCGCCAGCGCCTGGCCGACGGCGCCGAGCACAACGGCGCATGGAAGGCCGAGTTGCTGGACGCGGTGCAGGCCGCCTGGCGAGTGATGTGGATCAACCGCTTCCGCACCGCCCTGACCTTGCTGGGGATCATCATCGGCGTGGCGTCGGTGGTGGTGATGCTGGCAGTGGGTGAAGGCAGCAAACGCCAGGTCATGGCGCAGATGGGCGCGTTCGGCTCCAATATCATCTACCTCAGCGGCTCTTCGCCCAACCCGCGTACGCCACTGGGTATCGTGACCCTCAAGGATGTCGAGGCCCTGGCGGCGTTGCCCCAGGTCAAGCGCATCATGCCGGTCAACGGCGCCGAAGCCGGCGTGCGCTTCGCCAATGTCGACTACATGGCCTACGTGGGTGGCAACGACACCAACTTCCCGCACATCTTCAACTGGCCGGTGGTCGAGGGTAGCTACTTTACCGAGGCCGATGAACGGGCTGCCGCAACGGTCGCAGTAATCGGCGCGCGTGTGCGTCAAAAACTGTTCAAGGACGTGTCCAACCCTATCGGCCAATACATTCTGATCGAGAATGTGCCGTTCCAAGTGGTGGGCGTGTTCGCGGAAAAAGGCTCCAGCTCCGGCAACAAGGACAGTGACGATCGTGTCGCCATTCCCTACAGCGCCGCCAGTGTCCGTCTGTTCGGCAGCTACAACCCCGAATACGTGGCGATTGCCACCACCGATGCACGCAAGGTGCATGAAGCCGAAGTGGCGATCGACCAACTGATGTTGAAGCTGCACAACGGCAAGCGCGACTACGAGCTGACCAACAACGCCGCAATGATCCAGGCCGAAGCGCGGACCCAGAACTCACTGTCGTTGATGCTCGGCTCGATTGCCGCGATTTCCCTGCTGGTAGGCGGTATCGGCGTGATGAACATCATGTTGATGACCGTGCGTGAGCGCACCCGTGAAATCGGAATTCGCATGGCCACCGGGGCTCGCCAGCGCGACATCCTGCGCCAATTTCTCACCGAGGCAGTGCTGCTCTCGGTGGTCGGCGGCCTATTCGGTATCGCCCTGGCGTTGCTGGTGGGCGGCGTGCTGGTGCTGGCCGAGGTGGCAGTACAGTTTTCCCTGGTGGCAGTGTTCGGTGCGTTTGGCTGTGCACTGGTCACCGGCGTCGTATTCGGCTTTATGCCGGCCCGTAAAGCTGCCCGGCTCGATCCGGTAAAGGCGTTGACCAGTGAATAATCGATCCATTCCCGCGCAGCTGTCAGCGCTCAGCCTATGCCTGCTGCTCAGTGCCTGTAACGGCAACCGGCCGATACTCGACAGCGGCATCGCCCCGCCCGCCGCCTGGCAATACGCCGAACGCGAGGCGACCCAGGCCACCAACCAGCGCTGGTGGACGCAGTTTGGCAGCCCGGCGTTGAACCGCCTGATCGACCAGGCCCGGCGCGACAGTTTCGACGTGGCTGCCGCCATGGCCCGGGTGCGGCAGGCCCAGGCCACGGCAGTGATCGCTGGCGCGCCATTGTTGCCGGAGGTGAAATTCAACCTCTCCAGCAGTCACCAGAGGCTGCTGCGCGGCCAGGGCGGGCCGGACCTGGACGCCTCGCAAAGCGATGAAACGGTGAATAATTTCGGCGCCAACTTCAGCGCCAGCTATGAAGTGGACTTCTGGGGCGGCCGCGCTGCCGCCCGCGACAGCGCGCTGTACAGCCTGCGCGCCAGTGAGTCGGACCAGGCCACGGTGGAGCTGACCTTGCTCAGCAACGTGGCCGACCGCTATGCGCAAACCCTGGCCGCGCAGCAACGCCAACACATTGCCGAACTCAACCTGGCCAATGCGCGCAACGTTCTCGGCCTGGTGCAGACCCGCTACGACGCAGGCTCTGCCACCGCCCTGGAGCTGGCCCAGCAGAGGAGCCTGGTGGCCAGCCAGCAACGGCAATTGCCGCTGATCCAACAGGTGGCCGAAGAGGCGCGGATCACCCTCGCCGCCCTCCTCGGCCAGCCGGTGCAGGCCCTCGACCTGGGCCATGAAGCCTTCCAGACACTTACCTGGCCGGCGATCGGCCCGGGTGTGCCCAGCCAACTGCTGAGCCGGCGCCCCGACCTGGCCAAGGCCGAAGCCGAGCTGGCCGCTGCCCAGGCGGATGTCAGCGTGGCCCGCGCCGCCATGCTGCCCGCCGTGACCCTCGGTGCCACGCTCGGCTCCGACGCCTACAAGGCTGGGCAAATCCTGCGTAGCCCCTACTACACCCTGACCGCCGGCCTGGTCGCACCCATTTTCAACAACGGCCGTTTAAGCGCCGAGCGCGACAAGGCCCGGGCGCGCCAGGATGAGCTGCTGCAAACCTACCGAGGAGCGATCATCAACGGCTTTGCCGATGTAGAGAAAGGCCTCAGCAGCATCACCCGCCTGGACCAGCAACGCCAATGGCAGACCCAAGAGTTGCAACAGGCGCAGACGGCCTTCCAGATTGCGCAAAGCCGCTATGAGGCCGGGGCCGAAGACTTGCTCACAGTGCTGGAGACCCAACGCACCCTCTACGCCGCACAAGACTTGAACGTGCAATTGCGCCTGTCGCGCATGCAAGCCAGCATCGCCCTGTACAAGGCATTAGGGGGGGGTTGGAACACCGAAAGCTGATAAACAAACTCTCATTTCATACACGAGCTGTTTCTTCACCTTACATTTTCCAACCCAAGGTCCTTGGTAAAAAAGCCGTTATCACACGGCTGCCCGGGACCTCTTTGATGAAACCCAGCGTTTTCGTAAAAAGCCTGGCCTGCATCTGCTGCTGGCTGATACCCAGCGTGGCGCTGGCCGAGCCCTTGATTGCCCCTACTGCGATCGATTGGCTGCTGGACTGCCCCCTGCCCACGACGGCGCGCCTGGACCCCGAGGTCGTAGAACGCACCCAATGCGGCCTGGTCAGCGTACCCCGCGACCATGCCGCCCCCGAGCGCGGCCGTATACGCCTGAGCGTTACCCGCGTCGGCGCACGGCAACCGCTCGACCGCGAAGGTGTGGTGTTCATCCAGGCCGGCGAGCCCTCTCCGGCCAGGGAAGCGCCTTTCGCCCTGCATCTGGCCAGCCGCTGGGAATCCCTGGCCACCCACGCCTATCGCACATTGGTTGACCGTTATGACGTCATCGAACTGAGCGCCCGCGACCTGCGGCAGATGAATGCGGTCGAGCAAGCCGCACGGGACATGGAGTTCGTACGCGTGCAACTCGGCGAGGCACGCCTCAACTACCTGGGCAACGCCACCGCCGCCCGCCTCGGCAGCCGCTACGGCGCGCTGTATCCCGAGCGCGTGGCGCGCATGGTGCTGATCAATGCCGAGCCTGGCGAACCTATCGCCATGGGCGTCGAGCAACTCCTGCTCAAGGAGTCGAACGCCGACGGCTGTGTCAGCCGCTGGCTGGGGGATTTCCTTGCCTTCGGCAAACAACCACCGCCGTCCGCCCGTTGCCTCGACCTCGGCACCTGGCGTTGATCAGCACATTTACGACCTGTTGCCACCGAAAACGACACCCTGCGTTGACGCTCAAGCCCAATCGTTATTAAGTGCTATTTATCCGCATTAATACGATAAATCGCACCCATGCTGACTCGTCCGCTGCGCCGCAAACGCCAGAAGCTTTCCGATGTGATTGTCGAATCGGTCAAGCGCTCCATCGTCACCGATGCCTTGAAGCCCGGCGACCGCCTGCCCACCGAGCGCGAGCTGATGGAGAGTTTCCAGTGCTCCAAGGGCTCGGCCCGTGAAGCGCTCAAGGCGCTGGAGGTCGAGGGCCTGGTGAGTACGCGCACCGGCCCCAGTGGAGGCGCCTATCTGAACCAGGCCGGCACCGAGCCGGCCAGCCGTGCCTTGCGCAACTACCTGCACTTCCAGCATCTGGATGGCGAGCAGGTCTATCAATTGCGCAAGGTCATCGAAGTGGAACTGGCGGTGTCAGTACTCGGGCGCTTGGGCGAAGACGACTATCAAGCCCTGCAAGCCAACGTGGATTTCTGCAGCGCCCCCGAAGACAGCGAAGCCGGCCAGCGCGAACAGCGCCTGGCGGAACTGGAATTCCACAACCTGCTGGCCAGGGCCTGCCCCAACCCGCTGCTGAGCTTTATGGCGCAGTTTCTCAACGACCTGCTGCGCGACCTGGTGGTGCTGAAAAAAGCCTACAAGCCCAAGCGCAAGCAGTTCGACGCGGCCAACCTGGACTATCACAAGCAATTGTTGATTGCCTTTCGTGCAGGTGATGAGGGCGCGGTGCGCAGCTTGATGCATGAGCATATGTGCGACGCCGAACACCACATGACCGCCCTTGAAGGCCAGGTCAGCCCACACTTCCTTCTGGAGTTCGATCACTCTTAAGCACACCGACAATCCAATGTGGGAGGGGGCTTGCCCCCTCCCACACTTTACCGAGTTCACCCGCTGAATCGAGTTATCCCATAAAAAGCCTGCCCACAGGCCCTTGCACCACCGTATCGCCCTTGCCGCTCCTGCCAATAACTAAACCAGGGAGTCACCCCATGCAGCGTCGTACGTTATTGAAAGCCAGCCTCACCGCGGCCGCCGCCCTCAGTTTGCCGCTGAGCGTGCGTTCGGCATTCGCCGCCCAGCCCTTTACCTTTTACGGCCTCAAGTCCATGTCTGGTGCCTTTGCCAGCTATGGCAAATTTGCCGACATGGGTTCGCGCCTGGCAGTGGACCAGCACCCCGAGCTGCTCGGGCGCCCGCTGAACTACAAGGTCATCGACACCGAAGGCAACGCCGGCAAGGCGGTGCGCAAGGTGCAGGAGGCGATTCAGCAAGACGGCGCGCGGTTCTTCCAGGGTTGCACCTTGTCATCCTCCGCCCTGGCGGTGGCCAAGGAAGTCGACAAGGTCGGCGGCGTGTTCATGACCCCGGTGGGCGCCGATGAAGTCACCGGTAAAGACTGCAACAAGGCGACCTTCCGCTGGTCGGTGCCCACCTACGGCGCGATCCGCGAAACCATGGTGCCGCTGATCAAACTGCTGCCGGACGCCAAGCGCTGGTACACCATCACCCCGCAATATGTATTCGGCGAAGCCTTGCTCGAAGGCGCCAGAAACGTGCTCAAGGAGCACGGCCTGGAACACGTCGGCAACAGCTATCACTCGCTGCAGGAGCAGGAGTTCTCCGGCTACCTGACCAACGCCATTTCCACCCGGCCCGATGTGCTGGTGCTGCTCAACTTCGGCAGCCAGTCGTCCAACACCCTGCGCCAGGCGGTGAACTTCGGCATCAAGGAGCGCATGAAGGTACTGCTGGTGTGGTCGGCCGGCCTCGATCAGTTCCAGGAACTGGGCAGCGATGTGCTCGAAGGCGTGTACCTCGGCGCGCAGTACTGGCACCAGGTCGACACCCCGCTCAACCGTGAACTGGTCAAGCTGACCCAGGCCAAATACGGGATCAACCCCACCTACCCGCTGGCCGCCGACTACATCAGTACCAAGGTCATGCTCGATACCATCATTGCCACCGGCAGCTTCGACGGTGCAACCGTGGCCAAGGCCATGCAGGGCTTGAGCTACGAAGGCCCGACCGGCAAAGAGTCGATCCGTGCCGGCGACCATCAGGTGATCAAGGATTACTACCTGCTGGTCGGCAAGGCCAGCGGCGACATGGCCGACAAGGACGACCTGGCCAAAGTACTCAGCGCCGGCCAATCGTTTCCTGTGGTCGAGGCGACGGGCTGCTCGCTCGGCTGATCCCCTGAATATGTAGCGCAGGGCCGCGCAAGCGGCGTCCTGCCGAGGGTTCCTGCATGCTTAATCTTTACCTGTTCCAGATCCTCAACGGCCTTGGGCTGGGGATGATCTATTTCCTGATTGCGGTCGGGCTGACGATCATTTTCGGCCTGCTCAACTTCGTCAACTTTGCCCACGGCGCGTTCTTCCTGCTGGGGGCCTACATCTGTTACACCGCCGTGAGCCTCACCGGCAGCTTCTGGCTGGCGCTGCTGATCGCGCCGCTGGTGGTCGCCGCGCTGGCCTGGGTGATCGAGCGCTTGCTGATCCAACGGATCTACCACTTGCCGCACATGTTTCAGATCCTGGTGACCCTGGGCATCGCACTGATCATCCAGGAAGCCAGCGTGATGATCTGGGGCCCGGTGGGCAAGAGCGTCGCCGTACCGGAACTGCTGCGCGGCGTGCTGGTGGTGGGGGATTTCGTCTACCCCTACTACCGCCTGTTCCTCATCGTGTTTTCCGGGCTGGTTGGCCTGGGCCTGTGGCTGCTGCTGGAACGCACGCGCTTCGGCGCCTTGGTGCGCGCCGGCAGTGAGAGCACCGAAACCGTGTCGCTGTTGGGCACCAACATCTTCCGCCTGTTCTCCATGACCTTTGCCCTCGGCGTGGCCCTGGCCGGCGTCGCCGGCGTGCTGTTCGCACCGTTGCGCGGCGCCCAGCCCTTTGTCGGCCCGGAGATTCTCGGGGTGGCGTTCGTGGTGGTGGTGATCGGCGGCATGGGTTCCTTCAGCGGTGCG
>Ga0160430_100813_pt1 | contig 14575 bp, 12 predicted proteins | sample HID1971I_E0MG_FD_108274 | JGI IMG/M metagenome (GOLD analysis project Ga0160430, IMG submission 108274) | Enriched millipede-associated microbial communities from UW Madison campus, WI, USA - HID1971I_E0 MG | ecosystem: Host-associated > Arthropoda: Insects > Digestive system > Unclassified ...
AGCTCGACGGCCGCCTCGAACGGCCGCAGCGCCCTGATCTCCCGGAACATCCAGGGGTACATCATCTCGCCGGTCATGAGCAGCGGCCGAGCGGACTCGGCGAACTGCGGCCGTCGGTCGCGTTCGGCCTGCGCGGCCCAGTTCGTCGCGCCCGTGGCATCCGAGGCGTAGATCGACTCCTGCATGACCGCGAACAGGGGGTTGTCGCTGTACGAGCTGCGCGCCTCGACCTGGGCGAGGAACGTGTCGGTGAGGTCGTCGGATGCCGCGTCGAACGCCTCGTCGACGAGGAAGTGCATGCGCTCGTACCCGGGCTTCATGCCGAAGTCGATGCCGAGGCTCTGGAAGCGCCGCACCGTGAGCGGGTCGCCGCCGGGGAGCCGCACGTCGCCGACGGCGAGCCGGTCGGCGATGCGCGCGAGCGTGTCGGCGTGGTGCGGGTACCTGGCGCGGAACTCGCGGTTCTTCGCCTCGACCCGCGGATAGGTGCGGCGGTAGACCTCGGCGGCATCGGGGTGCACGCTCGCGAGGCCGCCGGTGACGTAGCAGGCGGCGAGGCCCTCCGGCGCGTGCGAGAGGTAGGCGAGCGTGATGAATCCGCCGTAGCTCTGGCCGAGCGTCGACCAGCGGCGACCGCCGAACACGGTCGTGCGCAGGTGCTCGGCGTCGGCCACGATCGAGTCGGCGCGGAAGCGCGCGAGGTATTCGGCCTGCGCCGCGGCATCCCCCACCGAGGCGATGACCCGGCCGTCGATGCGCGAGCTGCGGCCCGTGCCGCGCTGGTCGAGGAGCACGACCCGATGTGCCTTGAGCGCCTCGCCGACCCACCCGTCGGGGCCGGTCGGGCGCGGCCCCTTGCCGCCGGGACCGCCCTGCAGGTAGACCAGCACCGGCAGGTCGTCGCGCCGCTTGACGGGGTCGACGAGTTCGCGTGCGAACACCGTGATGGTGCGGGTGTCGGCGTCGTCGAACCAGTCGAGCGGCACCTCGACGACGTGGTCGCGCACGTGCATGCCCGGAATCGTGTACTCGGCGGTGATCACGCGCCGGCTCCTTCCTCGGCGAGCATCCGAGCACGTCGGAGCTCCCATTCGGGGTCGATCTTCGGCACCGCGGCGAGCAGCGCCTTCGTGTACTCGTGCTGCGGGCGCTCGAAGACCTCGTCCCGGTCGCCCTGCTCGACGATACGCCCGCGGCTCATCACCGCGACGGTGTCCGCGATCTGACGTACGACGGCGAGGTCGTGCGCGATGAAGACGTAGCTGAGTCCGAGCTCGACCTGCAGCGAGTTCAACAGGGTGATGACCTTCGCCTGCACCGAGACGTCGAGCGCCGAGACGGCCTCGTCGCAGATCACGAGCTTCGGGCTCACGGCGAGCGCCCGCGCGATGCCGATGCGCTGCGCCTGCCCGCCCGAGAACTGCGCCGGGTAGCGCTGGGCGTGGTCGGGGTTCAGTCCGACGCGCTCGAGGAGCTCGCGCACGAGGGCCCGCTTGCCGCCCTTCGGCGAGATGCCCTGGTAGTCGAGCGGCGCCGTGATGATGCGCTCGACCGTGTGACGCGGGTTCAGCGACGAGAACGGGTCCTGGAACACGACCTGCACGTTCGAACGGAACGCCGCGAGCCCGCGCCCGTTCGCCGTCGTCACGTCGACGCCGTCGAACTCGAGCGTTCCGCTCGTCGGCTCGATGAGCTTCGCGACGATGCGCGCGGTCGTGGACTTGCCCGAACCGGATTCGCCGACGATGCCGAGGGTGCCGCCCCGTGGCACCTCGAAGCTCACGTCGTCGACGGCGGTGAACGTGGTCGTGCCGGGGATGAACGCACCGTCGCCGCGCGTGACGAACCGCTTGGTCAGGTGGCTCGCGGTGAGGATCGCCTCGGTCATCGGGCGGCTCCCTTCAGCTCGTCGAACGGGTCGTCGATGCGGGGCAGGGCGTCGAGCAGGGCGCGGGTGTACGCCGCTCGCGGGTTCGAGAAGATCTCCTCCGCCGTGCCGCTCTCGACCTGCGCGCCGTCCTTCATCACGAGCACGTCCTGCGCGACCTGGCTCACGACCGCGAGGTCGTGGGTGATGAAGATCATGCCCGTGCCGGTCTCGCGCTGCAGCTCGGCGAGCAGGTCGAGGATCTGCGCCTGCACCGTGACATCCAGGGCCGTGGTCGGCTCGTCGGCGATGAGCAGGTCGGGCTCGAGGCAGAGCGCCATCGCGATCATGATGCGCTGGCGCATGCCGCCCGAGAACTGGTGCGGATAGTGGTCGACGCGTCGCGCGGCATCGGCGATGCGCACCCGCTCGAGCGCCTCGATCGTGACGGTGCGGGCATTGCGCCGGCTGCCCCCGTTGTGGGCGCGGTACGCCTCCTCGATCTGCAGGCCGACCGTGTAGTACGGGTTCAGCGACGAGAGCGGGTCCTGGAAGACCATCGCGACCTTGTCGCCGCGAACGCGTCGCATCTCGCGGTCGGTGCGCCCCAGCAGCTCGTGCCCGTTCAGGCGGATGCTGCCGGTGGCCGTGCCGCCGCGCGGCAGCAGGCCCATGATCGCGAGCGAGGTCATCGACTTGCCGGAGCCCGACTCGCCGACGATGCCGAGCGTGTCGCCCGACTCGACGCGGAACGAGGCGTCCTTCACGACGTCGACGGGTCCGGCCGAGGTCGGGAACGTCACGGTGAGGTGCTCGACCTCGAGGAGGGTGGATCCCGGCACGGGGATCGAGATGGTTCGCGGTGATGCGAGGCTCATGCGGACTTCACCCTCACTCTCGGGTCGAGGTACGTGTAGGCGACGTCGACGAGCATGTTCGCGACCACCACGAGCGCGGCCGCGAGCAGCGTCACGCCCATGATCACGGGCTGGTCGTTCTTCGCGATCGAGTCGGCCGTGAGCTTGCCGACGCCGTTCAGGCCGAAGACCGTCTCGGTGATGAGCGCGCCGCCCAGCAGGCCGGCGAAGTCCATGCCGAAGAGCGTCACGACGGGCGTCAGCGAGGGCCGCAGCGCATGGCGGCGCAGCACGATCGGCCCGTCGAGGCCCTTCGCCCTCGCCGTGCGCATGAAGTTCTGCCCGAGCGTGTCGATGACGTTCGTGCGCACGATGCGCGAGTACATCGCCGCGTACCCGAACGCGAGCACGAGCCACGGCATGAGGTACGACTGGAACCAGAGCAGCGGGTCCTCGGCGAACGTCACCGACTGCGGGAACGGCAGCCAGCGCAGCTGCACCACGAGCAGGTACTGCAGCAGCAGCGCGACGAAGTAGTTCGGCAGGCTGATGCCGGCGAGCGCGGTCATCATGACGCCGCGGTCCCATCCGGTGCCCTGCTTGACGGCGCTGAGGAGGCCCCCGCCGATGCCGGCGAGCAGCCAGAGCAGGGCCGCGCCGATCGCGAGCGTCACCGACACCGGCATCCGCGCGACGATCATGTCGGTGACCGACTCGTTCGTCTGGAAGCTGAAGCCGAGGCACGGTGCCGCGCAGTCGATCGCGGCGGCGCCCTCGCCGTAGGTGCGGCCGGTGAAGATGCCCGAGAGGAACTGCCAGTACTGCTCCCAGAACGGCAGGTTCAGGCCGAGCTGGGTGCGGATCTGGTCGATGCGCTCCGGCGTGCAGGTCTTGCCGCAGATCTGCACCGCGGGATCCGGCGACAGCCAGAAGAAGATCAGGAAGGTGAACAGGGAGATCAGCAGCAGCACGCCGACCGCGGCGAGCACGCGCCGGAGGATGGTGAGGGTCATGACGCGGCATCCCCCGCATCGAGCACGCGGCGCAGGTTGTCGCCCAGCACGGTGAACGAGAACACCGTGAGGAAGAGGAACGTGCCGGGAATGAGGAAGAACATCGGGTCGACGGCGTACCAGCCGACCGCGGTCGAGATCATCTGGCCCCACGACGGGGTCGGCGGCATGACGCCGACGCCGAGGAAGGAGAGCCCGGCCTCGGTGCCGATGTAGCTCGGCACGGCGAGCGTTGCGAGCACGATGATGGTGCCTCTCAGGTTCGGGAGCACCTCGCGGAAGGCGATCTTCAGGGGGCGCGCGCCCGATGCCCTGGCCGCCTCGACGAACTCCGAGTTGCGCAGGGACATCGTCTGCCCGCGGATGACGCGTGCGGTGTACGGCCAGCCGAAGATGCTGAGCACGAGCACGAGCAGGGCGGGCCGGTTGCCGGCCGGCAGTGCCGAGAGCAGCGCGATCATGAAGATCAGCGAGGGGAACGCCATGAGGAAGTCCATGACGCGCGAGATGACCTGGTCGGCGAGCCCGCCGAAGAACCCGGCGATCATGCCCATGATCACCCCGAAGGTGGTCGTGATGAGGGTCGCGGAGACGGCGATCATGAGCGAGACGCGAGCTCCGTAGGCGACGCGCACGAGGATGTCGCGGCCGTTGCCGGGTTCGACGCCGAGCCAGTGCTCGGCGCTGATGCCGCCGAGCGGGCCGATGGGGATGCCGCCGAGGTCGGAGTCGATCGCGGACGGATCGTAGTCGTACGGGCCCCAGCCGGTGATCGCCGAGAGCACGGGCGCGAACACCGCGAGCAGCACGATGAACACGATGATGCAGACGCTGACGACGACTGCGGGGGACTTTCTGAGCGTGGTGATCACGCGTCGAGCGGGGGTGGGGGCGCTGCCCGTGGGCAGCACCCCCTTCGGCTCCGTCTCGACGGCCAGCTCGCTGGGAACCGTCGACATCGGGCTCAGTCGGTGCTGGCCAGGCCGACCGACACGTAGTCGATGCCGCCCGAGAAGCCCGCGTGCGCGTAGGCGCCCGCGATGTTCGATCCGACGACCATGACGGCCTTCTCGAAGAGGAGCGGCACCGCGGGGGCGAGCTCCATGATCTGCTCGTCGAGCGCGCCCCAGGCCGCGTTGGCCTCGTCGACATCGGTCATCGCGCGGATCTCGGTCATGCGCTGGTTGACGGCGGGGTCGTTCAGCTGGGCGACGTTCGAGTTGCCCTTCTCGAAGATCTGGGTGCCCTCGAAGATCGGCGGCAGGAACGTCGCGCCCGATGCCCAGTCCGGGCACCAGCCCGTGATGGCCGCGTCGTGCTGCTGCGACGTCGTGCCGATGACCTCGTAGAAGGTCGCCGAGTCGATGAGGTTGAAGTCGACGGTGATGTCGGCCTTCGCGAGCGCCTGCTGGATCGCCTCGGCCTGCGCCTGCATCTTCGGGTTGTTGCGGATGTCGAGGGTGAACTCGAAGCCGTCGGGGTAGCCCGCCTCGGCGAGCAGCGCCTTCGCGGCCTCGGGGTCGCCCTTCGAGTCCTCGCTCGGGTAGAGGTCGAACTCGGCGAAGCCCGCGACGGTCGGCGGCATCATCGTGGTGGCGATGTCGGCGAGCTGGCTGCCGCCGGTGCCGTCCTTGACGGCCTGCTTGTCGACGGCGAGGTTGATCGCCTGTCGCACGAGCGGGTCGTCCATACCGGGCTTGGTCGTGTTCAGCGGCATGTAGGTGGTGCAGCCCTGCAGGCCCTGGATGGTGCGCTCCTGGATCGCGGGCGTCTGGATGCGCGAGATCGAGGCGGCCTGCACGGATCCGGCGATCGCGTCCTGGTCGGCGCCCTGGTCGGCGATCATGCGCTCGTCGATCGTGGCGGCGTCGAGGCCGAAGGTCCACTCGAACGAGTCGGGTGCCGCCGTGCGCACGTCGTCGGTCGCGGCATCCCAGTACTCGTTGCGCTCGAGCACGAGGGTGCTGCCGCGCTGGTACTCGGTGACCCGGTACGGGCCCGAGGCGATCGGCTGCTGGTCGATCGAGGTCGTCGTGACGTCGCCATCGGCCGGGAACGGCGTGAACGGCGCCTGGCCGACGACCGCGGCGAAGTCGGCGTAGGGCTGGTTGAGGTGGAAGACGATGGTCTTCTCGTCGGGCGTCTCGATCGTGTCGAGCGGGCCCGAGATGTAGTAGCCCTGGTAGTCCTCCGGCATGTCGAGCACGATCTTCGCGTAGGGCGAGCCGATCGAGATCGACGGGTCGAGCGAGCGCTCCACGCCGAACTTCACGTCGGCGCTCGTGATGGGCGTGCCGTCCTCGAAGAAGATGTCGTCCTGCAGGGTGAAGGTCCACTCCGTGGCGTCCTCGTTGGGCGTGCCCGTGTCGGTCGCGAGGTCCGGCACGATCTCGGTGCCCTTCGCGCCCTCGCCGACGCCCTGCGTCGTGAGCGTGCGGTAGATGAGGCGGTAGAAGTTGTTCACGCCGCCGTCGAAGCCCTGGGCGGGGTCGAGGTGCGAGAAGTCCGTGTTCTGCAGCACGTGCAGGGTGCCGCCCTCGACCGGCTCGCCCGAGACTCCCCCGGACGACCCCGACCCGGTGTTCGAGGCGGTGCAGCCCACCAGGGCGAGGGACGTCGCGATGGCGAGCCCGAGGAACGCTGTGCGTTTCTTCATTCTCTGTTCTCTCTCTTCGTTCGGGTGCAGCTGTAGGGGTGCTTCGGTGTTCGGTCGTTCAGGCCCGGCGCAGCCAGACGCGCATGGCCGCCGCTCCGCGGTTGCCCCAGAGGTGGTAGGGCACGAGCGTGACGGTGGTGGTTCCGGATGCCGCGGCATCCGTCTCCCGGTCGGCGGCCGTGAGCTCGGGGTAGAGCCCGTCGGCCGGCACGGGGTCGACGCCCGCTTCGACGGTCACGACGCGGGTCACCGCCTCGCTGTTCGGGGTGACGCGGCGGATCTCGGCGCGCGCGGCGGGCACGTCGGCCGGCGAGAGCGTCACGAGGTCGAGGTCGGCGTCGTTGTCGCCCTGCTCGGCGCAGTAGACGATCGGGCCGCGGGCGATCGCGAGCGACGCGCGCAGGCCGTCGACGCGGGGGTCGGCGCCGTGCGCGCGAACCGGCATCGGCAGCACCAGCTCGAGACGGTCGCCCGCCGCGAGCGCCCGGTCGACGTGGAGCCAGCCGGCCGCGGCATCCGCTTCGACCCGTTCGCCGTTGATCGCGAGGCTCGCGCCCCGGCACCAGGCGGGGATGCGCAGGGCCAGGCGCGTGCGCCCGTCGGCGGCGCGCACGTCGATGGCGATGCGCTCGTCCCACGGGTAGTCGGTCGTGACCTCGAGGCCCAGCCCGTCGACCTCGATGGTCGAGGTGGCGTACTGGGCGAGGCGCAGCGTCTCGCCGTCGAGCACGGCGAGGTGATCCTGCAGCTCGGCGGTCCAGCGGATGATGTTCGGCGGGCAGCAAGGGCAGACGAACCAGCCGCGGCGCAGCAGCTCGCCCTCGGGCTCGGCGCCCGTGCGCTGCTGGTGGTCGGGGCGCCGCTGCAAGGGGTTGTCGTAGAAGAACGCCCGGCCGTCGTCGCTGAGCCCGGCCGCGTAGGCGTTGTAGAGCACGGTCTCGAACGTGTCGAGGTAGGCGGCCTCGCCCGATCCGAGGTACATGCGCCAGGCCCACTGCATGGTCGCGATCGCCGCGCAGGTCTCGCTGTACGAGCGCTCGGACGGCAGCTCGAAGCGGTCGCCGATGGCCTCGTCGGAGTGGCGGGAGCCGAGGCCGCCCGTGATGTAGAGCTTCGAGTCGAGCATGTCGCCCCAGAGGCGTTGCAGCGCCTCGGCGAGCGAGTCGTCGCCCAGCTCGAGCGCCACGTCGGCGGCGCCGGCGGTGAGGTACGTCATGCGCACGGCGTGACCGGTCACAGCATCGAGATCGCGGAGCGGCGCGCTGTCCTGGAAGTACTCGGCCGGGAACACGCGCAGCTCGACCGTGCCGTGGCCGCGCCGGTCGATGAAGCGCCGGGCCAGGTCGAGGTAGCGATCGTCGCCGGTCTCGCGCGTGAGCTCGACGAGGGCCATCTCGATCTCGGGGTGGCCGCACACGGCGTCCTCGCCCGTCGGCCCGAACCGCTCGACCGCGAGGTCGGCGAAGCGTCGCGAGACCGTGAGGAGGCGATCGTCGCCCAGCTGCCGCGAGGCGACGACGGCCGCCTGGATCAGGTGCCCGAGGTTGTACAGCTCATGCCCCCACGCCATGTCCTCCCACGGCTCCTTGGGCACGTCGGGCGCCTGGTAGTAGGAGTTCAGGTAGCCGTCGGCTCGCTGCGCGCCCTCGATGAGGGCGACGGCCTCCTCGTAGAAGGCCTCGGTCGCGGCATCCGCGCGTGTGCCATCGGGCCGCGCGAGTTCGTAGGCGAGGCCCTCGAGCGTCTTGAAGACGTCGGTGTCGAGGAACGGGTAGCGGCCGCGGTACGCGGTGTCGGCGAGGGTCTCGGGCCGGGCGATGCGACGCAGGTTCTCGAGGTTGCCGGCCGCGCGAAGCTCGCCGAGCGTGTGCGGGACGGTCTCGTCTCGGTTGCGACGCTGCCAGGTCGCGAGCACGCCGCCGGTGATCGTCACGGCATCGGTTCCGAGCGGGGCGCGGTGACCCGCGAGCGGGGCGACGGCTGCGCGGCGAACGCGGGTGGCGTTCGCGACGGACGCGACGGCGTTGTCTGTCATGACGATTCAGGCCCTTCTGTACCGTGTGACACATCACACTACGGCACTTTGTAGTGGGTGACATATTACTCACGCTCCCGGGGCGATGGTCAAGCCCTGGCGGACGTTCGGACCAGCCTTAACGCGATGGAAACGTTCGCGGTGCGTCGCGCCATCCGTGACGTCCGTAGCGGGGCTCGCGATGTCTCTGACGTGCACAGGCGTGCGCGGCATTCCCGGCATCCGGAGCGGACGCCACCGCGCTCAGTCCTCGATCAGCCGTTCGAAGAGCACGTGGTCCTGCCAGTGTCCGGCGATGCGCAGGTACCGGTGGGCGAGCCCGATGCGTTCGAAGCCGTTGCGCTCGAGCACCGTCTGCGAGGCGACGTTGTGCACGAGCGTGCCGGCCTGCACCCGGTGCAGCCCGGCCGCGCGGGCCGCGTGCACGGCCACGCCGGTCGCCGTCGTCGCCAGGCCCCTGCCGGTGTGCCGGTGGTCGATCCAGTAGCCGAGGTTCGCATTCTGGAACGCGCCGCGCACGATGTCCGAGAGGTTGATGCGGCCGACGATCTCGTCGCCGTCGACCAGCACGAGCGGGATCGCGGCGCCCGCATCGACGCGCGCGAGCAGTGCCACGACCTCGCGCTCGTGCGTGGCGACCTTGAAGAACGACTCGGTGCGCTCGGGCTCCCACGGCGCCAGGTGCTCCCGATTGCGCAGGTAGGCCGCCGCGAGCGCGGGCCCGTCTCCCGCGGCGAGCGCACGCACGACCACGCCTCCGTCGAGCTCGACCGGTTCGAGCATGCACCCCGCCTTCCTCGCCAACGGCGCAGCGGATGCCGCGCGGCAGCGAACCACGCTAGCAGCCGCGAACGAGGTACCGGCAGAGCCTCCCATCGGCGGGCGGGCCGACGTAGCGTGGTGGCATGGGAGACGTGCGCGCCGACATCCGGGAGTTCCTGAGTTCCCGCCGTGCCCGAATCACGCCCGAACAGGCGGGGCTTCCGGCGTACGGCGGCAACCGTCGGGTGCCCGGCCTGCGCCGCGAGGAGGTCGCGATGCTCGCCGGCGTCTCGGTCGACTACTACGTGCGGCTCGAGCGCGGCGACCTCGCCGGCGCCTCCGAGAGCGTGCTCGACTCGCTCGCGCGCACCCTCCAGCTCGACGAGGCCGAGCGCGAGTACCTCTTCGACCTCGCCCGCGCCGCCGGCCCGGGCCGCTCGCGCGCGCCGAGACCGAAGACGACGGTGCGCCCGGCGGTGCAGCAGGTGCTCGACGCCATCGGCGACGCGCCCGCATGGGTGCGCAACGGCCGCCATGACATCATCGCCGCGAACCGGCTCGCCCGCGCGCTCTACTCCCCCGTCTTCGACGACCCTCGCCGACCGGTCAACACGACCAGGTTCGCCTACCTGAACCCGGCCGCGCGGGAGTTCTGGCGCGACTACGACCAGATCACCCACGACGCCGCGGCGATGCTCCGGCTCGAGGCCGGCCGCAATCCGCACGACCCCGACCTCATCAGGCTCGTCGGCGAGCTCTCGACGCAGAGCGAGCTCTTCCGCGAGCGGTGGGCGTCGCGCGACGTGAAGTTCCACCGCAGCGGGCTGAAGCGCCTGCACCACCCCGTCGTCGGCGACCTCGACCTGAACTACGAGTCGATGGACCTGCCGAGCGAGCCCGGCCTCGTGCTGAACGTGTACACGGCGCCGGCGGGCTCCCCCTCGGCCGACGCCCTGAAGGTGCTCGCGTCGTGGGCGGCGACGAACGCCGAGGCCCTCACGGCCGACGAGCCGAGCAGGCCGGCCGCGCCGGCATCGTCGGTCGAGTAGCGACGAACGAGCGTATCGAGACCCGCGCCGGCATCGTCGGTCGAGTAGCGACGAAGGAGCGTATCGAGACCCGCGCCGCAGAGGCGATCACGGGTCTCGATACGGCGTCGACGCGCCTACTCGACCGGCGGAGCGCTCGAGGGGTACTCGTCGACGGCGAGCAGGTCGCCCCACTCGGTCTCGGGCTCATCGGTGCCCGGCCCCTCCCAGAGGGCGAGGTGGCACATGAACTGCTCGGCGGTCGCGCCGTGCCAGTGCCACTCGCCCGGCGGGGTGTACACCGTGTCGCCCGGGTGCAGCACGATGAGCTCCTCGCCGCGGCTCTGCACGTAACCGAGGCCCTCGGTCACGTGCAGGGTCTGGCCGACGGCGTGCCGGTGCCAGGCCGTGTGCGCGCCCGGCGTGAAGCGCACGAGGTTCAGTCTCGCGCGCGACAGCTCGTCGCCGGCGTAGTAGGCGTTGAAGTACACGTCGCCCGTGAACCAGGCCTCCGGGCCCTTCACGGTCGCGGTCTTCGGTCGCAGCTCGGTGCTCATCTGCGTGATGCTCCTTCGTGAGGTGTTCGTGACGGGTTTTCGTGAGGTGTTCGTGACGGGTTCGTGAGGTGTTCGTGACGGGTTCGCGCTGGGTGCCGGGTCAGAGACCGACGGCGGCCATGCCCGCGTCGTCGTAGCGGTTGCCCGCCACCCCGAGGCGTTCGACGAGCGCGTCGAGGTCGGCGATGTCGTCGGCCGAGAGGGCGATCGTGGTCGCGCCGGCGTTCTCGTCGATGCGCTCGCGGCGTCGGGTTCCCGGAATCGGAACGATGAACGGATGCTGCGCGAGCAGCCAGGCGAGCGCGACCTGGCCCGGCGTGGCGCCACGGCCCTCGGCGAGCGCGCGAACGTGGTCGACGAGCGCCTGGTTGGCGAGCAGGTTCTCGCGCTCGAAGCGCGGCACGCGGGCCCGGATCTCGCCCTCGGCGAAGGTCGCGTCGGCCGAGACGGATCCCGTCAGGAACCCCTTGCCGAGCGGGCTGAACGGCACGAATCCGATGCCGAGCTCGGCGACGGCCGGCAGCACCTCCGCCTCGGGATCGCGGGTCCACAGCGAGTACTCGCTCTGCACGGCGGTGACGGGGTGCACCGCGTGCGCCCGGCGGATCGTCGCGGCGCCCGCCTCGGAGAGGCCGAAGTGGCGCACCTTGCCCTCGGCGACGAGCTCGCCGACCGTGCCCGCGACGTCCTCGATCGGCACGTTCGGGTCGACCCGGTGCTGGTAGAAGAGGTCGAGCGCGTCCACGCCGAGGCGCCTGAGCGAGGCATCCGCCACCTCCCGGATGTGCTCGGGGCGCGAGTCGGTGCCGCGCATCTGCCCGTCGACGAGGTGGAAGCCGAACTTCGTCGCCACCACGACCTCGTCGCGGATCGGGGCGATCGCCTCGCCGACGAGCTCCTCGTTGACCCACGGGCCGTAGACCTCGGCGGTGTCGATGAAGGTCACGCCCTGTTCGACGGCGTACCTGAGCACGCCGATCATGTCGTCGCGGTCGCCGGGGTTCGGCCCGTAGCTCATGGACATGCCCATGGCGCCGAGCCCGACGGCCGAGACCTCGAGGCCCTGGCCGAGTGTTCGCGTGTGCATCTGCTGCTCCTTCGCTCTGTGTTCGATCATGAACCGGTGCGGTTCAGAAGGCGACCATGACCTTCAGCGCCTCGCGTGCGTCCATCGCGGCGTACGCGGCGGGCACGTCGTCGATCGAGACCGTGCGGTCGAAGACGCGACCTGGGTCGATCTCCCCACGCAGCACCTGCTGGATCGCGGCCTCGAGGTACGCGCGCACGGGCGCGGGCCCACCGGTGAGGGTCGCGTTCTTGCCGAACAGCGAGCCGAACCCGATGGGGGCCTCCTCGTACTGCGGCACGCCGACGCGCGAGATCACGCCGCCCGGTCGCACGATGCCGTACGCCTGCTCGTAGGCGGGCATGTGGCCCACGGCCTCGAGCACGACGTGGCTGCCCTCGCCGCCGGTGAGTTCCATGACCCGCGCGATGCCCTCGTCGCCGCGCTCGGCGACGACCTCGGTCGCGCCCCACTCGACGCCGAGGTCGGTGCGCGAGGGGTGTCGGCCCATCAGGATGACACGCTCTGCGCCAAGCTGCCGCGACGCGAGCACGGCCGAGAGTCCCACCGCGCCGTCGCCGATCACGGTGACCGTCTTTCCCGCCGAGACGCGGCCCATGTGCGCCGCGTGGTATCCCGTGAGGTAGACGTCCGACAGGGCGAGCAGCGACGCGAGCAGACGCTCGTCCGCGGTCGCCGGGTCGACGCCGGGCACGACGACGAGACTGCCGTCGGCCTGCGGGATGCGGGCGAGCTCGGCCTGCAGGCCGCCGTTCTCGCCGCCGTACCAGCCGCCGTGCACGCAGGAGGTCTGGAACCCCTCGCGGCAGAACACGCACGTGTCGTCCTGGAACGCGAACGGCGCGACCACGAAGTCACCCGGCTTCACGTTCGTGACGGCCGACCCGACCTGCTCCACGACGCCGATGAGCTCGTGGCCCATCGCGGTGCCGTGCTCGCTGCCCGGCATCGAGTGGTAGGGGTGCAGGTCGCTCCCGCACACGCACGCGCGAACGGCGCGCACGATGGCGTCGGTGTCGTGGCGGATGACGGGGTCTGGCACGGTCTCGACGCGGACGTCGCCCGCGCCGTACATGAAGATGGCTCTCATGCGTTCCATCCAACGCTCGCGTGCGGGCACGCGGGAGTCCCTGCCGAGACCGGTACTCCCAGACCCTGCCTCGTCGTTCGCGAACGGGGCATGATGGGCGCAGGATGCCACGAAGGGACCACTCATGAGCGCCTGGACCACCGACGACCTCACCGCTCTCGACCGTGCCGGCGAGATCCGCGTCGCCGGCCGCCGCGACGACGGATCGCTCCGCAAGCCCGTCATCATCTGGCACGCCGTCGTCGACGGATCGCTCTACGCGCGCTCGGTGCGCGGACCCGAGGGCGGCTGGTACCGCGGCGTCACGCGCAACTCCGAGGGCACCGTCAGCTGGAACGGGCAGACCCGCGAGGTCACCTACACCCGCGACGACTCGCACGAGGGCGAACTCGACGCGGCGTACTTCGCCAAGTACGGCAACGGCTCGGCGACCCAGTCGCTCATGAGCCCGGCCGTGAAGGCGACGACCCTGCGCATCGACCCGAAGTAGCGCGCCCGGTCGGCGAAGGCAGGGGCGGGTCCCCTCGGTGGTGGATCACGCGTTCGCCACCGGCATCCGCTCGTCGGTCTCCGTCGTCGACGGCGCCGACGCGATCGCCCCGGCCGTGCGGAGGAACACGATGAGCCACGCGAAGATGAGGGCGAACGCGACCAGTTCGACCGCGGTCAGGTTGTAGTAGCCCGAGATGAAGAACGCCGCGAGCACCACGATCACGCCGACGAACAGGTAGCCGAGCAGGATGAACACCTTCGGCATCGAGGGAACGAGCGAGCGCAGGGCGATCACGAGCACCACGTAGACGATCGCCATGCCCGTCGCCGAGAGGTTGTGCAGCTCGAGGAACTCGTCGACCGGGAAGATGCCGACGCACGCCAGCAGCACGCCCATGATGATCAGCGCGAGTCGCACGAGGCCGCGACCCCGCGCCTCCGCCGGCGTCGTCACCGGCAGCCACGCGGTCGCGTAGTGCGAGATGGTCGTCACCATCACGCCCGCGATGATGAGCGTCAGGTTGAACGTCAGCGCCGAGATGTCGTCGCTGATGCCGAGCGTGCTGAGGTTCTTCTGCCACCAGAGCGGATCGCTCGCGCTGAGGGTGCTCGCCAGGGTCCCGACGACGAGGAACAGCGCGAGCACGATCGAGAGCAGCATCGGGGTCAGGCTCACCGCCGACAGGAACGCCGCGTACGCCGTGATCGCCATGACCACGCCGACGAGGAGCGCCGCCGTCACCGAGTACAGCTGCGCCCCCTCGAAGCCCGCACCGAACACGGCGGCGAGCCCCACCCAGCCGAGCAGCGCGATCACCGCATGCGCGAGGCAGAGCGCGGCCACGTCGAACCAGTGCAGCCGCCGCCATTCGGGTGCAGGCCGGTGCGTACGGTCGGGGCCGAGCCGTTGCGCCCTGCGGAGCAGGCAGCCGAAGAGGAAGGCGAGGAGGGCGGCGATCGCCGCGCCGATCGCCGCGGCGTCGCCGAAGGAACCGCGTCCGGAGATCGGGAGGTCACGGCCCCAGAAGAGGAGCATCGCCGGCACCGCGCCGACGACGAACGCGGCGGTGCCGACCAGCAGGGCCGTGGATTCGCGGGCCTCGGGGTCGCCGATCGGACGGCGGACGATGC
>Ga0160430_100815_pt1 | contig 14537 bp, 8 predicted proteins | sample HID1971I_E0MG_FD_108274 | JGI IMG/M metagenome (GOLD analysis project Ga0160430, IMG submission 108274) | Enriched millipede-associated microbial communities from UW Madison campus, WI, USA - HID1971I_E0 MG | ecosystem: Host-associated > Arthropoda: Insects > Digestive system > Unclassified ...
GACGCACCGAAATCGGCCATCGTCCACACCTCCGGAAATCGAGAGAACCGGACCCCTCCGGCCCGAATACACCCCACACTACGGAACCCCACCCCACACCGTCGATGGGGACAACTCCCCATCCCCCTCAGGGCCGAGGTGCGGCGATCACACTCGCCACCTGCGGCGCTTCTCCTTCTCCACGGTCCGGAGGTACGCCTTCATTCCCTCGTCGTTCGACCGCACGGCGAGCTCGGTCAGCGCCGCGGCACCGAGACCGCGCTTGTGCACCTTCCCGAGCGTGAGCCGCACGTATGTGGTCGAGGCGTGCAAGAGCGGCTCGATGAAGCTCGACCACCGCCGCAGGTCGAGCCCTGCGAGGTCTTCGCGATGCCTCCGCGCCAGACGAGCGATCTGCCGGCCGCCGGACTTGCGCGCGCCGAGGGCTTCGGAGTCGAGGTCGTCACCGCGGGTCTGGAAGATTCTGGTCTGCCGCTGGGCGACCTTCCCGATCACCTGCGCGACCTCCTCGGCGTAGGCAGGCATGCCCCGCAGCAGCCGCCGTTCCTCCGCCACCCACCGCCGCAGCAGCAGCTCCTCGCATTCATCGCACAGTCGGGCGGGCAGGATACCGTCCACGGCGTAGCCGCACACGCACGGGACGCCTCGGCGCTGGGGGCCGCGAAAGCCCAGCTCCTCCCGGAGCAGGGACGCGCCCACGACGCTGCGCCCGAGGAGGTCGGCGAGAACACCCTCACCGCTCCTCCGCTGCCTCTCCGCGACCAGAGCCCGCCAGCGTTCCTGATCGGCGGGACGGATCAGGCTGCGCGCCGACGTCGCATACTCCTCGAGGACGGCGGTGATCTCCGCCTCCTGGGCTGCGCGCTTCAGCGCGGAAGCCGACGTGGCGCCCGGCCAGGCGGGGAAGGCGATCCGCGCCGCCAGCTCCCGCATGCGGACCTGCCCCGCGGACACCGACGCGCCATGCACGGCGGCAAGCGGAGCGTTCGCGTCCAGGACGCGACGTTCGAGATCCCCGACCGCGTCAGAGGCCATCGCTCATCCTTCCCTCCGGTGCGGTGCCCGGGCGCCGGTGCTCAGCGAACGGGCGCCCAGGTGTCGCCCTCGACGAGCGGCAGCTGCACGGTGACCTGACGACCCGCCTGGACGAAGATCCCTCGCCCCTCGGGGAAGTCGGTGCGCTTGACCTTGGGGAACGGGACCTTGAAGATCGCGTCGCCGTCGAAGGCGTCGGGCTTCAGGATGATGCCCTTCCGTCCGGCCTTGAAGTCGCCGATGAACCCGAAGCCGCTCGTCACCTGCGTGACGTCGGCGTCCCCCACCAGCAGGTGATCGCTGCGGTTGATCGCCTGGAACAGCGCCTTCATCTCGCGCTCCGCCGGACTGTCGGCGAACTGCGGCACATCCTCGACGACGACGAGCACCCGCATCGACAGGGACTCGTCGGCGATGATCTCGGCAAGCTCCTTCGCGAGCTCCTTGGCGTCCTCCGGCGTGACCGCGCTCCGGGTCCAGTCGACGTAGCCCTTGAGCTGCGCGCGCCGGCCGCCGAAGTGGAACAGCCGGACCTCGGGGTCGAGCCGGCGCACCGACGTGATGATCCCCTTGAGGGCGGTGGTCTTTCCGGAGAGCGGCGGACCCGCGACGACGAAGGTCCCGACCGGATCGAACTCGCGTGGGGCCAGGGTGTCCTCCGCGACGCCCAGCACCGGGAACTCCCCGATGCGGTCCGGGAGGTCGCGCACCGCGAGCCGCGTCGGCAGGGCGCCGATCTCGGCGACCTCCCGCGCACCTCCGGCACGGAGCTCCGCCGCGAGACGCTCCAGGAGCTTGGTCTGCTCGGCCACGTTCGGCGTGCCGCCGAGCGTGGCGATCTGCGTCTCCAGGCCGTCGACGATCGCGCGCCCGGGGGCCGAGCGCTCGTCGAGCACATCCTTTGCGGCGTTGAGCATCGCGTAGCCCGCCTCGTCGGCGAGGCGCAGGACGACGCGACGCGAGACGTTGGCACTGACCGCCGTGGGCACGGAGCCCGAGCGATCGGCACTCGCGATCACGTGCACGCCGAGCGGGCGGCCCTCGCCGAGGATGCGCATGAAGGTCTGGTAGAACGGCATCCGCGCCGTCGTCGACTCCCACTCGCCGCGGAACTGCGGGAATCCGTCGATCAGGAAGAGGATGCGCGGCTCGTCCTTGCCGGTGATCTCGCGGTACTCCGTGAGACTCGACGCGTTGGCCGCGCTGAACCGCTTGCCCCGGTCGTCGAGGACCCTGGCGAGCGAGCGCAGGATGCGCTGCACGCGCTCCGCGTCGTCACCGGAGATGATCGATCCGACGTGCGGCAGCACCTCCAGGCTCTTGAGCGAGCCGGAGCCGAAGTCGAGACCGTAGACCTCGACGTTCGAGCGCGTCGGATCGAATCCGGCGGCGATCGCGAGCGTCCGCAGCACCGTGGACTTGCCTGATCCGCTCGTCCCGTAGACGAGGAGCGAGCCGTCCTTGTCCGGCACGAAGTAGGCCGGCTCCTGGAGCTGGCGCTCCGGGACGTCCATCTTGCCGAGCAGCACCTGTCCGTCGCCGAGGACGGGGAGGTCGCGCAGGTCGACCGCGCCCTCCAGGTCGTCGAGCCACGGACGTCGAGGCGCCGGGATGCGGGCCAGTCGCGACGCGTTCACGAGCGTCGCCACGATGCGCTTCTGGTCGTTGGGGCCGAGATCCTCGTCGTGCGAGTCCGACTCCGGAGCCTGCTCGGACTCCCAGGTCTGGATCGAGCCGAACCGCAGCTCGGCGACCTTGACCTCGGCGGCCTGCGCCTCCTCCGTGGTCCAGCCGCCCGCGTAGGCGGACTGGAACGGCACGAGGCGACCGGGTCCGGTCTTGGCGATGCCACGACCCGGGAGCGACGGCGGGAAGGAGGCGGCCACGGGGTCGTCCACGACGTCCTTGGAATCCGACTCGTCCGCCATGCGCAGGGCGACGCGCAGATTCGTGTTCGCGCGCAGGTTGTCCTTGATGACGCCGGCGGGGCGCTGCGTCGCCATGATCAGGTGGATGCCGAGGGAGCGACCGCGCTGCGCGATGTCGACCACGCCGTCCACGAACTCGGGAACCTCTCCGGCGAGCGCCGCGAACTCGTCGATCACGAGCACGAGCGCGGGCGGCGTCTCCGGGTCGCGGCGCTTCTCGAGCTCGAGGAGGTCCTTCGCCTTCTTGCGGTTGAAGAGGTGCTCGCGGTGGTGCAGCTCGGCCCGCAGGCTGGTCAGGGCACGGCGCACGAGGTGCGGGCTCAGGTCGGTCACGAGCCCCACGGTGTGCGGCAGGTCGACGCAGTCCGCGAAGGCGGAGCCGCCCTTGTAGTCGACGAACAGGAACGTGACCCGGTCGGGGCTGTGCGCGGCGGCCATGCCGAGCACCCACGCCTGCAGGAACTCGCTCTTGCCGGCTCCGGTGGTGCCGCCGACGAGAGCGTGGGGGCCTTGCGTGCGCAGGTCGAGCGTCATCGCATCGGTCTGCGACTGTCCGATGATGGCGCGCAGGTTGCCCGCCTTCTTCAGCCGCGACTGGGGCGCGCCGGAGCGGTCGATGATGGTGTTGTTCTGCCGCCAGCGGTCGATCACCGCGTGGGGGTCCTCGGCGAGGTCGGTGCCGACGAGGGAGAGGAACATCACGGAGTTCGGGATGTCGGACGAGTCCTCGATCACGGTGCTGGAATCCACCACCGGGGCCAGGCGCTTCGCGAACATCGTCATGTACGAATGGGACACGCCCTCGACCTGCACGTCACGGTAGCCCACACCGCTGCGGACCGTGCCGACGGTCGCCCGGTCGAGGCCGGCGCTGACATCGACGAACGTGCGGCAGGCGGCGGGGAGCGCCGCGACGACCGGAGCGACGAACAGCCCGTAGACGCCCACGTCGGCACCGCGCTCGAGGATCTGCGTCAGCCGCGCCCGGTCCACCGGTGCGTCGTTGGTGACGATCACGAGGATCGCGGTCTGCCCGGGGAACGTGGCGTCCTCGGCGGCGCGCTTGACGTCGGTCCCGTACAGCATCGGGTCCCAGTCCTCGCCATAGGGAGGTCGCTGCGACTTCGCCTCGCGCGAGCGCCGCAGCACGATCTCCTCGAGACCGCTGAGCAGGGCGGCACCCGTGGACGCGGAGTCGGCGAGCGACACGTCCTTGAACGGGCTGCGCTCGCTGGACGTGTGCGGAAGCCACTTCAGCCAGTCGAGCTCGTTCGCCCATCCCGGCTCCGTGAGCGCGACCGTGACCAGCTCGTTCGGCGAGTGCATGCCGAAGAGCTGCACCGCGATGCCGCGCAGGGCGTCACTCGCGAGCGACGTGGGCCCGGCGACGCCGATCGACCCGACGCTCTGCAGCGATTCCAGGATCGGCACGTCGGGGATCATCTTGTAGCGCTCTTCGAGGCGGTCGACGCGCTCCACGTACTCGGCCAGCGCCTCCGGGGTCTCGGTGCGCTTGATCCGGGTGCGCGACTCGTCCTCGCACACGCCGAGCCGCAGCGAGAGGAAGTTCCAGTGCTCGGGGCGGCGCGTCCACAGCAGCGGACCGAGCCGCATCGCCTCGTCGAACACGACCGCGACGGCGGGGACCTCGTTGTGACGGACCTCTCGCTCGCGGGGGTGCGCGTGGTACAGCTTCTCCTCGAGCCGCTCGAACTGCTCCTCGAACGACTCCTCCTCCTTGCGCAGGCGCTGACCGAGGTTGGTCTTCTGGGAGATGAAGTTGCCGAGCATCATCAGCGGCGACATGAAGACGATGAGCAGCGATCGGGGGTTCCCGCTCATCGCGTAGATCGAGAGTCCGAGCAGGATCGGGGCCACCAGCATCGGCCACGGGAAGAGCCGCTGCACCTGATCGCGCGGGTAGCGCGGCTCGTCGAGGTCTTCCCCCGCGAACCGCTCCTCGACACGGGGGCTGCGGTTGAACAGCAGCGCCCCGCCGCGCTCGAGCACCGGATCGCCGGAGGCCGAACCGTCGAAGTCGCTCACCATGTGCACGACGAACTCGCAGTCGCCGAGCGCGAAGGTCTGCCCGGGGATGACCCGGAGACGCTGCACGAGGCCGCCGTCGACGAGGATGCCGTTCGCGGAGTTCAGGTCGACGAGCTCGACGAACGTCGCCGCGACCTCGATCCGCGCATGCCTCTTCGACACCAGCGGATCCGCGATCGTGATGTCGTTCGCCCCATCCCGACCGATCAGGAAGTGGCCGATCGGCAAGGGGAACTCCTGACCGGCCGCAGGACCGGCGACGACCGTGAGGACGGCGGCCGGCCGCGCACCGGCACCACCCACGGAGGCGTGGTTCGGCCCGACGTTGATGACCTCGGCGAGGAAGCCGGAGCCGATCGGGGCATCCCCGACGAGCAGGTCGGGGTTGAGCATCGTGAGCTGCTCGCTGGTGGGCGGGGCCACCGAGAGCGTGAGCACGTCCGACGGCCCCGCGGCGATGCTGCGCGCGGGATCGGTCGTGGCGATCTGCCGCGCGACATCGGCGATGGTCGCGGTCGAGTCCGCCATCACGACCACGTCGGTCAGGGGTGCTGCGGGTCGACGCAGGGTCAGCTTGACTCTCATCGCTCGTCCTCACCGCGCCGAGGGCGCATCTCACTGCTCAGGGTCATACCCACTCCACCACGAGGGAGCGATCGCCGAAGCGCACCGTGTCCCCCGTCTGCAGCTCGGCCGGCTGCCCGGCCGTCAGCACGGTCTCGGCCCCGCCGCGGACGACGGAGCTGCCGTTCGTCGACGCGCGGTCGACGACGAAGACGCCGCGTCGCGCCGGCATCACGGCGAGGTGCGTCTTGGAGATCGAACGCGTCTCGTCGAACACCGGCACCAGCTGGGCCGCGCTCTCTCCGGCCGCGGCGGCCGGAGAGCGTCCGAACAGCGTCGTCCCGCGCACCTCGATGCGCTCTCCCGAGTCGAGCACGATGATCGCCCGCACGCCCGCGGGCGGGGCCGCGGGGGCGGCGGCCTGAACCACCGCGGATGCCGGGGCGACGGGTGCGGGTGCAGGAACGGCGACCGGGGCGACGGGTGCGGATGCGGGTGCGGCGGGCGCGGGAGCGGGAGCGGCCTGCGGGGCGGGCACCGGATCCGCAGGCGCGGACGCCGGGGCGGCAGGCGCGGGCGTCGGTGCCGGTGTCGGCTGGGCCGCCGGGGCAACCGGGGCTGCCACCGGGACCGGCGGGACGAATGCCGGAGCCGGAGCGCCGGTGGCCAGCGAGGGCGGCACCGCCGACACCATCGCGCCGGGTGCCGGGGCCTCCGGCTGGTCCGCCGTCGGGGCGGACGCGGAGCGATGCGCGCCGATCACCCCGCCGGAGAGCCGCGCGCTGGGGACGTATTCCGCCGGGGCATCCCGGTCGACCGGCGTCGCGAGCGACGGCAGCGGCGCCTTCTCCTCGTGCTCCGGCGTCTTCACACGTTTGCGGGCGATGCGCATCCGCTTCGAGTCGTAGGGGTTGAGGCCCTGGCGCACGTCGACGAACCAGGTCGCGGCCGCGAGATCGAGCCATCCGCGGCCGCGTCGTTCGACGTCGAAGAGCGGGGAGAGCATGACCACGAGCACCGGGCCGATCAGCGGCACGAGGAACGAGGCCATGGCGACCAGGTAGCGCACCACCGCACCGCGCCAGAAGCCGGGGCGCTCGAGGGTGCGGACGTTGATGGAGCGGATGCCGAAGACGGCCTTGCCGAGTGTGATGCCCTTGCGTCCGTGCAGCACGAGCTGGACGACGATGTAGGCGGTCATCAGGCCCTGCGAGACGGCCGCCGCCACGATGAGCCACACGAGGTCGCCGCGCGCGAAGAACTCCGCCGCGTCGAGCTTCCCGGACAGGGCCTGCGCGAGCACCGGGGTCAGCGCGATCAGGGCGGGCAGGGCGATCAGGACGGCGAGGACCCACTCCAGCAGGGCCGCCAGCGCGCGGGCTCCGCGGCCCGCGGCACGCAGCCCGAGCGCTTCCGCATAGGCGGGGTCCGGACGCCCGTGCGCGTCGAGACCCTCGATCTCCGCGACACCGTCGTCGATCTCCCAGATCACTCCTGGTCCCCTTCGGCGTCATCGACGGCGTGCGGGGTGTCCAGCAGGGGCAGGTCGCTCTTGCCGACCAGGCGGGAGGCGATCACGTGCTCGACCAGACGCGCCCGCCTGTTGGTGGCGAAGCTGCGCTGTCCGCCGCGCATCCCGGGCACGCCGATCCGGTCGAACTTGTCGCACACGTTGTCGAGCTTGCGGTTGAACCGGGTGACCGTCCATCCGAGCCGTTCCGCGGCCTTCGCCGAGGTCGGGATCTCGCTCATGCCGGTGCCGTCCCGGCGCAGCTGCGGCTCCGCGAGCGCGAGGATGAGCAGCTTCTGGCTGAGCGTCAGCGGCACGTCTCCGATCGTCGAGGCGCCGCCGTCGTCGTGCTCGCGCCGGGTCGCCCGGAACGCCGGCTCGGCCGCATGCAGCGTGAGCTCGTACGTCGTGGGCCCCGCGCTGAACACGACCGTCGTCTTCTCGAACACCAGCGGCAGCCGGGCCCCCGGCGCCAGCCAGGCCTGCACACCGCCGGCGGAGTCGGTCACGGTCGCCGTGAGCCGCGTGCCGACGTTGGACAGCCACCACAGCCCGTCGGCGTCGGTGATCTCCAGGAAGTGACGGTGCAGGAACAGGTTGTCGTCGAGCTCCAGGTCGCCCTCGCGTCCCACGATGAATCGGCCGCCCCGCGCGATGGGGAAATACTCGCCCGCGAACTCGACGGTCACGCCCGCTGTGCCGCTCATTCCACACACCCCCGCACCGTCTCGGATGCGCGGCCGTCGTCGCGGCGCAGCATCACGTCGACGCAGACCGTTCCCGACCCCGCCCCCGTGATCGTCGCGGTGGGATCCGGTGTCTGCTGCGGATCGACCTCGCCGGACACCGCGACCTGCGACCAGATGTACGAGTCGCCCTCCAGCGGATCGGGATTCGTCCAGGTGAACACGACCCGATCGCCGTCCCGCGTGCCGGCGATCTCGGTGACCTTCGGCACGACATCCGAGCGCACGTCCTGCGGGTCGACCGCCTCGGCCGTGTCCTCCGGCTCGGGCGTGATCCCGGCCACGAGGAGGTTCATCCCGACGATGCCGCCGACCACGAGCACGACACCGGCTGCGGCGAGCGTGATCCACAGACCCTTGCGACGGCGGGGCGGGGCGGGCTCGACGGGAGCCGCCGTCGCGCTCGGTGCGGCCTGCGGCAGCGGTGCCGGAGCGAGGGACGGCGATGCCGCCTCCGGGGCGACCACCTGGGGCGCCCGGACGATCGTGCGGTCGTCGACATCCGGGGTCGCGATCGGAGCGGCAGCCGTCGGCATGCGCAGCTGCGTCTGCTCGACCGCCTCCTCGGCGACCGGCCTCTCGAAACGCGGCATCTCCGACAGCGGCCCGGCCGGTTCCTTGCGCTGCGTCGTCGCCGACGGCCGGGTGAACGCGGCGATGTCGGGATCGATGCTGACGATCTCCCGCACCCGGGTGAGGCCGTCGCCGTCGTCGTCGAGGTCCTCCGCCGGAGGGTGATCGTCGACGATGTCGATCGGCGTCACCGAATGGGACAGCTCGATCTGCACCTTCTGCAGCGCCCGCGCGAACGCCACGGCGCTCGGGAAGCGGTCGTCCGGGTTCTTCGCCATCGAGCGCTCGAGGAGTCGCTGGAGGCTCTCCGGCGAGTCCGGCCTGCCCAGCGACGGGAGCGCGGCGCGCTCGATGCGCTCGATGAGGTCGGCGCTCGAGTTCCGCTCCCCGGGTCGCTCGAAAGGCGACCGTCCGGCGAGCAGCGTGTACAGCGTCGCCCCGAGTGCCCACACGTCGGTGCGCGGCCCGCTCTGCGGCGGCTCGGCGAAGGACTCCGGTGGTGACCACGGGATGGACATGCCGGACGCCTCGCCGGTCGCCCCCGTCGTCGACGCGATGCCGAAGTCGGTGAGCGCCGGTCGGTTGTACTCGGTGACGAGGATGTTGGCGGGCTTGATGTCGCGGTGCAGCACGCCCGCACGGTGCGCCGTCTCGACCGCGCCGGCGACCTGCACGCCGACGCGCAGCGCCTCGGCGACCGAGAACGCGTCCTTCCGCGCGCGGAGCTGGAGGTTGGGCCGCGGGCAGTACTCCATCACCAGGTAGGGGCGGCCGTCGCCGGCGACACCCGCCTGGTAGATCGTGACGATCGCGGGATGCGTCGACAGCATCGCCATCACGTTCGCCTCGTCGGCGAACTCCTGCGCGGCCCCGCTGGAGATGCGGTCGGCGAGCAGCACCTTCACCGCGACACGACGACGCGGCATCTCCTGCTCGTACAGGAAGACGTCGGCGAATCCGCCGGTGCCCAGCGGCTCCACATACGTGAAGCCGGGGAGCTCCGGCGGCGGTGACGGGCGACGACTCACGGGAGATCCTCGAACGCGACGGTCACACCGTCGCCGAGATCGACCACATCGCCGGAGAGCACGAGCGTCGTCTCTCCGGGGTGCAGTCGGACCGGATCGGCGCCGGGACGGAGCAGCGTGGACCCGTTCGTGGTGTGCAGGTCGACGACCACGACCGTGTCGCCCTCCGGCCTGACCTCGAGGTGGCTGCGCGAGATGTCCTGCTGAGGGCTGTCGACCGCGATCAGGTGCGGGAGGTTGGCGCCGCTGGCCCGCGTCGACCGCGGACGGCGCCCGATGATCACGGTGCGATCGAGAGGAGCGACCTGCCCCGTGGAGAGTCGGATGCGACCGCCGGATGCCGCAGCCGGTGCCGGGGCGACGTCGAGCACCTCCGTCGGCGCGTCGTTCGAGACCGGCGGCTGCTGGCGCAGCGCGCGGAGCTCGGCGGCCGAGACGGTGGCCCCGTCATGGTCGCCTGTCGCCGCGACCGGTGCCACCACCGGAGGGGTGGCCGCCGCGCCCGCGGAGTGCACGGTGGCGCCCCAGAGCTGATCGAAGTCGTCGTCGACCGGCGGAGCGAGCGTGACCTCCGTCGGAGACAGCGACGCGTCTTCGATGACCGGGAGCGGCTCGGGCTCCGGCTCCGGCTCCGGCTCGATCACGGGCTCCGGCGGCGCGACGGGCTCCGGGGCAGCGGGCGTCTCCGGGGCAGCGGGCGTCTCCGGAACGGCCGAGCCCACGACGGGCGCCGGGCCGAGTGCGGCGGTGAGCGGCTCGGCGTCGCTCGGCTCGAGCTCGGCACTCGCGGCCGATGCCCGCACGATGCCGCCCTGCACGGGGAGGCCGTCCGCCTCGTCCGTGGTCTCGACCGTGATCTCGAACGCCGTCGCACCGCCGAGGAAGCGCTCGTTCCAGGTCGTGACCTCGGCGCCGGAGAGCTCGAAGGATTCGGTCGCGGTGGTCACCTGCGCGGTGACGCCGCCGCGCAGGGCGATGCGCACGTCCGCGCCCTCGGCGACCGCGGCGACGAACGAGGGCAGCGAGATGAAGGAGCCGCCGACGTGCGCGGTGAGGACGTCGACGACCGTCGCGAGGGTCTTCTCCTCCGGCAGCCGCTCCCACAGCCGCGCGACCACGTCGCCGGGGACGTCGGGCGGCAGGGCGACGAGTGCGCCGGGGATGACGATCAGATACCAGTGTCCCGGTCGGTAGATGGTCTGCATCAGCGAACCCCTCCTGCTGCGGCTTCCCGTGGACGCGTGTCCAGGTCGATGTCCCGGTCGTCGGTGGACATCAGCGTGCCCGGCCGCGACGCGACGGAGACGGCATCCACGACGATGACGGTGATGTTGTCCCGCCCACCCGCGCTGACCGCGTCGTCGGTGAGGACGTCGGCGGCCACCTGGGGGTCGGGCTCGGAGGTGAGGATCTCGCGGATGCGGGCGTCGCCCACCTCCGACGTCAGTCCGTCCGAGCACACCAGGATCCGGTCGCCGAGCTCGGCGGGGAACATCCAGTAGTCGGCGTCCCCCGTGCTGCTCGCGCCGATGGCCCGGGTGATGATGTTGCGGCGGCGGTCGCCCAGGGCGTCCTCCGGCGTGAGCTCGCCGGACTCGATCAGCTCCTGCACCACGGAGTGGTCGACGCTGATCTGCTCCAGCTCGCCGTCCGCGAGACGATAGGTCCGAGAATCCCCGATGTTCACGGCGAGCCAGTAGCCCATGCCGTCCACGGAGGCGATGACGACGCCGCTCAGCGTCGTCCCGGCACGCCCGTTGCCCGAGGTCGACAGCTCCTCGACCCGGTCGCGCGAGACGGACAGCGCGTGGCGGACGTCGTCGAGACCGAGTGCCGGACGCCCGATGTATCCCGCGAACTCCGCGATCACGGCGGCACTCGCGCGCTCCCCCGCCTCGTGCCCGCCCATGCCGTCGGCGACCAGGAACACGGGTGCCGACGCGAGGTGCGCGTCCTCGTTCAGGGCTCGACGCAGTCCAGGGTGCGTGGCCGACCCGGTCGCGACGACCAGCCCGGGCCTCATGCGTAGCCGCCGATCGTGACGATGCGGTCGCCGATCTCGATGGCGTCTCCCAGACGCACCGGGACGCGCTGTCCGGCGGGGCACGCGATCCGCTGCCCGTCGCGGACGATGGTCATGCCGTTCGTGGAGTGCCGGTCGAGGACCCATCCGCCCGAGGTCTCGGCGGCCGCCTCGAAGTGCGTCTTGGAGAGCGAGAGGGTCTCGTCGCGCACCGGGACGAGGATCGCGCCCTCTTCGGGTGCGGGGTTGCGGCCGAACAGCGTCCGTCGCGAGACCGAGACCCGGGTGCCGTCGTCCCAGGTGAAGACCAGACGGTGTCCCGGCACGCTGATCCGCGTGTCCTCGAGGTCGTCCTCGTCGGCGGCGGGCGCCAGTCGCTCAGGTTCCGGCTGGGCAGGGGGCGCAGGCGGGGCGGGCGGCGCGACGACGGTGGGCGGAGTCGGCGGCGCAGGCGGAGCGGCGGGTGCAGCGGCGACCGGAGCGGGCGGGGCGGGAGGCGACGCGACCGGAGCGGCGGGCGCCGCGGGATGCTGCTGGATGGTCTCGTCGAGCTCGGGGTCCGTCGCCGGGGCCGGGGCGGTCCGCGCCGGAGAGTCCTGGGTGATGCCGGGGACGAATGCGATCAGCGACCCCTGGTCGGTGATGGGCGCGGCGGGTGCTGCCGGTCGCGGCGGGATGGGCGCCGACGCGGGAGCCGGCTGTGTCACGGGGGCTGCCGGAGCCGGGGCTGCCGGAGCCGGGGGTGCCGCCGGAGCCGCCACCGGCTGCGGGATCCCGGGCACCGCGGGAGCGGCCGGGGGCGCGGCGATGCCGGGGATCGGAACGGCGGGGGCGGCCGCGGATGCCCCGGTGGGTGCCGTCACCCGCGCGTCGAGCATCAACGACCCGGCGACCTTGTCGTGCCAGCCCTGGAAGCGGCCGGAGCCGTCGAACAGCGGGCTGAAGTAGCCGACCACGATGGCTCCGGCGAGGCCGAAGATGATGTTGCGCAGCAGCGTGCGGCCGAAACCGAGCGGGGCGCCGTCGGCCGCGGAGGCCAGGCGGAGCCCCTGCGCCCGCATGCCGATCGAGCCCGCGCCCGCCTGCATGACCGTGTAGACGACGAACCAGGCCAGGAGCACGAGGCCCACGATCGGGCCGCCGATGAGCAGGGTGGCGATGGACGCCTCGAGTCCGCCGGAGAGCGTGGCGGCGACGACCAGACCGCCGATGAGGAGGAAGCTCAGTCCCCCGGCGATGAGGGCGTCGATGACGTAGGCGACCGCGCGACGGGAGATCGGCGCGATCTGATCGAGCGCGGGCTGCGTCATGGGGTCTCACTCTCGGAGGACGGGGGCGTCGTGCCGGGGCTGCTCTTGATGGTGCCAGGTTCGCGGCGAACGCGCGCGGTCGCCGCGTCTCTCAGGTTCTGGAGCCCGCTCGAGATGGCCGTGCCGCCCAGAAGGGACCGCATGCTCAGTCGCGCCTTGGTGCGCTTCCAGAAGCCGGCCTCCTTCCCGAGCCCGCCGACGATCTCATCGACCTCGCGCCAGAAGACGTCGACGTCCTGCGCCGTCGGCTCCGCAGGGCCGAACACCTCGGCGTCGGCGCGCTCGGCGAGAGCAGTCACCTGCGGGACCGTGAGCGAGGAGGCGACGACCGCGGCCTCCTCGGTCCGGGTGCCGCCGGGCGCGAGCGGGGCGCCGTAGTCGATCGCCCGGTCGGTCAGCTCGTCCCAGCCGCCGCTGATGCGGTCGGAGGTGCGGGCGGCGGCCCGACGGGAACGGCGCCTCGACGCCTTCCACGCGCCGATCACGATGAACGGGGACGCGAGCACGGCGATCACGGCGAGCGAGATGCCGCCGATCAGGAGGATCGCGCCGATGATGCCGGCGAGGTTGAGGCTCTCGTCCTCGGACTCGCGGTCGTCGGGGAGCGTCGGCGGCAGGTCGACGGGCTCCTGCGGCGGGGGCGGCGGCTGCAGCACCTGCGGCTTCGGGTCGACGCGCGGCTTCGTGTTCTGGTCGTTGGGAACCTGGTCCTCGGGCGGGGTCGGGTTGAAGGTGACCCATCCGATCCCCTCGAAGTTGACCTCGACCCAGGCGTGCACGTTGTCACCGGTCGCGGTGAACACGGCCTCACCGGCCTGCTCCTCGTCGGGGTAGTACCCCAGGACGACGCGGGCGGGGATGTCGATCTGCCCGGCGAGCAGCGCCATGGCCACCGCGTACTGCTCGTCGTCGCCGATCATCTGGTCCGCTCCGACGAGCGTCGAGATGCGCTCGGCGGTGTGTCCGGCACGCGAGAGCACCTCGCCCTCCAGCCCGTGGCTGAAGAAGCCGCCCTCGGAGAGGAACGTCTCCAGGGCCCGCACCTGCTCGATCGGCGTCTCGGTGCCGGCCACGGTCTCCGCGGCCAACGAGGTGAGCTCCTCCGGCACGTTGCTCGGCTTCGGCATCGACACCCGGCCGAAGGGCACGTCCGCGAGCTGCTCGTCGTCGGGCACGTTCGGCATGACCGCATCGACCGCGTACTCGTCGCCCGCGGTCAGCTTCGGCGTGGCCACGGCCGTCCCGGTGGACGTGTTCACGTACGTCCCGCGACGCAGGTCCTCGGCACGGTCTCCCCCGAAGCGGATCTCCGACAGCTCGCCGGCCGTGGGCATCCAGACGCCGCGGTAGTCGTCGATCTGGATCTTGAGCGTGACGGGGATGCCCTCGGTCTCCGGCGCCATGTTCGAGCGCAGCGGAGCGAACGCGCTCGATGACGTGGGGCCGCCGTCGGTGACGTTGTAGACCATGCCGTCGAACTGGTCCATCACGGCCGTGCGGATGCGCGCCCCCTTGGGCAGGCCCTGCACGGTGAAGAGCGTCTCGTCGGCCTCATCGCGCACGTTCTTGCGGAAGGCCTGGAGCGGACTCGGGTAGTCGCGGATGTCGAACGGCGGGATGATGACGTCACGGAACACGTGCCGCGGCTGCGCCGGTGTCGCGACCGCACTGGTCGCCACCCCCGCCCCGGCGGCGATCGCCAGCACGGCGGCACCGGCCAGCAGCCGCCGCGTGCGCATGTGCGCCGCTCGGGAGGGATCGACCTCGCTCA
>Ga0160430_100823_pt1 | contig 14465 bp, 12 predicted proteins | sample HID1971I_E0MG_FD_108274 | JGI IMG/M metagenome (GOLD analysis project Ga0160430, IMG submission 108274) | Enriched millipede-associated microbial communities from UW Madison campus, WI, USA - HID1971I_E0 MG | ecosystem: Host-associated > Arthropoda: Insects > Digestive system > Unclassified ...
CTCGGCGCCGTCGTCGACCAGCCAGCGCACGAGCGTGCCCGGCACCGGCGAGCGCAGCACGGTCGGATCGGACGCGGGCGATGTCGGCGCAGCATCCACCGGCCGTCCGAGTCCCGCCAGCAGACCGGCCGGCAGGCCGAGCACGACACGACGTCCGTCGATCTCCACGGGGAAGCGCTGCAGCGCGGCATCCGGCACCGCCGCGGGCCGCGACTGCGATTCGAGCTTCGGCAGCAGCGCGCTCTCGATCCACTGCGTGTGCACCGCGAAGGTCTCCGTCGCGAACGCCTCGTCGTCGAGCGCGAGCAGATCGAACGGGATGACCGTCGCCGGCCCCTCGACCGCGAGCTCCCGCAGCGCCCGGCGAGCGCGGACGAGAGCCGCATCCCGGGAATCGGCATGCACGATCAGCTTGGCGATCATCGAGTCGAAGGCCGGCTGCACGACGTCCCCCTCGTCGATGCCGCTGTCCCAGCGCACGCCCGGGCCGCCGGGGATCCGCAACCGCTCGACGCGTCCGGGGCTGGGCAGGAAGCCGCGACCGGGGTCCTCGGCATTGATCCGGAACTCGAAGGCGTGCCCCAACGGCGTCGGTGTCTCGGCGATCGACGGCCCCTCGCCGAACGCGATCCGGAACTGCTCGCGCACCAGGTCGGTCCCGGTGACCTCCTCCGTGACGGGGTGCTCCACCTGGAGCCGCGTGTTCACCTCGAGGAAGGAGATGGTGCCGTCGGCCGCGAGGAGGAACTCGACCGTTCCGGCCCCGCGGTAGTCCACCTCCGCGCAGATCGACCGCGCCGCCTCGTGGAACCGCGCCCGCTGCTCGGCGGAGAGCCCCGGCGCCGGAGCCTCCTCGATGAGCTTCTGATTGCGCCGCTGCATCGAGCAGTCGCGGTCGCCGACCACCACGACGCCGCCACGACCGTCGCCGAGCACCTGCACCTCGATGTGCCGCGGGCTCTCCAGGAAGCGCTCCACGAAGCACTCGCCCCGACCGAAGGCGGCGATCGCCTCCCGGGTGGCCGCGTCGAAGGCCTCGGCCACGTCGGACAGCTCGCGCACGACCTTGAGCCCGCGTCCGCCACCGCCGAAAGCCGCCTTGATCGCGATCGGCAGTCCGTGCTGCTCCGCGAACGCCACCGCCTCCTCCGGCCCGGCCAACGGCTCATCGGTGCCGGCGGCGAGCGGTGCGCCCACGCGCTGGGCGATCCGGCGTGCGGTCATCTTGTCGCCGAGGGCGTCGATGCTCTCGGGCGTCGGACCGATCCAGACCAGTCCCGCCCCCTCCACGGCCCGCGCGAAGGCGGCGCTCTCCGACAGGAAACCGTAGCCGGGGTGCACCGCATCCGCGCCCGACCGGCGTGCGGCATCCAGCAGCGCCTCGACGGAGAGGTACGTCTCCGCCGCGGTCGATCCCCCGAGCCCCACGGCTTCGTCGGCCAGACGCACGTGCAGGGCATCCGCATCCTGGTCCGCGTAGACCGCGACCGACGTGTACCCGGCTTCGGTGCAGGCGCGGATGACGCGCACCGCGATCTCCCCGCGATTCGCGATCAGCACGGTGGTCATGAGGACTCCTTGACGATGAGACGAAGACGCACACCCGGCGCCAGCTGACCTGCGAGGTCGAGGCTGCGATCCGTGAGCGCACCGATGATGGGGTATCCCCCGGTGAGCGGATGGTCGGGCAGGAACAGGACCGGCTGCCCGTCCGGCGGCACCTGGATCGCCCCGGTGACCGCACCCTCGCTCGGCAGTTCGCCCCCGAGGGCGCGCTCGAGCGGGACATCGCCCTGCAGACGGATGCCGACGCGATCGGACCGCGGCGTGACCGTCCACTCCTGAGCGGTCAGGGTGTCGAGTGCGGCCGCCGTGAACCAGTCGTCACGCGGACCGAGGGTGATCTCGAGGTCGACGACATCTCCGGGGGCCGGCAGCTCACGCGGCACGGCATCCGGCTCGACAGGACCCACCGCCACCCCGCCGACCGGGATGACGGCACCCGCCACGAGCTTCTCGGGGCCGAGTCCGGCGAGGGTGTCCGCCGCACGGCTGCCCAGCGCGGGCACCGCGTCCAGCCCCCCGCGCACGGCGACGACGTATCGCAGTCCCCGCTCTGGGTGACCCAGTGTCAGCTCGTCGCCGTCGACCGTCGCGAAGGGCTCGCCGTGCGGGACGGGGCGGACGCTGCCGTCGACCTCGGTCAGGGCGAGCGAGCCGGACGCACCGGTGACCGCGGCCACTCCAGCGCCCCGGAATCGGAGCACGGCTCCCCCGACGCTCTCCAGCACCGCGGCGGTGGCCGCGTTGCCGACCGCGCGGTTCGCATCACGCATCGCCCGACGGTCGGCCACTCCGGACGCGGAGACCCCGAGCGCCGCATAGCCCGGCCGCCCGGCATCCTGCACCAGCAGCTGCAGCGACGGACGGACGACCTCGACGGCGGCATCCGTGCCGAAACCCAGACCATCCGTGCCGGCTGCGGCGGGTTGCTCCTCGACAGGCCGGGCGTGCGACGGATCGTCTCCGTTTCGGACGAGCCCGCCCACATCGAGCCGAGCCGCCTCGCGCACGCGCTCGAACCGCACCGCGGTCCCCGGAGACAGCAGCGCGGGCGGATCGCGGTCGATGTCCCACATCACCGCATCCGTCCTCCCGATGAGCTGCCACCCGCCGGGGCTCTCGCGCGGGTACACCCCGGTGAACTGCCCGGCGAGCGCGACCGATCCGGCGGGCACGCGGGTGCGCGGCGATGAGCGGCGCGGCACATCGAAGAGGGGGTCGCTGCTCACGACGTACCCGAAGCCCGGGGCGAACCCGGAGAACGCGACCCGCCAGTCCGCGGCGAGGTGTCGATTCACCAGCTCCTCCGCCGAGACGCCGAGCAGGGATGCGGCCTCGTCGAGGTCTTCGCCGTCGTACCGCACGGGCACGGTGACCTCACCGCTGCCGGGCAGGTGCGCGGCGTCGATCTCGGTCGAGGCCAGCACGGCGGCGAGATCGACGGCCGAGACGCGGAGCGGATCGAAGCGCACCAGCACGGTGCGGGCACCCGGGATGCGCTCGACGATGCCGGGCACGCCCTCCCACGCGAGGTTGAGGCGCATGGCTTCGTCGAGGTCGTCCGCCTCGACGAGAAGCGCGCGATCGGATGCCGTGAGGATGCGCATCAGTCAGCACGCATCCGTCATCGGGAGCCCGCGAACGGAGCGATCGTGATGCCCGCGTCCTGCAGCATGCGCTTGGTCTCCGCGGCCATGGCCACCGACCCCGGGCTGTCGCCGTGGACGCAGATCGACTGCGCGACCACGGGCACGTCGGTGCCGTCGATGGCACGGATCACACCGTCGGAGGCGAGGCGCACCATGCGCTCGGCCACCGCTGCCGGGTCGTGCAGCACGGCCCCCTCCTCGGTGCGCGACACGAGCTGTCCGTCGGGCTGGTACGCCCGGTCGGCGAAGGCCTCCGCGGCGACCGTGAGACCGGCACGCTCGGCGACGTCGAGCACGACACCGCCGGACAGTCCCAGCAGCACCAGGCTCGGGTCGATCGCGCGGATCGCCGCCACCACGTCCTTCGACTGCCGCTCATCCCGCGCGATCGTGTTGTACAGCGCCCCGTGCGGCTTGACGTACGCGACCCGTCCGCCGACCGCGGCCGCGAGGCCCATCAACGCTCCGAGCTGGTACTCGACGTGAGCCTGCAGCGTGGCCGAGTCGATGTCGACCTTCGTGCGTCCGAAGTTCTCGTAGTCGCGGTAGCCGGGGTGCGCGCCGATCACGACACCGCCCTGGACGGCGGCCGCGAGGGTCTCGCGGATACCCTCCGGGCTGCCGGCGTGGAAGCCGCACGACACGTTCGCACTGGTGACGAGGCGGAGCATGCTCTCGTCGTCGCTGACGATCCGGTCGGCGACGTTCTCGCCGAGGTCCGAGTTCAGGTCGATCGATGTCATGCGATCACGCTCCGATTCCGAGGAAGGCGAAGATGGGACCGACCGAGACGATCCCCATGTACCAGGTGAGCAGCGTCACGAGCGTACCGGCGACGAGCAGCCACATCGGGTACTTCTTCGAGCCGAGCAGGTCGCGGCGGAACCAGCCGATGTACATGAACACCGTGAGGCCGATCGGCAGGATCAGGCCGTTGAAGCCGCCGACGAAGACGAGGATCGCGGCCGGAGCCGTGCCGATCGACAGGTACACGATCAGCGACACGACGATGAAGGCGACGGTCGCGAGCTGCAGCGGCCATCCGCCCTTGAGCTTCTTGGTGAAGGTGGAGAGGAACGTGGCCGAGGTGTACGCCGCACCGATGACCGAGCTGATCGCGGCGGCCCAGAAGATCGCGCCGAAGATGCGGAGTCCGGCGTCGCCGAGCACCGCGCCGAACGCCTGACCGGCCGGGTTCGCACCCTGGCCCGACAGGTCGAGCGTGACGCCCGAGGCCACGACGCCGAGGATCGCGAGGAACAGCACGTAGCGCATGACCCCGGTGACGAGGATGCCGTTGGTGGCCGCCCGCATCACGGGACCGGCGTGCTCCGGACCGACGTGGCCGGAATCGAGGTAGCGGTGGGCGCCGGAGTAGGTGATGTATCCGCCGACGGTTCCGCCGACGATCGTGGTGATGGTGGCGAAGTTCAGCTCGTCGGGCACGAAGGTCTGGCGCAGGGCCTCGCCGATGGGCGGCTGCGCGATGACGGCCACGACCACGGTCATCACGATCATGCCGATGCCGAGCACGACGAGCACGATGTCCATCACGGGGCCGGCCTTCTTCACCAGGAAGATGATGATCGCGAGGACCGCGGTGACGATGCCGCCCAGCTTCGCGTCGATGCCGAGCAGGGCGTTGAGGCCCAGACCGCCACCGGCGATGTTGCCGATGTTGAAGGCCAGGCCGCCGATGACGACGAGCACGGCGATCAGGTGCCCCGAGAAGGGGATGGCGCTGTTGGCGAGTTCACCGGCACGCTTGCCGGACGACGTGATCATGCGCCAGATGTTCAGCTGCACCGCGATGTCGACGAGGATCGAGATGAGGATCGCGAACGCGAAGGCCGCCCCCATCGTCGCGGTGAAGGTCGCGGTCTGGGTGATGAAGCCGGGGCCGATGGCACTGGTGGCCATGAGGAAGATCGCACCGATGACGGCACTGCGCCCGGCGCGCTTCTTGACGCTCGCGAGGCGGGCTTCGTCTTCCGGAGAGAGGGAGGCGGTGGTCTGCTCTGACATGCGGGGGGATTCCCATCGTCGTTGGTGGGTGTCGATAGACGCCCAGTGTAGAACGGATTGTGCTTGATTGTTCAACAATCATGTTTCCGTCGTGCTACAGCGACGTTGCCTTCGTGTGATTCCTGCGGCCCGACTGCCGACGATCCACGCATGCCGCGCCCTACGATGAAGGCATGAACCAGCAGGGCCCGCTCGCCGATGTGCTCCGTCAGCGCATCATCGACGGCGACTTCGCGCCCGGGTCGCGCCTGTCGGAGTCGGCACTCGCCGAGCAGTTCGACGTGTCGCGCAACACCCTCCGCGAAGCCTTCCGCGTGCTCGCCGAGCAGGGTCTCGTCGAGCACATCCCGCACCGCGGAGTCTCGGTCGCCTCGCCGACCATCGCCGACGTGATCGACATCTACCGAGCGCGCCGCGTGATCGAGTGCGCGGCACTGCGCCAGTCGGAACCCGAGCACCCCGCCGTGCAGCTGATGCGCGATGCCCTCGCCGAGGCGGAGGAGCAGCTGCCGCACGAGGACTGGCGACGGATCGGCAGCGCGAACATGGCCTTCCACGATGCGATCGTCGCTCTCGCCGACAGCGCACGCCTCGCCCGCACCTACCGCGACGTCGCCGCCGAGCTGCGGCTGGTGTTCCTCGAGATCGACGAGCCGCGATCGCTGCACGAGCCCTTCGTCCGCCGGAACCGGGCGGTGCTCACTGCTCTGCTCGAACGGGGGCCGGAGGCGGCCGCCGAGGAGCTCGAGCGCTACCTCACGGCATCCGAGCGCAGCGTGCTGGGCGCGTTCGCGCGCATGGGCCACGCCTGACGGAGCCGACGCCGGGGACTACTGCTCCGGGTTCAGCGCGGCCGTCGCCCGCGGGCGCGGCTCTCCCTCGCGGAGCGGAGCCGGCGGGGCGATCGGGGACGCGGGTTCGGGCAGCCCGTAGCGGCGGTGCATCCAGCGCCGCGCCTCCTCGAGCGGGTACGTGTCGCCGAACACGGCGAACTTCACGAAGACGCCCTCGAGCGTGCTGCGGAGCATGACCTCTTCGAGGGCGGGATCGTCGGCGCCCCGCGCGCGGAACAGGTCGCGCACGGCATCCTCCGCGGCGGTCGCTCCTGCTTCGTGCCGCGCCTCGGACTCGGCGAACAGTCGATGCGTGGCGGGCTGCTGCTGCATGGCCAGCACGGCCCGCTGCAGCGGGATCGCGTAGGCGGTCGCCGTGAGGGCCCCGTCGATCACCGCCGCGAGCATCTCGTCCGGGGTCCCCTCCACGCGGGCGAAGCCCAGCACGGTCTCGAACCAGCGATCGATGACGGCGGCGACGAGCTGATCCTTGCCGCCGAAGTGGTAATTCACGAGCCCCTGGGCGACCCCGGCGCGCTTCGTGATCTCGGCGATGCTGGCTCCGGCGACCCCGCGCTCGGCGAAGGTCGCGATCGCCGCCTGCAGGAGATTCTCTCGCGCGCGTTCACGGGCGAGACGGTTCTGCTCGTCGGAGCGAGCCATGCGGCATCCACCTCCTGAGTTCACCCCGCGTGCTTTTCGAATCGCCCCCTGCCGTATAGATTACTCACTGAATAGTCGTTCAATCTATGAACGGACACGGATTCACCCCCTCCCTGGAGCACCCATGCACTCTTTCGCGAGCGTCGACTTCAACAGCATCACCTCGATCCTCGAGTGGCTCATCAGCCAGTGGTGGGCGTGGGCGATCGTCGGTGCCGTGGTGCTGTTCTTCCTCGTGATCTGGATCCTCCCGGCTGCCAAGGTCAAGGCCTCCCCGGAGCACGCCACGACCGGCGTCGAGGCCGATGAGATCGCCCTCGGCTTCCTGCAGATCGTGAACCTCCCCTCCGGCCACTGGAACGACCCGACCGCCTCGATCCTCGGCGACCGGGAGAAGAAGGTGCTCGTCGACCAGTGGGGCGTGCACACCCGGCAGGAGTGGCTCGACAACATCGAGCGTCTGACGACCGTTCGCCGTCGTCGCGAGGTGTGGGTGCTCTACCTCGCCGTGCGCGCCGACCTCGCCGACCGCCTCGGGCGCGCCCCCAAGGCGAAGGAGTGGCTCGCCGCGATCGTGCAGGAGGGCGGCGACAAGCGCGACGCACGCACCTTCGTCACCTCGATCGAGTACTCCGAGTCGGAGGTGCGCAAGCGCGTCGGCAAGGACATCGTCACCCCCGGCCTCTTCGTGCGCACACTCGACGGCTATGCGCTCGGGCAGGCCGTGGCCATGACGACCTGGGGCGTCGCGCTCGGACACGCCGACGTCGCCGAGGCACGCGAGATCATCCACCGGATCAACGTCGAAGCCCGCCCGGCCTTCACCTCGTGGGCCGACTTCGGGCTGAGCTACATCGTGGGTCGGGTCATGCACTGGTCCGACGGGAACGTCGACGAGAAGTCCTTCGAGAAGTTCGGCGACGGGTGGTCCGACTTCAAGGCCGCGGCGACCGAGAAGCGCAACGGCCCGTGGGCATCGCTGCCGTGGAGCCTGTAACCGTCGACCTGGAACCGCTGCGGCGCAGCGCGGGACTGCGCGACATCCTCACCTACGAGCGCATCTGCGGGATGCCGCCGCATCGCCGGTTCCTCGTGGTCCTGGTGGCGGTCCTGCTGTTCGCGGCGGCGATGCTGGCCGGACTGTGGTTCCTCGGACGCGGCGACATCCTGACGGTCGCGCCGATCCTCGGGGCGTTCGTGATCGGATACACACTGCTCGCCGCCGTGGGTTTCGTCTGGTGGGCGGTCGGGTTGAGCAGACGGGTCAAGGTCGCGGCCTTCGCCTGGCAGAACGGATGGGCGTACGCCGACACGCTCGAGCAGACCCGTCGCCCCGGAGCCGCGTTCGCCCGGGTCGTGCGCGGGCGCGAGCGGGCGGTCGTCGCCTGCGACGACGAGCGGATGCCGTTCGAGCTCGGCGTGCACCACTCGGTGTCGCGCGGGGAGCAGCGCGCCACCATCCAGCGCCCCTTCGCCTTCATCGAGCTGCCGCTGCCGTCGGCCGTGCCGCACATCGTCCTCGCGAACCGGAAGCACAGCATCATCCCCACGCTCGGCCTCGGTCGCGGAGCCGCACGGCTGGAGCTGGAGGGGGACTTCGCGAAGACCTTCCGGCTCCTCGTCCCCGAGGGGTATCAGCAGGACGCGCTCTACATCTTCACGCCCGACCTGATGGCCCGCGTGCTCGACCTCGGCTCCGGGGCGGAGATCGAACTCGTCTCCGACCGCCTCTACGTGTACCTGCCGTCCGGCACCCGTTTCGACCGTGCGGACACCATGGCGGCAGCCCTCACCCTCGCCGAGGAGTTCCACCGCCGCTTCGCCGCGCGCACGGAGCTGTACCGCGACGACGACGCCGGCGAGCTCGCCGGCCGAGCGGGTGTGGCCGTGGGGCTGCGCGGCCAGCGCCTCGGCGGTCGCGGGATCTCGGTCTTCGCCGTCGCCGGGACGGCCGCAGTGCTGCTGCTGTCGGCGGGGCTCACCGCGTTCTCCCTGTTCGGCGGTGATCTGCTCGCATCGATCTTCGGCTGACCCGGTCAGCCGCGCACAGCCCGGGTCCATCGGACTCGGTCGCCGTGCGATCCAGACGCACGGGTGCGTCCCTGGCCCGGAGGGGGCGCCAGGGCCGCATCCGTGTTCCTCCCCCGCTCACGCGGAGATATCGCTCACGCAGAGGCGCGCACCACGAGCTCGGTCGGAAGGATGGTCGTGCGCGCAGGGTCCTCGCCCGCCAGACGCGCGAGCAGGACACCGGCCATCGCCTCGCCCTGCGCGTACATCGGCTGCCGCATCGTGGTCAGCGGCGGGTCGGTGGTCAGGGCCACGGAGGAGTCGTCGAAGCCGACCAGAGCGATGTCCTCCGGCACCCGGACGCCCGCCGCGCGCAGCGCCGTCAGCGCGCCGCGCGCCATCAGGTCGCTGGCCACGAAGATCGCATCCGGACGCCCGCCGTCGAGGAGCCGTCGTGCGGCATCCGCTCCGCTCGCCTCGCTGTAGTCGCCCTCCTCCTCCGCGTACGGGGTGAGGCCGGCATCCGCCAGCGCAGCCCGGAACCCCTGCACGCGGTCGTCCGAGGCGACCATGGTCAGGGGACCGGAGATCGTCGCGATGCGCGTCCGACCGATGTCGACCAGCCGACGTGTCGCGGTCTTCGCTCCCGCGACGTTGTCGACGTCGACCACGTAGTCCCCTTCGCGGCGGCGCACCGGACGTCCGCCGTAGACGACGGGCACGGCATCCGCGATGCGGTCGATGAACGCGTCGCTGGTGTGGTGCGACACGATCAGTGCGCCGTCGACGCCGCCGTTGCGCACGAAGCTGGTCATCTTGTCGCCGGGGTCGTCGCTGGCGATGAGCAGGTTGAGGAGGTAGTCCGAGCCGCCGAGCGCGCCCGTGATGCCGGCGACGATGGCCGCGAAGAACGGATCGCCGAAGAAGCGCGTGGTGTCCTCGGGGATGATGAGGGCGATGGCGTGCGTCTGCCGTGAAGCCAGCGATCGGGCCGCCCGGTTGGGCACGTAGTTCAGCTCGTCGATCGCGGTGCGGACGGCGGCGAGCGCCTCCGGGCTCACGGCCGTCGATCCGTTCACGACCCGCGACACCGTCGATCGGGAGACGCCCGCAGCGGACGCCACCTCTTCGATGGTCGCTCGGGGCGACATCATCGTTCGCACTCTTCCATCGCCCTATTCTCACCGGTCGCGGCGGTCAGCACCGACCGTCTCGCTCCGAGTCGCGCAAATGATCGCATCCGGCCTTCCCTGCGACCTGTCACGCGATTCCGGTGCCGGGTGGGGTCTCCTCGACATCGACGAGCCATCCGGTCCGTCGACGGTGCCGCTCCTCGACATCGTCGGACGGCACGGATGGTCCGTGGTCCTCGACGACCGGGAGCGGCACTCCCCGGACGGATGCCCGTCGGGTCGAATCGGGTACCCGTTCGATGCGGACTCCCTGTCGCGGGACCCGTGCTCCCGCAGGCACCCCGTCCGGACGCCGCCGGTCGTCGGACGGCCGGGCCCGGGCGAACGGATCGACGAAGTATTCGAACCTGCGCTCGACCACCTCGTGCGTGATCTCGTGCACGGCCACGACCCTGCCGCGCACCCGATCCGCGTACTCGTCTTCGTGGTGCGACTCCAGCGCATCGACGGTGCCGGTCAGCTCCGCCCCCAGCTCGTCGACCAGGACCTCCGGATCACGCGACCGGATGCCGAAGTCGACCCGATCGCCGATCTCGAACGGATCCCCGCAGCATGCCCACTCCCACGGGGTGAGCCACACACGCGTCATCCGGCCAGACTAACCCCGACCTGCGAGGGCCCGATCAGAGCTCGCGGGCGGCGATGATGCGGGCGTACTCCCGGCCCGAGTCCTTCAGCGTGCGCTCCTGGGTGTCGTAGTCGACGCGGACGATGCCGAAGCGCTTGTCGTAGCCCCAGGCCCACTCGTAGTTGTCGAACATCGACCAGTAGAAGTAGCCGCGGACGTCCACCCCCGACTCCGCGGCGTCGAGCACCGCACCCAGGTGCCGTCGGAGGAACTCGGTGCGGTCGGCGTCGTGCACGCGGGTCTCGCCGTCTTCGACCACCACCACGTCGTCATACGCGGCACCGTTCTCGGTCATGGAGAGGACGGTGCCCGCCGGCTCGGCGTACTCGGTCCAGACCCGCTGCAGCACCCGGGTGAGACCCTCGGGCTGCACCTCCCAGTTCTGCGCGGTGCGGGGCAGACCGCGCTCGACCGAATGGATGCCGTCGCTCGACGGGTACGGGCTGCGACCCTGACGCTGAGTCGCGGGTCCGCCGGAGACGGGGGGCTCGGCCGGTGCCGTGCCCGAGACGAAGTCGCCGTGGTAGTAGTTCACGCCCTGGGTGTCGATGCGCTGCGCGATCGTGTCGAGATCGCCGTCGCGGACCGCGGCCTCGAACTGCGCCACCGCGTCCGCATCGACCGCGCGGATGTCCTCCACGATGTCGGCGGGGTAGCTGCCGCGGTAGATCGGGTCGAGGAACCAGCGGTTGAACTGTCCGTCCACCCGACGGGCGGCGTCGACGTCGGCCGCGTTCTGCGGGTCGGCCGGGTCGGCGACGGTATGGTTCAGGGTGATGCCGAGGTTGAGCGAGGCGTCACGCCCGCGCAGCTCCTGCACCGTCTTCCCGTGCGCGAGCAGCAGATGGTGCGAGGCGAGCAGCCCCTCCGCGATGCTGGTGTGACCGGGCGCATGCTCCCCGGCCGTGTAGGAGAGGAACGACGAGCACCACGGCTCGTTCAGCGTGGTCCACACGTTCACCCGGTCGCCCAGGGCGTCGTGCATGGTGCCCGCGTACTCCAGGAAGCGGTCCACCGTGTCGCGGTTCGTCCAGCCCCCGACTTCCTGCAGCGCCTGCGGCATGTCCCAGTGGTACAGCGTCAGCCAGGGCAGGATGCCGGCGGCGAGCAGCTCGTCGACCAGTCGCTCGTAGAAGTCGACCCCGGCGGGGTTCACGGCTCCGCCGTCGGGACGCACGCGCGACCACGAGGTCGAGAAGCGGTACGTCTGCAGGCCGAGCTCGGTCATCAGCGCGACGTCCTCGCTGTGACGGTGATAGTGATCGCACGCCACATCGCCGTTGTCGCCGTTGATCACCGCGCCGGGCACGCGGGCGAACGCGTCCCAGATGGATGCGGTGCGCCCGTCCTCGAAGGCCGCCCCCTCGATCTGGTACGCCGCGGTCGCGGCGCCGAAGAGGAAGTTCTCGGGGAAGGAGCGGGTCATAGGGGTCATCCTTTCACCGCGCCCGCCATGATGCCACTGACCAGCTGGCGACCCGCGACCACGAAGAGCACGAGCAGCGGAAGGGTCGCGAGCACCGCACCGGCGAGCACGATCGAGTAGTCGATGTAGTACCCCGACTGCAGCTGGCTGAGCGCCGTCTGCAGGGTCGGGTTCTGCGGGGAGAGCACGATCAGCGGCCACAGGTAGTCGGTCCACGCCGTCATGAAGGTGAAGAGTCCGAGGATCGCCATGGCCGGCCGCGCCGCGGGGAGTCCGACGGTCAGGAACGTGCGGAACTGATTGGCACCGTCCATGCGGGCGGCCTCGATCAGCTCGTCCGGGATGACGTCCACCAGATACTGCCGCATGAAGAAGACGCCGAACGCGGTGACGAGCGTCGGCACGATGACCGCCCCGATCGAACCGGTCCAGCCGAGCTCGCGCATCAGCATGAACAGCGGGATGATGCCCAGTTGCGTGGGGATCGCCATGGTCGCGATCACGAAGATCATCAACCCGTCACGGCCCTTGAAGCGGAGCTTCGCGAACGCGTAGCCCGCGAGCGTCGAGAACGTGACGACCGAGAGGGTGATGATGCCCGAGATCAGGAACGAGTTGCCGAGAGCGAGCCAGAAGGGGATCGCGTCGAACACCTTGGCCGCGTTGGCGAGGAAGTTGCCGCCGGGGATCAGCGGCAGCGTCTCGCCGCGGGTGGCGTTCGTGCCGCTGGCGACCACGACCGACCACCACAGCGGATACACGCTGCCGATGATGAAGGCGGCGAGCAGCCCGTAGGTGAGGAAGCCGGGGCGGCTGCCGATGCCGGCGGTTCCGCCGGCTGCACCGCGGCGACGACGGATCTTCTCGGGGACGCTCAGCGCCTGCGTGGCGGTCATCGCGCGTTCTCCTCGGTCGTGGTGGCGATCGTCGTTCCGGCGGCGGCGGCGGCGCTCGTCGCGGCCGCGGCGTCGGTGCGCGCGCGGCGACGGGCCGCGCGGTTCTTGGGGGCGTCTCCGGTGGAGATGCGCCGGGAGATCAGGAAGTTGATCACGCCGATTCCGACGATCAGCAGGAAGAGCAGGATGGCGACGGCGGATGCTTCCCCGAGGTTCCGTCGGAAGAAGGCGAGCTCCCAGAGGAACAGCACCGTCGTCTGGAACTGTCGGTCGCTGCCGCCGATGCCGCCCGCGGTCGACACGTCGAACAGGCGCGGCTCGGCGAAGATCTGCAGGCCGCCGATCGTCGCGGTGATGATCACGAAGATCAGCGTCGGGCGGATCGTGGGGATGGTGATCGAGAAGAAGCGGCGTGCGGCACCGGCCCCGTCGAGCGCGGCCGATTCGTAGAGGTCGCGCGGCACGGCCTGCATCGCGGCCAGCAGGATCAGGGCGTTGTAGCCCGTCCAGCGGAAGTTCACCATGACGGCGATCGCGATGTGCGACAGTGCGGTGTTGTGCTTCCACTCCTGGTCGGCGATGCCGATGAGGTTGAGCAGGTTGTTGGCCAGGCCGTCGGCCTCGTTGAAGATGCTCGAGAAGATGATGGCGACCGCGACCGGGGTGACCACGAACGGGATCAGCACGCTCATCCGCCAGAAGGTGGGTGCGCGCAGCCCGCGGTCGAGGAGGTAGGCGATCACGAGGGCCACGGCCAGCTGCGGGATCGCGGAGAGCAGGAAGATGCTCAGGGTGTTGCCGATCGAGTTCCAGAACATGGAGTCGCCGAGGATCTCCACGAAGTTGCCGACCCCGACGAACTCGCCCTCACCCTTGAGCAGGTCCCACTCGTGCACCGCCACCCAGACGGTGTAGAGCAGCGGGAACAGGCCGACCAGCCCGAACAGCAGGAAGAACGGCGAGATGTAGAAGTACGGCGAGGCGTTCTGGTCGAACCGGGAGACCCGGTGGCGCCAGGAGCGCTTCGGCGGAGCATCCTTCTGCGCGGATGCCGTCTCGCGGCGTTCCGCGGGCGGGGCGGTGAGTGTCATGGGGTGTCCTTTGGAAGTGCAGGTGCGCGTTTCGTCTCGCTGCGCCCGCCCGGCGACCGGTGTGGGTACCGGTCGCCGGGCGAGCGCGGTGGAGCCGAGCGGGACGAGACGCCCGCAGGGGGTCAGTCGACGAGCTCGTTCAGGAGCTTGATCGCCTGATCCCAGGAGCCCTGCGTGTCGGTCTCACCGCGGTCGAGGCTGCTGAGAGCCGGCCCGAAGACGTTCTCCTGGATGACCGAGTCGTCGGCGCCCTTGAACTGCGCCACGACGCCCTTGGCGCGCTCGGCGAGGATCGCACCGGTCGGAGCGTCGTTGAAGAACGGGTTCGGCGTCGCGTCGGCGGCGAGCGTCTCCTGCGCCTTGATCGTCGACGGGAAGTTGCCCGCCGCGGCGGACTGCTTCACCTGCTGCTCGGGCTGCGTCAGCCAGTCGGCGAGCTCAGCAGCCGCCTTCTTGTGCTGCGAGGACTCCGGGATCGACAGGAACGC
>Ga0160430_100825_pt1 | contig 14427 bp, 19 predicted proteins | sample HID1971I_E0MG_FD_108274 | JGI IMG/M metagenome (GOLD analysis project Ga0160430, IMG submission 108274) | Enriched millipede-associated microbial communities from UW Madison campus, WI, USA - HID1971I_E0 MG | ecosystem: Host-associated > Arthropoda: Insects > Digestive system > Unclassified ...
CGCCATGATCAGCAAGGGGTTTCATTTGAGTATCTGTGCCGGGCAGGCTTTGATCCTGTTTAGGAAAAGGCGGTACCGGGTATTTCGTATGGGGATTGTTGTCCTGATTTTTCATAATGAATTGAGATTTGATGACTATTTATAAACATCCCCGATGAAAAACTGTTTGATCTGACTGAAGGATTAGCCCCGTAGAAGCTACGCAGTTGCCAGCCTGGCAATAGCGATTATGGCTGCCCGCTCGCACCGGCCGCACCATAGATCTGACCGCTGGAATAACTTGCGTCATTTGCTGCCAGCTGCACATAAATGGAGCCCAGTTCCGCAGGTTGCCCTGGTCTTCCGAAAGGCGTGTCTCCACCAAAATTCTTCAGTTTCTCCATCGTCGCGCCCCCACTCACCTGGAGCGGCGTCCAGATCGGACCAGGCGCTACCCCGTTCACGCGGATGCCCTTAGGCCCCAATTGCTTAGCCAGGGACCTCACGTAACTGGTATTGGCCGCTTTGGTCTGCGCATAGTCAAACAATTCCGCGGAAGGATCTGTAGCTTGCACAGAAGTCGTAGAAATAATGACTGATCCCGGCTTTAAATGCGGCAAAGCAGCCTTAGTGACCCAGAACGGCGCATATATATTTGTTTTCATGGTCGCGTCAAAATCTTCTGAACTGATGTCCAGGATAGACGCCCGCGTTTGCTGTCGTGCGGCATTATTGACCAGGATATCAAGTCCCCCCAATGCCTTTACTGCCTCCTCTACCAGGCGCTTACAAAAACCTTCGTCCCGCAAATCACCAGGAATGGCCACCGCTTTACGGCCTGCCTTTTTGATCAGCTCTACCACCTCTTTAGCATCCGGTTCTTCCGCAGGCAGGTAGTTGATCGCCACATCCGCACCTTCTCTTGCATAAGCGATCGCAGCAGCCCGCCCCATTCCGGAATCCCCACCGGTAATCAGCGCTTTACGTCCCATCAACCGCCCGGAACCTGTATAGCTGGTTTCCCCATGATCCGGTTTGGGATCCATTTGACTGGCCAGCCCGGGCCATGGCTGGGATTGCTCCTTGAAAGGAGGTTTCGGATACTTCGTGATCGGATCTTCCAGGCCCTGCGCTGAGCCAGCACCTCCTGCCGTTGCTCCTGTTGCACTGAACACAGGAGAGGCAGCCATTGCTGCTACACCTAAGCCAAGGCCGCCGATCGCCTTGCGCCGGCTCATTTTGTTTTCTTCATTCAAAGGGTCCATAACTGCAAAATTTTCTGCCGGCAGCAACCAGACACCAGCCGTTAAACATTCATTTTATCTATGCTAACACAGCTCCGGCCATGTTGTTTGGAATGAGTGCAATTAGATCTTTCGGAATTCTTTCATTCCTAACAGCGCTGAAAATTTTATACTTACCCTTAATTTAATGAAAACAGAACGCATCTGTTGGTGTTCTAAAATGACCTAAAAGACAATAAAACATCTACACTATGAAAGACATCATTTTTGTACACGGCATGTTCCAGAATCCGAAGAGCTGGACGAAATGGGTTGATTATTTCAGCCGGAAAGGGTATAACTGCATCACACCGGCATGGCCAAAACATGCAGGCGAACCCTCCGAACTCAGGGCCCATCCGACTGAAGGATTGGGCGAGCTGACACTCGACGATGTGATCACAGAGATTGAGGTACTGGCTCTCAAATACGACAATCCTATCGTGATCGGGCACTCTGTAGGTGGCCTGATCGCACAACTGCTCATCCAGCGCAACGTTGCCGGAATAGGTGTAGCCATCAATTCAGTGGCACCCAATATGATGATGGATTTTGACTGGAGCTTCCTGAAGAATGCCACCATCATTATGAACCCACTAAAGGGCGACGAACCGATCTATACTGATCCTGAGATGTTTCATGGCAGTTTTGCCAATACCTTGGCCGAAGACGAAGCGCGGACTGAATTTGAAAAGACTGCGACACACGATAGCCGCAATGTATTGCGCAGTTGCATGGGCAGCACCGGTCATATTAACCTGGATGCCATTCATTCGCCCCTCCTGCTGATCGCAGGAGAAAAAGACGAGATCATCCCCGCGTCCCTGGTCGAGAAAAATTATAAGGCCTATACCGATGAAAACAGCATCACCGCATTCAAAGAGTTTTCCGGCCGCAGTCATTATATCTGCAATGAGCCCGGCTGGGAGGAAGTTGCCGAATATATCTACAACTGGCTGCAGCAACAAGAGCAAACCATGATCAATTCAACCTACCAAAATCAGAACTTATGAAAGCAGCCGTATTCCACAAACCAGGCGACATCAGCTACACCACAGTAGCCGATCCTAAAATAGAACTTGCCACAGACATTATCCTCAAAGTCACCTCCACAGCAATCTGCGGGTCTGACCTGCACATCCTGAGCGGCGCGGTTCCGCAAACGACCGATATGGTCATGGGCCATGAATTTATGGGTATTGTAGAAGAAGTAGGCGCTGAAGTGAAAAACCTGAAGCCAGGGGACCGGGTGGTCGTACCCTTCCCGATTGCCTGCGGGCATTGTTTCTTCTGTAATCATGGCGCTTCACCTGCCTGTGAAAACTCCAATTACAAACATTACGGGCCTAACGGCGATATGATGGATCAAAAAGGCGCAGCACTGTTCGGTTACACCGACCTTTATGGCGGTTATTCCGGCGGACAGGCCGAGTATGTCCGCGTGCCTTATGGCGATGTAAGTCCAAGGATCATCCCGGACAACATTACCGATAAACAAGCCCTATTTTTGACAGATATATTTCCAACAGGCTGGTCAGGCGTAGACTGGGCGCAATTAAAAGGCGGCGAGGTCGTCGCTATTTTCGGCTCAGGCCCGGTAGGTCTCATGGCACAAAAAGCGGCCTGGCTGCATGGCGCCAGCCGGGTAATCGCCATTGACCCTCTGGATTACAGGCTGGAAAAAGCGAAGGCGGTCAACAAGGTGGATACACTAAACCCACATCAGGTAGACGTCATTCAAGCCATCAGAGACATGACCCAGGGCCGTGGTGCAGATGTCTGCATCGATGCAGTCGGGTTCGAGCCCGAACGCACATTTATGGATAAAGTAAAAGCCACGATCAACTTCGAGAAAGGTAGCATCAAAGTATTGGAAATGTGTTTTGAGGCGGTCAGACGAAGCGGAACGGTATCCATACTGGGCGTTTACGGAAGTCCATACGACAACTTCCCGCTATTCAGGATTTTCGACAAGGGCCTGACCATCAAACAGGGACAGGCTCCGGTACTAAACCATATCGATACCCTGATACAGCTTGTAAAAGAAGAGAAAGTCGTGCTCGATGACATCATCACACACACCCTTCCGTTGAGTGAGGTGGCCCATGGCTATAAAATCTTTGATGAAAAGACAGACGATTGCGTGAAAGTTGTCCTTAAACCGTGACCATTTAAAACAGTATTCCTATGACTACATCAAATCAATATGTATTGATTACCGGCGCTACTGCCGGAATCGGTTACGAACTGGCGAAACTATTCGCCGCAGATAAGTATAACCTCGTCCTGGTCTCGCGTGATCAGAATGAACTGGATCGGATCGCCGCAGAACTTAAACATTCCGGCGCAGAGATCATTCCGATCGCCAAAGACCTGTTTGACCGTTCCGATGCCTTCGCCTTATACGATGAACTGAAGAAATCGGGCATCACCATAGACATCCTGGTTAACAATGCCGGTCAGGGATTATATGGAGAATTTAAGGATACCGAACTGGACCGGGAGCTTGACGTCATCCAGCTCAATATTTCCTCACTGGTGATCCTGACCAAACTGTTCATGAAAGGCATGCTCCGTAAAAATTCAGGTAAGATCCTTAACCTGGCATCAATCGCCAGCAAAGTTCCCGGCCCATGGCAGTCTGTATATCACGGTACCAAAGCCTTTGTCCTTTCTTTCTCTGAGGCCATCCGGGAGGAACTCAAAGACACAGGGATCACCGTTACCGCACTAATGCCCGGCGCAACAGATACCGACTTCTTTAATAAAGCCGATTTGGAAGACAGTAAGGCCGTTCAGAATAAAGATGCATTATCCGATCCGGCAGACGTCGCCAAAGATGGTTACGAGGCCCTGATGGCCGGCAAAGATAAGGTGATTTCGGGACTGAAAAACAAAATTCAGACAGGCATGAGCAACCTGATGCCCGACAGCGTAAATGCCCATATGATGAACCAGCAGCAAAAACCTGTTGATCACAAATAAACCCCCGCAAAAAGCCCTGGAGATGATCCAGGGCTTTTAATGATCACTTAGCCCAAAGGCAGCTCAAAGTAAAAGGGAGCCTTTGCTAGGCTCGCTTTATGCCCAAATCCTGACCTGATGCCGTTCCACGATCTCCGCACTCAGATACAGTCCGATCCCGAAATCAGAAACTTCGTTATTCAATACATAAAAAGCTTGTGCGGGTTTGGTCGATCCATTGATGATGGTAGTTAATCAATATATCTTGATCTACCAAATTCCTGGCGGTACATTTTAAGGTTTGCTTTCAGCATTTTACGTGCGACGTGGATTCTCGTTTTAACCGTTCCTATCGGGATATTCAGTTCTTCGGCGATCTCATGGTATTTAAACCCCTCAAAATACTTAATAAACGGGATATAATATTCCGGGGACAATGCGGACATCGCTGCATTGATGTCCTTCTGAATAAATTTATTTTCGGCCAGATTATTCGACGCACTGATGCTTAACTGGACCGAGTTCAGATCCTCTGAAGTAGTCACGATAGCCTGCCGTTTGGAAACAGAGCGGTAATTGTTAATAAAGGTATTCCGCATAATCGTATACAACCAGCCTTTTAAATTTGTTCCTTCTTTATACATCTGCGCATACCGCATCGCTTTCATGAGTGTATCCTGTACCAGGTCATCCGCATCTTCAACGTTTTTTGTAAATTTAATAGCAAACTGGTTCAGGTGTGGGCGCAAGCCGCAGATTTGGGAGGTAAATGCTGTATTGTTCATATTCGGGAGGTTGATTTCCCTAAGCCTTGCAACTTAAAGGCCAAACAAAAGCATAGCACATCAAAACATTGAATTTTTACTAATTTTGCTTAAACAAAATAAAATTCAGTGATCTGAATAATTTCTGGCCGGATTTTTATGTCGCGGCATGGTGTATCCTTACCAAAACATACAGCAATCATCCTGTATCCCAAAATGACCGGTTTTAAGGCCTTCAAGCCACTTATTCCGAAGCGGCAATTTGCATTTTCCCATTTTATAGATAGCTTACTTAAAATCCTAAAAATATGGCAAAGCAAAATGAAAATGAGCGACAGCCTGATGGCAAGGACTTCAGCAAAAAATTACTGGAGAAATCCGCGGCATTGAAGAAAAAAGCAGCCTTGCTGAAAGAGCAGATAGAGGCCACAGCAAATGCATACCAGGAGCTGAAACACCCTGATGAAAAAGATTCCTCTTCCAGCTGATCTACCAGCTTTTAATATTGACTATTTAAAAGACTGTCTAAATTCCAAGGGAGAAAAGCTGGTCTTGCTCTTAAATAATCTATTGAAGGATTGAGGATGCTCAAAACCCAATCCGTAGGCAATTTCGCCCACAGTCAATTCGGTAGTCGACAATTTCTCCTTGGCTTTTTCAATTAGTTTTTCCTGAATATGTTGTTGTACAGTTTGTCCGGTCAGTGATTTCTATAAACTTCCCAGATAATTCGTAGAACATAAAGCCTCAGCGATAAACCTGGCCGTTGGTCATCCTTTATACATTACATCTTCGCCATTGAAATACCCAACCCAGTTCCCGGAAACAAACGAGGCTATACCTGGGTTATCAATAAACAATACATCAACCGGAATGAAAAATATGCCTAGAACAATCGTGATTACGGGTGCGACCAGCGGGGCGGGACGCGCCATCGCACTGGCCTTCGCTCATAAAAATGAAAAATTGGTGATTATTGCCAGGAATCTCCCGGAGCTGGCGCGCGTTGCTGAGGAATGCGAAAACCTGGGCGCCCAGGTGAAATATATCCAGGCAGATGTGACCGATGCGGGCGCCATGATCAACGTTGCAGCCTCGGCAGATGAGTTTGGCACAGGCGTGGACGTATGGATAAATAATGCAGGGATACTAGCCGCCGGGCTATTTGAAGAGACGCCCCTGCCGGTATTAGAGCAAGTGATTAAAACCAACCTCATGGGATACATCCACGGCGCCCATGTCATCCTCCCCTATTTTAAAAAACGCGGAAAAGGGATCATCATCAATAACATTTCCATCGGGGGCTTTCTTCCTGTCCCTTACGGGGTCGGCTATTCCTCCAGTAAGTTTGGGCTCAGGGGGTTCTCGGCAGCCCTCAAAGCAGAACTGATCAGTTATCCGGACATCCATGTCTGTGATATTTATCCGGCTTTTCTGGACACACCCGGCATCCAGCACGCCGCGAATTATACCGGCAAAAGCATCAAGCCTGCACCACCGGTATATGAACCCGCAAGAGTTGCCCAGGCCGTAGTCCGGGTATCCCTGCACCCAAGCTCAGAAACCATGATCGGAAGTATAGCTCATCTGCTGAGAGCTTCCTATGCGATACTGCCGCGAATCACCCTATCCATTACAGCCATAGTCATCAAAGGATACCTCAAACAAGCAGAAAAGATTGAAAAAACCGATGGCAATGTATTTCTTCCGGTGGATTTTGGCAACTCCGTATACGGTGGCTGGGGACTGCCAGGAAAACCTAAGGCGCACCGTAAATATATACTCTCCGGAATAGTACTGATCGCTGCTGCCGGTCTGATCAGTTTAAGTAACCTGTACAAAAAAGCTTAACGCGTAAAAACATGTCCAGTACCAGCAGATTCCTATTTAAGTTTTCATTTCTCGCCATACCCTATATCATTTTGAGCTTGATACTTCATGACGGCGGCACTGGCGGCGGTGTTGGCGGAGGCGGATACGACTTGTCCGGGCTGGTATATGGCTCCTTACTTTTTGCTGTCACTGTCCTATGGCTGATTTGGATATCCATCAGTTATGCATTAAGTAAAACGGTTGCAGATAAAAAGTTGTACCTCCGGTTACTGCTTATTGGATTGATTGCCCTCATCGCAGCATGGTTCATAACACCAAGAATGTTCTGAACAGCATCTTGTTTACCGGTCAAACTCCACCCATTTGTTTTCAAAATAAACCGTAGCAGATGGTCTGTCCAGCCCGCTGATCCTTGCCTGGATAAAAGATTCAAGCCCAGCGGTATACTTGATCACCAGCTGAGCTCCTAGCGCTGAATCATAGTAAGCACCGTAGGGACAGCGAAAAGGATTGCCTTCCACATCGGAAGTGAACACAGAAAATAAAACCATTTTCCGGGAACTGGTATCAGGACGCTCATAGCCGATGATCCTGTAATCCGCGCGGATGTTATTGTAGACATGGAAAGTACTGTCCCGCACAGCGATCACCGCTTTCTGCATCGCTTCTTCATTAATTTCCGGCGGGCTGTATGCCAGCTTTTTAGCGGTATCCTGCGCAGCTGCAACCTGGACCGGTGGGGAATTTTGTTTTACCCGAACAGTATCTGCCCGCTGAACAGGAGCATCAACCCTCCGCTCGGGAAAGCAACCCACTGCCAATATAAAGAGCAGCATGATCCAGGTGAACAAGGTCATTTTTTTTATCAGTTTAGCACCAGCCATTGCAAAATTATTCATACGTTCTTTCAGTAATATCAATGAGCAGATTGCTGCCTTTGCGCCACCGGATCCATCCATCATAATTATTTTGAGGATCGAAGTTGGATTCCCTGCCAAATCCCTTCTTCACTTTGATCCAGTCGCCTTTAACCTCAGTCACTGAAAAAGGAAGAAATGTCTGATCCTTTTGCCTGAATATCTCCTTGCCACCAGGATAATCATAAATGGTCAGGCGGTCCTTGGAAATGAATTCCACCCGCTTTAAATACCGATCCCAGGTTTCGAACACATACCAGCGGGGATTATAATTCGAGCCGGGGCAATTGCTGCAACTGTTGTCAGACAGCATGCTTTCCTGAGAATAATAAACTGCTTCAGGACCCTTTTTGATAACCAATTCTTCCCGACTAGTCTGATTGTAGATCACCCGGAAATAAGATGAACCCGTATCCACTACGGAAAATTTCAATTCCGGCCCGAAACGCACCAATCCCATGCGCACATGTTCTTCCCCTTCTTTATCGGAATCGCCCCCGCTCATCAAATACGGCTGTAATTCAACTCGTGAAAGGAACAAAGTCTTACCGGATTGACTGGAATCAAATCTGAGCGTATCAAATGGTAAATCGTCCTTCTCGCTTTTATACAAAGGAATGGGATACACAGTGTTGACCGTCAACAGCCCTAGGCCGATGGCCTGTGGTCTACCCTGCTTTTGCTCAGCGCAACTGTATAAGCAACTGAAAAAGGCCGCCAATAGGACCGTATGTCTGAAACCGGGCAAAGCACGAATATCAAATACACTCATAGGATTTTGTTTTGATTGCGGAAACGCAGGAAAAACACAGTCAGAATTGGCAAAGTTCCCAGAAAAAGATTGAACCCAATGGCAATACCATAAGGCAGGTTTTTCATATCCGTATCTGCCGTTGCTGCCAGACCTAGAGACTGTAACATAAAAACCCCTGTAACACTCGCGGCAGCAGCGATCAGGAAACTCAACAAAACGATCATCAGGTATTTCATAGGCTGATTTAAACCCCCAAATTAAATCTTTATTTCTACGAACCAGCCATGCCCTTGATTTGTTTGGAATGATCGGCACAATAAATGCCGGAGACAAGTAAAGCTACCCGCATGTTCAAGAAATTACCCGCTATCCTTATAATCTTATTCCTGGTCCTCCAGGCAAAAGCGCAGACTTTCACCTTTAAATCCACCGGAGAGGCCAAACCATTCCTGCTGGACATTTATTTTGGGACTGAAGGAAAGGGCGCCCTTGTTCAGTACCGCGGTCAAAAAGGGATCATTCCATTGAAGATCAAATCCCGGAGCATACAGGGAAATGCCACCCCACCTAAAATAAGTTACCTGTGGAACGAAGTGATTGAAGGAAAGGTCAGGGGAAGCTACGGACTTACCCAGCTTGGCGCAAAAGTAACAGCAGCCTGGTACAAGCGGGCCAAAGATGGCAAATCCTTTCCGCTAGTACAAGTACAGGAACCCGGTGAAGATCAAAAAGTAGCGAAGTACCTCCTTCACGGGACACTGATCTCCTTTCACCGCAGCTCAGAGAACCTACTTACCTTCAGTTATCCGGACGGCAGCACCGGAGAAAGTCAGCTCCCGGAATTTGACCACCCAGATCTTCAGCGTAAAGGCACAATTGCAGACTACAATTTTGACGGTTATCAGGATGTGGCATTTTCTATCCCTGATGCAGGGATGGGCGTCTACCGGACTTTTAGCATTTATCTCTATCACCCTGCTTCAAAACGTTTCCACATCCTGGCAGAACTAAACGCTCCACAGGCCAGATGTTCAGGACTTCGTGATGTGGCGCTGGATAAAAAGAATAAGCTCTTACTTTCTTCCTGCAGGGGTGGCGCAGCCTGGTGGAGCGATGTGTACAGCTTCTCTCATCATAATAACCTGATCTGGCTACGGTCTGTCAAACAGCAATAATCAAATAAACGGTAATGACAAAATCTATTGCTTTACGATCTTCTCAAACTCTTTCGAGAAATCCGCCCTTTTTATATCAAGATAACCATTGGCACCTTCTTTATATTTTTCTTCAATGACAACTCTTAGCTGGGCAGCAACGCTATCATCCTTAGTTTTATATACATTCATGAACTTTGAGGTCTGAATAGATGCGTTTTTATAAATATCGTTAAAGTACGCTTCTACTTTTTGCTGGTCAGCGAAAGATCTGATCTTAAAAGAAATACCTACCAAATTACCGTTCCAGGATAGTAATTCTATATGTCCCGGAATCACTCCGGCAAATAGGAACTTGCCTTCATTGTCGAAACCATATGATACCATATCCTGCCTGCCACTTAATTTTCCTTTATGGACGTTGGGTATATCCTGGACTACGGTCTTAATATCTTCATTGAACTTGATATTTGCTAAATCCATTTTATGCTGGGCCAGGCATTCAAGTTGCCAAAACGTTGCCGTGGCTAAAAACAATGGTGCTAAAACTTTATTTAATTTCATATTAAAAGATTAAGAGTAAAACGGACGATGCAGGTATTTGTTTTAATGGTCCAATCAGAAAACCAGCTCCGCTCATTACTGATATCCATTCCAAAAACTTCTTTTTGCAGCGTTTAACAGGGAATTATGAATGAACATGGTATGGAAATTGCCGATTCGTTTAAACATAACCTATCGATGTCTATGAACGGGAACAAAAGATATATCAAATTAATAACACTGAAATTTCTTATTGGCCTTTTCTCTAGTTTCTCGCATTGGGCAGCTGCGGCTGCGATGTCCCACAATAGTGGTATCAATTACCAGGCAGACACCACCCGAAAGCGACTGGTTGTCGAATATTACCCTGACGGAAAAGTCAGGCTAAAAGGCTACCACGGACATTATGCAAATAGGGAAATATCAACCAACTATTACCTTGGAACATGGTACTATTATGAAGAAAATGGAACTCTCAGGCATTCAATCCATTATCATAATGACCTGCCAGACAAAGCCTTCATCCTTAAAAAGGAATATCATAATAATGGGAAAGTAAAATCGATTGAAAAATACAACAACTACGATTTATACGAGTCAGAAGAACGTAAATGGGGTAAATGGCAGTATTTTGATCGCAATGGAAAATTAATCAAAGAAGTACAACATTAAATAATCTGTCAATATTCTCTCCCCAACATTTTGGCCGCGCTTGGGTGCTAAAATATATAACATAAGAATTTAACAGACGTACCCCTACTACTTAAACTTGCGTTCTAATCACCGACATAGACTAATCTCTCGCAAGCAGCCAGACTCCCCTGGAATCCAAGTTGACCGCGTTTTGCACACGCACCAGGTCGTCATACTTCTCAGGTTCTGAACATTCGTCGTTTTGATTGGTTCTTGGAGTTCCCCGCCCATTTTCTTGGTCAACCTGACCAGCATAAGTCAGGACTGATGAAAATATTCGATCAAATCAGTAAATTGTAATTTAGCACACGTCTGTCATCATGCTAGTCGATACTCAGTATCCCGCATCTTTGTTATACCGGTTTCGGTATTCCAGCGGTGAGATTCCGGTAATTTTTCTGAACACTTCCCGGAAAGCTTTTAGATCAGAATAACCTACCTCGTACATTACCTCCTGAATGGACTTTCGGGTAGTTTCAAAAGCGCGTTTGGCCGACTCGATCTTTACACGCTGAAAATATTCCAGCGGTGTGTTTCCAGTCGCCTTAATGAATCTACGGTCAAAGTTCCTGCGTCCAATGGCGAACCTAGCCGATAGCTGCTCAAATGAAATCTTTTCAGCAGTCCTTTCCTCGATATAAGATTGAGCCTGTTTAATCATATCGTCATCGTGCAGCTTCTGTCCCTTAAAAATCATGAAAGACGACTGGCTCTGCCGGTCCATTTCGATCTGGAAGACCTTGGCACAAAAAATTGCGGTAGTACGGTCAAAATGCTTCTCGACCAAATACAGGATCAGGTTTAAAAATGAATAAGCACCTCCATTTGTATAGACCCCATTTTCCTCAGTAATGATTTTATCAGACTGAAGGTTCACTTTGGGAAACCGCTGCCTTAACTCATCTGTGGCTGCCCAGTGCGTAGAACAGCTTTTACCGTCCAGAATGCCTGCGGCAGCCAATAAAAAAGCACCAGTACAGATGCTTGCTATTTCAGCCCCATTTTTATACTGCGCTGACAGCCATTCAATGAGCCCGGTATTTCCTGCTATAGCCGCATCATATGCATGATTTAACGAGGGAACTATAATCAGGTCAGTTCTGCTGACCATGGAAATAGTTGTATGTGGTTTAACGCTAAATAGCCCGCCATAAAAATCTGCCGTTGGCAAAGTTCCGGCAGCTGGATCTTAAAGCGATCCACACCTTTCAATTCTTTCCAGTAAGCATTGGCCCTTGTAAATATTTTATAGGCCCCAACGATGCTGCTCAGGTTATTTTCTCCGTCCGGGACGAGAATGGTTAACTGTTTCATAAATTTATGATTTAAACAAATATAGTGGCAAATCATGTCCAAATCAACCCATCATAATGTCCAGATCACACATCAACAATATTAATTTCGGATGCTAGCTTTACACTATGAAAACCAATCAAATTCTTTTAGCGCTGTCTATGTTCCTAAATACACCTGTATTAAAGGCACAAAACACCGAACCAAACCACGTCAACTTTAAAACACAACATAAGATGAAATTACAAGATTACACAACCTCGTTTTTGGTAGCACAATCACCGGAACAGGTCTTCAAGGCAATAAATAATGTAAGGGGCTGGTGGTCCGAACAAATTGAAGGCCGGACTGACGCATTGAACGAAGTGTTCAATTATCATTATCAGGACGTCCATCGCAGCAAAATGAAAATCGTTGAGTTTATTCCTGAAAAAAAAGTTGTCTGGCTGGTGCAGGACAATTACTTCAATTTTATAAAAGATCAATCCGAATGGAAAAATACGAACATCAGCTTTGAGATCACAAAAAAGGGCGCTCAGACCGAACTGGTATTTACCCATAGCGGACTGGTGCCTGCATACGAATGTTATGACATCTGCTCGGATGCCTGGTCCAATTATATCCAGGGAAGCCTCAAAGCCTTAATCACACAGGACAAAGGAAATCCCAACCCTTATCAGACTGCCCTCGAAAATGCCGACAAGAAAAAAAAAGATGTTCAGGATATGACCAGCTATTCTGCAACCCTTTTGATCGATAAGTCACCCGCCACAGTATTTAATGCCATCGGCGAAGTCAGCAAATGGTGGACACCGGATTTCAGAGGCAAAAGCAAAGCAACGGGGGATGAGTTTGAGGTCAATTTTGCAGACATTCACTATTCGAAACATCAGGTACTGGAGTCAGTGCCGTTCAAAAGAATAATCTGGTTAGTCACCGACAGTAAACTTAGCTTTCTGAAAAATCAGCAGGAATGGACAGGCACCAGGAACATCTTTGAGATCACCACTGAAAGCGGAAAAACCAAACTAACCTTTACCCATGAGGGCCTTCAACCTGCTTTGGAATGTTTCCAAACCTGCACCAAAGGCTGGGAGCGATATATAGAAGGAAGCTTATTACCTTATATCCTCACAGGCAAAGGCAAGCCCGGTCTGTAAGTGTTAACGCCCGCGCTCCGATCCGTCGTATTCTCCATTGCTTACTTTACGGGAACAAATATGTAACCACTTCTGATAGCTCTGTCTTTTTTTTTAGCTTTGCCAACATTCATCAAACATTAAATGCTTCAAAACCTGCCATTCTATCTCACTACCGGGTTCGTACTCACCACTATAATCGCATTAGCAATGGTTTTGCTATTGATCAGGACCTCTTCAAAATCAACGAGCCGAAAAACTGCCCAATGGGTTATAGGAACACTTATTTTCTGGCTCAGCATCCAGGCTATGTTAAGTATTTTGGGTATTTATACAGATGATCCGCAATCAATACCTCCGAAAATTATTCTTTTCGGAGTTCTTCCAGCTTTAATTGTGATCATTCTACTCTTCAATATCCCAAAAGGCAAGCAGTTCATCGACCGCTTGTCCATGCAAATGCTCACCCATGTTCACCTGGTCCGGATACCCGTTGAACTGTGTCTTTACGGACTATACCTACATGGCTCCGTTCCCGAACTCATGACTTTTGAAGGTCGTAATCTGGATATCCTGGCAGGGCTGAGTGCTCCACTGGTCGGTTTCCTCGGCATAAGGCGAGGTAAAATGGGAAAAGTTTCGCTACTGGTCTGGAACTTCATCTGCATGGGCCTGCTTTTGAACATTGTAATAATTGCAATCCTGTCAGCACCATCCCCCTTTCAGCAATTTGCTTTCGATCAGCCAAACGTAGCGATCCTGCATTTCCCTTTCAGCTGGCTCCCAGCTTTTATTGTGCCCCTGGTACTGTTTGCTCACCTGGCCGCATTCAGGAAATTAATTAACTGTAAGAAGCGATGAACCGGACATCATCGTTTTTCTATGAATCCACTCATCGTTAAATAAAGTTAATAACAGTAATAAAGATTTAAAATGAAAGTCACAACAAAAACAATCAATTATGTTAAAGCCAGTTAAAACCGAAGAAGAATATAATGATACACTCACGCGTGCTTATAAGTTGCTCCTGCCTGCAAATTCCGTCCAGCTGTAACAAAAAAACGGAAGCACCCTAAGTACTTCCGTAAAAAAATTAACCAATCAATTAACA
>Ga0160430_100828_pt1 | contig 14339 bp, 11 predicted proteins | sample HID1971I_E0MG_FD_108274 | JGI IMG/M metagenome (GOLD analysis project Ga0160430, IMG submission 108274) | Enriched millipede-associated microbial communities from UW Madison campus, WI, USA - HID1971I_E0 MG | ecosystem: Host-associated > Arthropoda: Insects > Digestive system > Unclassified ...
CCGGGAGTCCACTTCTTGCCGCAGAGGGCCTTGACGGGCTTGCCGGTCATGGCGGACTCGAGGATCTTGTCCTTCTTGACGTAGTGCGAGAAGCGCTCGTGGTCGCCCGGCTCGATGGCCTCGTCCTGCAGGAGCTTCTCGAGCTCGCGGTCGAGCACCGAGGTCGTTCCGCCCGGGGCGTCTGGGTCGGCGATGCTGGCGTTCACGGACATGATCATGCGTCGATTCTACGGCCAGCGATGCGGCCCGCGCCCGGTGCGTACCGATGCGGGGAACGCTCGGGCGCGACGACCCTGCCGATGCGGCGACGCTCAGGCGCGGAGTGCGGCGCCCAGGATCTCGGGTCCGCGCCGGTCGAACACGCGCCCGCCGGCGAAGATGCCGATCACGAGCACGAGCACGCCCGCCGCGGTACCGGCGATGAATGAGATCGCGTGCCACTTCGCGTCGCCCGTGAGGCCGAGGTAGGCGAAGTACACGGCCGGGGCCGCCACGAGGAGGGAGCCGAGCATCGTGATCGACTGCACGAGCGCCGAGATCGCGCCGGTGGACTGCGGCTGCTGGAACGGGGAGTCGCCCGGCTTGACGGCCGGATACGGGAACCGCGCCGAGCCGATGGATCCGACGCCGAGCCCGCCGAAGAGCAGCGCCGTGCTCACGCCGATGAGCGAGGGCAGCACGGTGTCGTCGTCGATCGCGATCATCGTGAGCGCCGCGCCCACGCCGATCACGAGCATGCCGCCGATGAGCACGGGGACGAGGCGGCCGAGCCGGTCGGCCGTGCCCCGTACGCCCGAGGCGACGTGCAGCCACACGGCGGTGCTGTCGTACGCGGTGTCGTTGTGCAGGGTCCACCCGAGCAGCAGGCACAGCAGCGGCACCGGGATGAGCGCCGTCACGGTCAGCGGGAATCCGGCGAGCGTGAGCGGCACGAGCACGATGAGCGGCACGAGCGGCAGCATCACGATCGACACCCAGTAGCGCGCGTCGCGACCCCAGTAGGTGAGGCTGCGGGCGGCGATCGCACCCGCGGCGGTGCCCGGCATCCGATCGAACCAGCCGAGGCCGCGGTACTGCTTCGCGGATGCCTCGCGGCCGGGCGTCACGAGCATGCGGGTGACGAGCGCCTGCCAGCCGAACCAGAGCACGGCGAGGCTGGCCGCCGCGATGAGCAGCTTGGCGATCGCGACGAACCAGAGGCCCGCCGCCGCGTCGCCCGGAACGGCGAACGCGGCGCCGAGCGGGGTCCAGCCGAGCACGTTGGCGACCGCCTCGAGGAACAGCAGGCCGTCGGCCTGCCAGTCGAGCGTAACCAGCACGACGATCACGGGCGAGAGCAGCACGATCACGACGAGCCCGAGCACGCCGCCGATCTCCTTGGCACGACGCGTGGCGAGCAGCAGCGAGGCGATCGACGTCGCGACCCGGCCGACGAGCAGGCAGGTCGCGAAGGCGAGGGCCGCACCGAGGATCGCGAAGACCACCTCGCCGAACCCGCGCGACCAGGTCACGACCGTGCCGATCAGCGCGATGCCGAGCACGATGGCCGGGATGCCGACGGTCGCCGCGAGCGCCAGCCCGAGGGCCAGTGTGCGGTCGGGGATGCCGAACAGCGCGAAGCGTCGTGGATCCATCGTGTCGTCGGATCCGAAGAGCAGCGGGAACACGACGAAGCCGATCATCGTCACGCTGCCGGCCACGATGAGACCGTCGCGCACGAGCGTCACGTCTTCGGCGAGGCGCAGACCGACGAGTGCGCCGAACAGCAGCACCGACATCACGAGGCCGTACACGATGCCGAGCGAGACGCCGACGATCTGCCAGGGGCTCCGCTGGAAGATGTTGCCGAGCAGCCGCAGCTTCAGTCGGAGAAACTGTGCAACCACTCCATGCCCTCCGCTGCCTTGCGCCCGCCGGCGAGTTCGACGAATCGGTCCTCGAGGGTCTGCCCGGCGCGCACCTCGTCGAGGGTTCCGGATGCCAGGACCCGCCCGCCCACGATGATCGCCGCCGAGTCGCACACGCGCTCGATGAGGTCCATGCCGTGGCTCGACAGCACGACCGTGCCGCCGCCGCCGACGTAGCGCTCGAGGATGTCGGTGAGGTTCGCTGCCGAGACCGGGTCGACCGACTCGAAGGGCTCGTCGAGCACGAGCAGGCGCGGCGCGTGGATCATCGCGCAGGCGAGGGCGATCTTCTTCGTCATGCCCGCGGAGTAGTCGGCGACCAGGCGGTCGATCGCGTCGTCGAGCCCGAACGCGGCGATGAGGTCGGCACTGCGCTCGCGCACGGTGCGACTGTCGAGGCCGCGGAGGGACCCGGAGTACGAGAGCAGCTGCCCGCCCGTGAGCCGGTCGAAGAGCCGCAGCCGGTCGGGCAGCACGCCGGTGGCGCGCTTCGCGGCGAGCGGGTCGGCCCAGGCGTCGATGTCGTTGATGCGCACGGTGCCGGCGTCGGGGCGCAGGAGTCCGGTGACCATCGAGAGCGTCGTCGTCTTGCCGGCGCCGTTCGGGCCGACGATGCCGTAGAACGACCCGGCCCGCACGTCGAGCGAGATGTCGTCGACCGCGGTGTTGCCGCCGAAGGTCTTGACGAGGCCCTCGATCGCCAGCACGCGGGGCGCATCGGCGGGCGGAGCGGCCCTCGCGACCCGGAGCGTGCGCTTCTTGCGCGGCGTGGTCTTGGCCGGGGCGGGAATGACGGCGACCGCGACGGCGGCGTCGGCCACCACGGTCGCGGTGTCCGGCGTCTCAGGGACCGGTGCGGCCTCGACCGATGCTTCGGCGACGGGCTCGGCGACCGGTGCCGGCTCGGGCTCGACGACCGGTGCCGGTTCGGCGACGGGCTCGGGCTCCGGTTCGGCGACGGGCTCGGGCTCGGGCGCCGCGACGGGCTCGGGTGCGACCGGCTCGCGTGCGAGGACTGCAGCCTCGACGATCGCGGCAGCCGCGATCGGGGCTTCGGCCACCGGCTCGCGCTCGGGTGCCTCGTCGACGACCGGCGCGACCTCGACGGTTCTTGCCGCCTCGACGGGCGCAGCAGCCTCGACGGCGGGCTCAGCCTCGACGGGAGCAGCAGCCTCGACGGAAACCGGCGCCCCGATGACGGGAACGACCTCGATGGGAGCGACCTCGACGGGCGCGACCTCCTCGACGGGCGATGCCTTTCGCGGCGTGCGCTGGGCGGCCGTGGTCTCGGTCGTCATCGCCGCGGCGACGCGCTGCGTCTGCCGCTGCTTCGCGGCCGCAGAGGCGGCCCTCGTGCGCGCGGTCGGCGCCTCGGTCTTCGCGGCGGTGCGCGCGGTGCGCGCGGACTTCGCGGCATCGGTGCGTGCCGAAGCCGCACCGGCGGAGGCCGCGCGCGACGCCGCGGTGCGCTTGGAACCGCCGGCCTCGGCGCCCTCGTCGGCGGCACCCGAGGCAGCCTTCGCAGCTGCGCTCTTGGCGGCGGCGCTCTTGGCGGCGGTCGTCTTCGCCGCAGTCGTCTTGGCAGCGGTCGACTTCGCCGCAGTCGTCTTGGCCGCCGTGCTCTTGGCTGCCGGTGTCTTCGCCGTCGCGGTCGTCTTCGCCGCGGCGGACTTCGCCGCCGGCTTCCTGGCCGCCGGCGTCTTCGCGGCCGTGGTCTCGCCACTCCCGGCGGCAGCACCCTCGGCCTCGCCGCCCTTCGCGGCCGCATCCTTCGCGGCGTTCGCAGCAGCCGTCGTGCCCCTCGCAGAGGAGGGACGTCTGGCCGGCGTGCGCTTCGGCGTCGCCGCCGACTCGGGCTTCGAAGCGCCCTCGCCCTCGGCGCGCGCGTTCGATGGCCCCCGGTCGGCAGACACCCCCGTGCCCGTGCCTTCGGGAGCTTCGTCGTCGTATTCGGAGCGCGAAACAGAAGTCACCACGCAAACCTATCAACGCCTTGGCGTCCAGCGCGCGTGAACGACGCACGAGGCCACGCGGCACGCTGTGGATCTCCTGTGCGCCTCATCACGATCGCGCTACGAAGCATGAGATCATTCAGGCATCCGTAACCGGCTCCCGCTACGCTGGTCACGGCATAACGGTGTGTCTTCAACAGATCTTCCGGATGAACTGCGTGTTAATTCTCGACCACCGAGGCCGCGGCATCCGACTCTCGAAGGAGCAGCAATGACCACCCAGATCGTGATTCTCGCGGCCGGCATGGGGAGCCGCCTCGGGCGCTCCCTCCCCAAACCGCTCACCGAACTCAGCGACGGCCGCACCATCATGCGCCAGCAGTTCGACAACATCGAGCACGCGTTCGGCGCGGGCACCGACGTCACCATCGTCGTCGGCTACAAGCTCGAGCACATCATCGAGGCGTTCCCGCAGGCGTCCTTCGTCTACAACGAGGAGTACGACCAGACGAACACGTCGAAGTCGCTCATGCGTGCCCTCGCGGCGTCGCAGGCGGGCGGCGTGCTCTGGATGAACGGCGACGTCGTCTTCGACCCGCGCATCCTCGACCGTGCGCTGCCGTACATCGCGCGCGACCAGTCGTTCGTCACGGTGAACCACGCCAAGGTCTCCGACGAAGAGGTGAAGTACACGATCAGCGCCGAGGGCTACGTCAAGGAGCTCTCGAAGACCGTCAAGGGCGGTCTCGGCGAGGCCGTCGGCATCAACTACATCTCGAGCCGCGACAAGGCGACGTTCCTCGCGCACCTGCGCCGGGTCGGCGACCAGGACTACTTCGAGCGCGGCCTCGAGCTCGCCATCGAGAAGAACGGCCTCCTCGTCGAGCCGATGGACATCACCGACCTGTACGCGGTCGAGATCGACTTCGCCGAAGACCTCGAGCGGGCCAACCACTTCGTGTGATCGCAGGTCGGCGTTCGCACGACGCCGACACCGCAGGTCGACACAGCAGTGAAGAGCGGATGCCACGCGGCATCCGCTCTTCGCGTGTGCGGGGCATCGCGCCCCCGGCCGCCTCGGGCCTACGGGGCCTCGCCGGCCGACTGCGCCACGCCCGCCTTGGCGAGCCGCGCCGCGATGAGGCGGCCGATCCACGTGAAGGCGACGGGGCTCAGCACCCAGAGCGGCAGCGCGATCGCCCACGCCCAGACCGTGTAGTGCTCGGCACCGAGGCCGATGAAGACGCCGGTCGCGAGCACGACGCCCGAGAACACCGCGGCGACGTAGAACATCCAGGGGCTCCAGCGGCGGTAGCGCGTGATGAGGAACGGCAGCTCGATGAGCGCGCCGACGAGCAGTCCGGTGCCGACGAACCGGCCGATCCACCACGGCGCGAAGACGGCTCCGACGAGGCCGGCGATCACGCCGGCGAGCACCGCGGTGCCCGGCCGCTTGAGCAGTGCCAGCGCCACGATGCTCGGCAGGAAGTGCGCGCCCACGGTGACGCCGTAGAACAGCGGACCGAAGGCTGCGAACGCCGCGGCGAGGTACCCGGAGGCTCCGGCGACGAGGCCGCCGCCGACGCCGATCGCCGCGCAGCTCAACAGGACCCGGGTGGTTGTACGCCGCACGACGCTCCTCTCTGACGGCACCGCAGACGGCGCCGCTACAAACCTACCGTCGCGCGGCATCTACGATGAGATCGTGATGAGCACCACCACGGTCGCGTACGGCGACGCCCACCCGCTGCAACGCACCCGGTGGTCCCGCTACCGCCACTCGCTCTGGCTGCTCACCACGCGCGACCTGAAGGTGCGCTACTCGACGTCGGCCCTCGGCTACGTGTGGTCGGTGCTCGACCCGCTCGTGATGGCCGGCATCTACTGGTTCGTGTTCACGCAGGTGTTCGACAAGGGCGTCGGCACCGACCCCTACATCGTGTTCCTGCTCTCGGCGCTGCTGCCGTGGATGTGGTTCAACGGCGCGATCTCCGACTCGACGCGGGCGTTCCTGAAAGACGCGAAGCTCGTGCGATCCACGATGATCCCCCGCACGATCTGGGTGAACCGCATCGTGCTCTCGAAGGGCATCGAGTTCCTGCTCGCCCTGCCGGTGCTCGCGCTCTTCGCGATCGTCTTCCACGCCCCCGTGACGTGGAACCTGCTGCTCTTCCCGCTCGCGATCGCCCTGCAGGCCGTGCTCACGGCGGGGGTCGCCCTCATCGTGGCGCCGCTCGTCGTGTTCTTCCGCGACCTCGAGCGTGCGGTCAAGCTCGCCCTCCGCTTCCTGTTCTACGCGTCGCCGATCATCTACGGCGTGGCCGACCTGCCGAGCCAACTGCACGTGTGGGCGGCGTTCAACCCGCTGTCGGGCATCTTCGGCCTCTACCGCTCGGCGTTCTTCCCGCAGGAGCTCGACTGGTTCGACGTGGTCATCGCCGCGCTCATGTCCGCCGCGATCCTCGTGATCGGCCTGCTCGTGTTCCGCGGCAGCGTGCGCCAGGTGCTGAAGGAGATCTGATGACGGATGCCACTGCCGCCGCCGCGACGCTCGACGAGCCGTACGCGATCCGAACCGAGGGCCTCGGCATCCGGTTCCGTCGCAACCGCCGAGGGCGCCGTTCGTTCAAGGACCTGCTCTCGGGTCGGCGTCGCCGCACCCGCCCCGACGAGTTCTGGGCGCTGCGCGACGTGTCGATCACGGTGCGCCCCGGCGAGGCGATCGGCGTCGTCGGCCGCAATGGCCAGGGCAAGTCGACGCTGCTGAAGCTCGTCGCCGGCGTGATGATCGCCGACGAGGGCACCGTCGAGGTCACCGGCGGCGTCGCCCCGCTCATCGAGATCACGGGCGGGTTCGTCGACGACCTCACGGTTCGCGACAACGTCTACCTGACCGCCGGCCTGCACGGCATGACCACTCCGCAGATCGACGCGAAGTTCGACGAGATCGTCGACTTCTCGGGCGTCGGGGCCTTCCTCGACACGCCCTACAAGCACCTCTCCAGCGGCATGAAGGTGCGCATCGCGTTCGCCGTCATCGCGCAGCTCGAGGAGCCGATCCTGCTCGTCGACGAGGTGCTCGCCGTCGGCGACAAGGCGTTCCGCGAGAAGTGCTACGCCCGCATCGAGGAACTCCTCGCGGGCGGCCGCACGATGTTCTTCGTGTCGCACAACGAGCGCGACCTCCGCCGGTTCTGCACGCGCGGCCTCTACCTCGACCGGGGTGCGCTCCAGCTCGACGGGCCCATCGGCGACGTGCTCGACCGGTACAACGCCGAGTACGGCACGACCTGACGCGTCCGTCCCATCGGGGCGTCGGGCTGGCGACGCGCTGGGGCTGCCGACGCGCCGGTCGACCGACCCGCATGCCGTGGCCGAGGCATCCGCGCAACCCCCGGCGCCGCCCCAGCGGGCTCCCGTATCATCGCCGCATGCCCGAACGCGTGTACGACATCACCTCGATGGGCGGCGGCATGCCGTCCGAGCCGAACGCCGAGCACGACGGCGCGCAGCCCGGGGCGAACGGGCCGACCGGCCCCGGCGCGCCGGGCGGGGCGACCGGCGCACCGGCCCAGCCGACGGGCCTCGATCGCGGCATCGACCTCGTGCTCTCGATCCAGCGCCCCGTGGTCGTGGCGCACATCCGCAGCATCCGTCGCCGCGCTCCCCTCGCGACGCCCGACCAGCTCGTGCGCATCCTCGAGCGGCGGTACCTCGCCGCCGTGACGACCGGCGGCGCCGCGGTCGGCGCGACCGCCGTGATCCCGGGCATCGGCACGGGCGTGACGCTCGCGCTGTCGGGCATCGAGACGGCCGGATTCCTCGAGGCGACCGCGCTGTTCGCCCAGTCGGTGGCCGAGGTGCACGGCATCCCGATCGAGAACCCCGACCGCGCCCGCGCGCTCGTGATGACCCTCATGCTCGGTCGCGAGGGCGTCGACCTCGTGCGCCAGTTCGCCGGGCAGGCCGGCGGCACCGGCGTCGCCCGCGAGGTGTACTGGGGCGAGCTCATCACGAACGGGCTCCCCCGCGCGCTCATGGGTCCCGTCGTCGATCGCCTCCGCGCCACGTTCATCAAGCAGTTCGCCGTCAAGGGCGGCGCCGGCATCATCGGCAAGGCGCTGCCGTTCGGCATCGGCGCGGCCATCGGCGGCACCGGCAACCACCTGCTCGGCCGCAAGGTGCTGCAACAGTCCCGGCTCGCCTTCGGTCAGGCGCCGTCGCGGCTCCCCCTCGTGCTCGAGCCGTCGGAGTCGACGCCGCTGCTGCAGGCGACGGGCGCACGGCTCGCACGGGTCGGCGCCTCGGTGGGCGTCGCGGCCACGGCGACGAGTCGCGGCATCCGCACGGTCGCGTCGCGCCTCGCCCGCCGCGACGCGAAGCCCGACGAGGTGACGGATGCCGCGGCATCCGCTCAGGAAGCCGACGCCGCACCGGATGCCGACCCTCGGGCCGAGGTCAGCTGAGCGGCTCGACTTCGTCGTCGTCGGCCTCTTCGTCGTGCTCGTCGATGTCGCCGTCGGCCGCGTGGATCGCGGCGAAGCGCTCCCACTCGGCCATGAGGTGGTCGACGGCCGCGTGGAACCGCGCGGTCGTGACGCCGGGCGTGGTGTCGCCGAAGTAACGCTCGACCCAGAAGCCGAGCCGCTCGAGCGCCGCCTGGTCGTGCGCGACCTCGTCGACGCGGGTGACGAGCGCTGCGGGGTCGGTCGCGAAGAGCCATTCGCAGGCCTGCAGGTAGCCGCTCGTGTCGATCTGCGCCGCCGGGTTCGTCGGACGGGTGATGAGCAGCGGCTTTCCGGCCGCGAGCCGGTCGTAGACCATCGCCGAGATGTCGACGATCGCGACGTCGGCCGCGGCGAGCTGCCAGCCGAGCTTCGGCCCGTGGTCGTAGAAGTGCTGCGCCGACGGATCCGCCGCGTTCGCCGCCGCGATCGCCTGGATGATCTGCTGGTTCGCGGCGCCGTACTCGGGGTCGACGACGCCCGAGCGCGGGTGCGGGCGGTAGATCACGCGGTGCCGGCCGGTCGCGACGAGGCCCTTCACGAGGTTCACGCCATGGGTCGCGATCGACCCGTAGGCGGCTGCGTCGCGGTCGCCCTCCCAGGTGGGCGCGTACAGCACGACCTCGCGCTCGTCGGGCGTGTACGGCAACTGCGTGCCGTCGAGGTAGTGGTCGGCCTGCGGGCGGCCGATCGGGATCGCCCGCTTGTCGAAGTCGTAGTCCCAGAGCACCTTGTCGAGCCGGGCGCGGGCCGCGTCGCCGGCGATCATGGCGTAGTCGTAGGCCTTGAACTGGTTCGTGGTCATGTACATCTTGTCGGACTCGCCGTGGTTGATGAACACGTGCCAGCGACGCCCGTAGCGCATCATCTGGAAGTTCTTGGCGTTCTGGTTGACGTAGAAGATCACGTGCAGGTCCTGCTCGTGCACGACCCGCTCGAGGTCGGCCACGCGTCGCACGTACGCGACCGGCAACGGCGACTCGTCGAGCAGCTTCAGCGCGGCGCCCGAGGCCCGGCTGAGCAGGAGCACCGGATGCCGCTCCGCGAGCTCGGCGAGCGGCGCGTACCACTGGCGCAGCTGGTAGAGGTTGACCTGGCCGTCGGCGAAGTACACGCCGACCCGGAATCGGTGCGGTTCGAGCGGCGGCTGCTGCTTGAGCTTCGCGCCGAGTGCCCGCTGCGCGCGTCGCGACCAGATGATCTCCTTGGCCAGCTTGACGGCGCGCCGCGCATCTCTTCTCAATCCCACTCAGCAAGGGTAGCGAGGCGCACCTGATCGGATGCCGCAGACGGGCGCCCCTGCGTCGACCGAGAGCCGATCGTTACGCGGGTCGTGAGGGGTCGGACGGGGTCAGACGACGGGGGGACGCCCGGCCAGCGTCATGCGCCACACCGTGCGCCACCGCAGCGGTCGACGCTCGCCCGGGTTCTCGCGCCAGCCTGCGCGCCAGCCGCCGAACCACGCCTTCAGTGCGGCCGGCTGCCTCGCCCACCGCAGCACCTGGATCGCGGTCCACGAGCCGACGTAGAACGGCACGAGCACGAGCGGGAGGTTGCGTCGTGCGAGCCACACGCGGTTGCGGGCGTTGAGCCGGTAGTAGTAGGCGTGACGGGCCGGGTCGATGACGGGGTGTGCGGCCTCGAGGTCGCCCGCGTACCAGGCGACGTGCCCGGTGTCCCAGACGCGCCAGGCGAGCTCGATGCCCTCGTGCGCGTAGAAGAACGGGTCGGCCCATCCGCGGGCGGCGTCGAACACGCGGCGCGGGAGGAGCACCGCGCCCTCCCAGCACGAGAACACGGGCGAGGAGTGCGCGGGGTCGCCCTTGCGGATGCGCGGGATCCACCGACGCGGCGACGTGAGCCCCGTGGGGTCGACGACGCGCGGCTGGATGAGGCCGAGCTCTGGGCGCTCGGCCAGCATGCGGCATCCGTCGCGGAGGAAGGTGTCGCTCGGCAGGAACGCGTCGTCGTCGAGGAAGAAGAGCGAGTCACCGTCGACCTCCGGCACGCCCGCGTTACGCCCCGCGGGGATGCCGAGGTTCTCGGGCAGGTGCAGGGTCTTCACGCCGACGGGCAGGGCCGCCTCGGCGGTCGCGGGATCCCAGCCGTTGCCGACGCACACGACGTCGACCTCGACGTCGCGCTGGTCGAGCACGCTCCGGATGCCGCGCGCGAGGTCGTCGGGCCGCTTGCCCATCGTGAGCACGACCACGCCGACGCGGGGTCGTGCGTCAGGAACGGACACGGTTGGACGCCATGATCGCGACGAAGTGCCCGATGACGGCGAGGATCGCGAGCGGCACCAGGGCCGCGAGCACGAAGCGGTCGACGAGGGGCTGCCCGAACACGAGCCCGACGAGCGATGCGGCGAAGACGATGAGGGTCAGCTCGACCGAGTGGTAGAGCCGGTGGAACGGCACGAAGCGCGCGGCCTTGCGGAGCTTCGCGACGAGGCCGCCACGCGGCGCCGTCTCGCCGTGCGTGTCGGCGAGCTTCGTGAGGCCGGCGTTGGCGCGCGCGACGTGCACCATGTCGTTGAGGGCCTTGTTGAGCACGATGACGAGCGCGAGCAGCGCGCCGAGCGTCGTGAACAGGAAGTCGGCCGGGAACTCCAGCGGATACGCGGCCGCGCGGATGCCGAGGGCGAGCGGGATCAGCGCCTCGGTCGAGTAGTGGCCGACCTTGTCGAGGAACACGCCGGCGGGCGACGACGTGCGACGCCACCTGGCGACCTCGCCGTCGCAGCAGTCGACGAGCATCTGCAGTTGGCCGAGCACGACCGCGAGCAGGGCGCCCCAGACGCCGGGGATCAGCAGCGCCGCGGCCGTCGACCAGCCGACGAGGATCATGAGCGCGGTCACGCCGTTCGCCGAGATCGGCGTCTTCAGCAGCCACCACGTGAGATACGGCGAGAAGCGCCGCAGGTACAGCGAAGCGGTCCAGTGCTCGGCGTTGCGGCGTCCGCGCACCTCTGGCGGCTGCGCCACGGCGCGGAGTTCGGCGATGCTCGACGGCCTCGCCGAATGCGGGTCGGTCTGCGACATCCGTGTCACCTTCCCGTGTGCTGTGCGATGTTGCTGGTCAACGAGAGGTATCCGGGAACGAACCCGGCCCCCCAGAAGACGTGGATGCATGGCAAGACTACGAGAAACCACAGCGCCGTGCGCACCCCGTGCCCGCGGGCGTAGACGAGCGTCGCCAGGATCACGAACACGAGGTACACCGCGGGGATCGCGAACCCGAGCAGCAGCCACGGCGTCGCGCCCACCGCGGCCTGCACGAGGCCGGCGATGCCGAGCACGAGGCCGGCGAACACGCCGACGACCATGGCCGGGGGCACGAAGTAACGGATGCCGCTGGCGCCCGGGAAGCTGCGTGCGAGCTCGCCGCGCCACAGGCCCGTCGAGAACATCTGCCTGGCAAGGCGCTCGAGGGAGGCCCGGGGACGGTAGGTGACGGCGAGCTCGGGCGTGAACCACACGAGGCCGCCGGCGGCGCGCAGGCGCCGGTTGAGCTCCCAATCCTGGCCGCGCTTGATGCGCTCGTCGAAGAGGCCGACGCGGAGCAGCGCCTCGCGGCGGAACACGCCGAGGTACACGGTGTCGGCCGGCCCGGCTTCGCCGCCCACGTGGAACGAGCCGCCCCCGAGGCCGACCTTGGTCGTGTAGGCGAGGGCGACGGCCTGCTGGAACGGCGTGATGCCCTGGGCGTCCATGATGCCGCCCACGTTGTCGGCGCCCGTGCGATCGAGCACGTCGACCGCGATGCGCGTGTACTCGGCCGGGAGCATCGAGTGCGAGTCGACCCGCACGATGACGGGGTGCACGGCCGTGCGGATGCCGAGGTTCAGGCCAGCGGGCGTCGACCCGGCCTCGTTGTCGAGCACGCGGACCCTGGCGTCGCGCTCGGCGAGATCGGCCACGAGTTCGGCGGTGCCGTCGATCGACGGACCGAGCGCGATGAGCACCTCGACGGGGCCGTCGTAGTCCTGCGCGAGGATCGATTCGACCGCCTGGCGCACGTGCGAGGCGTCGTTCAGGACGGGCATCACGTAGGAGACTCCGACGAGCGGCGACGGAGTCGCCTGGTGGTGCTGCTCGGGCATGTTCCTCACTCGTGATCGGGTCGATCGAGCCTAGCAGCCGCGGTGCTGCGAACCTGCGGTGCGCGGGCTCGGAGAAGCCCCGGACGCGACGAGGCGGGGCCGGACCTGCTGGTCCGACCCCGCCTCGATTCGCGGGTTGCGACGCCCGATCAGCCCTCGAAGGTGCCGAGGGTGACGTCGGCCGTCTTCGACTCGCCGTCGCGCGTGTACGTGACGGTGGTCTTCGCACCGCCGGGCAGTGCGCGCACCTGCGCGGTGAGGTCGGTCTGGTCGGTGATCGGCACGCCGTTGAACTCGGTGACCACGTCGCCGGCCTTCAGGCCCGCGTCGGCGGCGGCGCCGCCCGACTGCGGGTCCTCGGCGATGAGCGCACCGACGGTGTCGCTCGTGCCGTCGCTCTCGGCGGAGGTGACGACCGCGCCGAGCAGGCCGTGCGTGGCCGCGCCGTTGTCGATGATCTCCTGCGCGATGCGAGCGGCGAGGTTCGCGGGCACCGCGAAGCCGACGCCGATGTTGCCGGACTCCGCCGACGAACCCGTCGACAGGATCGCGACGTTGACGCCGATGAGCTTGCCGTCGGAGTCGAGCAGCGCGCCGCCCGAGTTGCCCGGGTTGATCGCGGCATCCGTCTGGATCACCGGGAGCGAGACCTGGCTCGTCGCCGTCTGCTGCTGCTGCGACTGGCTGCCGTCGCTGCCGTCGGGCAGGTCGAAGAAGAAGTCGAACGGGCTGTCGGACCCGCCCTGGCCCTGGTCGCCCTGGTCTCCCTCGCCGCCGGTGGCGTCGTCGGGCGTGGTCGGCGCGGCCGAGGAGGCGACGTCGATCGAGCGGTTCAGCGCGCTCACGATGCCGTTGGTGACCGTGCCGGAGAGGCCGAGCGGCGCACCGATCGCGATGGCCGTGTCGCCGACGTTGAGCTCGTCGGAGTCGGCGAACTCGAGCGGCGTCAGGCCCGAGGCATCCGTCAGCTTGATGACCGCGAGGTCGGACAGCGGGTCGGTGCCCACGACGGTCGCGGCGTAGAGGTGGCCGTCGCTCGTCTTCACCTGGATGGTCGGGTCGGCGATCTCGCCGTCGAGCGTGACGACGTGCGTGTTCGTGAGCACGTAGCCGTCATCGGAGAGGATGATGCCCGAGCCGGTGCCGCCCGCGCTGCTGCCCGAGACCGAGATCGTGACGACGCTGGGGCTCGCCTTCGCGGCGACCGCGGTGATCTGGTTGACCGAGTCGGTGTCGTTCACGACGATGTTCTGCGTGTTCGCCGCGTCGCTCGAGGTCGTGCCCTGGTCGTTCGAGGTGACGAGCGCCGTGATGCCGGCACCCGAGGCTCCGCCGATGAGCGCCGCCGCGACGGCGACCGCCGCGATGAGGCCGAAGCCCGCGCGCTTCTTGGGCTGGGCCTCGCCGGTGGGGGCTGCGGGGCCGCCCGGCTGGTACGGCGGAACGCCAGCGTAGGACTGGGTCGGCTGGTGCTCGCCGGGGCGCGGTCCGCCGAAGGCGGGCGGCACCTGGCCGGGCTGGGTGAGCGGGGTGGTCTCGGCGGTCGCACCCTGCGGCGCGATCGGCGCGGTGGGAGCGGTCGGAGCGGTGGGAGCGGTCGGCGCGGTCGGGGTCGTCGGCACGCCGGCGCGGATGTGCGCAGCGGATGCCGCGGCGTACGGCTGCGGTGCCTGGCCCGGCGTGTAGACGGTGCCGGTGGCCTGCACGGGTGCAGGCGCGGCCGGCGCTGCCGGAGCGGCCGGCGCGGCGGGGGTCTCGGCGGCCGGGGCCGCGGGCGTTGCAGCTGCCGGAGCGGCGACCGGCGCGACGGCGTCGGCAGCGACATCCGTCGTCGGGGCGGCCTCGGCCGGGGGCGTGGTCTCGGCGACCG
>Ga0160430_100829_pt1 | contig 14335 bp, 14 predicted proteins | sample HID1971I_E0MG_FD_108274 | JGI IMG/M metagenome (GOLD analysis project Ga0160430, IMG submission 108274) | Enriched millipede-associated microbial communities from UW Madison campus, WI, USA - HID1971I_E0 MG | ecosystem: Host-associated > Arthropoda: Insects > Digestive system > Unclassified ...
CCGGTCTCGTGGTCGACCTCGTACTTCACGCGGCTGCCGCGCGGGATCTCGATGACGGCGTCGTGTGCGCCCATGCGTGTGCTCCTCAGGAAAAGTTCGGTTGGATGCCGCGGACTAGCCTACCCGCGGCGCTCCCACACCCGCGGGCAGTGACCGCTCAGGTTCCGCTGTCGACCGTCTGCTCCGGGGTGCTGTCGCGCTTCCGGAGGAGGCGGTTGATCAGGCGGCTCGCCGGGCCGCTCAGCACGAGGAGGAACAGGCCGGCATACCCGTTGGGCGATGCGGCGACCGCGATCGCCAGCGCGCCGGAGAACAGGACGATCGCGGCCAGGTCGCCGATCGCCCCGGCGCGGATCGTGGAGGCCGACACCGTCCCGAGCTCGCGGTGACGTGACAGGTAGAGCCACCCGGCGAGCGTAGTGACCTGGGTCATGATCAACGTGCCGATGTAGACCACGGCCTGGAGCGGGTCGGTGTCCATCTGCCCGATCATCGCGGTGGGGACCGGCAGCCAGACGATGGTCGCCATCCACGCGACATTGATCCACAGCAGCGGCGGGGTGATCCACTCCACGTCGCGATACTGCCGGTGGTGCCCCATCCAGAACGTCGCGATGAGGAGGAAGCTGAGCCCGAAGCTGAGCAACTGACCCGAGTGCTCGTCCAGGAACTCGGCCGTGCTCATGTGGCCGGACGCCGCCTCGGAGACGGACTCCATCAGCGGGAGGATCAGCAGCGTCATGGCGATCGCGACGACGGCGTCGACGAACGCCTTGAATCTCTCGGTTCGGAACGGCCTCGAGCGCGGGTCATCGGTCACGGCGTCAGGATAGACCCGCCTGCACGCTCGTCGCACTCGCGAGACAGCGGGGGACGGGACGGTGCCCTAGCGTGGAACCGTGCCGTCTCTCTCCCCCGCCATCGCCGAGATCCGCCTCGCCGTGCGCACCGCGCTCGCCGACCTGCCCGCCGGAGCGACCGTGATCGTCGCTCTCTCCGGGGGAGCCGACTCCCTCGCGCTCGCCGCGGCCACGGCGTTCGAAGCGCCGAAGCTCGGTCTCCGGGCGGCGTCCCTGACCGTCGACCACGGCCTGCAGGACGGCTCCGCCGAGGTCGCCTCCCGAGCGGCGCGGGCGGCCACCGCGCTCGGCCTCGACGCGCTGATCGTGCGCGTCGACGTGACGGGAGAGGGCGGCCCGGAGGCCGCTGCCCGTGACGCCCGCTACGGGGTGCTGCGCGATGCGGCGGCGGACGTGCGCGCGGCCGCGGTGCTGCTCGGCCACACTCTCGACGACCAGGCCGAGACCGTGCTCCTCGGACTCGCCCGCGGATCGGGGGCCGCCAGCCTGCAGGGCATGGCCCCGGTCCGCGAGGACGAGGACGGACTCCGCTGGATCCGTCCGCTGCTGGGCGTGCGTCGCGAGACCACCCGTGCGTTCTGCGCCGCCTCCGAGCTCGAGGTCTGGGACGACCCCCACAACGTCGAGGACCGCTTCGCCCGGGTGCGCGCCCGCGAGCGCGTGCTCCCGGTGCTCGAGGCGGAGCTCGGTCCGGGCATCGCCGAGGCGCTCGCCCGCACAGCCGAGCAGCTGCGGGAAGACGCGGAGGCCTTCGACGAGATGATCCACGAGACGATCGAGGACATCGTCGAGCACGCCGAGGCGGGGATCTCCGTCAGCGTGGCGGCGCTCGCCGCGAACCCGGCCGCGCTGCGCAACCGCATCATCCGCCTCGTCGTCGACAGCGAGTTCGGAGTGAGCCTCACGCGGACGCAGACCATCGAGGTCGCCCGCCTGGTCACCGACTGGAGCGGTCAGGGGCCGATCGACCTGCCCGGCTGCTCGGCCGTGCGCCAGGGCGGGCGCATCGTCTTCACCGCGTCCGCTCGCTGACCGCGTTTCGTCTCGGGCGCCTCCGGCGTCCTCGCTCAACGACCGGGGTCTCCGGTCGTCGAGCGAGCGCAGCGAGACGAGACGCCCCCGCGGAACCTCTTACTTCTTGCCGCCGAACAGGCCGCCGAGGATGCCGCCCAGATCGATGCCGCCGCCCGAGCCGCCGCTGTTGCCGCCGCCGAGCAGTCCGCCGATCACGTCGCCGATACCGCCGCCGGAGCTGCTGTTGCTGTTGCCGCCGCCGAGGATGCCTCCGATGAGGTCGCCGATGCCGCCGGAGCTCTCCGCGCCGGCATCCGCCTTCGCGGTCTTGTCCTTGTTCGCGTTCGCGATCAGGCCCATCACGATGGGAGCCAGGATCGGGAGGAGCTTGCCGAAGTCGATGCCGGGGGTCGCCTTCGACTCGGTGAGTTCCTTCGTGACCTCCGTCTTCTTCGAACCGAGGATGTGCGAGACGATCTTGTCGCCGTCGGCCTGATCGATCTCGTCGACCTTCGACGCGCCGCCGGTGCCGACGTGCTTCTTCAGCGCGGCCTGGATCGCGGCGGAGCCCTCGTCGGACTGAGCGTTCTTCGCGAGTCCGCCGAGGAGGACGGCGCCGCCCTGCTCGACCGCGACCTTCGCCTCGTCCCGCGAGACACCCAGCTTCTCCGCGATGTCGTCGATCGGCACCTGGTTGAGGATGTCGTCAAGAGCCATGGTGAATCCTTCCGTCGGGGGCGTCCGCCCGCATCTCCGCTCACAGTAGTGCGGATGCCGCGGGATGGGGAGATCCCCTGCCGATACTCGAACCTGGACCCGAGCATCGGATCGCGTCGCCTAAAATCGATCCATGCGCGCCGCGGAAATCCAGGACGACCTCACCAGCATCCTCGTGACAGAGGAGGAGATCCTGGCCAAGCTCGATGAGCTCGCGGCCCAGGTCGCCAAGGACTACGAGGGCAAGGACCTCGTCCTCGTCGGCGTGCTCAAGGGCGCCGTGATGGTGATGGCCGACTTCGCGCGGGCGCTGCCGTTCCACGCCCCGATGGACTGGATGGCCGTCTCGAGCTACGGCGCCAGCACCAAGTCGAGCGGTGTCGTGCAGATCCGCAAGGACCTCGACACCGACCTGAACGGCAAGCACGTCCTGATCGTCGAGGACGTCATCGACTCGGGCCTCACCCTGAGCTGGCTGCTGGAGAACTTCGGATCCCGCGGTGCCGAGTCGATCGAGGTGCTCGCCCTGCTGCGCAAGCCCGAGGCGGCGAAGGTCGTCATCGACTGCAAGTACGTGGGCTTCGACATCCCCACCGACTTCGTCGTCGGATACGGCCTCGACTACGACGAGCGCTACCGCAACCTGCGCGACGTGGCCGTGCTCGCGCCGCACGTCTACAGCTGACGCTTCGACGCACGGTACGCCGTGGGTGAACGCACAGCGACCCCCTAGGGCGCGCGCGATACGCTGATCCGATCATGGATGTGAAGAAGCTCACCCGGAATCCGCTGATCTACGTCGCGCTGATCGGCGTGCTTCTCTTCGGCGGATTCCTGCTGATCTCGAATCTGGGTGCGCCCAAGCAGATCACGACCCAGGAGGGCCTCAAGCTCCTCTCCGGCACGACGGTCACCGAGGTCGTGAACACCGACGGCGACCAGCGCGTCGACATGACGCTCTCGAAGCCGTTCAAGGATTCCGAGAACGTGCAGTTCTACTACGTCGACGCCCGCGCCGACGAGGTGGTCACCGCGATCAACGACGCGGCGCCGAAGGACGGCTTCAACGACGCCGTCCCGCGCGCCACCTGGTTCGACGGCTTCCTCTCGCTCCTCCTCCCGCTCGTGCTGCTCGGCCTCCTGTTCTGGTGGCTCCTGTCCTCCATGCAGGGCGGCGGCGGCAAGGTCATGCAGTTCGGCAAGTCCAAGGCCAAGCTCGTCAACAAGGAGACCCCGACCGTCACCTTCGCCGACGTCGCCGGTGCCGACGAGGCGATCGAAGAGCTCCACGAGATCAAGGAGTTCCTGCAGGACCCGGCGAAGTTCCAGGCCATCGGCGCCCGTATCCCGAAGGGCGTGCTCCTGTACGGCCCTCCCGGAACCGGCAAGACGCTCCTCGCCCGCGCCGTCGCCGGCGAAGCGGGAGCCCCTTTCTACTCGATCTCCGGATCGGACTTCGTCGAGATGTTCGTCGGCGTCGGAGCCTCCCGCGTGCGCGACCTCTTCGGACAGGCCAAGGAGAACGCTCCGGCCATCATCTTCATCGACGAGATCGACGCCGTCGGCCGCCACCGCGGTGCCGGCATGGGCGGCGGAAACGACGAGCGCGAGCAGACCCTCAACCAGATGCTGGTCGAGATGGACGGCTTCGACCCGAACGCGAACGTCATCGTGATCGCGGCGACCAACCGTCCCGACATCCTCGACCCCGCGCTGCTGCGTCCCGGCCGCTTCGACCGCCAGATCGGCGTCGACGCCCCCGACCTCAAGGGCCGCCAGCGGATCCTCGAGGTGCACAGCAAGGGCAAGCCGCTCTCGAAGAACGTCGACCTCGAGGTCGTCGCCCGCAAGACTCCGGGCTTCACCGGCGCCGACCTGGCGAACGTGCTGAACGAGGCCGCCCTCCTCACCGCGCGCTCGAACGCGCAGCTGGTGGACAACCGTGCTCTCGACGAGGCCATCGACCGCGTGATCGCCGGCCCGCAGCGCCGCACCCGCGTGATGCGCGACAAGGAGAAGCTCATCACCGCGTACCACGAGGGCGGACACGCGCTCGCGGCGGCGGCCATGAACTACACCGACCCCGTGACCAAGATCACGATCCTGCCCCGCGGCAAGGCCCTCGGCTACACGATGGTGCTGCCGCTGGACGACAAGTACTCGGTCACCCGCAACGAGCTCCAGGACCAGCTGACCTACGCCATGGGCGGCCGCGTCGCCGAGGAGATCGTGTTCCACGACCCGACCACCGGCGCCTCGAACGACATCGAGAAGGCGACCTCGATCGCCCGCAAGATGGTCATCGAGTACGGCATGACCACGCAGGTCGGCCCGGTCAAGCTCGGCTCCGAGGGCGGCGACATGTTCGTCGCACGCGACATGGGCCGAGGCCGCGAGTACTCCGAGAAGGTCGCCGAGCGGGTGGACGCCGAGGTGCGCGCCCTGATCGAGCAGGCCCACAACGAGGCGTACGAGGTCATCAGCGCGAACCGCGACATCCTCGACAAGCTCGCTCTGGCACTGCTCGAGGAGGAGACCCTCGACCACAACCAGATCGCCGAGATCTTCACCGAGGTGAAGAAGCTTCCGGAGCGTCCGCTCTGGCTGTCGAGCGAAGCCCGTCCGGTGTCGGAGCGTCCTCCCATCGAGGTGCCGAAGAAGGACGTGTCGCTCGCGGCCTCCGTCGAGGCTCCGGCCGGCGCACCGCGCACGCAGCAGGGATCGGCGGGCGCCGGTCACCCGCGACCCGCGACGGCGTGACGTGACCGTCGACAGGCAGCGCGTCGAGCGGCTGACCAGGGAGCTGCTCGAGGCGATCGGCGAGGACCCGGATCGACCGGGTCTCAAGCAGACGCCGTCGAGGATGGGTGAGCTGTACTCGGAGTTCTTCTCCGGCGTCGGGGAAGACCCTGCGGCCCCGCTCGCGCACACGATCAGTGTCGCGCGCGGTCCGGCACCCGACACTCTGCCCTCGGGCGCGGTGCTCCTCCGCGACATCCGCTTCCGCTCCGTGTGCGAGCACCACCTGCTCCCCTTCGCCGGGCATGCGCACATCGCGTATCTGCCGGGCGAGCAGGTCGTGGGTCTCGGAGCGCTCGTGCGCGTCGTCGAGATCCTCGCCGCGCGTCCGCAGGTGCAGGAGCGTCTCGGCGAGCAGATCGCCGACACGATCGCGGAGCACCTCGACACCCGCGGCGTGCTCGTCGTCCTCGATGCCAGCCACGGGTGCGTGACGATGCGCGGCGGACGGCAGACCGAAGCCTCCACGCTCACGATCGCCGCACGCGGGGAGTACACGGATGCCGTCGCCAGGGCCGAGCTCATCACGCTGATCGGCGCCTCGATGAGCTCCGGCGCCGCGGGATCCGATTCGGGAACCCCGCGTCGATGACCGGCATCTGGGGCATCGTCAACGTCACCCCCGACTCGTTCAGCGACGGCGGCCGCTACTTCGACGTCGACCGGGCCGTCGCGCACGGTCTGCAGCTGCGCGCGGACGGTGCGACGGTGCTCGACGTGGGCGGAGAGTCGACACGGCCCGGAGCGGAGCGCGTCGGGACCGCGGTCGAGCAGCAGCGCGTGATCCCCGTGATCGAGCAGCTCACCGCCGCGGGAGTGCCGGTCAGCATCGACACCCTCAGCGCCGCCACCGCCGCCGCCGCCGTGCGTGCGGGCGCGAGGATCGTCAACGACGTGTCCGGCGGTCTCGCCGACCCCGAGATGCGGGCGGCCGTCGCCGAATCCGGCGCCGACTTCGCGATCGGGCACTGGCGGGGATTCTCCGCGGACATGTATGCGAACGCCGAGTATCGACGGGTCGCGCGTGAGGTCGCGGGCGAGCTCCAGGAGCGCATGGGCGAGGCCGCCGCGTCGGGGATCGCCCCGTCACGGCTCATCGTCGACCCGGGTGTGGGCTTCGCCAAGGCCGGGGCGCAGAACTGGGATGTGCTGCGCGGGCTCGACGAGATCCTCGCACTCGGACCACGGGTGCTCATCGGCACCTCCCGCAAGCGATTCCTGGCGGAGACACTGCGCCAGGAGACCGGACCGGACGACGAGGTCTCCGAGGCGCGCCGCGACCTCGCCACCGCCGTGACCAGCGCCCTCGCCGCGCGTGCCGGGGTGTGGGCTGTGCGAGTGCACGACGTCGCCGCGACCCGTGACGCGCTCGCGATCGCGCACGCCTGGGCGGGGTGAACTCCGACCCCGCCGACGGCGGGCGTCCCCCGTACGCTAGAGGAATGGATTTCCTCGACGAGATCGTCCTCACCGGGCTGACCGTGTTCGGCCGCCACGGCGTGTACACGCACGAGCGGGAGGAGGGGCAGGAGTTCACGATCGACCTCCGTCTGCGGCTGTCGCTGGAGCAGGCCGCCGCCTCCGACGAGGTGGGCGACACCGTCCACTACGGTGAGCTGGCGGAGAAGGTGGCCGCCGTCGTGGCGGGCGAGCCGGTGAACCTGATCGAGACGCTCGCCGAGCGGATCGCGGACGTGGCGCTGGCCGACGCACGGGTGCAGAACGTGAGCGTCACGGTGCACAAGCCGCACGCCCCGATCGCGCTGAGCTTCTCCGACGTGTCGGTCACCGTGCACCGCAGCCGCAGCTCCGATGCCCTGGAGGACATCACCGTATGAGCCGCGACCTCGCCAAAGCGCCCGAGTTCCCGCCTCCCCGCCCCGCACGGCCGGAGAGCGTGGCCGTCGTCGCGCTCGGTGCGAACCTCGGCGACCGCTCGGCGACCATCCGCGGTGCCGCCGAGCGGATCGCCCGCCTCCCGCTGGTCAGCGATGTGCGCCTCTCCCGTCTCTTCGAGACCGTCGCCCTCCGCCTCGACGGGCCGGATCCGGACGCGCCCGGCTATGTGAATGCGGTCGCGCTGGTCACCACGCGGCTCGCGCCCGGGATCCTCCTCGGGATGCTGCACGCCATCGAGGACGAGAACGGCCGGGAGCGCCGGGAGCGCTGGGGCGACCGCACCCTCGACCTCGACCTCATCGCGTACGGCGACGTCGTCTCGGACGACCCTCAGCTGCAGCTGCCGCACCCGCGCGCCGGGGAGCGGCTCTTCGTGCTCGACCCCTGGCTGGACCTCGACCCGGACGCCGAGCTGCAGGGCCGCGGAAGAGTGGCCGATCTCGCGGCGGAGCTGCACGCGCGGGGCGAGGGATGAGGCGCACCTCCGCGGGGGTCCTCGTCGTCCTCGCGCTGCTCGCGGGCGGCGGCGGCTTCCTGCTCGATCATCTGCTCACGGCGGCAGGGCGGGTCACGTTCACCCCGTCGCTCCTCCTGCCGGTGCTGCTCCTGCTCATCGCCGCGGCATCGCTCGGCGTCGCGTGGCCGGTGCGGCGCAGCGTACGGTCCGGTGTCCGCATCGATCCTTTCCGCGCGCTCAGGGCGGCGACGCTCGCCCGGGCCTCCAGCCTGCTGGGCGCGATCATGGCGGGTTTCGGCGCCGGACTGCTGACGTTCCTCCTGTCGCGGCCCGTCGTTCCACAGGTAGGGTCGACTGTGGCCATGCTGGCCCTCATCGGCAGCGCGATCGTCCTCGTGATCGCCGCGCTCATCGCCGAACAGTTCTGCACCCTGCCGAAGGATCCTGATGACTCAGAACCCAGAGACCGCGCCCCTGAACCCGGCGGAGGGCACTGACCTCGACGCCCTCGACCAGGGGACGTACACGCAGCTGCGCACGGCCCGGAACGAGGCGCGGCTGGAGCTCGACGGCACGTGGCACCAGATCTCGCCGCGCTACGTCGTCTCGCAGATCCTGCAGAACGTGATCTTCCTCGTGCTCGTCGCGGCCGCCGCCGTGGTGCTGAGCCTCGTGCTCGACCAGCAGTGGGTGTGGATCCCCGCCGGCGTCATCCTGCTCATCACGGTGTTCGCGCTCATCATCCTTCCCCGCCAGGCGAAGGCGATCGGCTACATGCTGCGCGTCGACGACATCGTCTTCCGCAAGGGCATCCTGTGGCAGCGCATGATCGCGGTCCCGTACGGTCGCATGCAGCTGGTGGACATCACGCAGGGCCCGCTCGACCGCGCGTTCGGCATCGCCCAGCTCAAGATGGTCACGGCAGCGGCCACGACCGGAGTGCAGATCCCCGGCCTCACCCAGGAGGCGGCGGAGGCGCTGCGCGACACCCTCATCCACGTCGCCGAGACCCGTCGGACCGGCCTGTGAGCGAGCCGCAGCCCCCTCTCGCGCCGAGCGCGCAGCCCTCGACCGGCGAGCCGCCGACGACGCTCGCGAACGGCGAGTGGCACCGGATGCATCCGCTCACCCCGCTGTTCAAGGGCGGGCTCGCGCTGATCATCATCGCCGGCATCGTGATCGCGAACATGCGCGATCGCCTCATCGCCTGGGCCGTCGACCTCTTCACACCCGAAGAGGCGCACTACGACAACTACGGCGGAGCGGATCCCGTCGACTGGGTGCTCTCCAACAACCTGATCCTGGTCGCGCTGCTCAGCGTGCTGGGACTCGTGATCGTGCTGGTGCTGATCTTCTGGTTCATCTGGCGTTTCCAGCAGTTCCGGATCACCGGGGACCACGTCGAGGTCCGCAAGGGATTGATCTTCCGCTCGCACCGACGGGCACCGCTCGACCGGGTGCAGGGCGTCAATCTGACCCGGCCGTTCCCGGCGCGCATCATCGGCCTCGCCAAGCTCGAGGTCGTCGGCGCGGGCAACGACGCGAACGTCGAGCTCGAGTATCTCGCGACGCCGCGCGCGGAGTCGGTGCGGGCGGACATCCTGCGACTCGCCTCGGGTGCCCGCGCGGCACGTCACGCGGCATTGAACCCCCAGGCGGCAGGAACGCCGGCAGCGCCGACATCCGCGCGCGCGCAGCTCGTCGGATCGATGAACGCGGGCGTCAACGGGCTCATCACCGGCGTCGACCTCGCTGACGTGGTGCCGGAGAGCGTCGTCAAGATCCCCACGGGGCGCCTGGTCGGCTCGCAGCTCATCTCCGGCTTCCTGTGGTTCGTGTTCTTCGGTGCGATCTTCGCGATCGCGATGGGCAGCGCGCTGATCGGCATGCTGGCCGACGGCATCTCGGACGGCGGGGTCGTGATCCTCGGGCTCGGCCTCGGCATGGGGGTGCCGATGGTCGTCGCCGTCGTCGGTATCACCTGGGCGCAGATCTCGAAGTCGCTCCGCTACTCCATCGCGCCGACCCCCGACGGTGTGCGCATCACCTACGGTCTGCTCACCACCGTGACCGAGACGCTCCCGCCGGGACGCATCTTCGCGGTCGAGGTGTCGCAGTCGCTGCTGTGGCGCCCGTTCGGGTGGTGGACGATCAAGATCAACCGGATGAGCGGCAAGAGCGCGGCCCAGCAGTCGTCGGGAAGTGGTCAGCAGTTCAACGTGGTGCTGCCCGTCGGCAAGCGGGCCGACGTCGAGCGCGTCCTCGCACTCGTGCTTCCGGACGTGCCCGCGGAGAGCATCCCGCAGCTCTGGGAGCAGGGCGTCGTCGGGCCGACCGACAGCGACCCGTATCGCACGATGCCCCGGCGGGCGTGGTGGCGGCGTCCCTTCTCGTGGAAGCGCCACGGCTACTCCGTGGCCGACTTCGGGCTGCTGCTGCGTCGCGGGATCGTGTGGCGCAAGCTCGCGGTCTTCCCGCTCGCACGTCTGCAGGGCGTCTCCCTCAACCAGGGACCGATCGATCGTGCGCAGCGCGTCTCGGGCGCGCAGGTGCACACGGTTCCCGGGCCCATCACCGGGTACCTCGCCGGGCTCGAGCGCGCCGACGCGCTCGCGCTGCTCGACGATGTCAGCCGCGCCGCTGCTGAGGCGGCCTCCCGCGACACGAGCCACCGGTGGAGTGAGCATGCGACCCCGGCGCCGGCTGCGGCCCCGGTCGCTCCGCCGCCCTACACCGGACCGCCGCCCGTCTTCCCGAGCCCCGGGCAGTCGGCTCCGCCGGCACCTCCGGTGGGGTCTCCCAGGCCTCCTGTGATGCCGCCTCCTGTGACGCCGCCTCCCGTGATGCCGCCTCCCGCGGCGCCTCCGGTCGCCCAGGCGGCCCCTCCCGCGCCCCCGGTACCTCCGGCTTCTCTGGCACCTCCGGAGAGTTCTCCGGTCGCACCGCCCGCGGCGCCGGTACTTGCGGCACCGCCCGCACCACCGGCGGCTTTTTCGGTGCCGCCGGTGGCGCCTCCGGTTCCGCCGGTGCTCCCGCCGCCCGCACCGCCCGCACCGACGGGGGAGTGATGGTGGCGCGTGACGGGCGTCTCGGCGTCGGCATCATCGGCGCGGGACGCGTCGGTCCGATCGTCGGGGCGGCACTCGGCGGCGCGGGCCACGCGGTGATCGGCATCACGAGCGGGTCCGATGACGAACGGGCGTCCGCCGTGCTGCCCGACGTCCCGGTGCTCGACGCGCTGGAGGTCGTGCGCCGCGCCGAGCTCGTGATCATCGCGGTCCCGACGGAGCAGCTGCCGTCGCTGGTCGCCGGCATCGCCGAGGTGGGCGGCTGGCAGATCGGACAGCTCGTGCTGCACACCGATCCCGCATACGGCATTGAGGTGCTGCGTCCGGCGGCCGAGCGTGGGGCGATCCCCCTCGCCGTGCACCCCGCGATCACCTTCACCGGGACATCGATCGACCTGCGGCAGCTGCAGGCCGGTTTCGCGGCCGTGACCGCCCCCGCCGCCGTCCTGCCGATCGCGCAGGCGCTCGCGGTGGAGATGGGATGCGAGCCGGTGGTGATCGCCGAGGCCGACCGCCCCGCCTACGCGGATGCCATCGCGACGGCCACCGAGTTCTCCCGGTCGATCATCGGCCAGTCGACTGCTCGGCTGCGCGAGATCGGGGTGGAGAACCCCGGCGGGTACCTCTCCGCGCTCGTCCAGTCGACCGTCGAGCGGGCGCTGCGCGAGGCGTCGGACGCTCCGCCGCTGATCTGACCACGGCGCTGCCCGGCGGCGGCTCGACCTCAGCGACCGCCCGAGAAGCCGCCGCCTCCGCCGCCTCCGGAGAACCCGCCGCCGTACGAACCTCCGGCGCTCGAGCTGCTCGACGAGGGGGCCGAGTAGGTCGCCGCGGACTGCGACGAGGCCATGAACGACGCGAGCTGCACGCGAAGGGCGAAGGACGTGGGATCACCGATCCACGAGGCGCCACGCTGCTCGGCGGTGTAGGCCCGCTCGAGCACGTCGCCCCACTCGCTCTCCATGCCGAACAGGATCGCGTAGGGGAGGAGCCGTTCGTACACGTGGATGACGTCGGCGCTGCCATCCTGGCGCCGCTCGGCGCCGCTGTACGACTGCAGCATGCGCAGGCGGTCGGCGTCGGCCACTCGGATGAACTCCTTCACTCCCTGCAGGTACTCGTAGGTGCGTGCCCCCTCGGCGGTGAGCACCGTGTGCTTCGAGAAGCCGTAGACGCTCGAGAGCAGCACGAGGAACGCGACGATGGAGGCCACGACGAGTGCGGGGGTCGCGGAGAGGCGTCCGCTGGTCGCGCTCCAGATCGCGAACACGAGGGTGATGACGGCGACGCCGATCGCACTCCACTGCAGGATCACGGCTCCGCGGCTGCGCACCTTCTCGGTGAGTCCGCGGGCGGCTGCCGCCGTGACGCCGGCCTGCTGCAGGGCGGTCATACGCGCGGCGAAGACCTCGTCGGCCGCAGGCAAATCGACCACACCGTCGGCGTCGGCTCCCTCGAAGAGCGCTTCCATCGCCTCGGCATCGAGCTCGTCCGGGGCGGTGGTGCCGGCGATACGACGCAGGCGGGGTTCTTCGGCCTCCGTCCCTTCCTCGATGCGCAGGGCCCCGCGCACGGCGAGGTGCACGATCTCGGCCGGGACGACGTCCTCGGCTCCGGGGACCACGGCTGCCGCGATCAGCGGAGGCAGCGAATCCGGCACGTCGTACTGCGCGACGACGATCCCGGTGGCCACCCGTCGCCTGCGGGCGAACGCGGATACGGCCACCCAGCTGCCGACCGAGAGACCTGCGGCCCCGACGGCGGCGACGATCGGCGCGACGTCGGCCACCGGATCGGGCGTGCGGGCGAGCGGCTGGGCGACCGTGCCCCGCTCGAACCCGATGGCCACGGTGACGCCGTCGCCGGCCGGTCGCTCCCCGGACTGGACGCCGAAGACCGTGGTCCGGCCGTCGGTCTGAGGGCCGCGCAGCTCGCACTCCGTCTGGGATCCCGATGGTCCGGTGTAGCAGCGCGTCGAGCCCGTGAGCGCCGCGCCCAGCTCCTCGTCGAACGCGATGTCGGCGCGGAACCGCTCGATGGGCTGCGTGCTCTCGAGGGGGAGGAGGTTCCAGTAGAACTCGTCCACCGCGGGAGTCGACGAACCGGCGGGCGGGGAGGTGGCGAGGATCACGTCGCGCATCTCGTACTCGATCACGTAGGTGGTGAGCCCGTGCACGTAGTTGTCGTCGTCGCCCGTGAGCACGTACAGCAGCCCGTCCTCCTCGTCGGTCTCGTAGGGCACCTCCTTCCCGTCGTCGTCGGTCACGGAGAGGACCCGCGTCTCGGTGCTCGCCCCCTCGTACGAGGTCGCGAGCCCGCGCACGATGCCGTGATTCTGGTCGGTCTCGGGGAAACGGGCCACCAGGGTCTCGGTCACGTGCATCCGGGAGCGGCCCTCGTCGTCGAGGCCGATCTCGTAGAGGGCGTCCCACGAGGCATACGAGAAGTCGTTCGTGTCGTTCATGTCACTCGATGCCGCGAGCTGCTGCCGTGGAGCGGCGACGGAAGGGCTCCCGTCGACGGCTGCCGATGCGGCGGCGGGCATGGCCACGGCGACGACGGCGAGGGAGAGGGCGGCGAGCGCGCGGAGGATCCGTGTGGGGGCCATTCTTCGAGGCTACCCAGCGTGCGCCGAGGAGCGGCAAGCCGCCTCGGTAAACTGGGAGGGACTTCCAAGGAGCCCCGCACATGACTGACGCGTCCGCCGCGCCCGAATCGGCCTCGACCGACCCTTCCCTCGAAGAGGACGTCCACGAGCAGAAGGCCGTGCGTCTCGCCAAGCGCGAGCGCCTGATCGAGAAGCGCGCCGACGCCGGTGGTGGGGCGTTCCCCGTCTCCGTGCCCGTCACGCACACCATCCCCGCCCTGCGCGCCGAGTACGGCGAGCTCGAGGCGGGCACCGAGACCGGTGTGGTCGTCGGCGTCGCGGGACGCGTGGTGTTCAGCCGCAACACCGGCAAGCTCTGCTTCGCGTCCCTGCAGGCCGGAGACGGCTCGCGCATCCAGGCGATGATCTCGCTCGCGAACGTGGGCGAGGAGTCGCTGGCGGACTGGAAGGAGTACGTCGACCTGGGCGACCACGTCTTCGTGCACGGCGAGGTCATCTCCAGCCGCCGCGGCGAGCTGTCGATCATGGCCGACGGATGGGAGATCGCCTCGAAGGCGATCCTGCCGCTCCCCAACGCCTACTCCGAGCTCAGCGAGGAGGGCCGCGTGCGCAGCCGCTACCTCGACCTCATCGTCCGCGAGCAGGCCCGCACCACGGTCCGCGCCCGCGCCGCGGTGAACGCGAGCCTGCGCTCGACCTTCACCAGCCACGACTACCTCGAGGTCGAGACGCCCATGCTGCAGGTGCAGCACGGCGGCGCGTCCGCCCGCCCGTTCGTGACGCACTCGAACGCCTTCGACACCGAGCTCTACCTCCGCATCGCGCCCGAGCTGTACCTCAAGCGCGCGGTCGTCGGCGGCATCGAGCGGGTGTATGAGATCAACCGGAACTTCCGCAACGAGGGCGCGGACTC
>Ga0160430_100830_pt1 | contig 14318 bp, 11 predicted proteins | sample HID1971I_E0MG_FD_108274 | JGI IMG/M metagenome (GOLD analysis project Ga0160430, IMG submission 108274) | Enriched millipede-associated microbial communities from UW Madison campus, WI, USA - HID1971I_E0 MG | ecosystem: Host-associated > Arthropoda: Insects > Digestive system > Unclassified ...
CCATTTGCGGGAATAGCTCAGTTGGTAGAGCACGACCTTGCCAAGGTCGGGGTCGCGAGTTCGAGTCTCGTTTCCCGCTCCATATTTAACAAAAACGCCGATCAGTAATGATCGGCGTTTTTGTGTGTGCTGAATTTACCTCACCCGCGCACCGCCAGCACTCAAGTGGCCGCAGGCGCGTCTTGCCTTGGCATAAAAAACCGCGCAAACAGTTCGGACTGCGACTTTATATTCAACTTGCTATAGATGTTGCGGCGGTGGACTTTGATGGTTTCCGTCGACAGCGACAGCTTCCCGGCAATCTCCTTGTTGGAAAAACCGCTGAGCAGCAACTTGAGTACATCTTTTTCGCGAGCGGTTATCTGTGCTTCCAGCTGGGTAATGGCTTCAGCCCATGGCGCCGGCTCGGCGATGTTCTTTTCCTGGTCGCTTTCAAAGCACATGCGTTGGTGCATCATCGCCGTCACCCACGGCTTGATCATGTCGAGCATGGTGACTTGCGCCTGTGTGAATCGCACGTTGCTGCCAAACGACATGCACAAGGTTCTGTCGGCATCGAGGCGTACGTTGTATTGCGCCTCATCGACCGAGATGAATTGCGCGAAATACTGATGGTAGTACTCGGTCTCAAGAAAGTGTTCCGGCGCAATATCGAGCAGATGGAAGAAGCCGCTCTGCGGGTTTTCTCGATCAGCGATATAAAACGGGTCCAGTAGATAAAGACCTTTCACATAGCGATGAATAAAGGCGTCAACCTCTTCGCTGTCAGCTACCTCAGGCAGGCTGATCACGCGCACAGAGTGATCGCCGAAAACCAGTACAACCCAATTGTCTATCTGCACGTATTCATTCAATACACGAATCAATGAGCTCCAGAATTCTGGCCGATTGAGCTGCATGATCAGTTTGCCAACGGATCGATGCCAGGCCAGGCTATGAAGGTCAAGCGACATGTTCTACCCCTTTAGGGTTAGGGATTGGCAGGCCAGGGCTAAGTATTTCTAGGTATTTACTATTCAACCATGCCCGGTATATTCACCCCGAACTAACGATAGCCATGAAGGCATGTCGGGTGGACAAGGATAGTCATATGAGTCGATCACACTTGCGAGCTATTTTTTTAGCCTTGCTGCTGGGTGCCGCAATCAGTACACCGGCAGGCGCCGCCCAATCTTCGTTGTATCTATATAACTGGTTCGGGTTTCTTGAGCCGCAGACCCCGAGTGAATTCCAGCAGGAATCCGGCATCAAGTTGCACATGGACGCCTTCGACAGCGCGGAAATCATGCAGAGCAAGGTGATGGCCGGACGCACCGGGTATGACCTGGTGGTGGCCACCTCCAATGTGCTGCCCGGGCTGATCAAGGCCGGCGTGTTGCAGCCGCTGGATCGCTCGCAATTGAGCAATCTGTCGCACATCGATCCCGATATCCTCGCTCTGCTGGCGGTCAATGATCCCGGTAATCGCTACGCCGTACCCTACGTATGGGGCACCACCGGCATTGGCTACGACGTGGATAAGGTCAAGGCGGCACTGGGTGAGGATGCCCCGGTGGACAGCTGGGACCTGATCTTCAAGGAAGAGAACATCAGCAAGCTCAAGACGTGTGGCGTGGCCATGCTCGACTCGCCCAGCGAGATCATTTCGATTGCCTTGCACTACCTCGGGCTCCCGAGCAACAGCACCAACCCCGAGGATTACCAGAAGGCCCAGGCCCTGCTGTTGAAAATCCGCCCCTACGTTCTCTATTTCGACTCATCTCGCATCGACACCGACCTGGCCGACGGCAATATCTGCGCCGTCGTAGGCTGGGCCAACGGTGCCCTGGCGGCGCAGGCGATCAATGAAAAGTCCAACAGCGGACGCAAGATTGCCTACAGCCTGCCCCGGGAAGGGGCGTTGGTCTGGTCTGAGAACTGGGTGCTGCTCAAGGATGCCCGGCACCCCAAAGCCGCCCTGGAATTTATCAACTACATGCTGCGGCCACAGGTGATCGCCAAGACATCCAACTACATGCTCTATCCCAACGCCAATAAAGATGCCACGCAGTTTGTCGAACAGAAGCTGCGGGATAACCCGTGGATTTATCCCGATAAAAAGACCATGGCCACATTGGTCCCGCTCGAGCCCTTGCCGCTGAAGGCCGAGCGCATTCGCACCCGTGTGTGGACCAAGGTCAAGAGTGGTACGTGAGGGTAGAACTATTGGCCGGCTGACCACAGGGCGGGGGCCGGGGGAGGGAGACAGCATGCGCCAAGGTGTTGATCAGGGCTATCTGGAGTCAGACGACTATAAGGCATACAAAGAGATTGAAGAGCAGATTGGCCTTTGTACGCCCGAACAAGCCTGGGCCATGTATTACGTCTCGACGGGCATGGTGCGCGAGAACATTACCCTGGCAGTGATGGAGCACATCGGCAGGGGTAACCGCGCATTGCTGCTTGAGTTCCCTGACCTGGTGCGGGTCGAGGGGCGCAACTATGAGCCCGGAGCACTCGCGTCCAACTGGCCCTTGTTGCGACGCTATCGTGAATAGCCTCATGGGCCGTCTTTCCTATCAGAAGCGCAGCTCGTCGTAGGCCATTCTTGTAAAACATGTAGGGATAGTCTGTACTTTTTGTGGGGGAGGTGCGTTTCTCTGTCGTGCTCTCTACTCTGGCCACCCATTCTCCTTGCTCACTTCAGAGAAATGCCCAGATGCTTCAACTCGATTTTTATTCAACATTGGTGGCCGCTTCGCTGGTGTTATTGCTGGGGCGATGGCTGGTGACGAGGATCGGCTTCTTGCGCACCTACAATATTCCCGAACCGGTCGCCGGTGGTTTGTTGGTCGCCCTGCTACTCATGGCATTGCGCGGCCTGGCTGATATCGAGGTAAGCTTCGACCCCTCTTTGCAAACCCCCTTGATGTTGGCGTTTTTCGCCACTATCGGCCTTAACGCAGACTTCGCCAGCCTGAAGAAGGGCGGGCGCATAGTGGCCATATTCCTGCTGGTGGTAACCGCGCTGCTGGTGTTGCAAAACGCCATGGGTATCGCACTGGCCACGGCGCTTGGCCTGGATCCGCTGATGGGCTTGCTGGCCGGCTCGGTGACATTATCCGGCGGACATGGCACTGGCGCGGCCTGGGGCGCGGTGTTCAGTGAGCAATATGGCGTAGCTTCTGCATCTGAGTTGGCAATTGCCTCGGCGACATTTGGCTTGGTACTCGGTGGCCTGATTGGCGGCCCCGTGGCGCGCTTGCTGATCAAGCGGGTCGAAGTGCCAGGTGTCGGGCAACCGCAGCCGCGCTTGCCAAAGGGCTTCGAACAGCCCAACCAGGAGCGTCTGATCACGGCGTTTTCGTTTATCGAGACCCTGGCGTTGGTGGCGATCAGCCTGAAGGCCGGCACCTTGCTCAACAGTGCCATCCAAGGCACTGCCTTCGAATTGCCGACCTTCGTCTGCGTATTGTTCGTCGGTGTAGTGCTGCGCAATGGGCTGTCGATCCTCGGCTGGCACCAGGTGTTCGAGCGCGAAGTGTCGGTGCTGGGCAATGTCAGTTTGTCGTTGTTCCTGGCGATCGCGCTGATGTCTCTCAAGCTCTGGGACCTGGCGGCACTGGCCTTGCCGATTGTCATCCTTTTGGCTGCGCAGGCGCTGTTGATGGCGTTGTTTGCGATTTTCGTGACGTTTCGGGTAATGGGCCGAAATTACGACGCGGCGGTATTGGCGGCCGGTCATTGCGGGTTCGGGCTTGGCGCCACCCCCACTGCGATTGCCAATATGCAGGCCGTGACCCAGCGCTTCGGGCCGTCACAGATTGCGTTCCTGGTGGTGCCGATGGTCGGGGCATTCTTCATCGATATCACCAATGCTGTGGTGATCAAGCTGTACTTGGCACTGCCGTTCCTGGGGGCTGCCGGGTAAGTCGCTTCACCCCTTGGCCAGCGCTCTCATCGCCTGGGCCAAGCGCTGCGTGGCTTGCGCGATTTCATCCCGGTCCAGGGATGCAAAGCCCAGGCGCAGCGCATTTTCCGGACGGTCGTTGGGTGAAAACTGACGACCGCTGCGCACCACCAGCCCATGGTCCAGGGCGGTGGTTACCAAGCGATCCACGTCTATTCCTTCCTCGAAGCGTACCCAGAGCGCCAATCCACCCTCAGGCTCGCGCACCTGTATGCGATCGCCGAATGCCTGGTCCAGGCAGTCGCGCAGCACAGTTCGGCGCGCCAGGTATTCTTTCGAGACGCGGCGCAGATGCTTTTTCAACTCACCGTCATTGATCAAGTCCGCCAGCATGGCCTGCGCCACCCCATCGGCATCGCCCACCATCAATGCGGCGTTGCGCTGCAAAACCTCAATCACTTGGGTGGGCGCCACGATGTAGCTGCAACGAAACGTTGAGCCCAGCACCTTGGATAACGAACCGATGTAGATCACATGGCGCTGGGCGCGGTCACTGGCCAGCGGCAGGTAAGGGCGGCCGCTGAAATGGTATTCGTGGTCGTAGTCTTCCTCTATCACGCAAAAATCATGTTGCGCAGCCAGTGCCAGCAAGTGTTGCCGGCGTGCTGCATGCAAGCTCACGGTGGTGGGGAACTGGTGGTGGGGTGTGAGGTAGATCATGCGCACTTTATGTTCGCGGCATAAGCGATCGATCTGGTCGGTGCGGCAACCTTCATCATCGATGTCGACCGTGACCAGTTGTGCGCCGAGTTTTCGGAAAATTTCCCACGCCGGCGGGTAACTCAAACGCTCTACAAGCACCACGTCGCCGGGCTTGAGCAGCAGGCTTGCGCTCAGGTACAGCGACATCTGGGTGCCCTGGGTCAGGCAGATATTCTCGGCATTCACCGTCAACCCGCGATTATTTCGCAGCATGTCGGCCAGGGCGCAACGCAAATGGTAGCCGGTGCCCTCACTGCCGTACCGCAAGGTGTTGGAGGCAAAACTGTTGCGTAATGCATGACGATAGTAGCGATGCAAAACGGCCTGGGGCAGCAAACGGTGATCGCTGGTGCCATTGTCGAAAAACAGCGCACCCTGTCGATGCTGGAGAGCGACCACTTGGGCGTTGTGGGTGAAATACGGCACCACCGTCTGCTCCAGCAGCGGCGGCGCGAAGGACGGTTGCGCAGCACTGGGCATGGGCTTGGGCGTCAATTGCGCATTGACGAAGGTGCCACGACGCGGCTCGCTGATCAGCCAGCCTTTGGTCATGGCTTCTTCGTAGGCCAGGATCACAGTCTTGCGGTTGACGTTGAGCAACTGCGCCATTTCCCGCGTGCCCGGCAGCAAGGTTCCAGGCGCGAGGCGGCCTTCGAGGATCGCGCTGACCAGGCCCTCGGCAATCTTGCGGTAGGACGCCTGGTGGGTGTCTGCGTCGAGCCTGAGCAAGGGGCGCCATTTGCGCATCTGGACCATCTGAATTATCCAAATCTGGAGGTTATAATGGGCCTAGTCTAGCGCAACAATCAGGTCTCACTCACCCCGAGGTCCTTATGAACACACACCATGTCATCGAACTCGCCCCCTCGGGGAAAACCTTTGAAGCCGGTGATGAACTGTTGCTTGATGCAATGCTTGCCAGCGGGTTGACCGTGCCGTTTTCGTGCCGGCGTGGCGCGTGCGGGTCGTGCAAGGTGGTAGTGGCGGACGGTGCATACCGTGCCAAGCCACTGGACCCGGGCGCCCCGGCACCGTCCTATCCACTGGCAGCCAATGAAATGCTGCTGTGCCAGAGCCATGCCTGCTCCGACATGCGCCTGGAGATTCCCGGCTGGTCGCTGGACACACCCGTGCTCGTGGTCGAGGCAACGGTGCTGGGCAAGCGCGCGCTCAGCCCCGATGTCATCGAGTTGATCGTGATGCCGGACATGCCGCTGGCGGTGCGTGCGGGACAGTACGTCAAGTTCCGCCTGGTCGATGGTGACTCGCGTTGTTTCTCAATCGCCAACCTGCCGGCTGAGAGTGATGGGCGCCTGATGTTTCAAGTTCGTAGAGTGAGCGGTGGGCTGTTTTCCGAGACCTTCCTGGGCGCCCTTGAAGCCGGCGACCTGTTGCAACTGGAAGGGCCTTTTGGTGCCTGCACCTGGCAGGACGATGACGCTGCGCCGGTCATGCTGTTCGCCACGGGCACGGGTTACGCGGGTATCAAGCCGATTCTGCTGACCGCCTTGAAACGCGATGTGGAGGTGACGCTGTACTGGGGCGGTGCGCAGCCGGCAGATTTTTATGACCGTCTGTTTTTGGACAGGATGGTCATGGACCACCCACGTTTTCACTGGCATCCGGTACTGGCCTCAGAGGGCCGGGTGCAGGAAGTTGCACTGAATCATGGTCATCACTGGGAGGCTGCCCAGGTCTATGCCTGCGGCAACGGTGCGATGATCAGCCAGACGCGTGCGGCTTGTCTTGAAGCGGGTTTGCCCAGCCATCGGTTTGTCGCGGAAGCCTTTGTGCCCAGTGGCCGTTCGAGTGCGGGAACGCTCTCCAAGCCATTGGACCCGGTCTGGGAAAAAGTCGGCCCACGTTACTCGCTGGACGGCATGCTCGCGGCACGTGAGCAGTCCATCCGTGCCCTGGCGGCGATCGCCAGCCAATTGAAGGTGGGTATGACTACCGGCGAAGCCCTGGATATGGCTGCCGAGCAACTGCACGCCATGGGCGCGTCCCACACCTGGCATCCAACCTACATTCGCTTTGGCGCCGACACGGTGCGCCCACCCCGTGAAGGCATTGACCGTCAACGCAGGCTGCGCGCCACGGACATCGCCGTGGTTGACCTGGGCCCGGTGTGGGATGGCTACGAAGGCGACTACGGCGACACCTTTGTGTTCGGTGATTTGCCGTTGCACCTGGCCTGTAGAAAAGCCCTGCATGAAGTATTTGATGAAACCCGTGAAGCCTGGCTGCGCGGGCTGACCGGGCGTGAGCTCTATGACTTCGCCGAGCAGAGCGCCGAGTCCAAGGGCTGGAGGCTGGCGCGCAACCTCGCAGGGCACCGCCTTGCGGATTTTCCCCATGCGCTGTTCGAAAGCAAGGTGCTGGCGGAGCTGGAAATCCCACCGAGTGAGATGGCCTGGGTGCTGGAAATCCAGCTATGCCATCCCACGGAGCCGGTCGGTGGTTTTTTTGAGGATATGCTGATGCTGCAAGCCTGACGAGCCCGCCATTGCGGCGGGCTCCCACTGCGCTCAGAGCTTGGGTAGTTGGCCAACTCGGCCCATCATTTCAGTGACAATCTGCAGGTCCAGCAAAAACTGCTCGACGGTCTTGAACTCACCGTCGGTGTGCCCGGTGTACTTCTCTTCAGGTCGCGCCAGGCCAAATTGCACGCCGTTGGGCAAGTCATGCACGGAGGTCGCGCCGGCCGAGGTGCCGAACTTGTGCGCCATGCCGAGGTTTTCCGTGGCGACCGCCAGCAAGGCCTTGACCCATTCACCTTCAGGGTTGCGGTACATCGGCGTATCCAGCGAGTAGGTAAAGTCCACCTTGACCTGGGTGCGTTTGTCCCAGGCGCTCAACTTCTCGGCGATTTCGGCTTTGAGTTTTTCCGGCGATTTGCCCTTCGGCGCACGCAGGTTGACCGCCAGCTTGAAGGCTTTGTCGTCCAGGCCGACAAAGGTCGGCGAGGTGGTCAGCGGCCCCATGAAGTCATCGGCAAAGCCCACGCCCAATTTGCCCCCCAGGTAGTCCAGGCCCCAGTTGTCCGCCGCATAGTGGGCGGCGTCGGTGATGTGGTTGTGCTTGAGGGCGATCTTGCCGTCGACGCTGTGGATCAACTCCAGCATGCGTGCCACCGGGTTGATCCCGGATTCAGGTTCCGAGGAGTGGGCAGATACGCCAGTGACGGTGAGCTTGACGTCCTTGCCGTCGACCTTGGCAGTCACCTGGAAATTGCCGCCATTGCGCTTGGCATAATCAGCACCAGCATGCTGCAGGCTGGCTGCCAGTTCGGCAGGTTTATCACTGACCAGCGTGGCGACCGATACCGAAGGAATCTGGTTGGTGGCCTTGCCGCCAGTCATCGAAATGATTTCTGCGCCTTGGCCTTCGCCCTTGCGCACCGGGAAGGTGGCCATGACGGTGCCCGAGCCTTTTTCGGCGATCACTACCGGGTAGCCGCCATCCAGCGCCAGGTTGTATTGCGGCACGGGATTGCGTTCGAAATAGTAAGGAATGGCGTCGCCGGAGGTTTCCTCGGTGGTGTCCACCAGCAGCTTGAACGTGCGCGCCAGCGGCAGGTTTTCTTCCTTGATCACCTTCATGGCGTACATCGCCACGACGATGCCGTTCTTGTCATCCTCGGTGCCACGGCCATACATGCGGTCGCCGATCAGCGTGACCTTGAACGGGTCGAGCTTGGTGCCGTCTTGCAGTACCCAATTTTCCGGCGTCACCGGCACCACATCGGCGTGGGCATGCACGCCGACGACTTCATCGCCGCTGCCTTCCAGGGAGATTTCGTACACACGGTTATCGACGTTACGGAAGTTCAGGTTGAAGGACTTGGCCAGGGCCTGGATCTTGTCGGCAATCTTGAGGAATTCCGGGTTTTTGTACTGTGGCAGACCGTCTACGTTGAACGTCGGGATCTCCACCAGTTCGCGCAGGGTTTCCAGGGCCGCCTTGCCGTACTTCGCCCGGGTGTAGATGCCGAGCAGGCGGTTGATTTCGTTCTGCTGCTCGGCGCTCAGGGTCTTGTTGTCGAGAAAGGTGCTGATGGCCGGGCCGACGTCACTGCTCTTGCCCAGGTCGCCCTTGGCCAGGGTGCCGAGGAAACTGCGAAAATCGGTGACCGACGTGTCGCTGAAGCTCTTCAGGATCGCCGCGCTTTGTTCGGCGCTTATGTTGGCGAGCGCAGGGGTGGTGACAACTGAAAGGCTAGCAGCGAACAGGGTGGCAGCTACCAGTTTTTTGAGTGGGAAGTGCATGGTTGATGGCATTCCTTTGCAGGTAGTGAGTAGGAGGTTTCTGACGGATATGCCAGAAACATTTCCACACACTACCATTACTCAGGTGCCCAAGGTCAAGGCTGGCCAGGATGGGGCGCAGGGTATTCATCAGTCACGTTCAAGGCTCTAGCGTAGGGCCCTTCCCACAGTTGCGCATGCAATTGCCCTACGCGTTTGGCCATCGCTTCACTGCGCATCACCACCTCCAGGTTGCGCGAGTTATCCAGGTAACCACCCAGCCAGTTGCTGGTGCCGATCCACGCCACTTGCCCGTCGATCTCCATGGTCTTGCTGTGGATCACCCGCGCGTAGGGGATAAAGCCTTGCTTGGCCTCGGGCAGCGTGACGATCTTGATCTCGACGTTGGGCAGCACCGCCAGGCTCTTGAGGTAGGGCAATTCCAGCTTGTCGGTGTTCCAGTTGGACACCATCAGTTTGATTGACACCCCGCGGGCGGCTGCGGCGCGCACGGCGTTGTCGATCACCGCGTAGTACGGCCGGGTCCGATCCGGGCCGTAGGACAGTGGCGCATAGTCAAGCAATTGCACGCGGACTTGTTTTTTTGCTTCGCCCAGCAGGCGTGGCAGTTCCAGCTGTGAGTCGCCTACGCCAGGCGGGTTGTAGCGTTGCGGGCTGGCCACCAGGTAATTGCCGACACGCGTAGGTTCCTGGCCGGTGGCCGGCAGCGGCACCGGTTGCTTATCGGCGAGGGCAGCCTGGGCTTGCCAGTCCTGATCGAAGATCGCCTGAACCTGGCCCACCACCGCCTCGTCCGTAATCCGCAGCCCGGTTTCGTGGATATGTTCCAGGGAGCGCCAGTCGAAATTCTGGCTACCGATAAATGCCTGCTTGCCATCCACCACAAGGTATTTGGCGTGGATGATGCCGCCGCTCAGTTGCCCGTAGGGCAGCACACGGAAGGTCAGATTGGGAATCGCACGCAGACGTTCCAGGGTGGCGGCTTCCGATAACTTGATGCCTTTTTCTTCCAGCAGAAAACGGATTTTCACACCGCGCTTGCCGGCAGCCTCAAGGTGCTCGATGACCTTGTCCATTACCGAGCCTGGATGATCGGCGGCGTAGAACTGGCCGATATCAATGCGGCTTTTTGCGCCGTCGAACAACTCGATCCATACCGCGCCGGTCTGGCGCAGATCGGCAGCGTCCAGGGTGGTGTCCACCGGCACGGTATGCACCAATTCAAACCCTGGAATGGAAAAGTCCGCCTGGGCCAGCGGACTGAGGAGCAAGCCGGCGAGGCTTGCAATACGCAACTTCATCGAAAGGGACATAAGCGTCTCATCGGACAAAAAGAGGGGGCGGGTGCATGACGCGCCCGCCCGGCGGGTCATGCCGTGCGGCTGTGAAGCGGGGTCGGCACGCGGTGTGGTGCTTCGGCCTGCTCGCTGGCGCCGCTGGCTGCGCGGATCAGCAGGATCTTCAACTGATCATTGATGCGTTCCAGGCTGTCCTGGAAGAAGTTGTGGAACACCACGCAGAACAGCGCGATGGCGATGCCCAGGCCGGTGGCGAACAGGGCCGTGCCGATACCACCGGAAATCTGCCCTGGGTCGGAAACACCCGCCGTCGCCAATGCCTTGAAGGTGTCGATGATGCCCAGAATGGTACCCAGCAGGCCGAGCAGCGGGGCGGCAGTGGTGATGGTTTCGATGATCCACAGGCTACGGGCCAAGGGCGCACGGGTCTTCAGGTATTGGGTTTCGATTTCGTCGTCGAGGTCTTTGCGCGAGCCATTCGATGCCTTCTGCGCCAGCACCGGCAACACCATGTTCAGCGCCAGGCTGTGGCGGCGGGTCAGGCTGTCCGGCAACTCGCGTTCGCTGTGCACCTGAGGGCCCAGGGCGTCGGTGAGGGCGCGGGCCTGGCGGCGCACATAGGCGAAGTAGATGCCGCGTTCGATGGCGATGAAGATCGCGATGGCCATCGCCGCATACATCACATAGAAGGTGACGTCGTGGAGCAGGTTCATATCCATGATGGTGTTCCTCTTGGGTCAGTCTTAGAAATTCGCTTCCAGCGAAACCGTTACGGTGCGGTCCAGGCCGACGATGTACGCCGGGTCGCCATCGCGGAAGCCGCTGTAGCTGGCCGCGTTGGTCTTGGTGGTGTACACGCCGTCCAGGTACTTCTTGTCGAACAGGTTGTCGACGTTCAGGCGCAGGGTTGCGTCCTTGACCACCTTCTTGTCCACCGGCAGGTAGATACCGGCGCCTAGGTTGAATACGGTGCGTCCGGAAATGGCTTCGTCGTTGGTCAGTTCGCCGTAGAGCTTGCTGGTGTACTTGCCGACGAAGGTGCCGTAGAAGCGCCCGTCGTCATAACCGATGTTGGCCGCCAGCATGTTCTTGGGCACATTGGCGAACTGCTTGCCGCTGGTGGGCAAGACGATGGCTTTGCCGGCGTTGTAGACGGTCATGTCGTCTTGCTGCTCGGCCTTGGTGTAGGTGTAGGAGGTGTAGTAGTTGAAGTGGTGAGGCAACTGGCCGCTCCATTCCAGCTCCAACCCTTTGTTGGTGACCGCACCGACGTTGATGTCGGCAGCGTCACCATTGATGTCTTTGGACGACACCTGGCGGTTCTTGAAGTCCATGTAGAAAAGGGTGGCGGCCAGGCTCATGTCGTCGCCGCTGTAGCGCCAGCCCAGTTCATGGTTCCAGCTGGTTTCCGGCTCGAGGTTGATAGAGTCGGCGCCCTTGTCGTAGAGCGCGTAGTTCTGCGGTACGCGCATGTTGCGCGAGAGGCTGTAGAACAACTGGTCACGCTCGTCCAGCTGGTATTTGAGACCGACGTTGGGCAGCAGTTTGTTATAGGTCTGGTTACGTTTTTCCGGCTGCTCGGTGAGGCTGCCGTGGTTGGTGCCGTCACGCTCGACGTTCATGTACGCAAGGCCGGCGATGAAGGTCCAGTCCGGGTTGATGTACCACGTGTCCTGGGCCCAGACTTTTTGCGCCGGGGTGACAGTGAAGCGGTCGCGTCCCTGGATCTGGTTGCCATTGGCATCGACGATGGCACTGTTGGAGTCGGGCCAGGTGTCGACCGGCTTGCCGTTGCTCTTGAGCGGAATGAACGGCTGGGTCTGGCTCTGGCGTGCGCGCTCGTACCAGTAGCCGAACTGCAGGCTGTGGTCGCCCAGGTCCCAGGTCAGCTTGGTGGTGATGCCCGGACGCCAGGTCTGGGTGCGCGAAGGGCGGTAGTACACGCCGCTGTTCGGCGTGCCATCGGCGTTGTATTGCGCGGCGGTGGGCAGGTTGCCGAGGTCGAACACTCCGCCCTGGTTCGAGCCGCGGTTGAGCGCATAGGCGGACGAGCCGACGCCGCTGCCGTTGCCCCAGTAGTAATACGGGATCACCGACAGGGCCAGGTTGTCGGCCAGTTTGAACTGGGTGTTGAGCACGGCGGTAAAGGTCTGGAACGGGTTCTGCGCCAGGGCGTAGTAGCTGTTGTACTTGCCGTTGCTGCCCACGCTCGGCGTCGCCGGGTAGGGATCGTACTTGCGGCCGTTCTGCTGGAACTGCGCCTTGGTCAACTGGCTGTAACTGTTGTTGTCCTGCTCGTGGTACTTGAGGATCAGGTTGGCAGTGTTGCCGTTGCCGGCGTCGAAGAAGCTGTTCCACTCCACCTTGTCAGCGCGCACCGCGCCTGAGCCACGCCACATTTCCCCTTCGGTATGGGACACCGACAGCCAGTTGCTCAGGCCATTGATCTCGCCGGTATTGAGGCGGGCGAAGGTCTTGCGCGTGGCGTTGCTGCCGACCACCTGTTTGACGAACGCGCCGGTTTCCTTGGTCGGGCGAATGGTCACGATGCCGATGTTGCCGCCGCTCGAACCGATGTGCGGGCCATCGGCTTCCGATGCGCCCTGGGTGACAAAGATCTGGTCGATATTCTCCGGGTCGCCCAGCAGGTTGGAGTACAGCGCGTAGTTACCGGAGTCGTTGATCGGCATGCCATCCACCGACATGCCCACCTGGTCGGAGTTCATGCCGCGCATGGTGAAGCGAAAACCCGAGAGACCGGTGTTGTCTTCACTGGAGATGTTCAAGCCCGGGGTGTACTTGAGCTTGTCGATGGCGTTGCCCGTCGCGGCCTGCTTGTCCAGGGCTTCCTTGGTCACCGTGGAGCGGCCCTTGATGCTCTCCTCCGGGACCATATAGCCGCCGCCGGCGGTCGCCTTGCCTTTTACGCCAATGGTGCCGACGTCACTGTCGCTGGTCTCTGCCATGACCATTCCCTGGGTCATGCTGGTCGCGGCAACGAGTGCCAGATGAATACGGGTGAACTTCATCACTGTCGTCCTGGGTCGGGTGCTTATTGCACGCTGTAGTTGAAAGTGGCGGTGAAGCGTTGCTCGTTGCGCCCCCCGAAGGCTTGCTCGGGGAACGGCTTGACTTGCTTGATGCGACGTAAGCTGTTGGTGGCGGCCCGGTTGAGCAGCATGCTTGAGGCCGGGCTTTGTACGCCGGAGTCGAGAACGCGACCCTGGCGATCTACCAGCAACCACACCACCACCTCGCCACTCGGGCGTTCGAGGGACGCCTGGCGCCCGGTGGGGTATTGCTTGTAGGTGTCCAGCTCGTTGCGCAAGCCTTTGAGGTAACCGCCTTCCAGGGCCTGGCCGTCAACCTTCGGCGGCGCAGGCGGGGCGGGGGCCGCCACGGGTGCTGCCGGGGCTGGTACGGGCGGGGTGGGTTTGGCGGCGGCGACCGGGGGCGGCGTGGACGCTGTCTTGGCCACCACTGGCTTGGGCACAGGTTTTGGCTTGGGCTTGGGTTCAGGTTTGGGGAGCGGCTTGGGCGGTGGCGGTGGCGGAGCAGGCTCGGCCTCCTGCTCTTCGATCACCGGCGGTGGCGGCTCTTGCTCCACCACCGGTTCCGGGACGACTTCCGGCTCCGGTTCGACCAATGCCAACTCGACCGCCGACTCGTCATACACCGGCTCGACCTTCAAGGTCTGGGATTGGATACCCAGTGCAATCAGCACCAGGGCGATCACGGCCGGTACACTGCCCAGCAGCTGACGTGCACGAAACAGCATGTACATGATCAGGACTTACGCGTAGCGATGGAAACGGAAGTGAAGCCACCCAGGCGCAGGGTGTCCATCACTTCCACCAGGCGCGAAACCTCAACGCCTTTGTCGCTGTTGACGATGATCGTCGACTTGGTATCGGGCTTTTCGGCGGCCTTCAGCGCCGGCACCAAGGCATCCACCGTCAGGTCCTTGCCGTCGAGTTGCAACTGGCCTCCCAGGCCCAGGGTGAGGATGAATTTGTTTTGCGGTTTGAGCTGCTGTGAACTGCTGGCACTGGGCAATTGCGTCTTCATGCCGAGCGCGGGAATCACGTTCAAGCTCACCAG
>Ga0160430_100831_pt1 | contig 14313 bp, 11 predicted proteins | sample HID1971I_E0MG_FD_108274 | JGI IMG/M metagenome (GOLD analysis project Ga0160430, IMG submission 108274) | Enriched millipede-associated microbial communities from UW Madison campus, WI, USA - HID1971I_E0 MG | ecosystem: Host-associated > Arthropoda: Insects > Digestive system > Unclassified ...
GAGACGGGTGCTGGCGGGTCTGCCGCATCCATGGATCTGCCGCCGGCGCCGGAGTTCGACCACATCTCGCCCAAGGGCCTCGAGGTCATGGTCCATCAGTCCCGGTTCCTCGAAGCCGTGAAGGCGGGGCACCGCAGCTTCCTCCTCGCCGATGAGCCCGGTCTCGGCAAGACCGCGCAGTCTGTGCTCGCAGCCTCCGTGGCGGGCGCATACCCGTTGCTGGTCGTCGTGCCCAACGTCGTGAAGATGAACTGGGCGCGCGAGGTCGAGCGCTGGACCCCGCACCGCCGCGCGACCGTGATCCACGGCGACGGCGACACGCTCGATGCGTTCGCCGACGTGGTCGTGGTCAACTACGACGTGCTCGACCGGCACATGGCCTGGCTGTCGACCCTCGGCTTCCGCGGCATGGTCGTCGATGAGGCGCACTTCATCAAGAACCTGCAGTCGCAGCGCTCGAAGAACGTGCTCGCGCTCGCCGACCGCATCCGCCGCGCGACGCCCGGCGGCGACCCGCTGCTCCTCGCCCTCACGGGCACGCCGCTCATCAACGACGTCGACGACTTCCGCGCGATCTGGCAGTTCCTCGGCTGGATCGAGGGCGACAAGCCGTCGCCGCGGCTGCTCGGCCTGCTCGAGGAGAACGGCCTCACCCCCGCCGAGGCCGGCTTCTACGCGGCCGCGCGCCGCACCGTCATCGACCTCGGCATCGTGCGTCGCCGCAAGGTCGACGTCGCGGCCGACCTGCCCGCCAAGCGCATCGCCGACCTGCCGGTGGAGCTCGACGACGAGCTCGGCCGTTCGGTGCGCGCCGCGGAGCGCGAGCTCGGCAACCGCCTCGTGGGGCGCTTCCGCGCGCTCGTCGAGGCCCGCAACCTGCGCGTCGGCGACCTCGACGACGACCAGCGCGACCAGTACATCCGCGCCGTCGCGAGCGCCGAACTCGAGGAGTCGAAGTCCGCGAAGTCGGGCGAGAACGTCTTCACCATGGTGCGCCGCATCGGCCAGGCCAAGGCCGGACTCGCGGCCGACTACGCCGCCCAGCTCGCCCGCTCGGTCGGCAAGGTCGTCTTCTTCGCCAAGCACATCGACGTCATGGACCAGGCCGAGTCGGCGCTCGCCGCGCGCGACCTGCGCACGGTGTCGCTCCGCGGCGACCAGACCGCGCTGCAACGCCAGGCCGCGATCGACGCGTTCAACAACGATCCGGATGTCGCGGTGGCGGTCTGCTCGCTCACGGCCGCCGGCGTCGGCGTGAACCTGCAGGCCGCGTCGAACGTCGTGCTCGCCGAGCTCAGCTGGACCGCGGCCGAGCAGACGCAGGCGATCGACCGCGTGCACCGCATCGGCCAGGACGAACCGGTCACCGCGTGGCGCATCATCGCCGCGCACACGATTGACGCGCGCATCGCCGAGCTCATCGACTCGAAGCAGGGCCTCGCCGCCCGCGCGCTCGACGGCCAGGACGTCGAGCCCGGCTCGGCCGACTCGGTGCAGCTCGACGCGCTGCAGCACCTGCTGCGCGCCGCGCTCGACGGGGCGCTCTAGCCGTCGGGACGCCGTTGCCGTCCGGCCCGCGGCCCGCCGAGTTCGGCGAGCCGGCGGGTGTCGGCGGTCACGGGCGTCCTCCCGTTCCGAACGGGAAGTCGAGGTTCGCTAGACTTCCCGGAGTCGTGCCCCGAAGAAGCGGCTCCAGCGACGTTCACCCAAGCACCAAGGAGTCCCAGGCGTCATGAAGATCGGAATCCTCACCTCTGGCGGCGACTGCCCGGGACTGAACGCGGTCATCCGCGGATCCGTGTTGAAGGGCGTCATCTCGTACGACACCGAGTTCGTCGGCCTCCGCAACGGCTGGCGCGGCGTCGTCGAAGAGGACATCGTGCCCATCGTGCGACACGACGTGCGCGGCCTCGCCAAGCAGGGCGGAACGATCCTCGGCTCCAGCCGCACCAACCCGTTCGAGGGCGAGGGCGGCGGCCCCGAGAAGATCCAGGCGATGCTCGACCGCAACGGCATCGACGCGATCGTCGCGATCGGCGGCGAGGGCACGCTCACCGCCGCGCGCCGACTCTACGACGAGGGCGGCATCAAGGTCATCGGCGTGCCGAAGACGATCGACAACGACCTCGCGGCCACCGACTACTCGTTCGGCTTCGACACGGCCGTGCAGATCGCGACCGAGGCCATCGACCGCCTCCGCACCACGGCCGACTCGCACGGGCGATGCATGGTGCTCGAGGTCATGGGCCGCCACGTCGGCTGGATCGCCCTGCACTCCGGCATGGCCGGCGGCGCGCACGCGATCCTCATCCCCGAGCAGCCGCAGAGCATCGAGCAGATCGCCGAGTGGGTCGAGTCGGTGCGCGATCGCGGCCGGGCGCCGCTCGTCGTGGTCGCCGAGGGCTTCAAGTTCGACGACATGTCCGAGGCGCACTCGCACAAGGGCCTCGACGCGTTCAACCGCCCCCGCCTCGGCGGCATCGCCGAGCTCATCGCGCCCATGATCGAGGAGCGCACGGGCATCGAGTCCCGCGCGACGGTGCTCGGCCACATCCAGCGCGGCGGCGAGCCGACCGCCTTCGACCGCGTGCTCGCGACGCGCCTCGGCATGGCCGCGGTCGACGCGGTCTACGACGGCGCATGGGGCTCGATGGTGACCCTCCGTGGCACCGCCATCGAGACCGTCTCGATCGCCGACGCGGTGGGCAGCCTGAACCGGGTGCCGCAGTACCGCTACGACGAGGCGAAGATCCTCTTCGGCTGAGTCCGTCGGGGTCGATCGACCGAATCGAGGCGAACGGATGCCGCTGCCCCAGGTCTGCGTCTGCTACCTGTTGCGCGAGCGCGACGGCCGCACCGAGGTGCTGCTCGGACGCAAGCGCCACGGCCTGGGCGTCGGCAACTTCGTGGGCCCGGGCGGCAAGCTCGAGCCGGGGGAGTCCGCACCGGATGCCGCGGTGCGCGAGGTGCTCGAGGAGACGGGCATCCGCGTCGAGGCGTCCGACCTCGAGCCGCGCGGACTCCTGACGTACCACTTCCCGCACCGCGAGGCGTGGAGCCAGGAGTCCAGCGTGTTCGTCGCCCGGCGCTGGAGCGGCGAGCCCGCGGCATCCGACGAGCTGGAGCCCGAGTGGTTCGCGCTCGACGAGGTGCCGTACGCGATGATGTGGGACGACGCCCGATTCTGGCTGCCCGGCGTGCTCGCCGGAGGCAGCGTCCGCCGCGTCTTCGTCTTCGGAGCCGACCTCGCGAGCGTGGTAGAGGAGCGCAACGGCGTCGCGTAGGATTTACCCGGCGTTCGCCGTCTCTTCATCGTTGTCGGCCTGCGCCATGTCCTCCGGTGACTCTCTGCACCGATCCGAGTCCGATCCAAGAAAGACGCCGGTGGATCTCACCCTCATCGTCGTGCTGGTCATCGCACTGGCGCTCTTCTTCGACTTCACCAACGGCTTCCACGACACCGCGAACGCGATGGCCACGCCCATCGCCACCGGCGCGTTGCGGCCGAAGGTCGCCGTGACCCTCGCCGCGATCCTCAACCTCGTCGGTGCGTTCCTGTCGACCGAGGTGGCCAAGACCATCTCGGGCGGCATCATCAACGAGGGCGAGGGCGGCGTGCTGATCACCCCGCAGCTCATCTTCGCGGGCCTCATCGGCGCCATCGTCTGGAACATGGTCACCTGGCTGCTCGGCCTGCCGTCCTCCTCCAGCCACGCCCTGTTCGGCGGCCTCATCGGCGCCGCGATCGTGGGCGCGGGCGTGAACGCGGTCGACTTCTCGGTCGTGCTCTCCAAGGTGATCCTGCCCGCCATCCTCGCGCCGCTCACGGCCGGCCTCGTCGCCTGGCTCGCCACGAAGCTCGCCTATGCGATTACGCGGCGCTACGACGGCAAGCCAGACGGGCGCGACGGGTTCCGGCACGCGCAGATCTTCTCCTCCTCGCTCGTCGCGCTCGCGCACGGCACCAACGACGCGCAGAAGACCATGGGCGTCATCACGCTCATGCTCGTCTCGGCCGGCCTCCAGAGCTCGGGCGACGAGGTGCAGACGTGGGTCATCGTCTCGTGCGCCGTCGCGATCGCGCTCGGAACCTACATGGGCGGATGGCGCATCATCCGCACGCTCGGCACCGGCCTCACCGACGTCAAGCCCGCCCAGGGCTTCGCCGCCGAGACGGCGACCGCGGCGACCATCCTCGCCTCGAGCCACGTGGGCTTCGCGCTCTCGACGACGCAGGTCGCCTCGGGCTCGGTCATCGGGTCGGGCCTCGGCCGCCGCGGCTCCAAGGTGCGGTGGCGCACCGCAGGGCGCATCGGCGTCGGCTGGCTGCTGACCCTGCCGGCGGCCGGCGCCGTCGGCGCGATCACGGCGTTCATCGCGCTCCTGGGCCCGATCGGCGTCATCATCGACGCGATCCTCGGCGCGGGCGTCATCATCACGATCTTCCTGCTGTCGCAGCGCAACGAGGTGTCCGCGAGCAACGTGGTCAGCGAGGTCGCCGACTCGGGCCGTGCGGTCAAGATCAAGCGCAACCCGAAGCCGAAGAAGGGCAAGGTCTCCAAGTGATCGACTGGCTCGCCTTCCTGCTGGTGCTCGTCGCGTCCCTCGTGAGCACCTGCATCGTCGTGTCGGCGTACTCGCTCGGCATCCGCCTCCTCACCATCTCCGGCCGTACGCCCATCGTCTCGCCCGCCGAGTTCACCGACGCCATCACGATCGTCACCCCGGCCGAGATCCAGAAGGCCGAGAAGCGCGCCGCGAAGGCCGCGCGCAAGAGCCCGCTGACCGACGGACAGAAGCGGGTCGCACTCGTCGGCGCCTGGGCGTGCTTCGCGCTCAGCGCGATCGCCGTGCTGGTCGGCGTCTACCTGATCATCGGCGAGCACCTGTTCAAGATCTTCAGCTGACCCGCCCCCTCCTGCTATAACTCAATTCCCGCCAGTCCAACCGTCGGGCGCACCCGAATGCGCCCGTCCCTCATCGAAGGTTCCCGGATGACCACTGAGACCGCATCGCCCACTCGACCCGACGGCCAGAAGCCCGTCGGGGCATTCGACCGCTTCTTCCAGATCACCGAACGCGGCTCGACGGTCGGCACCGAGGTGCGCGGCGGCCTCGTGACGTTCATCACGATGGCGTACATCGTCGTGCTGAACCCGATCATCCTCTCGTCGGGCACCGACATCGACGGCAACACCCTCGCCTTCCCGGCCGTCGCCGCCGTGACCGCGCTCACGGCCGGCGTGATGACGATCCTCTTCGGACTCGTCGCGAGGCTTCCGTTCGCGTTCGCCGCCGGACTCGGCATCAACTCGTTCCTCGCGTTCAGCGTCGTCGGGCAGGTCACCTGGCCCGAGGCGATGGGGCTCGTGGTCATCAACGGCCTCATCATCGTGCTGCTGGCCGCGACGGGCCTGCGCCGCCTGATCTTCGACGCCGTTCCCTACGAGCTGAAGATCGCGATCACCGTCGGCATCGGCCTGTTCATCGCGTTCATCGGCTTCGTCGACGCGGGCTTCGTGACCGCGACGGGCCAGAACTCGCCGCCCGTCGGCCTCGGCATCGGGGGCTCGATCGCCACCGTGCCGTCGCTCGTCTTCATCGTGACGCTCCTGCTGACCGGTGTCCTCGTTGCCCGCAAGGTGAAGGGCGCCCTGCTCATCGGCCTCGTGACCGGCACCGTGCTCGCGGTCGTCATCGAGGCGATCTGGCACCTCGGCTCGAGCGTCGACAACCCCGGCGGGTGGGGCCTCTCGGTTCCCGCCCTCAACGGCGGCCTGTTCGCGGTGCCCGACCTCAGCCTGGTCGGCGACGTCAGCTTCGACTTCAGCAAGGTCGGCTTCCTCACGGTCGTCATGCTCGTCTTCACCCTGGTCTTCACCAACTTCTTCGACGCGATGGGCACCCTGACGGGCCTGTCGAAGGAGGCGGGGCTGGCCGATGCCAAGGGCAACTTCCCGCGGCTGAAGAGCGCGCTCATCGTCGAGGGCGTCGGCGCCGTCGCGGGTGGCTTCACGTCGGGCTCGTCGAACACCGTCTTCATCGAGTCGGGCTCCGGCATCGGCGAGGGCGCGCGCACCGGCTTCGCGAACATCGTGACCGGCGTGCTGTTCCTGCTCGCGATGTTCCTCACGCCGCTCGCCCAGATCGTGCCGAGCGAGGTCGCCGCTGCGGCCCTGGTCATCGTCGGTGCGATGATGATGGCCCAGATCCGCGACCTCGACCTGAGCAACTTCTCGGTGCTGCTGCCCGTCTTCCTGACCGTCATCGTGATGCCGCTCACCTACTCGATCGCGAACGGCATCGGCGCGGGCTTCGTCGCCTGGGTCGTCGTGCGCTCGCTCTCGGGCAAGGCGAAGACCATCAACCCACTGCTCTGGATCGTCGCCGCCGGCTTCGTGCTCTACTTCGCACGCGGGCCGATCGAGGCGCTCTTCGGCGCCTGAACGACCCCGGTCGACCTCGCGTCGACCTGAACGACGGATGCCCCGTGGCCGCCCGGCCTCGGGGCATCCGTGTTCCTGCGTCGTCAATCGGCGCGGTCGGCCGCCTCGGCGTCGTGCACGTTGTCGGTGCCGCGCGCCCGGCCGATGGCGGTCATGAGGTGGTAGATCACGATCGCCGCGATCGTGCCGAGGGCGATGCCGTTGAACGAGACGCCGCCGACCGCGAACGTGAAGTCCGCGATGCCGATGATGAGCGCCGTCGCCGCCGTGAACTGGTTCACCGGGCGTGAGAAGTCGACCCGGTTGTCGACCCAGATCTTCACGCCGATGATGCCGATGAGGCCGTAGAGCGCCGTCGTCACGCCGCCGAGCACGCCCGGGGGAATCGTGTTGATGACGGCGCCGAACTTGGGGGAGAGCCCGAGGAGGACCGCGACGACGCCCGCGACCCAGTACGCCGCCGTCGAGTAGACGCGGGTCGCCGCCATGACGCCGATGTTCTCCCCGTAGGTGGTCGTGCCCGAGCCGCCGAAGAACCCCGCGATGGTCGTGGCGAGCCCGTCGGCGAACAGCGCCCGTCCGGTCGATCGGTTGATCGAGGCATCCGTCATCTGCGCGACGCCCTTGATGTGGCCGACGTTCTCGGCCACGAGCACGAGCACGACCGGCAGGAACGCCGGCAGGTAGCCCCAGATCGCGGCATCGGCGAACGGGTTCGACGGGAGGTGGAAGGTCGGGATCCCGACCCACGCCGCGTCGGCGATCGGCTCGAAGTCGACCTGGCCGAGGAGGGCGGCGACGACGTAGCCGAGCACGACGCCGACGAGGATCGACATCCGGCCGAGCAGGCCGCGGAACAGGACGCTCGAGATGATCACCGCGGCGAGCGTGACGAACGCCGTGAGCGGCTCCTGCATGAAGTTGTCGCGGGCCGCCGGTGCGAGGTTGAAGCCGATGAGCGCGACGATCGCGCCGGCCACGACGGGCGGCATGAGCGCATCGATCCACCCCGTTCCGAGCCACTGCACGATCAGGCCGATCGCGGCGAGCAGCACGCCGACGACCACGATGCCGAAGAGCGCCGCGCCCATCGGGTCGGCGACGTTGCCGGCCGCGAGCGCGGCGGTGATCGGGGCGATGAAGGCGAACGAGGATCCGAGGTAGCTCGGCACCTTGTTCTGCGTGATGACGAGGAACAGGATCGTGCCGACGCCCGAGAAGAAGACGGTCGTCGCCGGCGGGAATCCGGTGAGGATCGGCACGAGGAAGGTCGCCCCGAACATCGCGATCACGTGCTGCGCGCCGAGGCCGATCGTGCGCGGCCAGCTGAGCCGCTCGCCGGGGGCGACCACCTGCCCCGGCAGCACGTGACGGCCGTCGCCGTGGAGAGTCCAGGTGAAGTTCATGCCGCTCCGTTCGAACGCGCTGTGGGGGATCCCTGAGAGCGTAACGGGGGGTTTGCCCCATATTGCGGAACCGGCCCGGCTCGTAGCGTTGAAGCATCACCACGAACAGGAGAGTTCACATGACCACCACCGCCACGACCACCGCACCGGCCTCGTTCGCCGAGGCTCCCGCCGGCGTTCCGGCCGGTGCATCCGCCGCTCCCGTCTCGAACGGCTTCAGCATCTCGAGCCTCGTGCTCGGCATCGTCTCGATCTTCGCGAGCTTCACGTTCTTCGTGCCCGCCGTCGGGCTCGTGCTCGGCATCATGGCGCTCAAGCGCGAGCCCGCCTCGCGCACGATGGCCATCTGGGGTGTCGTGCTGAACGGGGTCATGCTCGCCGGCACCGTGCTCGTGACGCTCGGCGCGCTCGTGTTCGGCCTCGCGATGCTGCCGTTCGCCTTCATCTGAGCAGCCGATCGTCGGCCCCGCGCACGACGAGCCAGGGCGGTACCCGGTCCACCGGGTACCGCCCTTTCTGCTGCCGGTGGCACCCTCTGCGGCCGATCGGTGCCCGGCACCCGAGAGACTCAGGATGTCGTCGGAGACCGCGGGTAGGCTCGATGGCGAACCGACCCGGAGGTGTTCGTGACGACGTCGTCAGGCAATCCAACCGCTACCCGCACCGAGATCGACTCGCTCGGCACGGTGGAGGTCCCCGCAGACGCGTACTGGGGGGTGCACACGCTCCGCGCCCTCGAGAACTTCCCGATCTCGAAGCGACCGATCTCGGTGTACCCCGAACTCGTGATCGCGCTCGCCGCGGTCAAGCAGGCCGCGGCGCGCGCCAACCACGATGTCGGCGTGCTGAACGACCAGAAGGCCGCCTGGATCGACGAGGCCTGCCAGCGCATCATCGACGGCGAGTACCACGACCAGTTCGTCGTCGGCGTGATCCAGGGCGGCGCCGGAACCTCGACGAACATGAACGCGAACGAGGTCATCGCCAACGTCGCACTCGAACTCGCGGGATACGCCAAGGGCCGCTACGACATCCTGCACCCGATCGACGACGTGAACCGCAGCCAGTCGACGAACGACACGTACCCGACGGCCCTGAAGGTCGCGATGACCTATTCGCTCACGACCATGCTCGACCAGCTCGAGCTGCTGCGCCGCTCGTTCAGCGCCAAGGGGCGCGAGTTCCACGAGGTGCTGAAGGTCGGGCGCACCCAGTTGCAGGATGCCGTGCCGATGACGCTCGGCCAGGAGTTCCACGGGTTCGCGACCACCCTCGGTGAAGACCTCGAGCGACTGCGCGAAACGATCAAGCTGCTCGGCGAGGTCAACCTCGGCGCCACCGCGATCGGCACCGGCATCACCGCCGACCCCGGATACGCGTCACGCGCCGTGGCGCACCTCGGCATGATCACGGGGCACCAGCTCGTCACCGCGCCAGACCTCATCGAGGCCACGAGCGACACGGGCGTCTTCATGACGTTCTCGAGCGCGCTGAAGCGCAGCGCGATCAAGCTCTCGAAGATCTGCAACGACCTGCGCCTGCTCTCGTCGGGGCCGCAGGCGGGCTTCGGCGAGATCAACCTCCCGCCGAAGCAGGCGGGATCCTCGATCATGCCCGGCAAGGTCAACCCCGTCATCCCCGAGGCCGTGAGCCAGGTCGCCTACGCCATCGCGGGCGCCGACCTCACCGTCACCATGGCCGCCGAGAGCGGGCAGCTGCAGCTGAACGCCTTCGAACCGGTCATCGCCCACTCGCTGCTGCAGTCGATCACCTGGATGCGCCAGGCCTGCTGGACCCTGCGCGTCAACTGCGTCGACGGCATCACGGCCAACACCGAGCGCCTCGCGGGCATGGTCGCGTCGAGCGTCGGCGTCATCACGGCGCTCATCCCGTTCATCGGGTACGCCGAGGCGTCCGCCCTCGCGAAGCTCGCCCTCCTGACCGGCCGCCCGGTGGCCGATCTCGTCGTGGAGGCCGGCCTCATGACGCGCGACGCCGTCGAGGCCCAGCTCGTGCCGTCGAAGCTCTCGGGCATCGGCCCGATCACGCAGGCGATCCCGGTCATCAAGCTGCAGGGCGAGCCCTCGGAGTGAGCGCGCCGGCGGCCCCGACGGGTCGCCGCGGCATGCGTGCGATGCGTGCGAGGGCGTCAGATGACGCGGCAGTGGGTCGTGAGCGACCCGATGCCCTCGATGCTCACCGTGACTGTCGACCCGTCGCGCAGGAACACGGCGGGCTTGCGGGAGTAGCCGGCGCCTCCGGGGCTGCCGGTGGAGATGAGCGTTCCGGCCGGAATCGTCGCCGAGCGCGAGAGCAGCGAGATGATCTCGGCGACGCTGCGCACCATCTCGGCGGTCGAGGCGTCCTGCATGATGCTGCCGTCGAGGTTCGTGGTGAGCCAGAGGTTCTGCGGATCGGGGATCTCGTCGGCCGTGACGACCACCGGGCCGGTCGGGGTGAAGCCGTCGAACGACTTGCAGCGCGACCACTGGGCCTCGCTGAACTGGATGTCGCGAGCCGTGATGTCGTTGACCACGGTGTAGCCCCACACGTAGTCGAGCGCGTCGCGCACGTGCACGCCGCGCGCGGGGCGGCCGATGATCACGCCGAGCTCGGCCTCGTAGTCGACCTGCGTCGTCAGGTCTTCTGGCCAGGTCGTGGTGGCGCCGTGCGCGGTCAGCGAGTTCGGCCACAGCGAGAAGATCGTCATCGCCGTCTCGGACCGCAGCTTCAGCTCGGACGCGTGGGCGGCGTAGTTCGCGCCGATCGCGATGACCTGGGCGGGCCGGAGCACGGCGGACGAATGCCGCAGGTCGGCGACGCGGTGGCGCGGCAGGGCTCCGGGCGTCGGAGCGTCGGTGTCGTGCTCGTCGTGCGCTGGGCCGTGCTCGTCACCCGCTGGGGCGGCGGGGGCGGTGCGGGCGTCGGGGGCGACGCCGGCGGGGTCGGGCGCGCCGACGGCGGCCCGGACGCGCGCGAGCCCTTCGGGCCCCTGCTCGATGAGGTCCTGGAGGTCGCGCGGCGCACGCCGCATCACCTCGTCGAGGAAGATCGCGGATTCGCCGTCGACCGCCGCGAGTCGGGGAATCGTCTGGCCGTCGACTCTGAGGTGCGCAAATCTCACCTGTCTAGGCTAACGGGCCCGATCCGGTCGGAGTTGTGCGAGACGTACAAGATCCGATGAGGAAGACGACACGATGTCGATGTGGTCCGCCGCGGGCCCTTCTGGAGCGCCTCCGAAGGTTCGGCTCTGAACATCCGAACTCTGGGTGGTGTCGCGCGGTATTGTGGGCGAAACTCCGGCTTTTGAAACCCTTGACGGCAGAGACATCCGATGTTTATGCTCATGATGCCCACGAAAGGACCTCATGAGCACGATCGTCAGCGTTGACACCACGGACATCCGCTTCCCGACCTCCCTGCACCTCGACGGGTCGGACGCGATGAACCCCGACCCCGACTACTCGGCGGCCTACCTCACCATCGGCACCGATGCGGGCGACGGCCTCGAGGGACACGCCTTCGTGTTCACGATCGGCCGGGGCAACGACGTGCAGGTCGCAGCGCTCGATGCGCTTCGCGGGCACCTGATCGGGCAGGACGCCGAGGCGCTCCTCGACGACATGGGCGCGACCTGGCGCCTCCTGGCACACGACTCCCAGCTCCGCTGGCTCGGCCCTGAGAAGGGCGTCATGCACATGGCCATCGGCGCCGCGATCGACGCGCTCTGGGATCTCAAGGCCAAGCGCGCCGGCATGCCCCTCTGGCGGCTGCTCGCGCGCATGACGCCCGAGCAGTTGGTCGACCTGGTCGACTTCCGCTACCTCTCCGACGCGCTCACCCGCGACGACGCGCTCGAGATCCTCCGTGCCGCGGAGCCGGGGCGCGCCGCTCGCGAGGCCGAGCTGCTCGCCGTGGGCTACCCCGCGTACACGACGAGCCCCGGCTGGCTCGGGTACTCCGACGAGAAGCTCGAGCGGCTCTGCCGCGAAGCCGTCGCCGACGGCTTCCCGCAGATCAAGCTGAAGGTCGGCAGCGACCTCGACGACGATCGCCGCCGGCTCGCCATCGCCAGGGCGGCCGTGGGGCCGGAGTTCCCCATCGCCATCGATGCCAACCAGCGGTGGGACGTCGCCGACGCCATCGCCTGGGTCACCGCGCTCGCCGAGTACGACGTCGCCTGGATCGAGGAGCCGACGAGCCCCGACGACATCCTGGGCCACGCCGCCATCGCGCGCGGCATCGCACCGATCCGGGTGGCGACGGGGGAGCACGTGGCGAACCGGGTGGTCTTCAAGCAGCTGCTGCAGGCCGGCGGCATGGCCGTCATGCAGATCGACGCCACCCGCGTCGGCGGGGTGAACGAGAACATCGCCAACCTGCTGCTCGCCGCGAAGTTCGGGGTGCCGGTCTGCCCGCACGCCGGCGGGGTCGGCCTGTGCGAGGCGGTCCAGCACCTGTCGATGTTCGACTTCGTCGCCGTCTCGGGCACGATGGAGGGCCGCATGGTCGAGTTCGTCGATCACCTGCACGAGCACTTCGTGACGCCGGTCGTCGTCGAGCGCGGCCGCTACCTCGTGCCCGAGGCGCCCGGCGCCGGCACCGAGATGCACCGCTCGTCGATCGAGGACTACACCTGGCGCGGCGTGCGCGTCGGCGAGGTGCCGGTATGAGTGCGGCCGAGACATCCGCCCCCCTGCTCGACCTTCGCGGGGTGAGCAAGGGATTCCCCGGCGTGCAGGCCCTCGACGACGTGAGCCTCGAGCTGCACCACGGCGAGGTGCTCGCCCTCGTCGGCGAGAACGGCGCAGGCAAGTCGACGCTCATGAAGCTGCTCGCCGGCATCTACACGCCCGACGCCGGCACGTTCCGCCTGAACGGCGAGGAGCTCACCATCGAGGGGCCGAAGCACGCCCAGGAGCTCGGCATCTCGATCATCCACCAGGAGTTCAACCTCATGCCCGACCTCACGGTCGCGCAGAACATCTTCATCGGCCGCGAGCAGCGCGCCGCCGGGTTCTTCCTCGACGAGCGCAGCCTCAACCGCCGCGCCCGAAAGCTCTTCGAAGGGCTCGGGCTCGCGCTCGACCCGAGCGAGCGGGTCGAGAACCTCACGGTCGCGAAGCAGCAGATGGTCGAGATCGCCAAGGCGCTCTCGTTCGAGGCCAAGGTGCTCATCATGGACGAGCCGACCGCCGCGTTGAACGACGCGGAGGTCGACGTGCTCTTCGACCTCATCGGCCGGTTCCGTCGACCCGACACCGGGGTCATCTACATCTCCCACCGCATGGAGGAGCTCACGCGCATCTCCGATCGCATCACGGTGCTCCGCGACGGTCGCAACGTCGGCAGCCGCGTGACGACCGAGACCGACCAGCGCGAGGTCATCTCGCTCATGGTCGGCCGCGAGATCTCCGGCGAGCAGCGGCCCGCGGCGCGCGTCGTCGACGGCGCTCCGGTGCTCGCCGTCACGGGTCTCTCGACGCGGTCGCTCCTGCGCGACGTGAGCTTCGAGGTGCACGCCGGCGAGATCCTCGGCTTCGCCGGGCTCATGGGCGCCGGCCGAACCGAGGTCGCGCGTGCGATCGTCGGCGCCGACCCGCGCGAATCCGGCGAGATTCAGGTGCACGGGCGGCCGGTCTCGATCGGCAACCCCGCCGAGGCGTCCAAGCACGGAATCGGCTACCTCTCCGAGGACCGCAAGCACCTCGGCGTGCTGCTCGAACGCAGCGTGCGCGAGAACATCGTGCTGTCGGCCCTGCGCGACTACACCTCCGCCCTCGGGTTCGTGAGCGACGCGCGCATCGAGGCCACCGGCCGCGAGTACATCGACAAGCTCCGCATCAAGACGCCCTCGAGCGCGCAACTCGTGCAGAACCTCTCGGGCGGCAACCAGCAGAAGGTCGTCATCGCCAAGTGGCTCGCGAAGGACTGCGACGTGCTCATCTTCGACGAGCCGACCCGCGGCATCGACGTCGGCGCGAAAGAGGAGATCTACGCGCTGCTCAAGGGCCTCGCCGAGCAGGGCAAGGCCATCATCATGATCTCCTCCGAACTGCCCGAGGTGCTCCGCCTCTCCGACCGCATCGCCGTCATGGCCCAAGGGCGCCTCACGGCGATCCTCGACAACGCGGATGCCACGCAGGAGAACCTCATGGACTACGCAACCCGATTCTCGAGCGAAGGAACGATCGCATGACCAGCCCCACCGTGACGCCGCCGAAGTCGGATCGGTCCCCATCCACCACCGCGTTCGCGTCGATCGACAAGGGCACCCCCCGATTCGCGCGCCTGCGCGGGTCGCTGCAGCAGGTGCTCGCGTTCGCCAGCCTCATCCTGATCGTGCTCGTCTTCTCGCTCGCGAGCCCGCACTTCTTCACGACGAACAACCTGGTGTCGATCCTCACCGCGGCGACCGTGACCGGCATCCTCGCGCTCGGCACGACGTTCGTGATCATCAC
>Ga0160430_100833_pt1 | contig 14252 bp, 19 predicted proteins | sample HID1971I_E0MG_FD_108274 | JGI IMG/M metagenome (GOLD analysis project Ga0160430, IMG submission 108274) | Enriched millipede-associated microbial communities from UW Madison campus, WI, USA - HID1971I_E0 MG | ecosystem: Host-associated > Arthropoda: Insects > Digestive system > Unclassified ...
GCAAGGACGACGCCCTGCTCGACCTCCGCGTCTTCCGCAGCAGGAACTTCTCGCTCTCGATGGCACAGATGGTGGTCATGTCGATGGCCTTCTTCGGTGCCATCACCGTCGTGCCGCTCTACCTGCAGGACGTCCTCGGCGTCGACCCGCTCACCACGGGCCTGGTCGTGCTGCCGGGTGCGCTCGCGATGGGCCTCGCGGGGCCCTTCATCGGCCGCATCTACGACCGCTGGGGCACCACCGTCCTGCTCGTACCGGGCGCGGTCATCACGAGCGCCATGCTGTGGTTCTACACGACGTTCGGCCAGGACACCCCGGTGTGGCTCGTCGCCGTCGCGCAGACCGTGCTGTCGATCGGACTCGCGCTCTCGTTCACCCCGCTGTTCACGGCGTCGCTCGCCTCGCTCGAGCCCAAGTTCTACTCGTACGGCTCGGCCGTCGTGGGGACGGCGCAGCAGGTGGCAGGTGCAGCGGGCATCGCGCTGATGTTCGGCGTCATGGCCGCCGCGTCGGCCGCCGCCACCGCTGCGGGCTCCGACGAGCTCGCCGCCGGAGCGGCGGGAACACACGCGGCGTTCCTCACAGCGGCTTTCCTCTCACTGCCGCTGCTGGTGGGCGCCTTCCTCATCCGCAAGCCGGCCGACCAGCCGATGGGTGCGCCTGTGGGCCACTGAGCCTGTAGCCGCTGAGCGTCGCCGGCGCCCGGCGCGCTGCTGTATCACGCGGATGCCCCACCCCTCGACAAGGGGTGGGGCATCCGCGATTCTGGTGGTGCCCCCACTCCCGACGGGAAGGCAGCATCATGATCGTCGACACCCCTGATGCCGAGAGCGTGACAGGTCACGCCGCCGACATGTATGACAACGACCGCCGCGGCGACGGGTTCGTCTTCGCCCACACCCAGGTGATGGCGGTGAACCCGGAGGCCCACCAGGCGTTCGAGATGCTGGTCCGCGCCATCGTGCCGTCGATCGGTCTGCGCACGTACGAGCTCGCGACGCTCGGCGCCGCCCGCGCGATCGGGTCGGAGCATTGCCTGCTGGCGCACGGTCGCAAGAGCCTTCGCGGCGGGCTGTTCGACGAGGATCAGCTCGCGCGCCTGGTGGGCGATCCGCGCGCCGCAGAACTGGAAGAGGCGGATGTGGCAGTCATCGAGTTCGCCGAGAAGCTGTCGACGGATGCCGCGTCCATGGACGACGCCGATACTCAGCGGTTGCGCGACGTGGGTTTCAGCGATCGGCAGATCGTAGACATCGCGCTCGCCGCGGGTGCGCGGAACTTCTTCAGCCGGGCGCTTCTCGCGCTGGCCGTGCCGGTGGACGACGTTCCGGGCCTCACGCCCGCGCTGGTGGCGGCGCTGCGGGCCCCGGGTGAGGCCGCCCGCGCCAGTGCTCGCATCAGTGGTGGATGATCGCCTTCAAGGCGATCAAGGCACCGCCGAAGGCGGCGGTGGTGAGAGCGGCGAGGATGCGCGGAACCCAGTGGGTGCTCCAGCGTGCCACCGCGATCCAGCCGAGCGCGCCCAGCAGGACGGTGTTGACGATGAGCGCGGCCCACATGGCGGTGCTGTCGTCGATGACGCGGGTGGCGCCGAGCACCAGGATGACGAGGGGCGGCAGCGACGCGAGGAGCATGCCCGAGGACTGATGCGTGGAAGCACGCAGGCTCGCCCGGAGCCCGGCTCGGCCGTCGGTCGCTGCGAGGCGTCCGAGCGTGCCGGCGAAGACGTGCGCCGCGAAGAAGACGATCACCGTCACGGCGACCGTGATCGCCGCGTCGACGGCCGCCCCGCTCGACGAGGCGCTGACCACGATCATGCCGGAGACGAGGATCAGTCCGTAGATCGCCTCCTCCGACATGAGGATGCGACCCACGCGCGGGGTGATGTGCAGCTGGTCGTCGGTCATCGACGGCGCGTGGCGGTGCGTGGGTTCGGGTCAGTCGATGCTGCAGCTGCCGCCGCAGCACGAGCCGGCGGATTCGACGACGGTGAGGAGGTTCTTGTCATCCGGCACAGGTGCGAGGGTGAGAGGGGCCGGCTGCTGCGAGGTCGTCATGGCACCCATGCTACCTACCTCCCGAGGCCCCGGCGCTGAGGCAGGTGCACTCCGCGGGGCCTCAGATCGGCGCGCCGCCGTTCTGGCAGGTGGGGCAGTACTGCGCGGACGTCCCCGAGAAGGTGAGATCGACGATGGTGTCGCCACACACCGGGCACGCCTCACCGGCGCGCCCATGCACGCGCATGGCGGCGACCTTCTGCGCTTTCAGCTGATCGATCGGTACACCGCCGCGAGCCTCGATCGCCTCCCTGACCGTCGAGACTGTCGCGTCGAACAAGCGGTCGGTCGCCGCTGGATCGAGCGCCGCGGCGGGTGTCACCGGCGACTGCCGGGCGATGTGCAGGATCTCGTCCGAGTAGGCGTTGCCGATCCCCGCGAGCGATTCCTGCTCCTGCAGGATCGCCTTGATCTGCTTCCGACGACCGCCGAGCGCCGCATCGAACTGGGCACGCGTGAAGTCGTCGTGGGCGGGGTCGGGGCCGAGCTTGGCGACGGCGGGGACCTCGTCGGCGCTGCCGACGACGAACAGGCCGAGCGACACCCAGGATCCGGCATCCGTCACCTCCAGGGCGACGTCGTCCGACAGGTCGAAGCTCGCCAGGGCCGGTGGAGCGTCGGCGGGCACTTCGGTGTCTGAGCTCCGCGAGTCTGCGCCGAGCCAGCGCATCCACCCGTGACGGCCGAGCGACACCACGAGGCTCTTGTCACCGAGGAGCAGCTCGACGTGCTTGCCGTGCCGCGCGGCACCCGTGATCGTGCGCCCGACGATATCTGCCGGGGGCGCGCTGCGCGTCTTCACCGAACGGAACTCCAGCACGTCGACGCCGCGGATCTCGCGCCCGGATGCCTCGCGGGCGAGAAAGCGCGTCAGAGCCTCGACCTCAGGCGATTCAGGCATGGCCCCATCCTGCCATCGCCCGCCGACACAGGTAGGAGGTCACGCGTGTGCAGGCGGACGATGCGGAATCGGAGCCGGCTTGAGTGCACCCAGGCTGCGACACTGCTCGAGCATCTGCACCGCGGAGAGGAACAGCATCTCCAGCGAGGTGAAGCGGCCCGTGCCGCAGCCGACGGAGACCCACACCGCTTCGTAGACGCCGTCGTCGTGGAGTTCCACATAGGCGACCAGACGCGATGCATCACCGTGATCGACCGCTCGGTCCTGCAGCCGCCACGAACGATCGGCGAGCGGCGTCAGGACCAGCTGGTGGATGTCCTCGCGCATCTTGGCCGCCCCGCCGTGCTCACTCACATGCTCACTCGTGCCGATCGGCCGGGAGCGGGCCGTACCAGGGGTACTCGTGGCGACGACGGTCCGAGTCAGCCGCTGCGACGCCGCTGCGCGGCCGGGGCGTCATCGGGGGTGCGGTCCGCTCGGCCGCCCGCGCACGGTCGGGCGTCGACGCCTCTGATGCGGGCTTCTGCGCGACACCCTCGTCGGCGATGGAATCGGTCATCGTCAACCTCCTGTCACCCGAGGATGCTGCGTGCGCCCTCCCTGACAAAGGGGGTTGACAGTGCTGCGACGAATCGTCGGGTACTGCCGCGCTCCGCGCGCCGGCCGTCGCAACATCAGGCGGCCGGCCGCGAAAGCTCTGAGCGCGCCCGCCCCTGCGGCGGCGCACCATCGTCCGTCGCTTCGAGCAGGTGGAGCTCCTCGAGGTCGAGGATCAGGCCGCCGTTCGAACTCGCGGCCGTCGCCAGCCGGGCGAGGAGTGCATGGTCGATCGCGGGCTCCTCGGGACTGTCGAAGACGAAGCACAGCGGAATGGCCGGCTGCAGCCACACCGAGGAGCGGCCGCTCCCGTCGGGGTGACGCCAGGTCAGCATGAAGCTCTCATTGCGGCGGAGCTTCGTCGCCACGACGATTTTGACGTGTGCGAGGAGATGTTCCGGCATGTGGACCGGATCGCCCTCGGCACCGTAGATCAGTTCAGCCATGGTGCTGTTCCTTCCGAAGGCCTGCTCTCGATGATAGTTCGTCATCGAACTATTCGGTCATGAAAGTTTTCGCGCCGAGTGTTTCACTCACGAGAATTTCATGGTCCAATAGAGCCTCTGGGCAGGAGAGGGGTCCGATCGTGGTCGATCACACCGCGTCATCCGCATCGCAGGAGAGCAGCCGGCCTGATGTCGCCGGCATCCTCGAGCACCTGCGTCTGGCCGAGGCGAAGCTCAATCGCCAGCGCGAGCCGCGGAGAGGACCGAGTGAGACCGATCGCGCGGCGATGCGGTACCTGCTCGAGCGCGACGACTCCGACGAGGTGACACCGGGCAGGATCGCGCGAGCACTGCATCTGTCCCCCGCCTCGGGAACCGCACTCATCGACCGTCTGGTGGCGCGCGGATTCGTGGTCGTGCACGGCCACCCGCACGATCGCCGCAAGAAGCTCGTGCGTCCGCTCGACGGCGACCTCGACCTCGACCACCTGGACCCGCTCACGATGCGGCTGCGCTCCATTGCCGCGAAACTCACGTCCGGCGACGCGCGAATCGTCGCCACGTTCCTGGAGGACGTGCTCGCCAGCGTCACCCACGCCACGGCGCCTTCGCACTGAACGGCGCGTCCGATGACTGTCGACCACGCGCGCCGCGGAGGCGTCGAGTGCCGCCCCACCGGACCGGCCGAGCGTCGATCGTAGGCTGAGAGCGATGCGCGAGTTTCTCCGAGGAGTGGCCCTGCTGGGCCGAGGCTTCGCCACCTGGCGGCGCCGCCCCGGCCTCATGGTGCTGGGACTGCTGCCTGCGGCGATCGTCGGCGTCCTGTTCCTCGCAGGGCTGATCGCCCTGAGCGCGTCGCTGCCCGGGCTCACCGATGCGATGACGCCGTTCGCCGACGGCTGGCCGAGCCTGTGGGCGACGGTCTTCCGCATGGCCGTCGGCACAGCACTGCTGGGGGCGGCACTCGTGCTGGTCGTCGTCACATTCACCGCTGTGACGCTGCTCGTCGGCGATCCCTTCTACGAGCGCATCTGGAGAGCCGTGGAGACGGATGCCGGCGCCGCCCCGCCCGATACCCGTTACGGCTTCTGGCAGTCGGTCGCCGACGGGCTGTCGCTCATCGGACGCGGGCTGGGGGTCGCACTGCTCGCCGCGCTCATCGGCCTCGTGCCCGTCGTCGGCGGAGCGCTGAGTGCCGTGTTCGGTGTGACCTTCACCGGCTGGCTGGTGGCGGATGAGCTGACATCGCGGGCTCTCACCGCGCGCGGCATGACCCGGACCGCGCGCCGGCAGCTGATGCGCGGGCACCGCGCTCGCGTACTCGGATTCGGCGTGGCGACGCAGCTCACGTTCCTGGTGCCGCTCGGAGCCGTGGCCACGATGCCGGCCGCCGTGGCAGGTGCGACGCTGCTGGCGCGATCGATGGTCGACGCGAACCCCCGGCCGGTCCGGCAGCCGCGCGACCCGGATCGCGAGCTCGGTATGCGCGCCGGCTGATCCGGATCCGAACGCACGGGGGCCGCCGGTCCACAGTCGTCACCCATCAGCCCGGTGCTAGCTTGGCTGCGCACGACGAGCGGAGGACCACGTGGGCGACGACCCTGATCTCGGGCTCGTGCTCGGCGGTGGCGGCGCCTTCGGCGCGGCACACGTGGGCGTCCTACAGGTCCTGGCGGAGCGGGGCATCCGACCGGGGATCGTGACGGGGACGAGCTCGGGCGCCCTGGTCGGCGCGGCCTACGGCGCCGGCGTGGAGCTCGAGGCCCTGGACCGCGCCGCACGCGGGTTCCGCTGGAGTGCCATCGCACGGTGGTCGCTCGCTCCCCGATGGGGGCTGCTCGACACGACCCCCATCATCGACGCCGTCTCGCGCACGCTCGGCGAGGACCCGCTCATCGAGGACCTGCCGCGTCGCTTCGCGGCGTTCGCCACGGATCTGCGCACGCGACGTGGCGTGATCCTCGACAGCGGCCCGCTCAGCCTCGCGCTCCGGGCGACGGTCGCCGTCCCCGGCCTGCTCCCGCCGGTCAGGCGAGGCCGCGAGCTGCTGGCCGACGGCGGGATGATCGACAACGTGCCGGTCGCGGCCGCCCGCACGCTCGGGGCATCCCGCGTCATCGTGGTGCGGCTGCACGCGAAGTGGGAGAACGTGCGCATGATGCGCACGGTCACCCGGACCGCCGATCTCGCCGCGGACCCGTCGATCGTCCTCGTGCAGCCGGAGATGGAGCGGATGGCTCAGTGGACGATGTCCGACGTGCCGCGCCTCATCGCCGAAGGACGCCGCGCCGCGACAGCGGCACTGGACGACGCGGAGCCGGGCCGACGGAGCGTTGCGGCGTCAGAGGAGGGTTCGCCGGAGATCGGCTGAATCCCCGAACGCCGTGCGCGAGCCGCTCACATCCGCGCGTAGCGCGCACGCGCGAAGCAGAACAGGCCGTAGATGATCAGCCCCGCTGCGACCACCCAGAGGATCACCGCACCGAACGGGAGCTCGGCGAGCGTGTGGAGGGCACCATCCAGGCCGCCGGCCTTCTCGGGATCGTGCGTGAACGCCGCCACGACGAAGAGCACACCGGTCACGGCGACCGCGACGCCCTTCGCGACGTAGCCCACGACGCCGAACGTCACGATCCCCGTGCGGACGGCACCGGCAGGAAGATCCAGGTTCTTCTCGAAAGCCCGGGTGAATCCCCGGACGACGAATGCGATGCCGATGGCCAGCACGATGAGTCCGATCAGCACGAGCAGGATCATTCCGCCGGTCGTCGCCATCAGCTGCGCGCTGAGGCTCTGCGACGACTCGGACGAGTCGGACTGGCCGCCCAGTGCGTACACGAGCGCGGTGAAGGCGATCGCCAGGTACACCACCGCGGTGCCGGCGAACTTCAGGCGGTGACCCCACTTCTTCTTGGCGTCGGCGTCCCGGGCGAGAAAAGCGTCCGCGATCTGCCACACGGCGAGCGCCACGAGTCCGATCACGATCAGCCAGAGCAGGACCACGCCGGCAGGAGAATCCCGGATGGTCTCCATCGCGCCACCCTGGTCCGCTTCGCCGCCACCGCCCATCGCCACCGAGATCGCGATGACGCCGATCACGATGTGCAGCACACCGAGCACGACGTAACCTATGCGCGCCATGGTGCGGAAGGCGGGCGATTCCGTCGCGGTACGCGCCGCGTTCTTGGCAGTGGTCATAGCGGAAGCGTAACCACGTGACCGCACCCGCCGGTGGGGGTTGAAATCGAGCAGGATCCAGGCATCAGACGGCCTCGGGCGAGGAGGGCGTCGCCCTGCGTATCCGATAGGCCTGGACAGCGCTCCACACCAGCGTCGCCACCGCGACGCCCTCCAGCATCCCGGCGACGACGTCGCTCAGCCAGTGCGCGTGCAGATACGTGCGGCTCCACATCATGTAGAGCACCCAGAGACCGCCGGCGAGCCACACGTACCAGCGCCGCAGCAGCAGCCCGAGAGTGACCGCCATGGTCGTCGCGACAGCGGTATGACCGGAGGGGAATGACGTGGCGACACTCTCGGCGAGGGAGTCCTCGGGCCGCACCCGGGCGATCACAGCGGCCATCGGCGCGCCGATCGCGACGACGACGATGATGGCGCTCGCCAGGGTCACGGCATCCCATCGGCGCCTCTTCCAGAGGAAGACCGCCACGAGCAGGATGCCGATCACGATCATTCCGAGTGTGCCGCCCACGATCGCGGGCACCCACGCCGCGATGATGCCGACCTCGCCGAGCGTGGCCACCATGAGGTCGTGCCACCAGAGGTCTGCGGGGAGCGGTTCGTGCCCGCCGAGCGCCACCGCGAAGCGCAGCACCACGAAGGCGACGGTCGCGACCACGCCCACGACGAGGACGACGGCCCGATGAGGTTCCGGATGCGGAAGCGGCTCGACGGACGCGGCCGTGTGGAGCCCCGCCGTCCCGGGACCTTCGCCTTCACTCACCCGCCCATTGTGGGCGCCCGGCGTGACTTCGCCGTCGCTCTTGCCCGCGCTCGCCTGTCGGTGTAGCGCGCGGGCGGGCCCATTGACGCCGATCACCGTCCCTGCTCTGATGAGCCCATGGAGGGGATCGTCGACGTCGACTATCTGGTGGTCGGCGCGGGCGCGATGGGCATGGCGTTCGTCGACGCGCTCACCGCTCACGCCGACGTCTCGGTCGCGATCGTCGACCGCCGTCACGGCCCGGGCGGCCACTGGCTCGACGCGTACGGATTCGTCCGGCTGCACCAGGCCTCCGCGTTCTACGGCGTCGCCTCGACGCTGCTGGGCGGTGGTCGTGTCCAGTCCGACGGCCCCGAACGCGGGCTGCACGAACGAGCGCGCGCCGCCGAAGTCACGGAGTACTACGCGCGCGTCCTGTCCCGCCTCGTCGCGAACGGGCAGGTCGTGTTCCATGGACGCTCCGAGTACCTGGGCGACCGCCGGTTCGCGTCGCTGCTGAGCGGGAGACGCTTCCGTGCACCGCGAGCGCGGGTGGTGGATGCCGCATACGTGTCGCCCGACATCCCCTCCCTCACTCCCCCGCCCTTCGCCGTCGGCGACGGGGCCCGCGTCATCGCCGTGAACGACCTCGTCCGCATCGGCCACGCCCCCTCGCACTACGTCATCGTCGGAGCGGGCAAGACCGCGACCGACACATGCGTGTGGCTGTTGGAGAACGGCGTCTCACCGAGCGGCATCACGTGGGTGCGGCCGCGCGATCCGTGGCTGCTCAACCGTGCGGTGGTGCAGCCGGATCCCGCCGTCTTCCTGGGCATGGCCGCCGACACGATGGCCGCGGCAGCGGCTGCCGCCAGCCCCGACGACGTCTTCCTGCGGATGGAGGATGCCGGCATCATGCTGCGCATCGACCCCACGACCACGCCGACGATGGCCAAGACCCCCACCCTTGCGACGTGGGAGCTCGACCTCGTGCGGAAGATCGACGACGTCGTCCGCCGTGGTCACCTGCGCGCCGTAGAACCCGGACGCCTGCGGTTCGCCGACGGGGATGTGCGGATCCCTGCCGACACGCTGATCGTGCACTGTGCGGCCGAGGGCCTCAAATACCCGGGGCTTCGGCCGATCTGGACCCCGGAGGCGATCACCCCGCAGCCGGTGCGGGTCGGGTTCCCGTGCTTCGGAGCCGCGCTCGCCGGCTACGTCGAGGCCACGCGCGACGACGATACGGACAAGAATCGCGTGTGCCGGCCGTCGCCCTATGCGAACACTCCGTCGGACTGGACGACCATGCAGGTGATCGGCGGCGACGCGTCGCTCGCGATGACCGGAGAGACCGATCTGAGGGACTGGTCGAACGAGACCACGCTCAACCCCGCCCGCATCCCTGCCGACCTTGCCGGGGACCCCGCCGTCATCGCGGCGCGCGATCGGCTGAAGCAGAACATCGCCGCCGGGAGGGCGCGTCTCGCGGCGCTCGCGGCCGCCGGGTGACCCCTCCGCGGTGCGGTCAGTCGAAGATCGGCGTCTGGAAGCGCCGCTCGTAGCGGCGGATGCACTGCGTGTCACGCGCGAACTGGAACGCCGCCACGCATTCCGGATCGGTGCGGGAGGCGATGCGATAGGCCTCGTAATCCGCCATCGACGGGAACGTGAACAGCGCGAAGGCCTCGTCGCTGTCGCCCTCGCTCGGCATGAAGTAGCCGTGGTGGGTACCGCCGAGCCTGTTGACCAGCCGGATCCACTCCCGGCCGTACTGCGTGAACTCCTCGAGCTTTTCGGGGTCGATCTCATAGCGCAGGTGGATCGTGATCATGGGGCTCCGTTCATCGGTCGAGCCGGCGAGGCTGCGGCCGGCTCGTCTTCGATTGTGACGGACCTCCGCCGTGTCACCTGGCGCATCCACGACGTCTGCCGGGCGGCTGGCCGGATCAGGTGCACGTTTGGCAGCGCGCCGACGCCCTCCCGCTCCCGGCGGCCGGCCGGATGCCGGCGCGCCCGTATCCTGAAGGCGCAGGCAACGGAAGGCTCGCTGTGAACATCACTCTCCTGGAACGGTTCGTCACCGTCGTCGCCGAAGACCTGCATTTCCCGCGCGCGGCCGAGGCGCTCGGCATCCCGCTCGCGTCGCTGTACTCGTCGATCGACAAGCTCGAGGCCGAGGTGGGGCACCCCCTCATCACCCGCAGCAAGCCGCAGTGGACGCTGACCCCGGCGGGAGCGCTGCTCCTCGAGGAGGCGAAGCGTCGGATCGCCGAAGCGCCCGCCGCCGCGCCGAAGCCGAAGGTGCCCGCGGGCGGCAAGGCCAAGGCGTCGAAGGGCAAGGGCCGCGCCCCCGCGGTGAAGGGGCAGCCCAAGCCGTTCAAGAAGCGTCAGGGCCGCTAGACCGGCCGCTCCACGCCCCGACCGGCACCCGCACAGCGATCTGCGCGGCCGCGCAGATCGCCGAGCGGTTCAGTCCCAGTCGAGATAGTCCTCGATGGGCCACGCGGTCGCACCGACGTGGGTGACCGGGAACAGGTGACCGGCTCCCTCGACGCGCGCGACGCTCACCCGGTCGGGCGCGGACGCCTGCAGCTCTTCGCCGTTCGACGGAGGGGTCATGCGGTCGTCGGCGCCCTGCACGACCAGCACCGGCACGGCCGGCGCGAGAGAGGACCACTCGAGGTCCGGCGTCGCCTCCAGTGCCGCCCGCTGCATCGACTCGACCGCTGCGTCGCGCGCCTGCGCGGGGATCTCCGAGACATCGGACCCCAGCTCGTCGGTCGCCACCGCGCCCTCGACTCCCAGAAGGAGCACGCCGTTGACGCGTCCCGGGTGATCGAGCGACACCTGGCGCGCGACGGAGCCGCCGAACGCGTGGCCGCCGACCCAGGCGCTCGCCAGCCCGAGGTGCTCCATCACGTCGACCACGTCCTGCGCCAGGTCGTGCATCGAGACCGCCTGGTCAGCGGCGGCACGCGGGTGGCGCGGACCGACGCGGACGACGTGGAAGTCCTCCTCGGCCAGGGCGTGCGTCAGCGGACCGAGGTAGCTGATGTTCAGCCCGCGCCCGGGGATGAGGACGAGCGCCGGGCCGTCGGCTCGTTCGTCGACATAGGGGATCGCGCGGCCGTCGGGCTCGAAGATCTGGGTTTCAGCCACAGTTCGTGGGTCCTCTCGCGTGCGGGGGTGTGGGAAGTCGCCCGCATCCGGTCGGACGCGGACGGGCGTTCAGACGTTGAAGCGGAACTCGACGACGTCGCCGTCCTGCATGACGTAGTCCTTGCCCTCGAGACGGGCCTTGCCCTTCGCACGCGCCTCGACGACGGATCCGGTCGCCACGAGATCGTCGAACGAGATGACCTCGGCCTTGATGAAGCCCTTCTCGAAGTCGGTGTGGATGACACCGGCCGCCTGGGGGGCCTTCCAGCCCTTGCCGATCGTCCAGGCACGGGCCTCTTTCGGACCTGCCGTCAGATACGTCTGCAGCCCGAGCGTGTCGAAGCCGATGCGCGCCAGCTGGTTGAGCCCGGACTCCTCCTGACCGGTGGACGCCAGCAGCTCGGCCGCGTCATCGGGGTCGAGGTCGATCAGCTCGGACTCGATCTTCGCGTCGAGGAACACCGCGTGCGCCGGCGCGACGAGAGCCTCGAGCTCGGCCTTGCGGGCGGCATCCGTCAGCACCGCCTCATCGACGTTGAAGACGAAGATGAACGGCTTCGCCGTCAGCAGCCCGAGCTCCTTGATCGGCGCGAGGTCGATGCCCGACGCCGACAGCAGCACGCCGCGCTCCAGGGCGTCCTTCGCCTCGACGGCGGTGGCGAGCACCGACGGGTCGAGCTTGCGCCCCTTGACCTCCTTCTCGAAACGCGCGATCGCACGGTCGAGGGTCTCGAGGTCGGCGAGCTGCAGTTCGGCGTTGATGGTCTCCATGTCGCTCTTGGGGTTCACCGCGCCCTCGACGTGCACGACGTCGTCGTCGGCGAAACCGCGCACCACCTGGGCGATCGCGTCGGCCTCGCGGATGTTCGCGAGGAACTTGTTGCCGAGCCCCTCGCCTTCCGAGGCACCGCGCACGATGCCGGCGATGTCGACGAAGGACACCGCCGCGGGCAGGATGCGCTCGGAGTGGAAGACCTCCGCCAGCTTGTCCAGTCGCGGGTCAGGCAGGTTGACGACGCCGATGTTGGGCTCGATCGTCGCGAACGGGTAGTTCGCCGCGAGCACCTGGTTCTTGGTGAGGGCGTTGAAGAGGGTCGACTTGCCGACATTCGGGAGACCGACGATTCCGATGGTGAGAGCCACGGGCATTCAGTCTACGTGGACGCGGTCCGCCGCCCGGGCCCGCCGCCGCGCGCCTGCGGCCCGGCCGGCGAAGGTCAGAGTGCGCATCCGCACACGGTAGCGCCGGGCTCCGGCCCGATGCCATCGATCAGTGACGGATGCCGCGGTACGCGCGCGTGACGTACGGCAGGTCGACGACCTCGGCGCCGGTGCCGTCCGTGATGCGCCGCTCGTCGAACAGCGTGCCCACGGCGGCGAGGATGGCGCGCCGGTCGGCATCGGACGCGGTGATGACGTAGCTCCGAGATGCCACCATGTCGAGCAGGGCCGCACGGGTGAGCGACCGGGTCCAGTGCCACGACCTCGCCTCCAGCCCCGGGAACGGCTCGGCGACCCGAGGACCGTCGCCCGACAGCATCTCCTCGGCGTGGCTGCCGTGCATGGCGGCGGTCAGCCGTGCGACCCACGGGTCGGACTCGTCGCGGATGTTCCACACGAGCCCCAGAACACCGCCGCTGCGCAGCACCCGGCCGGCCTCGGCCGAGGCTCTGACCGGGTCGACCCAGTGCCACGCCTGTCCGAGCAGCAGAGCGTCGACGGACGCGTCGGGCAGCGGCATCCGCTCGCCCGTCCCCACGAAGGTGGGAACGCCGTGCACGTGGGCGCGCAGCGCGGCGAGCATGTCGGGATCGGGATCCACCGCGACGACCTCGGCGCCGGCCTCGACGATCGTGCGGGTCAGCTTGCCCGTGCCCGCGCCGACGTCGGCCACGCGCAGCGCGCGACCGGGTTCGCGCACGGGCGCCAGCATCCAGTCCACCGCCTCGCGCGGGTAATCCGGCCTGCCCGACTCGTAGGCTCCGGCGGCGGATCCGAACGACAGCGACATCTCCTCGCGACTGGCCATGCTCCGACCCTACGACGGCGCCTTCGCGCGGCGCGCCTTCCGCCGCTGCGGCCGACGCCGGGTGAGTCTGGGGACGTGCCTCTGGATTTCACCGCGATCGACTTCGAGACGGCGAACTCCAGCAACGCCTCCGCGTGTGCGGTCGGCCTGGTACGGGTGCGCGACGGCCGCATCGTCGACAAGGCGGGCTGGCTCATTCGTCCGCCGGCCGGACACGACGTGTTCTTCGAGCTGAATGTGCGCATCCACGGCATCCAGCCCGAGGACGTCGCCGACGCCGCCACCTGGACCCAGCAGCTCGGCGACATCGTCGCCTTCGCCGGCGACGACATCCTCGTCGCCCACAACGCGGGCTTCGACATGGCCGTGCTCAAGCGGGCATGCGACGCGACGGGCGACGACTGCCCCGCCTACCGCTACGCGTGCAGCCTGCAGGTCGCACGCAAGGTCTACCAGCTCGAGTCCTATCGTCTGCCGTTCGTCGCCGCCGAGGCCGGCTTCGCCGATTTCCCGCATCACAACGCCACGGCCGACGCGCTCGCCTGCGCCCACGTGATGATCGACGCGGCGCACCGCGTGGGCGCCGCCGACATCGAGGCGCTCACCCAGGCGGTCGGCGTGCGCGTGTCGCAGATCACGATCGCGGAGGCGCCGGCCGTCTCCTTCGCCGTCGCCTGAGCGGCTGCCGGAACCCGGAGATCCGCCCGGACTCGGGCCTTCGGCACTCCCGCGTCCGATTCCGGGCAGATCCCCGAGATCGAGCGAGTGCGCGGAACGGATGTCGGAGGCATCCCCCACTCTGGAGACATGGACGCAGTCGTGATCGGTGTGGTGGTGATCGTCTCCCTTCTCGTGGGCGCCGTGGCGGGCTGGGCGGCGGGACTCGCCCGCGGCGCGGCGCGCACCGCTCGGGAGCAGTCCGGTCTCGCGGCGCAGCTCGCGGCGGCTGAGGCCGCGCGCCAGGGAGTGCAGGCGCAGCTCGATCACCAGCAGCTGCTGTACCGCGAGCTGGCCGGCCAGGCGCGCCACGATCAGGCCGCCCGAGAGGAGCGCGAGCGCCGCGAGCAGTCGGTGCTGCGCGCCCTCGCTCCGGTGCAGGAGACGCTCGCCGCGATGC
>Ga0160430_100838_pt1 | contig 14058 bp, 7 predicted proteins | sample HID1971I_E0MG_FD_108274 | JGI IMG/M metagenome (GOLD analysis project Ga0160430, IMG submission 108274) | Enriched millipede-associated microbial communities from UW Madison campus, WI, USA - HID1971I_E0 MG | ecosystem: Host-associated > Arthropoda: Insects > Digestive system > Unclassified ...
AGGTCGCGCGCGACCCGCAGGCCGTGGACAACGCCATCGCGCTGCTGCGCGAACTGGGCTTCCGCCCGGAACTGGTGATCTCCCCATGAGCCCCGCGCTTCCCCATGCCTGGGCGCGCAGCCAGCGCATCGTCCTGCAGCCGGCCGACGAGGCGGCGGCCGGGGGCGCGTGCATCGTCGTCTGCCGCCGCACGCCGGGCTGGGCCGTGGCGGAGGTGCGGCGGCGCTTCGGCGCGCTGCCGCTGCACCAGGTCGGCGACGGCGAGATGGACCGGCTGCTCGAGCGCGGCTACGCCGAAAGCGACGATGCCGCCTCGGTGGTGGGGGCGGTCGAGCAGCAGGTCGACCTCGACCGCCTGATGCAGGACATTCCGGCCGTCACCGACCTGCTCGACGCCCAGGACGATGCGCCGGTGATCCGGATGATCAACGCGCTGCTGGCGCAGGCCGCGCGCGATGGCGCGAGCGACATCCATCTCGAGTCGTTCGAGACCCATTCGGTGGTGCGCTACCGCGTCGATGGCACGCTGCGCGACGTGGTGGCGCCGCGCAAGGCGCTGCATGCGGCGCTGATCTCGCGCATCAAGATCATGGCGCAGCTCGACATCGCCGAGAAGCGGCTGCCGCAGGACGGCCGCATCACCCTGCGCGTGGGCGGCCGCCCGATCGACGTGCGCGTGTCGACCGTGCCCACCGCGCATGGCGAGCGCGCGGTGCTGCGCCTGCTCGAGAAGGACGCGGGCCGCCTGCAGCTCGAACGCCTGGGCATGGCGAGCGACACCCTGGCCGAGCTCACGCGGCTGGTGCGGCAGCCGCACGGCATCGTGCTGGTCACGGGGCCAACCGGCAGCGGCAAGACCACCACGCTCTACGCGGCGCTCGGCCAGCTCGACCTGTCGACAAGCAACATCCTCACCGTCGAGGATCCGGTCGAGTACGACCTGCCGGGCATCGGCCAGATCCCCGTCCACGCGAAGATCGGCATGACCTTCGGCGCCGCCTTGCGTGCCGCGCTGCGGCAGGATCCCGACAACATCATGATCGGCGAGATCCGCGACCTCGAGACCGCGCAGATCGCGGTGCAGTCCTCGCTGACCGGGCACGGCGTGCTGGCCTCGCTGCACACCAACGACGCCGTGTCGGCCGTCACGCGCATGAGCGACATGGGCATCGAGCCCTTCCTGCTGTCGTCCTCGCTGCTGGGCGTGCTCGCGCAACGCCTCGTGCGCCGCCTCTGCCCCAAGTGCAAGACGGCGCACCCGCAGGCCGACGGGTGCATCGTCTACCGGCCGGTGGGCTGTCCCGCCTGTGGCCATTCGGGCTTCAAGGGCCGCACCGGCATCCACGAGCTGTTCGTGATCGACGACGAGATCCGGCGCCTGATCCACCAGGGCGGCGACGAGCAGGCCATGCGCGCCGCCGCGGCGCAGCGCGGCATGCGTTCGATGCGCGAGGATGGCCAGCGCTGGGTCCGCGAGGGCGTGACCACGGCCGAGGAAATCGTGCGCGTGACGCGCGACGCCTGAGCTTCGCCATGGCACGCTTCGAGTTCGAGGCCGCGAACGGCGCGGGCGAGATCCAGCGCGGCAGCGCCGAGGGCGAGTCCGCCCGCGCGGTGCGCGCGCAGTTGCGCGAGCGCGGCCTGACGCCACTGCAGGTGCGCGAGGCCGCGCCCGGCGGCGGCGCCTTCTCCTTCCTGAACCCGGCGCTCGGTGCCGCCGACCTGTGCTGGGCCACGCGAGAACTCGCGAGCCTGCTGGGCGCGCGGCTGCCGCTCGAGGCGGCGCTGGTCGCCACCATCGAGCAGGCCGAGCGTCGGCATGTGGCCGAGGCGCTGAGCGCGGTGTGCGATGGCGTGCGCGCCGGCATGCGGCTGGCCGACGCGCTCGGCGAGCGGCCGCGCGACTTCCCGGCGATCTACCGCGCGCTGGTGAGCGCGGGCGAGGACTCGGGCGACCTCGCGCGCGTGATGGAACGGCTGGCCGACTACCTCGAGAACCGCGACAACCTGCGCGGCAAGGTCCTGACTGCCTTCATCTACCCGGCCGTGGTCGGCTTCGTCTCGCTGTGCATCGTCGTCTTCCTGCTCGGCTACGTGGTGCCGCAGGTGGTGGGTGCCTTCGCGCAGGCGAAGCAGGAGCTTCCCGCGATCACGCGCGCGATGCTGGCGGCCAGCGCCTTCGTGCGCGAATGGGGCTGGCTGAGCGCGGGCGTGCTCGCGGCCGCCTGGATCGCCGCGCGTGCCGCGTTGCGCGACGCGACGAGGCGCATGCGCTGGCATGCCGCGATATTGCGCATGCCGGTCGCGGGCCGTTTCGCGCTCGGCGTCGACACCGCGCGCTTCGCCTCCACGCTGTCGATCCTGATGGATGCCGGCGTGCCGCTGCTGCGCGCGCTCGAGGCCGCGCGGCAGACGCTCGGCAACGAATGGATCAAGCGCTGCGTGCTCGAGGCCACCGGCCGCGTGAAGGAGGGCACGCCGCTCGCCGCCGCGCTGAAGGCGCAAAAGATATTTCCCTCGAACCTCGTCCACCTGGTCGCCAGCGGCGAGAAGACGGGAGCGCTCGCGGCGATGTTCGAGCGTGCCGCGCAGAACCTCTCGCGCGACCTCGAACGCCGCGCGATGCGACTCACCACGCTGCTCGAACCCCTGATGATCCTTGGCATGGGCGGCGTCGTGATGGCCATCGTGCTGGCCGTGCTGATGCCGATCATGGAGATGAACCAGATGGTGCGCTGAGGACGAAAGTCCTCGCGCGATCGTCTTCGCGCGATCTCGCGTGTTGCCGGATGCAGCGCGAACTCGGGAGTTCTTCACCGCGTCTTCCCGAGCTTTTTTCGGCCTGCTGTCACCCCCCGAAAAGAAGATTCATGGGTCGCCAGGAAGGCGGCACAGGTAGCGAGGAGGCAGGCGGATTCGATGGCCCCATGGGGCCTCGCGCGGCACCTGTCTCTGGCAGCTCAAATCTTTATTGGTCAATGCAAAGGAGTTTCCCAATGCGTGCAATGTTCAAGCCGGTCGCGATCGCGGCCGTGATGGTGGTGGGTGTTCTGGCCGCCGGTGCGGCGTCGGCCCAGATCGCGGTCGGCGGTGGCGCGACCCTGCCCGAGTTGCTGTATGACGATGCCCTGCCCAGCGGCGTGGGCCTCACCGACTTCAGCTACACCGGCACCGGTTCGGGCGCCGGCAAGACGGCCTTCTTCACCAACAACGCGACCGGCTTCAAGAACGAATCGCTGGCCACGACGCCCGCCTGGGGCGCGACCCAGTCGGTGCACTTCGCCGGCAGCGATTCGCTGATGACCGCCGCCGAGCGCAACAGCTACACCAACGACGTGTTCCCCGCCGGCGGCACGCAGACCCGCCAGGCCGCCTGGGGCCGCCAGATCCAGCTGCCGACCGTGGCCACCTCGGTGCTGATCCCCTACAAGCGCACCGGCGTCTCGACGCTGAACCTGACGGACGCCCAGATGTGCGCCGTCTTCGCCAACAAGCCGCTGATCACCACCACCCAGCCCAACCTGATGTGGGAACAGGTGCTCGGCACCGCGACGACCGCCAACCCCGGCACGAACCTCGTGCGCGTGGTCTATCGCAGCGAGACCAGCGGTACCACCGAACTGCTGAGCCGCTACCTGGTCGAAGCCTGCCCGGGCGCCGGCTTCGTGGTGTCCAACAGCTTCACGACCGCCGTGGCCGGTGCCCTGAGCGCCGCGACGGGTTCGAGCGCCATTCCCGCCCACTGGGTGGCAGTGACGGGCAGCAGCGGCATGTCGGGCGCCTTCGGCACCGACGGCCGCGTCGGCTACCTGAGCCCCGAACCGCTCTACACCGGCAGCAACAACGCGGTCGTCGCCCGCATCAACGGCAACCTGCCGTCGTCCAGCGCGATCAAGACCCAGCTCGCCGGCACGTCGCTGCCGGTCGGCGGCGCGTCGCAGTCGACCGATCCGCTGGCATGGGTTCCGGCCTATTCCAAGCCGGCCTCGGGCTATCCGATCTTCGGCACCACCAACATCCTGGTGAACCAGTGCTACAAGGACGCCGCGGTGCAGACCAAGGTCCGCAACTTCCTCGCGAAGATCTATGGCCTGCCGGCCATCGGCGCCAACCCCGCCACGCTGCCGGACTCGGCGACCATGACCAAGGTTGCCAACCACAACTTCATCGCGCTGCCTGACGGCTCGGTGGGCACCAACAACTGGAACACCCAGATCAAGAACGTGTTCCTGAACCCGAGCAACCCGCTGGGCATCGGCAACACCAGCGTCTGCGCCAGCGTCGGCCGTCCGCTGACGAACTGATCCACGGCCGTAGCGTGGCCAGGCTGCCGGCGCGTCCGGCGGCCATTCCGCCTCGGGGAGAACGCCGCGCACGACGCGGCCGGATCCTCGGGGCTTTCTGCGTTTTGCCTTCCCCGTGCCCAAGGAACACCGCCGCGATGCAACCCTCGCGTTCGCGCCGATCCGGGGTAACACCCGCGCCCGGCCTCCATGTCACGCGAGCGTCACCGCCGCGAACTAACGTCGACCGCGTACCGAGCAGTCCACGCGGTCCCGGATCGTCCGGCGAACGCGGCGGCTCGGGGGCATCTGCGCCTATCGGGTATGAGAGCGAATTCGGCATCGGTCAGTGTGCTGACACTGGCCTGGTGTCTGGCTGGAACCGCCACGCTGTTCGCGCCGGACGGCGCGCGGGCACAGGCCGCGGGCTCGAACCCACCCGTGGCCATGCAGGCCGGCACGCGGATCGAGTTCGACATCGGCGCGCAGCGCCTGGGCGATGCGATAGCGGCTTTCAGCCGGGCCACCGGGCTCGACGTGCTGGTCGACGGCGAGGATGCGCAACGGCCGGCCGGCGCGGTGCGCGGGCGGTTGACGGCCGCGCAGGCGCTCGAGGCGATGCTGGCCGGAACGGGGCTGGAGGCGCGTCATGCCACCGCGACATCGGTGGTGATCCAGGCGGCGCGCGGGCCGGCTGCGCCGGCCTGGCAGCCGGGCACGGAAGCGCCGGAGTTCGAGGAGTCGGGGTTCCACGGAGGAGATGTCTTGTACCAGTCCTATGCCGCCCAGGTGCAGCAGGCCCTGCGCGCCTCGCTGTGCGGCGCGAGCGAAACGCGGCCCGGCGGCTATCGCCTCGCGCTCCAGGTGCGCCTGGATGCGCGCGGCACGGTCGAGCGCTTTCGCCTGCTGAGCACCACCGGCCAGACCAGCCGCGATGCCGCGGTGCTGCGCAAGGTGCGTACCCTGGCGGTCGGCACGCCACCGCCCGCCTCGCTGCCGCAGCCGCTGGTGATCCTGCTGCTGCCCGAAGGGCCCGATGCCGAGTCGGCCTGCGCAGATGTCCCGGCCGCGCCGGAGGCCCTGCCGCGATGAACGAGACGCCGGGCCTGGCGGCAAGCCTGCGCGCCCGCGTGGTCGCGCGCTATGCCGAGTTGCGCGGCAGGCTCGAACGCATCGTGGGCTCGCGCGACGACGCGGCCGACGCCATGCAGGAGACCTGGTTGCGGCTGGCCACCACCGCCGGCGAGACGGGGGCACAGCCCGGTTCGCCCGCCTCGAACCCCGCCACGATCCACAACCCCGACGCCTACCTGCTGCGCATGGCCGCCAACATCGCGATCGACCGCTATCGGCAGGACGACGCGCTGCTGGCTCGCGTCGAGATCGACGCGCTGGTCCATATCGTCGACGAGACCGCCGATCCCGAGCGCATCGCGAGCGCGCGCAGCGACATCGAGGCGCTGGGCGAGGTGCTCGCGCGCATGCCCGCGCGGCGGCGCGCGATCCTGGTCGCGGCCCGCGTCGAGGGCCGGCTCAACAGCGAGATCGCGCAGCGTCTCGACGTGTCGCTGAGCACCGTCGAGAAGGAATTGCGCGCCGCGCTCGACTACTGCAAGAAGCATCTGCCGCATGTGGAGGCGGCCCAGCAGGGCCATTTCAGCGGACCGCGAAAATACTGATGTACGCCATGTCCTTCACTCCACCCGAATCCGGCTCGCCGCAGCACCAGGCCCAGGCCTGGTGGCTGCGCCTGCATTCGGGCGAAGCCACGCGCGCCGATGCCGACGCGTTCCGCGAATGGGCCACCCGCAATGCCGCGCACGCGCAGGCGTGGCGCGAGGTGATGCGCGTGTGGTCGTCGATCGATCCGTTGCTGATCGAAGAGGCCGCGCGCCAGGCGCTGCCCCCGCGTCGCGCACGCGGCCTGCCGGGCTGGCGCGGCGGGTCCCGCGCGTTGCCTTCCTCGCCCGGCCGGCGCGCCTTTCTCGGCGGTGCGGTGGCGGCGGCGGTGGCCGCGGTCGTGGTGCAACCGCCGCTGGGCCTGTGGCCCTCGGTCGAGGAACTCGCGGCCGACTACCGCACCGCGACCGGCGAACAGCGCCAGCTCGCGCTTGCTCCCAGCGTCGACGTGCGGATGAACACGCAGACCCTGATCAACCGCGTGGGCCGCGACGGCTTCGAACTGGTGGCGGGCGAGGCCGAGGTCGCCCTCGCCGGCACCGGGGCCTTCTTCGTGGACGCCGGCGGCGGCCGCCTGCAGGCGAATGCCGCGCGCATCAATGTCCGCTACACCGGTCCGCAGGTCTGCGTGACCTGCCTCGAGGGCCGGGTCACGGTCAGCGTGGCCGGCCAGCAGCGCACGCTGGAGGAGGGCCGGCAGATGTTCTACGACCGGACGGGCCTGCAGGAGCCCGTGCGTGCCGACGTGGCGAGCGTGGGCGCCTGGCGCAGCGGCGTGCTGTCTTTCGACCGCGTGCCGCTGGCGGACGTGATCGCCGAGATCAACCGGTATCGCCCGGGCAAGGTCTTCCTGCGCAACGACGAGCTCGGCCGCACCCCGGTGCGCATGCAGATCGCGCTGCGCAGCATCGACAACGCCCCGCTGATGATCCGCGAACGCTACGGCGCGCGCATGCGCAGCCTGCCCGGCGGATTCGTCGTCCTGAGTTGAAGGGGCGGGGACCTCGACGGCCCGCCCTCGAATAATTTACGGGTTGCCCCGCGCAGGCTCGTCTTGGGGGTATGGAACCGACACCCTTCGACGACGGCCCCGCCGCGCACGACGCCTGCCTCGGCGAAGCGTTCGAATGGCTCGTGCGCCTGAATCGCCTGCATGCCAGCGAGGCGGAGGCCTTCGCGCTGCAGGCCTGGTGCGCGCGCAGCGCGATGCACGCGCAGGCGTGGCGCGAGGCGCTCGCGCTGTGGCGGGCACTGCTGCCGGCCGCATGCGCCGCCATGCAGCGCGCGTCGATCCTGCCGGGACGCAGGCGTCCGCGGCGACCCGTCGATGACAGGCGTGTCGGTTCCAGCCGTGTCGCCGCCTTCGGGCGCGGCAGTTCCTCCGACACCTTCCGCATGCAGCACCGCACCGGGCAATCATGGTCCTGAATTCCCATTCCCTTCGTTCGCGCGCACCGGCCGCGCCCCTGGCGCCCCTGGCACGCGCCGTCGCCTTGCTGCTCGCCGCCTGCGGCATGACGGCGGCTGCGCACGCGCAGCAACGCGCGTTCAGCGCGGCATGGATGGCGCAGAAGAACATCGCGCAGGGCCAAGCGATCGCGACGGGTCGCCTGCCCAATGGCCTGCCCGTGTCCTCGCTCAACACGCCGAGCGCGCAGCAGCAACAGTCGCGCGAGCAGTTGCAGCGTTCGCTCGGCAACCTGAACCTCGCCGCGCAGGGCATCGCGGCGCAGCAGGCCGCGCAGGCGGCCGCGCGGCAGGCGGCCTTGGACGATCCCTCGTCAGTGCCCGACGGACTGGCCGACGGCGGCTTGAAGGTCGATACGAATTCGTTGACGGCGGGCTGGCTCAATGCGCAGGCGCCCGTGCAATCGCAAGGCGGCGATGGCCGCACCTCGGTGACCATCCAGCAGACCGGCGACCGCGCGATCCTCAACTGGGAGACCTTCAACGTCGGCAAGCGCACCACGGTCGATTTCAAGCAGCAGGCCGACTGGGCGGTGCTCAACCGCGTCAACGATCCGCAGGCGCGGCCTTCGCAGATCCAGGGGAAGATCAAGGCCGACGGCACGGTGCTGATCGCGAACCGCAACGGCATCGTGTTCAGCGGCTCGAGCCAGACCGACACGCGCAACCTCGTCGCGGCGGCGGCGAAGATCGGCGACGAGCAGTTCAAGGCGCGCGGCATCTACAGCGCGCAGGCGAACGGTGCCTACACGCCGAGCTTCACCGAGGCCGACGGCAAGGTCGAGGTGCAGGCCGGCGCGCGCATCAACACCACGCCGACGACCACCGTCACGCAGGGCGGCGGCTATGCGCTGCTGCTGGGCAAGGAGGTCACCAACGCCGGCACCATCACCGCGCCGCGCGGCCAGGTGCAGATGGCGGCGGGAGATTTCTTCATCGTGCGCCAGGGGCAGGGCACGGCGTCGAACCAGCGTTCCACCACGCGCGGCAACGAAGTCGCGCCGCAGTTCGATGTCGACAGCACGGCGGGCGCGGTGACCAACACCGGCCTGCTGCAGGCGCCCGAAGGCGACATCACCCTGGCGGGTCGCAAGGTGGTGCAGGACGGCGTGGCCGTGGCGACGACCACGGTCGATGCGCGCGGCAGCATCCATCTGCTGAATTCGGCGAGCGACAAGCTCGGCAGCGTCACGGTGACGGCACGTGGCCTGAACGCGATCCTGCTGGACGATCGGCACGGCCGCACCGCGCTCGACAGCCAGCGCGATGCGCTGATGGTGCCGCCGGCGGTGGCGAATTCGCCCGACCCGATCTTCGACAACCTCTCGCTGATCGAGGACCGCCGCGACCAGTCGCGCATCGAGATCGTCTCGGGCGGCGGCGTGCTGTTCGAGGGCGGCTCCACCACGCTGGCAACGGGCGGCCAGATCGCGGTGAGCGCGGGCACCGCGGCGCGCAGCACGGTCGCCAACGGCGCCAGGCTCGACGTTTCCGGCGCCGTCGGCGTGCAGGTGGCGATGTCGTCGAACAATGTGCAGATCAACATCCAGGGCAACGAGCAGCGCGACGCGCCGCTGAACCGCGACACCACGCTGCTGAACAACGGCAACGTGTGGATCGACCGGCGCAAGCTGCTGCGCGTGGCGGCGGGCGTGGGCGGCTACGACAAGGAACGCTGGTACACGCCGGGCGGCCTGCTCGAGGTCGGCGGCTACCTGGGCCTGCAGGGCCACGGCATCGGCGAATGGGCCGCGCAGGGCGGCAGCGTGGTGTTCGCGGGCGCGGAGCTGGTCACGCAGGCGGGCTCGAACATCAACCTCTCGGGCGGCACGCTGGACGTGCAGACCGGGATGATCCGGCAGAGCTGGCTCAAGGGAGCGGACGGCCGGCTGTACGAGGTCTCGAGGGCGCCGGCGGACGTGCGGTACACGGGCCTCTACAAGGGCTATGAAGACGCGCACGAGCGCTGGGGCGACAAGACCACGGAGTTCTTCTACAACCCGCTGATCGGGCCGCAGCAGCGGCTGGAGAACGGCTACACGGTCGGGCGCGATGCGGGCCGGCTCGTGGTGTCGACCCGTGCCGCGGTGCTCGAGGGCGACATCACGTCCACGGTCTACCAGGGGCCGCAACAAACGGCCAGGCGCGACGCGGGACTGGATGGCTATGCGCAATCCCACGATGCGGCGGCACTGGCGGCGCAACTGGTGCTGGGCAGCTACCTGACGTCCTACAGCACCGATCCGGGGACGGGGCGCGCACGCGCGTTCCAGACCTTCTCGCCCACTTTCGCGCGCATCGTGTTCGGCACCGGCGAGCCGGGGCTGGGCGACGGCATCTCGCCGAACGGGCCGCTGCCGCAGGAACGCAAGGATGCGCTCCACATCGACAGCGAGCGCCTGAACGGCTGGGGCCTGGGCGCATTGCTGGCCGCGGGCTCGGACAGCGTCACGGTGGAAGATGCCGTGGCGGTCGCCGCGGGCGGCAGCATCCGGCTGCTCGCACCCCAGGTGCAGGTGGACGCGAACCTCACGGCACGCGGTGGCGAGATTGCGCTGGGCAACGTGCGCCGGGTGAACGGCAGCACGGGCATCGTGGAAGGCGCGTTGCCTGCTGTCGACGAGAAGCCGGTCAAGGTGACGATCGCCAGCGGCGCGGTGCTCGACGCGCGTGGCTTGTGGTCCAACCTGAAGCTCGATCCCACCGACAGCCACGGCCTGCCCTACATCGACGGCGGCAAGGTCGACGTGCGCACCACCGGCGACCTGACGCTCGCCGCGGGCACGACGATCGACGTCTCGTCGGGCGCGGCGCTGCTGGCCGACGGCAAGACGCGCGGCGGACGCGGCGGCGACGTGACGCTGTTCGCGGACATGCAGTTCGCGGGCGTGCCATCGACGCACGGCCTGCTCACGGTCGACGGCGACATCCGCGGCTTCGGCGTGGCGGGTGGCGGCACGCTGCGCATGCTTTCGGGCACGGCCATCGTCGTCGGCGGCCAGGTGCCGGGCATGGATGGCACGCTCGGCGCCGGCCAAGCGGCACCGACCGATCTGATCCTGCTGCAGGACTACCAGGTGCGCGCGGGCGACGTCCTGCCGGTGGACTACAGCTACGAGCGCACGCGCGCGCAGCCGGGCGAGGCGGTGGGGACGCGGCCGATCTTCTCGGGCGATGGGGTCGTGCTCGCGGCCGACTGGACGCCGCCGGCGGGTGCCGGGCGATACACGCTCGGAGGGTTCCACAGCGACGGCCGCTTCGAGGCCTTCTTCATCGAGTCGAGCGGCGATCGGCCGACCATGCCCGCGGGGTTCCGCATCACGAGCAGCGTCAGTGCCGAGAACTTTCCCGGCGGCTACGTGGTGCCGAGGGAGGTCTTCCCCGAAGGCTTGTTGATCGTTCCGGAAAACCGGACGATCGCCGCCGGGCAGGCGTCGCCCATCGATCTCACGCTCGCGGGCGGCACGCGCGTGGCGGCCGGTGCGGTCTTCGATCGGCCGGTCACCACGCGGCCAAACCTGTCTCTCGACACCGGCATTTTCCAGACCGGCTTCTCCAGCTACGACATCAACGCCCGCCTCGGCGTGGTCGTGCCCGACAACGCCAGGATCGACGTGCGCATGCCGGTCTTGCGCTTCGGCGATGCGGCGCGCGCCGTGGCCACCGGCAGCGATCCCGCGCTGGCGCTCGAACGCTGGCTGCCGCCGACCTGGACCGAGGATCCGCTGAAGGGCGTGCTGACGCAGCGCGGCGGCGCCGGCATTGCCCTGCAGTCCACCGACGATGCGGTCGCCGCCGCGGCGGCGGTCGCGTCGGGGCCGGTCGCCATCGGCGTGGGCAGCGCCATCACGGTCGATCCCGGCCAGTCGATCGCGCTGCGCGGCCGCGACGTGCGCGTGGACGGACTCCTGAGCGCACCGGGCGGCACCATCGCCATCGGCGGCGGGCAGGCCGACCTCGCGAAGACCGGCCTGTTCTGGATTGGCGATACGGCCGTGCTCGACGTCGCGGCGCAGGCCGTCACCGCGGTCGACCTGTCGGGCCGCACCTATGGCCGCGTGGCCGACGGCGGCACCATCTGCATCGGCGGCTCGCTGGATTGGGAGGCCAAGGGCCAGGCCGAGGCGGCGAACGCCTTCATCGTGGTGCGGCCCGGTGCACTGCTCGACGCCTCGGGAAGCCATGCCGTCCTCGACCACGGCACCGCCCCCGGCGAACGCGGGACGGTCGCCAGCGATGGCGGATCGATCGTCCTGGCCTCGACCCTCGGCCTGTATCTCGACGGCACCCTGCGGGCCGCCTCGGGCGGTGCGGGCGCCGCCGGTGGCACGCTCGCGCTCGCGCTCGAATCGACGAACTATCCGACGGTCTCCACGCGCGGCGACGTGCTGCGGCACCGCGAACTGGTGCTGGCGCAGACGCAGGGCACGAGCGCGGTCGGAGCGGCGCGATCGCTCGAAGATGCGCGGGGCCTGCTGTCCGTCGGCAGCGCGCGCATCGGCGTCGACCGCATCGAGGCCGGCGGCTTCGACAATCTCTCGGCGCTGGTCTACGGTCCCCTGAGCTTCGACGGCGACGTGGCGCTGCGCATGGGCCAGAGCCTGCGCCTCTACGCCGGCACCTATGCGCTGGGCGAGAACGCCGCCGCGGGATCGACCGCCTCGCTGTCGGCCCCCTACGTGCGCCTGGCGGGCGCGACGCGCGTCCAGCTCGACCAGATGACGCTGCCGGGCGCCGTCTGGCAGGGGCCCGGCGCCATCACGCCATCGACGCAGGACGCCACCGGCACCTTCTCCGTGCGGGCGGACCTGCTCGACATCCGCGATCTCATCGGCTTCGGCACCCACGCGACCATCGACCTGCGCACCTCGAGCTATGAAGTGGACCGCCGGGGATTCCAGGGCGTCGACCTCGCGAGCAGCGGCGACGTCCGCATCTTCGATGGCGGCCTGACCACCACCGGCAACCTCGTGGTGACGGCCGCACAGCTCTACCCGGTGACCGGGGCGCGCGGCTCGTTGATGGCGGGCTACCGAACGCCGGACCCGGACAACGGCATCACCGGCTTCGCGCCCGGCAGCGTGCTCTCGATCCGTCGCCACGGCTCCGAGGACGCAGCCATGCCCTACACGGTCTTCGGCAGCCTCTCGCTGGCCGCCGAAACCATCGAGCAGGGCGGCGTCGTGCGCGCCCCGCTCGGACAGCTGCTGCTGGGCAGCACCGACGCCGCGTCGAACACCGAGCGCGTGATCCTGCTGCCGGGCAGCATCACCTCGGTCAGCGCCGCCGGCCTGACCCTGCCCTACGGCGGCACGGTCGACGGACTGACCTACCAGTACGGCGGCAAGCCGGTGACGATCCAGGGCGTGGGTTCCTCCGATGCGGGCGGTATCCGCGTCACGGCGCGTCATGTCGACGCCCAGGCCGGCTCCGTGCTCGACCTGTCGGGCGGCGGCGCATTGACGGGCGCGGGCTTCGTCGCGGGCCGTGGCGGCTCGGTCGACGTGCTGACCACGCCGCTGGCCAATGCCAACCCGGTCAACGGCTACAGCAGCGCCGGCAACACGGTCTACGCGATCGTGCCGGGCAGCGCCGCGCAGTACGCGCCGGTGGCACCGGAGGCGGGCTTCGGCGCGCCCGCCATCGGCCAGCAGATCACCATCGGGGCGGGCGTGCCGGGGCTGCCCGCCGGCACCTACACGCTGCTGCCTTCGACCTATGCGCTGCTGCCCGGCGCCTTCCGGTTGGAGATCGGCACGGCCGACGCGGGGCGGCTGGCGCTGCCGGGCACCACGGCCGTCGGCAACGGTTCGTATGCGGGCGCGGGCTACCTCGGCATCGCCAACACCGCCATCCGAGACGCGGTACCCCATCGCATCGTGCTCACGCCGGCCGACAGGGTGCGCACCCTGTCGAGCTACAACGAGACCGGCTACGACAGCTTCGTGCTGGCCGACGCCCAGCGGCGCGGCTTCGTGCGCGGCATGACGACCGCGGATGCGAAGACGCTGGCGCTGGACCTGCGCCGGCCGAAGGACGAGGACGCCGAGCGCACCAGCCTGTCGTTCCGCGGCGAGGCACGCCTGCAGGCCGCGGCCGGCACGCAGGGCTTCGGTGGCACGGCGAGCGTGCTCGGGGTGGGCGAGGTGCTGGCGTCCGGGCAGGCAGCGACTGGCGGCCTGCCGTTCGCCTCGGTGCACGACGAGGACCTGAACCGGCTCGCGGCGCCTCGCCTGGCGATCAACGCGAACATCGCCACCAGCTATGGCGCCCGCGGCGGCATGGCCAGCATCGACGGCGGGGGCGAGCTGATCGTGCGCGGCGGCGCGCGCCTGTCGGCCGGCGACCTGATCCTGGGCGGCAGCCAGCTCACGATCGAGGAGGGCGCGACGCTCGGCACCATCGGCCGGGGCCGCGCGAGCTTCGACTCGAGCGACGGCTACGTGTTCTACGGCCGCGGCGTGCTGGCGTTGTCGAACGGCTGGCTCAACATGCTGCTGCGCTCGCCGTCGAACGGCGAGCAACCCGGCAGCGGCTCGGTCGACATCGGCCGCTGCGTCACCGCGAGCTGCACTGGCACGACCACGCTCGTGTCCGAGGGCACGCTGGCCATCGCTACCGACGGCAC
>Ga0160430_100839_pt1 | contig 14051 bp, 13 predicted proteins | sample HID1971I_E0MG_FD_108274 | JGI IMG/M metagenome (GOLD analysis project Ga0160430, IMG submission 108274) | Enriched millipede-associated microbial communities from UW Madison campus, WI, USA - HID1971I_E0 MG | ecosystem: Host-associated > Arthropoda: Insects > Digestive system > Unclassified ...
ATGGTCGGCGTACCCGCGCACGATGGACTTCGCGGCGTTCCGCGAGATCGCCGACGAGGTCGGCGCGCTGCTCTGGGTCGACATGGCGCACTTCGCCGGTCTGGTCGCCGCGGGTCTGCACCCGAACCCGGTGCCCCACGCGCACGTCGTCTCCTCGACCGTGCACAAGACGATCGGCGGCCCGCGCTCGGGCTTCATCCTCACCAACGACGCCGAGCTCGCCAAGAAGATCAACACCGCGGTCTTCCCCGGGCAGCAGGGCGGCCCGCTCATGCACGTGATCGCCGCGAAGGCGACCGCGTTCAAGCTCGCCGGCACGCCGGAGTTCAAGGAGCGTCAGGAGCGTGTGCTGCGTGGCGCGAAGCTCATCGCGGAGCGTCTCTCGCAGCAGGACGTGAAGGATGCCGGCATCGCCGTGCGCTCGGGAGGCACCGACGTGCACCTGGTGCTGGTCGACCTGCGCGACGCCGAGATCGACGGCAAGCAGGCGGAGGACCTCCTCCACGACATCCACATCACCGTGAACCGCAACGCCGTCCCGAACGACCCGCGTCCGCCGATGGTGACCTCGGGTCTGCGCATCGGCACGCCCGCACTCGCGACCCGTGGCTTCGGCGACGTCGAGTTCACCGAGGTGGCCGACATCATCGCGCTCGCGCTGCTCCCGGGTGCGGACGTGGAGGCCCTGCGAGCGCGTGTCGACGCGCTCGCCGCCGCGTTCCCGCTCTACCCCGCCCTGCAGCAGTAAGTCCGCAGCAACTCTCCTCTCGCGAGTGCACGGGATACTGCCGAGCGCACGGCTTGTCGACGTGAACAAGCCGTGCGCTCGGTGGGAAGCCGTGCACTCGGCGGTGACGACGTAAGGAAGAAACCATGACCGCGAAGATCCTGGATGGGAAGGCGGCCTCCGCCGCCATCCGCGCCGAACTGACCGAGCGCGTCGCCGCGCTGAAGGCGAAGGGGATCACCCCGGGTATCGCGACGGTGCTGGTGGGTGCGGATCCGGCCTCGCAGCTCTATGTCGGGATGAAGCACCGTCAATCCGAGGCGATCGGGATGAACTCGATCCAGCGCGAGCTGCCGGCCGACGCGACCCAGGCCGACGTGGAAGCGCTGATCGACGAGCTCAACGCCGACCCCGCATGCCACGGCTACATCGTGCAGCTGCCGCTGCCGAAGCACCTGGACACGGATGCGATCCTCGAGCGGATCGACCCGGCGAAGGACGCCGACGGACTGCACCCGACCAACCTCGGGCGGCTCGTGCTCAACGTGAACAGCCCGATCCACACGCCGCTGCCGTGCACGCCGCGCGGCGTGATCGAGCTGCTGCTGCGCAACGACTACGACCTCAAGGGCAAGCACGTCGTGGTGGTCGGGCGCGGGGTCACGATCGGCCGTTCGATCGGACTGCTGCTCACGCGTCGCGATTTGAACGCCACGGTCACGCTCACGCACACGGGCACCGTCGACATGCCGCGGTACCTGCGCGAGGCCGATGTGATCGTCGCCGCTGCCGGCGTCAAGCACCTGATCCGTGCGGAGGACGTCAAGCCCGGTGCGGCCGTGCTCGACGTGGGCGTCACGCGCGAGAGCGACCCGGAGACCGGCAAGAACCTGGTGTTCGGCGACGTCGCGCCCGATGTCGCGGACGTCGCGGGCTACATCTCCCCGAACCCCGGTGGCGTCGGCCCGATGACGGTCGCTCTGCTCATGACGAACGTGGTCGAGGCGGCCGAGAGGTCGGTCTGATCGTCCGCATGTGCTCTGCACGGAAAAGGCGCCCATCCGTGGAGGAGGGGCGCCTTTTCCGGTTCTCGGAGGCTCCGGCGTCGGAGGCTCCGGCGTCGCGGATCAGAGCTCGTCGAGCATCCGGCGCTGCTCGGGCGTCAGGCCGTCGCTGAGCTCATCGCGGGCCGCGCTGGTCTCGGGGGATTCCGGTGCCGCGGCGGGGGGAGTCGCGGCGGTCTTCGTGCCGCCGCCCTTCACGCGCGCCTGCACGGAGTCGTAGATCTCGCCGGCCTTGGCGCGGAGCCGGTCGTCGATCTGGTCGTAGATCATCCACCCGAACAGCAGCGCCAGCGGCGGCAGCACGAACGCCCAGAAGCCCGAGGCGCGCACGCCGCTCAGCCAGACGGTCAGCACCCAGATGATGAGCTCGACGAGATACACGAGCACGTACTGCACGACCTTCTCGCCGGTCTTGGTGCGATCGGCGGAGGACTTCGCGGCAGACCTGCGAAACGCACCGGCGAGCAGCGGCTTCACGAAGAGAGCGGCGAGGGTCAGGATGACCGACGCCCACAGCGCGTTCCACCCGACGGAGACACCGGGCAGCAGCAGGCCGATCAGGAGCAGCACGGCGACGTTGAACACGTAGAGCGCGGCGAACCGGACGATTCCGTTCTTCATGCGAACAGAATCCCACATCGTCGCGCGGAGGGCACCCCTCGGGTCGCACCGGTCACGGACGGGCGGGGGTGTGCGGTCGTACACTGATCTCCGGCACCTGTTCCTTCCCCCCCCTCCGCGTCTGGAGCCGTCATGACGATCGACCCGGATCCGCTGCTGGACTCGATCGACATCCTGACCACGGCCGACGGGGCGCAGTGGCCGGCGCATGTGCACGACGATCACGAACTGCTCTCCGCGATCACCCACTCCGTGACCGTGGTCACTCCGGATGCCGTGTACATCGCGCCACGGGGGACCAGCATCTGGATTCCGGCCGGTGTGGTGCACGAGGTCACCGCGGTGCCCGGCAACAGCATGCGGTGCACCTGGTTCGAGCCGGATGCCGGCGCCATGCTCACGAGCCGTGTGGTGGTGACCACGGTGCCCCCGCTGCTCGATCGGGTGCTCGCCGAGCTGGTGCGCTACACCGACCCTCCCCGCCGGGCGCGGGCGGAGGCGTTCGCCCTCGACCTGCTCGCGGACTCGCGGGAGACGGATGTCGGGCTGCCCACCCCGGCGAGCCACTGGCTGCGTGCGGTGACGGATGCGCTCATCGCCGACCCGGCTGATCGTCGCACGGTCGACGCCTGGGCGGCCCAGGCGTCGGTGAGCGTGCGCACCTTCATGCGTCAGTTCGCGGCGGAGACCGGGATGACGTTCTCGCGCTGGCGGGCGGAGCTGCGGCTGCAACTGGCGATGTCGATGCTCGCGAACGGGGCCGAGGTGGGACGCACGGCGCGGACGGTCGGGTTCGAATCGCTCGCCGCTTTCTCGGCCGCGTTCCGACGACGTGCGGGGGTCTCGCCACGGACGTTCGCCCGGACCCACGGCTCGATGACCGATTCCCACGCATAGTCGACCGATCGGCGCAACTCTCTCCATGAACCGGGCAAGCAGGCGCGCCATAATTAGGTAACCCTTGCCTTAATTGGAGATCCCGTGCGCCTATCACCGCGCCTGCGAGCCGCGCTCGCAGCAGCCGTCATCGTCCCCCTCTTCGCCGTCACCGCCTGCGCCTCCGCCGCAGGGCCCTCCGGAAGCGACTCCGCGGCCGGAGACACCGTCGTCGTCGACACCGTCTACGGCGAGGTGACGGTTCCCGCAGAGCCCGAACGCGTCGCCGCGATCTCGTACGACACGCCCTGGCAGGTCATGTCGTTCGACGTTCCCGTCGTCGCGACCATCGACTACACCCAGTGGATCGACAGCTACACCGAGGAGCAGCAGGCCTACGTCGCCGACGCCGCGAAGGTCGGCAGCTACGGCGAGATCAACTTCGAGGCGCTCGCCGGTGCCGCCCCCGACATCATCGTCGGCGACGCCTACGAGGTGGACGAGGCGACCTTCACGCGACTGAGCGAGATCGCGCCGACGGTCATCGTCGGCGGCGACGAGCGCGGTGACTGGCAGTCGCTCACCGAAGACCTCGCGACCGCCCTCGGCGTGCACGGCACCTGGGCGAAGGCGAAGGAGTCCTACGTGGCCCGACGCGACGAGGTGAAGGAGCAGTACGCCGACGTCATCTCCGCCAACACCTGGGCGAACTTCTCGCTCGGCGACGAGGCCGGACAGTTCTCCATCCAGTTGCCGACCGGCTCGACCGGCAACCTGATCGTCAACGAGATGGGCCTCACCTATGGCGAGGGCATCCCCCTGGAGGACGAGGGCGGTTTCGGCTACGCCTCGTTCTCGCTGGAGCAGATCGGCACCATCCTGGACGGCGTGACCGTCGGTCTCACGTTCGAGAACCCGGACGGCACCATGATGCCCGCTATCCAGGACGTCATCGACAGCAGCCTCTTCCAGCAGCTGGAGATCGCGAAGACCGGTCAGGTGTACGGCCTGTCGACGAGCGTCACCGATTACCGCAGCGCCGAGGCCTGGATCGACGAGCTCACCACCAAGGTGCTCGAACCGCTGTCGAAGTGACGGCTCTCGCCACGGACGGACGGCGGCGCGCCCGTCGTCCGTCCGACGCGATCGTGCTGCCGATCGTGCTGCTGCTCCTGATCATCGCGATCGGGGTCAGCATCGCGGTCGGCCCGCGCACCCTGTCCTTCGACGAGCTCCTGGCCGCACTCACCGCGCCGACCGGCACGGAGGCGGACCTCATCGTGCGCGACGTGCGGCTGCCGCGCACGTTCATCGGGATCGCCGCCGGCAGCGCGCTCGCGGTCGCCGGCGTGATCATGCAGACCCTCACCCGCAACCCGCTCGCCGAGCCGGGGCTGCTCGGCGTCAACGCCGGCGCCTCCCTGGCGGTCGCCGTCGCGATCGTCGTCCTCGGCGTCGGGGACTTCGGATCCACGATGTGGTTCGCGTTCGCCGGTGCCGCGATCGCCAGCGCCCTGGTGGCGCTCATCGGAGGAGTCGGTCGCGGTGCCTCGATCGGCCGCCTCGCGCTCACCGGCGTCGCGGTCGCCGCCGTACTGTCCGCCGCGACCTCCGCGCTCAGCCTGATCGATCCCGCGTCGTATCAGCAGATGCGGCTGTGGGGAGCGGGTGCGCTCGGTGGCCGATCGCTCGAGGCCGCCACGCTCGCGATCGCGGTGGTCGGCATCGGGCTCCTCCTCGTCGTCGTGATCGCCCCGGGTATCGGACTCCTCGCCCTGGGGGAGGACACCGCGCGTGCCCTCGGCGGTCGGGTCGGCGCCGTGCGGACGGGCGGCTTCATCGCGATCGCCGTGCTCTGCGGCGCGGCGACCGCGGCGGCAGGGCCGATCGCTTTCGTGGGGCTGCTCGTACCGCACGCACTGCGGGCGGTCTTCGGGCCGGACACCCGTCGTCTGCTGATCTACAGCGTGCTCGCAGGTCCTCTCCTGCTGCTGTTCGCCGATGCGCTGGGAGGCGTCCTGATCGCCCCGCGCTCGATCCCGGTGGGCGTGATGACGGCGTTCCTCGGCGCACCGGTGCTGGTCGCCCTCGTGCTCTCGCGGCGTGTGCAGGCCGAGGGAGCACCCTCATGATCGCTGCCGCCTCGGTCGTCGCCGCGCCGGCGGCCACGCGTCGCCGCCGCACGATCATCTGGGTGTGCTCCGCCGTCGTGCTGCTGGCGCTGGGGGTGGCGGGGCTCACGCTCGGCGACGCCCCCGTGTCGGTGTCGGATGCCGTCAGCGCTCTGCTCGGCGGAGGGGAGAGCAGCACGCGATTGATCGTGGTCGGCTGGCGGCTCCCGCGGGTCGCACTGGGAGCGGTGATCGGCGCGATGCTCGCCCTTTCCGGAGCACTGTTCCAGGTGGTCACGCGCAACCCGCTCGGCAGCCCCGACATCCTCGGATTCTCGGCTGGCGCCTACACAGGCGCGCTGATCGTGATCGTCGGCGGTTCGGTGGGCACCGTCGCCCTCACGGTCGGCGCGATCGGCGGCGGCATCCTCTCCGCAGCTCTCGTCTTCGCCCTCGTGGCCTGGCGCGGCGCGAGCGGCACGCGCCTCATCATCGTGGGCATCGCGCTCACCGCCATGCTCGGCGCCGTGAACACGATGATCGAGCTCGCCGCCGACGACGTGGTCTCGCGCAGCGCCGCCATCTGGGGCGCCGGGTCGCTGAACGGCATCGATGGAAGATGGATGCCGGTGATGATCGTCACCCTTCTGCTCGGAGCGTTCGCGATCGCGGGGCTCCGGCCGGCGCTCGCGCTGTACGAGCTGGGCGAGGATCGTGCCGCGTCCCTCGGCGTCCGGCCCGTGCGCCTCCGCCTGTCGGCGATGATCGTGGGTGTGGTGCTGCTCGCCGTCACGATCGCGGCCGCAGGGCCCCTCGCCTTCATCGCGCTCGCCGCCCCGCAGATCGCCCGGCGGCTGTGGCGCAGCGGCCCCATGCCGTTCGCGGCATCCGCCATGACCGGAGCGGTGCTCCTCGTCTCGAGCGACCTGATCGCGATGCGGCTGTTCGCTCCCACCATGCTCCCCACCGGCCTCGTCACGATCGGGGTCGGCGGACTCTATCTCGCCTGGATGCTGTCCGGCGCGAATCGAAGGAGGCGCTGATGCGCACCGATGTCCCCCTGTTCCGCGCCGAGGTCGCCCGCCGCACCGTCGTCACCCCGAACATGCTGCGGATCACGCTGCACGGCGCCCGCACGGACCGCGGGGAGCGGTTCGCGTCGAGCGGACGGCCGGACGAGTTCTTCGGGCTGTGGCTCACCGCCGTCGACGGTCAGGAGGCCAAGCGCTACTACTCCGTACGAGCGTGGCGGCCCGAGTCCGACGAGCTCGACATCGACTTCGTCGTGCATGCACACGGGCCGGCGACGCAGTGGGCGCGGCGGGCCCTTCCTGGGGATCGCGTAGCCTTCGATGCTCCGCGCGGGCATTTCCAGCCGCCGGAGGGGACCGAGCGCGTGCTCCTCGTCGGTGACGCCACGGCCCTGCCAGCCATCGGTCGCATCCTCGAGGAGCGGAGCCCCGCCGATCCTCCCGTCTGCGTGATCGTGTCGGTCGATGACGTCGGAGACCGGCAGGACCTCCCGATCGGGGAGGACGACGCGCTGCACTGGGTGGACGGCGACGAGATGCTCGCTCGGACGGTGTCCGAGACGGCGACCGGAGCGGACGCGACCTATCTCTGGTTCTCGGGGGAGGCGACGGTCATGCGCGACGTCCGCCGGCACCTGCGTCACACGCTCGGCTGGCCGACCTCGCGGTACATGACGATGGGGTACTGGCGCCGCGATGAAGAGCGCTGGGCCGCCGAGTTCACCCGCCGTCCCGATCTCGATGAGCAGATCGCCGCCATCTGGGAGAACGGCGAGGACGACGAGACCCAGCGCGATCGGATCGACGAACTGCTGACGAGGAACGGACTGTGACCGACACCACCTTCGACATCCGCGGACTCACCGCCGGATACCCGCACGGGCGGCCGATCTCGGTCGATCTCGACCTGACGATCGACCGGGGGTCCTTCGTCGCGATCATCGGACCGAACGCCTGCGGCAAGTCGACCCTGCTGCGCACGATCGCCCGACTGCTCCCGGTGCTCGCCGGATCGGTGCTCCTCGACGGCCGTGACATCCGTGCCCGCGGAGCGAAGGAGCTGGCGCGGGAGCTCGGCCTGCTCAGCCAGTCCGCCGAGGCTCCGGATGGCATGCGGGTGGCCGACCTCATCGCCCGCGGACGCTACCCGCACCGTCGGGCCTTCTCGAGCTGGAGCGCGGCGGATGAGCAGGCCGTGGCCACGGCGATGGAGCGCACCGCCGTGCAGGAGCTGTCGGAGCGGCCTGTCGACGAGCTTTCCGGGGGACAGCGCCAGCGCGTCTGGCTGGCGATGGCGCTCGCGCAGGAGACCGACGTGTTGCTGCTGGACGAGCCGACGACCTTCCTCGACATCACGCACCAGCTCGACATGCTCGACCTGTTCCGCGCGATCAACCGGGACCACGGGACGACCGTCGTCGCCGTGCTGCACGACCTCAACCAGGCGGCCCGGTACGCCGATCGCATCGTCGCGATGCGCGACGGCGCGATCGTCCGCACGGGACCGCCGGAGGACGTGCTCACGCCCGAGGTGATGATGCGGGTGTTCGATCTGGACTGCACGGTGATCCCCGACCCGGAGACGGGGACCCCGATGGTCGTGCCTCGGCGTCGCTGAGCAGCCGAGCAGCGGGCTCAGAGGGCGCGGTACAGATCCCAGGAACGCTGACACGCCTCGGCGACCGCGCGCACGTGCGCCGGGTCTTCGTGGATCCAGTCCGTTCCCGGCCGGTGCAGCTCGTCGACGGCCGCCGGGCCGAGCAGGTATTCGCGCAGGAACTCCGCCTGCACGGCGTCGAGCTCGAGGGCGGCGTCGGCCGCCCGATCGGCCAGCTCGCGGAAGTGGGCCCCGGCGGCACGGATCTCCTGGCTGCCCAGATACGGGGTGTTCAGGGCGACGTCGTCGGGCTGCTCGACGCGGAACCCGGCACGGTGGGCCTCCGCGAGTGCGCGCAGGCGCTCCGGATCCATCGTGGGCGGATCTTCGGGGGTGCGCTCGTCGCCGCGGGGGTCGCCGCGGTTGGAGAGGGCGACGACCGCGGGCAGTCGATCCTGCGGGGCGCGGGCGACGTCCACCGCCCCGTCGCGCGTCGTCGTCGTGTTCATGGTGTCGTGGAAGGACAGCCGCGTGAAGCGTCCGCCCGTGCGGAGCTTGTCGGCGAGGAAGCGCTCGGTCAGCTCGTCCCTGGTGCGTTCGTAGACCCCGAGCCCGCGCTCGCCGACCTCGACGAAGGTGCTCACGAGGCGCGCGAGCTCGGCGTCGTCCTGCGGAACCTCGAGGATCGGGAAGAACGAGAACGTCACGGGACGGATCGCGTCGACGCCGGAGAGATCGACCTTCTGCCAGGGCCCGGCGGCGCGGGTGCGCTGGATCGCCGTCGTCAGGTCGGTGGCGATGTCGGCCGGACGTGCGCGGTTCGGATCGCGCACCAGACGCGGATGCGGGTTGATCACCGCGACGATGCGACGATCGTGCCGCGCCCATTCCCGCACGATCGCGGCGGTGGCGACGTCGGTGAAGTCGTACTGCAACCGCCGGGTCAGCGCGGGGGAGAGGAACGGCACGAGCTCCTCCGGGATGCGCGCGCCGGCGTGCGGGCAGCTCACCAGCACGTCGGCTTCCGCGATCGCCTCGTCGAGCGTCCGATGCTCGCTGTCGGCGAAGGCGATGATCTCCTGCGGGGTGAACGTGTGTCCGGCGGGGATGAGGTCGAGGTCGCTCATGCGCTCATGCTAACGACCGCCCTCGACGCGGTCAGCCCTGAGCGTGCAACGAGCTCTCGATGCCGCTGATGCGCGCCTGGTCGTCGAAGCGGAACGTCGCCGTGCCGCTCGCATCCGACACCGTCGCGCCGGAGAACGCCTCATCGGTCCAGGTGAGGGTCCAACCGGCGAGCCGTGCGAGGTCCCAGACCGCGGTGCGCGCGTCGGCGAGGCTCGTGGCGGAGAGCACGCGGGGCAGGGCGATGACGGCGTCGGCCACGGTGAGCGGCGCGAGCGGAGCGTCGAGCAGGAAGACGGCACGCGTGCCGCTGCCGACGGGAGCGGAGTAGTACGGGGAGCGTCCGGTCAGCTCGACCGCGACGCCGCCGACGGTGTGCGCGGCCTGCGCGATCCAGTCGTCGTCACCGGCGGCATCCGTCGGGAACGGCACCTCGGAGGTGGTCAGGTCGGCGATCCCGTGCTCGGTGCCGTAGGCGTGCAGCTGCGCCGCGACGCCCTGGGGGTCGCCGCTCGGGTGCGCCCAGGCCCAGAGCAGCGAACGCGGCCCCGGCGCGATCGTCGCGATCAGGTGCGCGCGGGTGACGAGCCGGCGCGAGGGGTCGTCGTTCGCCGTGAAGGTCAGGGTGCCCGCGGTCATGTCGGCGTCCCACCGGTGCTCGCCGAGGGCATCGGCGGCGGCGGAGAGGGCGTCCTGTCGCAGGGCGACGAACAGGGCGGCACGATCGGCGAGGGGCTGGAGCGCGGCGAAGGTCATGCCGACAGTCTCGCCGGGAATGCTATGAATCCGCTAGTTCGCCGGCGGGACCGGGTGCGGCCCCGACGGGACGGCACGACGGCCACCACGACCGCGCTACGACCTCGCCACGACCGCGCCACGACGGGTCAGTAGCTGGCGCGCGCGGTCCCGTCGGCGGCGATGAAGCGTCCGGCCAGGGCCTCGGAGGCGCGGGCCAGCAGAGCCACATCCGCGCCGACGGCCACGAAGTCGGCTCCGGCGGCGAGATAGGCATCGGCGGCCGTGGGGTCGAACGCGTTCACGCCGACCGCCTTGCCCGCAGCCCTGACCGCCGCGAACACGGTCTCGACCGCGGCCGTGACCTCGGGGTGCGTCTGCTGCCCGAGGAGTCCCATCGAGGCGGACAGGTCGGACGGTCCGACGAACACCGCATCGACGCCGTCGACCGCGGCGATCTCCGACGCGACCTCGACGCCCGCCGCGGTCTCGATCTGCACCGTGAGCGAGGTGTGCTGCGCGGACTCCTGCAGGTAGCCGTCGACGCGGTTCCAGCGGGCGCTGCGGGCCAGAGCGCTGCCGACTCCGCGCACGCCCTCCGGCGGGTAGCGGGTGGCGGCGACGGCTGCGCGGGCCTCGTCGGCGGAGGACACCATCGGGACGATCAGGTTCTGCGCGCCCAGGTCGAGCACCTGCTTGATCGCGACGGCGTCGTTGGCGGGCACCCGCACGAGCGGGGCGATCGGGTAGGCGGCGACCGCCTGGAGTTGCAGAAGCACGGACTCGAGCGTGTTCGCCGAGTGCTCCATGTCGATCAGCAGCCAGTCGAGCCCCGAGCCCGCGGCGACCTCGGCGAGGAGCGGGCTGCCCGAGCAGACCCACATCCCCACGAAGGGGCGATCGGCGTCCGCGAGCTGCTCGCGGAAGGAGGGGGCTAGACGAAGCGGCATGCGATTGTTCCCATCGGTCCGTAATCGCACAGCACCTCGTCGCCGCGCGACACCCACATCGGGCGTGTGAACGATCCTGCCAGGATGATCTCCCCGGCCTCGAGACGCGCGCCGTGCTGGTGGAACTTGTTCGCCAGCCACGCGACGCCGGTGGCGGGGTGGCCGAGCACACCCGCCGCGACGCCCGTCTCCTCGATCTCGCCGTTGCGGGAGAGCACGCCGGGCACCCAGCGCAGATCGATCTCATCCGGGCGCTTGCGCACGGTGCCGAGCACCATCGCCCCGTAGGCGGCGTTGTCGCTGATCGTGTCGACGATCGTGCGTCCCTCGAGCTCGATGTGCGAGTTCAGCACCTCCAGGGCCGGGACCGCGTAGTCGATCGCGGCGAGGGCGTCATCGAGCGTGCAGTCCGGCCCCTCGAGCGGGTGCTTCAGCACGAACGCCAGCTCGACCTCGATGCGCACGTTCGAGAAGTGGTCGGTCGGGATCTCGGCGCCGGACTCGTAGACGGTGTCGTCGAACATCACGCCGTAGTCGGGCTCCGTGATGCCGGTGGCCTGCTGCATCGCTTTCGACGTCAGCCCGATCTTGCGACCGACGAGCCTGCGCCCTGCGGCGATCTGCGCGTCGCGCCACACGCCCTGGATGGCGTAAGAGTCCTCGACCGTCGCCTCCGGGTACCGCGCCGTGATGCGCGGGATCACCCCGTGCGTCCGATCGGCCTCGGCGAGCTCCGCCGCGATCTGCGTGATGGTGTCGTGTGACAGCATCCGTTCCTCCTCTGTCTGACTGCCGGCCGGATCATGTCGCGATCGGACGGCCTCCGGCGCCTCGTACGACTTAGAGCTGATGCCCCAGCTTCTTCTCGCCCTCTTCCGCACGCGTGTACGAGAAGCCGTCGGCGCCGATGGTCACCGCCATCTCGCTGGAGTCGGTGCGGGCGACGACCGGCTGCGGGTTGCCGTCGAGGTCGAGCACCAGCGACGCATCCGTGTACCAGGAGGGCACGACCGGGTTGCCCCACCAGTCGCGGCGCTGATTGTCGTGCACGTCCCACGTGACGACCGGGTTGTCGGGGTCGCCCGTGTAGTAGTCCTGCGTGTACACCTCGACGCGGTGGCCGTCGGGGTCGCGCAGGTAGAGGTAGAACGCGTTCGAGACGCCGTGACGGCCGGGGCCGCGCTCGATCGAGTCCGAGCGGCGCAGGGCCCCGAGCTTGTCGCAGATCGCGAGGATGTTGTGCTTCTCGTGCGTCGCGAAGCACACGTGGTGCATGCGGGGTCCGTCGCCGCCGGTCATGGCCGTGTCGTGCACGGTGGGCTTGCGGCGCATCCACGCGGCGTAGACCGTGCCCTCCTCGTCCTGGATGTCCTCCGTGACGCGGAAGCCGAGATCCTGCATGAACCCCACGGCGCGCGGCACGTCGGGAGTGACCTGGTTGAAGTGGTCGAGCCGCACCAGCTCACCGGGGATGTGCAGGTCGTAGCGCCACGACATCCGCTCGACGTGCTCGGTGGCGTGGAAGAACTCGTACGGGAAGCCGAGCGGGTCGACGACGCGGACCGAGTCGCCGATGCCCTTCACGAAGCCGTCGGGGTTCCGGCGCACGTCGCAGCCGAGCTCGGTGTAGAACTCGACGGCACGATCGAGGTCCTCGGGCGTCCGGACCCGGTACGAGAACGCGGCCACGGCCGCGATCGGACCCTTGCGCAGCACGAGGTTGTGGTGGATGAACTCCTCGGTGGAGCGCAGGTAGATCGCCTCGTCGTCCTCCGCGGTCACGTACAGCCCGAGGATGTCGACGTAGAACTGGCGCGAGGCGGCGAGGTCGGTGACCACGAGCTCCATGTAGGCGCAGCGGAGGATGTCCGGCGGCGAGCTCTGCGGCGTCGCGACGGGGTTGTCCGAGCTGATCGGCGCCTCCTGGGATACGTAGAAGCCCGAGGAGGTCAGGGTCATGTCTTCGCGGTGTGTCATGTCAGCGTCCTTGCTTTCGTGGGCCGTTTCGTCTCGCGTCGCTCGCTCGACGATCGGTCGTTGAGCGGGGGGCGAAGCGACGAGACGAAACGGGACAGTGGGTCAGTTCTTGCCGAAGGTCGGGTTGTGGGCGCCGCCGAGCGTGATGTGCACGCTCTGCTGGTCGGTGTAGAAGTCGATCGAGCGGTAGCCGCCCTCATGACCGAGGCCCGAGGCCTTCACGCCGCCGAACGGGGTGCGCAGGTCGCGCACGTTGTTGCTGTTCAGCCACACCATGCCCGCCTCGACCGACTGCGCGAAGTTGTGCGCGCGGGTGAGGTCGTTGGTCCAGATGTAGGCCGCGAGTCCGTACTTGGTGTTGTTCGCGAGCGACAGCGCCTCCTCGTCGGAGTCGAACGGTGTGATCGCCACGACCGGGCCGAAGATCTCCTCCTGGAAGATGCGCGCGTCGGGGGAGACGTCGGCGAACACGGTCGGCGCGACGAAGTTGCCCTCCTCGAAGCCCTCGGGGCGACCGCCGCCGGCGACGAGGCGGCCCTCGCCCTTGCCGATCTCCACGTAGCTCATGACCTTGTCGTAGTGCTCGGGGTGCACGAGCGCGCCGACCTCGGTCGCCGGGTCGTGCGGGTAGCCGACCTTGACCCGCTTCGCCTGCGCGGCGTAGCGCTCGACGAACTCCTCGTAGATCGAGCGCTCGACGAGGATGCGCGAGCCGGCGGTGCAGCGCTCGCCGTTGAGGGAGAAGACGCCGAAGATCGTCGCGTCGACCGCGGCCTCCAGGTCGGCATCCGCGAAGACGACGGCGGGGGACTTGCCGCCAAGTTCCATCGACAGGCCCTTGAGGAACGGTGCGGCGTTGCCGAAGATGATCTGTCCGGTGCGGCTCTCGCCCGTGAAGGAGATGAGCGGCACGTCGGGGTGCTTCACGAGCGCGTCGCCCGCGTCCTCTCCGAGGCCGTTGACGAGGTTGAAGACGCCCTTCGGCAGCCCCGCCTCCTCGAAGATGCCCGCCCACAGCGAGGCGGAGAGCGGCGTGAACTCGGCCGGCTTGAGCACGACCGTGTTGCCGGTCGCGAGCGCGGGACCGAGCTTCCACGACTCGAGCATGAAGGGGGTGTTCCACGGGGTGATGAGGCCGGCGACGCCGATCGGCTTGCGGTTGACGTAGTTCATCTGGCGGCCGGGCACCTTGAAGGCGTCGTCGGACTGCGCCACGATCAGGTCGGCGAAGAAGCGG
>Ga0160430_100842_pt1 | contig 14036 bp, 11 predicted proteins | sample HID1971I_E0MG_FD_108274 | JGI IMG/M metagenome (GOLD analysis project Ga0160430, IMG submission 108274) | Enriched millipede-associated microbial communities from UW Madison campus, WI, USA - HID1971I_E0 MG | ecosystem: Host-associated > Arthropoda: Insects > Digestive system > Unclassified ...
CCACTTTCGGTTATCGCCTGCGCACCGCGCGCAAGCGTTTCGGCTGGACGCTGGCGCAACTGGCCGAGCGTTCGGGCGTGTCGATCACCACCATCTCGCGCGCCGAGCGCGGCCAGCTCGCGCTGGGCTACGAGAACTTCACCGCCCTGGGCCGCGCGCTCGACATGGACATGAACGCCATGTTCGCGGGCGCCGGCGTCAAGCCCGCCCAGTTCGACGGCCCCGTCGTCACGCGCGCCGGCAAGGGCGTGGTGTACCGCGGCTTATCGATCGCCTACGAGTTCCTCGGCACCACCGCCGCCGGCAAACAGATGAGCCCCATCGTCGGCGTGGTGCACGCGCGGCGCATCCACGGCCCCGAGGACTTCGTGCGCCACTCGGGCGAGGAGTTCGCCTATGTGCTCTCGGGCGAGATCGAGGTGCACTTCGACAACGGCGAGGTGGTGCGGCTGGGGCGGGGGGATTCGCTCTATTTCGACAGCCGCCTCGGGCATGCGTACATCAGCGTGAGCCGGCAGCTCGCGAAGATCGTGGGGATGACGATCGGGGAGAGCGGGCACATGAAGTCGGCGCGGGAGGCGCCGGAGGTGGAAGCCGTGGAGGCGGTGGCGAAGAAGAAGTTAGGCCGCGCCGGCAAGGCTTGATGTTTCACTGAACAAGAGCATGTCCATTTCCGACGACACCTGGCCTTTCAGCGATGCACCGAATCTTGCGTGCTTCACCGTGAGGTCCATCATGAACGAGACCGCTCCGATCTTGCTCGTGTTCCACGACGAGGACGATGGCGCCTGGCAAATGCTGCCCAGCAGCGGTGCGGATACGTCAGAAGCAATGATCGTGGGGTTGAAGGAGTTGGTTCAGTTGGACCAAACCCTTGTTGAAATCGCAAACCTGCCGCTAGGCTGGTTTGCTTGGCGCGAAGACAAGAACTCGCCGTGGATATCTCGGCCAAGGGCGGAGTTTTCTGCCGACTGAACCGAGACCTCGATCCACCGCCGACGGCGGCATTCATCGGCCGCCGGTAGGCAAACAGTCGGCCTACACGTTCCCGCGCATCGAGGCCTCGCAAGGCCCGACACCGGCCCGCATGCGACTCAGGTATCTCCAGGCCCGAATCTCCATCTAATTCTTGCCGCGTAGCATCCGCGCCGCCCACGATGAAGCGATGCGCCGTACGCAAACCCGGCCGGGCAGGATGGACGAATGAACACGAGAAACAAGATCGCGACGCTGCTGGTCGTCGCGGCTGCTGCCGTTGGCGCGGCCTTTGCCTATGCGTGGGAGCCGGCCATCGCGGCCTTGCCCGCGTCACCACCGCCCGGCGGCGACCAGGCGCTGCTGGTGCGAGGCTCGCACGTGGCCAGCACGGGCGACTGCATGGTGTGCCACACGGCTGCCAACGGCAAACCCTTCGCGGGTGGGCTGCCGCTCAACACGCCCTTCGGCACGATCTACAGCACCAACATCACGCCCGATGCCGAGACCGGCATCGGCACCTGGTCGCTCGAGGCCTTCACCCGCGCCATGCGCGCCGGCGTGTCGCGCGACGGGCACCTGCTGTACCCGGCCTTTCCCTATCCGCACTTCACGCGCATGTCGGACGACGACATCGGCGCGCTCTATGCCTACCTGATGGCGCGCACGCCGGTGCATGCGCCGGCCAGGGCCAACCAGCTCACGTTCCCGCTCGGCTTCCGGCCGCTGGTCGCGGGCTGGAACCTGCTGTTCCTGCAGAAGGGCCCGCTGCCCGCGCCCGCCACGGCGCAGTCCGACGAATGGCTGCGCGGCCGCTACCTGGTGGAAGGGGCGGCGCACTGCGCGGCCTGCCACACGCCGATGAACCTGCTCGGCGCCGAGAAGAGCAGCCAGCCCTTCGCGGGCAACCTCATCGACGGCTGGGAGGCGCCGCCGCTGAATGCGCTGGCCAGCGCGCCCAGGCCATGGACGAAGGAACAGCTCGTGTCCTACCTGCGCACCGGCCTCGCGAGCGAACACGGCGCGGCCGCGGGGCCGATGCTGCCGGTGACGCAGCACCTGGCCGACGTGCCCGAGTCGGACGTGCGCGCGATCGCGACCTACATCATGGGTCTGCAGCCCGCGGCCCCTGCCGTGGCGCAGGCCGAGCTGGCCAAGGCGGCTGCGTCGGCTTCGGTTACCGCGGCGGCCGCGCCCGCAGGCCAGCGCGTCGATGCCGGTGCCGCGCTGTTCAACGGCTCGTGCGCCGGCTGCCACGGCGGCGCGGCGCCCATGCGCACCATCGGCGACCGGCCCGCGCTCGGCCTGAGCACGGCGGTCAATGCCGACAGCGCACGCAACGCCATCAACCTGGTGCTCGGCGGCAACCCGTGGGGCGGTTCGGCATCGGCGCACTACATGCCGCCGTTCGCCGATGTGCTGAGCGACGAGCAGATCGCCGAGGTGCTGCGCTACGTGCGCGCCAGCGCCACGCAGCGCCCGGCCTGGCCCGATCTGCAGAACGAGGTTGCGAAGGTCCGCAAGGAGAAGGAGGCACTGCCGAAATGATCACGCTCACCGTCAACGGCGTCGACCACGCGCTCGACATCGACCCCTCCATGCCGCTGCTGTATGCGCTGCGCAACCACCTGAAGCTCAACGGCGCCAAGTACGGCTGCGGCCTCGGCCAGTGCGGCGCCTGCACCGTGATCGTCGACAAGCGCCCCGTGTTCTCGTGCCTGATGCCGGTGTCGGCGGTGGGCAAGCGCGCGGTGCGCACCATCGAGGGCCTGGGCAGTGCCGACAAGCCGGCGCCGATCCAGCAGGCCTTCATCGAGCAGCAGTCGGCCCAGTGCGGCTATTGCATCGCCGGCATGGTGATGCGCGCGCAGGCGCTGCTCGACGAGCGCCCGGGCGCCGACGAGGAAGAGATCCGCCAGCACATGCAGCCCAACCTCTGCCGCTGCGGCACCCACATGCGCATCGTGGCCGCGATCGTCGAGGTGTCGAAGACGCTGGCCGGCACCGCGCGGCAAGGAGTATCGCGATGAGCCGCCCCGCACAGCGGCACGATGCCGCGCTGCGCAACCCGAGCCGGCGCCACTTCCTGGCCGCGGGTTCGCTGACCGTGAGCTTCTCGCTCTGGCCCGGCGCCGCCGCGCTGGCCCAGCAGGGCAAGCAGGCCACCGAGGCGGGCGCGCCCAGCGCGCTCGATGCCGGCACCGCCAGGCTGCCGGGCGACCTCACCGGCACGCCCATGCTCGACGCCTGGATCCGCATCGACGAGCAGGGCCGCATCACCGTGTGGACCGGCAAGGCCGAGCTCGGCACCGGCATTCGCACCGCCTTCACGCAGATCGCCGCCGAGGAGCTGAGCGTGCCCTTCGAGGCGGTGCACCTGGTGACGGCCGACACCGCCGTCACGCCCAACGAGGGCTACACGGCCGGCAGCCATTCCACCGCCGACAGCGGCACCGCCATCCTCAACGCGGCGGCGCAAGTGCGCGTGCTGCTGGTCGGCTCGGCCGCCGGCAAGCTCGGCGTGGCGGCCGACACCCTCAAGCTGCGCGACGGCGTCATCTCCGCCCCCGACGGCCGCACCCTGAGCTACGGCCAGGCCGTGAGCGGGCTCGACCTGCACCGGCGCGCCGAGCCGCGCTCCGAGCTGGTCGATCCGAAGCAGCACCGCGTCATCGGCCAGTCGCGCCGGCGGCTCGACATCCCGGGCAAGGTCACCGGCGGCGCGAGCTACGTGCAGGACATGCGCCTGCCGGGCATGGTGCATGCGCGCATGGTGCGGCCGCCGTCGTACGGCGCCGTGCTGACGGGCGTCGACAGCGCGGCCGTCGAGAAGATGCCGGGCGTCGTCAAGGTGGTGCGCGACGGCAGCTTCCTGGCCGTGGTGGCGCAGGACGAGTGGCAGGCCATCCAGGCCATGCGCGCGCTCACCGAGGCCGCGCGCTGGCAGGAGAACGCTTCGCTGCCCACGCCGGCCACCATCCACGACACGTTGATGAAACTGCCCCGGCAGGAGATCCACGTCGGCGACCGCCATGGCGAGACCGTGCCCGCGGCCAAGACCCTGCATGCGCGCTTCACCAAGCCCTACCTCGCGCATGCGTCGATCGGCCCCTCGTGCGCCGTCGCGCAGTTCGACGCGCAGGGCAAGCTCACCGTGTGGACCCATTCGCAGGGCGTGTTCCCGATGCGCGGCGCGCTGTCGGAACTGCTTTCGATGAAGCCCAAGGACATCCGCTGCGTGCATGTGGAGGGCTCGGGCTGCTACGGCCACAACGCCGCCGACGATGCAGGCGCCGAGGCCGCGCTGATCGCGCGCGCCGTGCCGGGGCGGCCGGTGCGGCTGCAATGGATGCGCGAGCACGAGTTCACCTGGGAGCCCTTCGGCCCCGCGATGGTCACCGACGTGAAGGCCTCGCTCGACGCGAGTGGACGCGTGGTCGACTGGCAGTACGAGATCTGGAGCAACTCGCACAACCAGCGCCTGGACAACGCCGGGCGCTTCATCTCCGCGCAGTACCTCGCGAAGCCCTTCACGCCGGCGCCGCCCAAGCCCATTCCCATGCCCGAGGGCGGCGGCGACCGCAACAGCCTGCCGCTGTACAACTTCGCCAACTACAACGTCGAGCACCACTTCCTGCCCGACATGCCGGTGCGCGTATCCGCCATGCGCGGGCTCGGCGCGTACATGAACGTCTTCACCATCGAGAGCTTCATGGACGAGCTGGCCGCCGCCGCGGGCGCCGATCCTGTGGAGTTTCGGCTGCGCCACCTCGACGACCCGCGCGGGCGCGACGTGGTGCAGCTCGCGGCGAAGAAGTTCGGCTGGGACCCCCAGCGCAAGCGCGTGCCGAACCGCGGCGTGGGCTTCTCATTCGCCCAGTACAAGAACCTGATGAGCTACCTCGCGCTCGCGGTCGAGGTGTCGATCGTGCCGGAGACCGGCGAGATCCGCATCGAGCGCGCCATCGCGGCCATCGACTGCGGCCAGGTCGTCAACCCCGACGGCGTGCGCAACCAGGTCGAGGGCGGCATCCTGCAGTCGGCCAGCTGGACCCTGTACGAGCAGGTGCAGTACGACGCCCAGCGCATCCGCAGCTACGACTGGAGCCGCTATCCGATCATGCGGTTCTCGGACGTGCCGCGGAAGGTGGAGGTGCACATCATCGATCGGCCTGGGGCGCCGTTTCTGGGGACCGGCGAAGCGTCGCAGGGGCCAGCGCCTGCGGCGTTGGGGAATGCGATTGCGGATGCTACGGGGCGGAGGTTGCGGGGGTTGCCGTTGGCGGCGGGGCGGAGGCTGAGGGAATACAAGCAGGGCTGAGGCTGTGGAGGTTGGCGGCGGGCGTCGCGCCTTTGAGGTTTCTGCTTGGAGAGGCCGCTACTCGCGCCCGCGTCCACAAATGATCTCTAGTCGAGTTTCGGATACCGAAAGCTCAATTGAGTCCGTCTTTCGTGTAGCGCGTCGCCGGCGTACTTTAGTCGCTCGTTCTTGGGCATCGCGCCGCCGTCAAGCAGTTAAGCCCGATCGTCGTGAAGTGCACGTGCTGCGAATCCATGGACCCGAAGACTTCTTGCTGTACTCGGGATAGGAGTTTGCCCATGTGCAATCTGGCGAGATCGAGGTGTACTTCGACAACGGCGAGGTGACGATAGGAAAGGATAGCCTCATGAGTTCAGCGAGCATGGCGCTGGAGGTGGAGCAGTCGATACAACAGGTGAGGATGATAAAGAGAAGCGGTGTTCACGATATAGGGAATGATTGGCTCGGTCTAGCGAAAGGTAGGCTGTGCACGCGCAAGAGTTCAATCTACCTAACAGATGGCAGCTTGCGAGGCGGGCCCTTTGCAACGAGAGCGGCCGGTTCTCGAGATCTCGATGCGATACGATGAATTTCACGCTTCCGGAATCCATAAAGAGAGGGTCATGACCTTGACCGCTCGACTGCCAGAAGTGTGGAGCCCAGTCTTGGCGGCGCACTACCAATAAAAGTGCACGGCTCTCTATTCGCGGCCTCCCTTTCGCAGACAATCTATCTCATGGGACTTGAGGTCGCTTTTCAATCAAGAGATTTGCGCGGTATATGTGAGAGCCCTGCAAGAGCTAAGCGCGAGCTTGGAGAGGCAGCCGGGGCCGTACTGCGAAGGCACTTGGCCGATTTGGAGGCTGTTGAGACGGTCGCCGAGCTATTCGAGATGGGTCTAGGCTTCGAGAATTGCGCGCACAAGCTCGGACTGGTACGGTTCCAGCTTGACGACGATCTCTATCTTTATAGTGAAGTGAACCATCGTAACGTTCCGATGAACGGTGAGCAGGTCGATTGGACTAAGGTGACGAGGCTAAAGGTCGTGCATGTCGGGAGCGCACAATGACGCGCCTTTCAGGGTTTTCCCCAGCTTGGGCGTCTCCCCCGGGGGAGACTGTGAAAGAACTTGCGTCAAGGAAGAGTCTCGCTTTCGAGATTTTGGCCGAGGCGCTGGGGTTGAATCAGAACGAGCTTCTAAATCTGCTCAACGGCGACTTACCGGTAACAGCAGCGCGAGCTGAAGGCCTCGCCAGAGTCCTTGGCGCGAGTACTCGATTCTGGCTTGCGCGGGAAGCTCAGTATCGGAGTGATCTTCGTGCGCTAAAAGAAGATGGCCGCCAATGGGTTTCAAGCTTGCCGATCGCTGATATGACGCGTTTCGGATGGCTTGGAGCCGCAAGCTCAACCGCCGAAAAATTCCAGTTTGCGCTCGATTTTTTCGGTGTCTCCACAGTCGATGAGTGGCGCGATACTTGGCTTACTGAGCGGGCTGGACTAACGGCATATAGAACATCGCCGGCATTTGCTGCGCAGTCCGCATCAGTTGCTGCGTGGCTTAGGCAAGGTGAAATTGCTGCAGAAGAACTGCGCACGGCAGCTTGGTCGCGAGCGGACTTCGAGCGTCTATTGCCGACTCTGAAGCCGCTGACACGCATGCGGGAACCCTCCGAGTTCATTCCACAACTGCAGCAGCTATGCGCCGCCTGTGGGGTCGCAGTGATCATCGTTCGTGCCCCTAAGGGCTGTCCGGCGAGTGGGGCGACCCGCGTAAAAAGCGGAAAAGCTATTCTGCAACTTAGTGTTCGCTATCTACGAGATGACGGATTTTGGTTCACCTTTTTTCACGAAGCCGGACATTTGATACTGCACGAAGATCGAATGTTTCTGGAATGGTCGGATCGACTCGAGCTTGAAAGCCATGAAGAGGATGAAGCGAACGAGTTTGCCGAAAAGGTGCTAATTCCGAAGTCTCATGAAGCTGCTCTTCGAGCTCTGCCGCATGACTTCAAAAGCATCATGCGATTTGCGCGAGACCTATCCATTTCGCCAGGTATCGTTGTAGGGCAACTCCAACATCGCGGGTTGGTGCGCCCTGACAAACTAAATTTCCTAAAAAAGCGCTACTCTTGGGCTGAGTAGGGTCTATCCGCGAAATGGCAGATAGTGATTTGGGCTTTTTTGCCAATTGCACATCGCGTCTTCCATGACTTGCATGCCAACACCAAGATGTCTTTCGAGTATGTTGACTCGTCCTTCTAGCGTGCGGGCGTTGGACTTGGAATCGATCTGTCCGTCAAACAGGAGTCGTGCTCCACGCTTTGGCCCTGTCGCCTCATTCATATAGGTGGAGTCGGCATCAATCTCGGCTAGGCCGACCTTGTGTAGCATTGTGAGGTAGTCGAATCGGCCTGTTCTGCCGAAGCGGAGTACGTTCCGCATCTGGTTGTACAGCAGCGCGAAAGCAAATCTTGGATCGCCTTGGGCTTGGTCCTGCGCCTGAGCCACCATTTGCATATGTGATCCGTAGCCGCCGATCCAATCAACATAGCTCAGCATCACGCTGGGCGTACCGTGGGCACCCGGTTTCAGTGATTCATACTTACGGTGATTGCCGAACTTGCCTTGAAATTCGTCATGATGGTCTTCGATCCAATTGGCGTAGGCCGCAGGGTTGGTTAAAACGCGCGACCAAGTCCAGGGAGCGGCCTCCGAAGCTCCGTAAAGCTCGCTGGCAAGTTGCCATTCCGTGCGAAGGTTGCGGCCGCAGTGCGTCGCGAGGAAGACTAACCAAAAAGCTTCCTCTGGTTGGGTCTTGGACATTAATACTGCCGCCCGGATCGGATCGAAGAGCGGGCTATTCGGGTCGGCGCGCGCAGGGGCGATTGGCCTTTTCCGAATCGCGTGCACATACTCTACTCGGTGAAGGCTGTCGATGAGCTGGGCCACGAACGCTAGCATGTTTTCGGCATGCGCTATCCCATGCAGCGGCGTGGCCTGCGTGTGAAACTCGATCAGGCGAGCCTCCAGCTCCTCTGCACGCTCTTCCTTCTGGTGCCCCCTCATATGGTCCCTTTCGTATCGGTGACAGCACTATCGAAGATCGACAGTTGGTCTTTGTCTGATAAGACCACGCCATGCCGTTTATTGATGTACATCGAGTAAGCGTCGTCATTGAGGCGACGTTTTAGCCGCTTGATTTCATTGGAGTTCCCCGGTGTCTTAAATGCGGTATGGATGGTGAGTAGGGTGGCTAAGTCCGCCCAGTATGAATCCATAGTGTCCCGAGGGTCGGGAGCATCTGGATCTTTTGTTCGTACCATCTTTTCAAACTCTAGGAGGGCATCCACAGCAGGCCATGGATCACCTTGGGGCATTGGCTGCATAGCTCGACGCGGTTGCCATCCCTCCTCCAAATAACGTAGCGCCTTCCCTTCGTCACCCTCGTATAGATGAAGGCTTCCAACTGCGTGCCTGTACTCACCAAGCTCAATACCGAGCGAGCGAGCAACCAGTTCTTGGATCATGGTGAAGGCGAACACATCATGCGGCAAACCAAGCCATGCGTCGTTTGACCTCATGGAGGTCAGCATATGCAGCCGGTTGTCCCGTACTACGAACTGAAGCGTGCAGGTGCAGGGGATGTCTTTATGCGGCTTTAGCGTGTCGCTTCGATCGAACAGCTGCACAACGGCTTGCCGAGAATCGGGCTTATTGCGAAGCGAAGAAATTACTCGGGAAAGCTGGTCATTTGGACGTCGCCCAAACATCCTAGGACCGTACGCGCCGAAGATGGTTAACCCATCGTCGGAAGATTTCTTATAGTCTGCAATGTAGTGCGTGATGAAGCCCAGTGCGTTGCTGCCTGACAGGATCCAAAGCAGCTCGCCTAAGCAACTGAACAGAATGCCTCTGGACTCGGTCCGGCTGAGGCGGACGCGCGGTGATGAAAGCTTGAGGAGGACGCCATAGATTTCGCGAGCTGCGCCCTTCGTCGGAACAATGCGAATGCCGCGTTTCAAGAGCTGCCGATATACCTTTGCCAACAGGTCATCTAGGGAGTCGGCAGGGAGATACACGCTAGGTAGTCGCTCTAGGCGAAAAGAGGAGATTGCAGCTCGCCGGTGCCCAAGGGGGTGCTCGACTCCCGCTTGATAGCCTGCCGAGCGATCCGAACGATTTCTCGTGCTGTAACGGGATGCGCGCCACTGCGAAGAGCTCGAAGACGCTGCCCTTCGGTTATGTCGTAGTGTGGGTGGCGTGCGCCTTTATGAAAGGCTCGAGCAGAGAATCCCATGCTGGCAGCAAAGGTGTGAAGTTCCCCAAGGCTATCCGCAGTCAGGTGGAACCAGCCGCGACCATATTTCCAAACTTCGGCATCGTCTACGTATACCAAGTTGTCTCCTGTTGGGCTTTGGAAGGAAATGTAACACGATTATTGCTTGGCAAGCAGTTTGCTCTGCGCCCACTAGGTACTGGTAAACGATAAGGAGAGAAAGCATGACTGCTCCATGGCAGGAATACCAAGAGGAGGCGGCTGCCTTTTTTCGCTCACTGGGAATGGATGCCAGAACGAACGTTACGGTGAAAGGTGTTCGCACGACGCACGATGTTGATGTACTCGTGAAGTCTCGCAACATGGGTTTCGAGGTAACCTGGATCATTGAATGCAAGTTGTGGCAGAGCGCCGTCAACAAGCTCCATGTGCTTGCGCTACGTGAGATAGTCGCTGACACTGGTGCGGACCGAGGAATATTGCTTTCGGAGAGTGGCTTTCAGGTAGGTGCGAAGGAGGCCGCGTCGCTGACCAACGTTAGTTTGCGCTCATTAAATGAGTCGGCAGAAGAAGCAAGTTCCGCACTCATTGCAATGCGTCTTGCGGAATTAAATGAACGAGTGCAGAAATGCAGACATATCTATTGGGAACTGCCAAAATCCCTGCGCATAACACACGATTTGCGCCCTGAGGGTGGTGCCAACGGCTATTTGGGTGATGCAGTAATACGGCTTGCCGAGAACACTCTCTTGAAAGCCTTTAACAAGTCGTACCCTTTTGAGGCTGACCATCTGTCGAGGGCTGCGGCATCATGGGACTTTCCAGATGTGTTGAACTCGGGAGAACAGGTAGTTGACCATCTAGAGCCTCTGATCTATGAGCTCGAAGCTAAGCTTGCAACTTGCCTAGCCTCATTGCCAGCCGATCATCCGATTCGGCTAAGCGTTGGTAGCTGACGCGCATGACGGTCGCCATGGCGAAGCCGGTCACCTCGTCATGAGCGTTAACAACCTAAGCGTGAGTCGCACTTCTAAGGCCGAAGCCATGGGCTGCGGTGTCTCGCGAATTCAAGCGAGTTTCTCAGCTGTTAGGGCGTTCTCTCGCACGGTTGGTCTGATGCGCAAAGTGGCTTCGGCGTCCAACACGGCTGCTGGCCGGGCGAAGCGGCTGCTCACTAGATCAGCTAGATATGGGCGAGTCGATCGGCTTACTCGCGCTATTTATCATCGCTTCGCACCGATCTTCGATTTGCGCATGAAGTAGACCGAGTGCTGCCGCAACGAACCGCCGCAGCGAACTGCGCTGGTATCTCTCGAGCACGGGCGCAAGCTTCGTCTCGGATGACTCGGCATCGTGCCGCTCTTCATCCCACTGGAGCAACTGAACCAGCAACTGTGCGCCCTGCACTACGTCGCGCGCATCGTTCAGAAATGTGGCGCGGTGATGCAGGGATGGATCGAGTCCTTCGCATGGAATCCATTCGAAGGGTCTGAATTGGGAGCGAGGGGATGTGCTCGCATCGCCGGTCGCGTTGGAGTCGTCGGCCATAGGCCTCCAAGGATGTTGATTTGCAACAACCGACGCACTCGACGCCAATCGAGGGCGGCAGCTCGAACGGGTTGGCGTACCGGGACATCCTTGCGGAAACCGGCAGGGCGCGAGCCCTCCCGTCCGAGCCGCCTAAAGGGGCGCGAACGAGAAAGCCGCAGACCAGTGCGGTAGCTGCGGCTTTCGTCGCAGGATGTCTTCGGGACGCCAATCCCGGCCCCGCTCATCACGAGGCGAAGGCAATGTACGCGCTCAAGACAAAGGCAGTCAAGCCTTCGATCCGATGCCGCAAGGGTGTCTGCATCGACGCGGCACCCTGTCACCAATTTGCTCCTCATCCCACCCCGCCTCGCTATCCTTCCGCTCGCCATTCACTTCAAGAAAAGGGGACCCTCATGACTCAACCTTCCTCACCCATCTTCTCGCTGCGCTCCATCGCGCTGGCCTGCACATTCGCCCTCGGCGCCGCGACCGCCGCCCATGCCGCCCCCGACGCCAAGCTGCTCGCCGCGGCCGAGAAGGCGCAGCCTGCCGTGATCGAGAACCTCAAGGAGATGGTGCTGATCGAGTCGGGCAGCCTCAATGTCGATGGGCTGATGAAGATGGCCGACGTGGTGGAAGGCCGGCTCAAGGCGGCCGGCTTCAAGGTCGAGCGGCGCAAGGCGACGGCCGGGGCGGGGGCCGACATCGTGATCGGCACGATGAAGGGCAACGGCAAGCGCAAGATCATGCTGCAGGGCCACATGGACACGGTCTACCAGCCCGGCATCCTGAACTCGCAGCCCTACAAGGTCGACGGCAACCGCATCTACGGGCCCGGTATCGCGGACGACAAGGGCGGGCTCGCGGTGATGATGGCCTCGCTCAAGATCCTGGCCGACGCGGGCTGGCGCGACTACGACACGCTCACGGTGCTGATGAATCCCGACGAGGAAGTGGGCTCGGTGGGTTCGGGCGAGCTGATCGCGACGACGGCCGACCTGCACGACACGGTGCTGTCGTTCGAGCCGACGGCGGCGAAGTCGGTGGCGAAGGGCGAATCGCTGCTGCTCGGCGCGGCGGGCATCGCGCAGGCCACGCTCGAGGTGAAGGGCCGCGCCTCGCACGCGGGCGCGGCGCCCGAACTGGGCCGCAATGCGCTGTACGAACTCTCGTACCAGATGCTGCAGACCAAGGACCTCGCGAAGGACATCCCGGGCGTGACGCTCAATTGGACGGTGGCGCGCGCGGTGGGCCCGATCAACCAGATCACCGAGAAGGCGCAGGCGCTCGGCGACGTGCGCATCACCGAGCCCGGCGCGGAGAAGAAGCTCGACGCGGCGCTGCAGGCGAAGATCGCGAGCGGCAAGCTGATTGCCGACACCGAGACCACGGTGAAGGTGGAGGTGGGCCGCCCGGCCTTCGTGGCAGGCGAGAAGGGCCGCGCGCTGGCCGAGAAGGCACAGGCGATCTACAAGGAGATCGACCGCGAGCTCGCGCTCACGCCGATGACCGGCGGCGGTACCGACGCGGGCTACGCGGGGCGCTCGGGCAAGGCGACGGTGGTCGAGAGCTTCGGCCTCGCGGGCTTCGGCTACCACGCGCGCGACGAGTACATCGAGGTCGACTCGATCGTGCCGCGGCTGTACCTGGTGACGCGGCTGCTGACGGAGATCGGCAAGGGCCGCTGAAGCACGCCGCACTCGACATGAAAAAAGGCGCATGCGAAGGACTCGCATGCGCCTTTTTGCTGGGGGCTGAAGGCCTCGATCGGGCGGCGCACCGGGGCGCCTGCCGTCACTGCGGACGCTGATCGCCGGGCGGGCGGTTGCGGTGCGCGGCGGCCTGGGCTTGTGCCTGGGCCTGCGCTTGAGCCTGCGCCTGCCGTTGCTGCATCTGCTGGGCCTGTTGCTGCTGGCGCTGCGCGGCCTGCTGCTGAGCCTGTTGGGCCTGCTGCTGTTGGCGCTGCATCGCCTGCTGCTGGGCTTGCTGTGCCTGTTGCTGCTGGCGTTGCATGGCTTGCTGCTGCGCTTGTTGCGCCTGCTGCTGTTGCCGCTGCATGGCCTGCTGTTGGGCTTGTTGCTGGGCCTGTTGCGCTTGCTGCTGCTGGCGACGGATCTGCTCCTGTTGCTGCTGGGCCTGCTGTTGCTGGCGTTGCGCGGCCTGTTGTTGCTGCTGCTGTTGTTGCTGCATCTGCTGGCGCCGTGCCTGGTCTTGTTGCTGGGCTTGCTGCGCCTGCTGCTGTTGCTGCTGCCGTGCCTGGTTCTGCGCGGCCTGCTGCTGTTGCATCTGCTGGCGTCGCGTCTGCTCCTGCTGGGCTTGCTGCTGTTGGCGGGCCTGGTTCTGCTGGGCTTGCTGTTGCTGCTCTTGCTGGCGACGAACCTGTTCCTGCTGCGCCTGCTGTTGCTGCTGCTGCCTGCGGCCCTGGTCTTGCTGAGCCTGCTGCTGCTGGCGTCGCGCCTGTTCCTGCGCCTGTTGTTGCTGCTGTTGTTGTTGGCGGCGCGCCTGTTCCTGTTGCGCCTGCTGTTGCTCACGCAACTGGTTCTGGGTCACCTGCTGCTGCATCAGCGCCTGTTGCTGCTGGGCGCGTGCCTGTTGTTGCTGCAGCTGCTGTTGTTGTTGCTGCGCCGCCTGCCATGCCGCCGCACCGGTCGGCGGGGCGCTGCGATCGCCGCCGTAGTTGTTGTTGTTGTAGACGTTGCGCACGTTGTTGACGACCGTGGTCGAGCGCGAGACATACGTGCTGTTGTTGTAGACGACCGCAGGCCGATACGCGGGCGGCGGCGGTGCTGCGCGGTCGCGCCAGCGCGGCGTGCCCCAGTTCATGTTCCAGGCGTTCCAGCCCCAGCCGTGGCGCTCGAGCGCCGAGCCGACGATCACGCCGCTGCCGAAGGCGAGGGCGCCCACGGCGGCCACTTGGCCGCGACTGTAGCCGGGCTCGACCACCACCGGCGGCGG
>Ga0160430_100845_pt1 | contig 14002 bp, 9 predicted proteins | sample HID1971I_E0MG_FD_108274 | JGI IMG/M metagenome (GOLD analysis project Ga0160430, IMG submission 108274) | Enriched millipede-associated microbial communities from UW Madison campus, WI, USA - HID1971I_E0 MG | ecosystem: Host-associated > Arthropoda: Insects > Digestive system > Unclassified ...
CGCGGCAGTTCGGGGTGGGCGAGCAGATGCTCGACCGCCGTCAGGATCGCCGCGACGCCGGCCTTGTCATCGGCGCCGAGCAGGGTGTCGCCCGAGCTCGTGACGAGGTCGTGACCGAGGTGGTCGAGCAGGTCGGGCATGTGCTCGGGGTCGAGCACGGCGCCGCCGCGGGGCAGTTCGATGCGGCCGCCCTCGTAGGCGCGGTGCACGATCGGCTCGACGCCGTCGCCGGGGGCGTCGGGGCTGGTGTCCATGTGCGCGATGAGGCCGATGACGGGGACGGGGCCGGATGCCTCGTCGATCGTCGCGGGCAGCGTCGCGTAGACGTACCCGTCGGCGTCGAGCACCGCGTCGTCGAGGCCGAGCGCGAGCAGGTCCTCGACGAGCACGCGCCCGAGGTCGAATTGGCGGGCCGAGCTCGGGCTGCCCTCGCCGTCGCGGTCCGACTGCGTGCCGACGCGCACGTAGCGGCCGAAGCGTTCGAGCAGCGCGGGTGCGAGCGACTCGGCGAGGGGAGAGGTGAACGGGGCGGGAGATGCGTCGGCCATCCCTCCAGCGTGCCACAGGGCCGCGGCTCCGGCACGGCGAGCACGAACGGCGGATGCCTCGGCACGGCGAGCACGAACGGCGGATGCCTCGGGCGCGAGCACGAACGGCGGATGCCTCGGGGCGCGAGCACCCCGAGGCATCCGGTTCTCCGTGGTCGCGGCGGTCAGCAGCGCCGCGGCCCGGTCTCAGCCGACGGTCACTTCGTGACCTTCACCGTGATCGGCTCGCTCGTGGTCGTGCCCGCGGCGTTCCGGAACTCGACCGTGTAGACGTAGGTGCCCTTCGGCTTGCCGCTCAGCTCGAGCGTCGCGCGCTGCGCTGCGGGCGTCGAAGCCGCGAGCGTGCCCTCGCCGACGACCGTGCCATTCTCGAGGAACCGGTACGAGGTCGCGTTCTGGCCCCACCAGAGATTGGCCGCGAGCTTGTAGCGCCCGTCGCCGTCCCAGTTGTCGTGGCTCAGGACCGGCTTCGCGGGGTTGGCGTCGCGCACCTCGACGGTGAGGGGCTTCGTCACGGTCGCGCCCTTCGAGTTCACGAGCTCACCGACGAAGGTGTACGTGCCATTGGCGAGGCCGTGCACCGGCGCGATCACGCGCTGCGCCTTCGGCGTCTTCGCGTCGAGCTGCGCGGTGTGCACGAGCTCGCCGTCACGGTAGAGCCGGAAGAGGCTCGCGTTCTCGCCCCACCACAGGTTCATGGTGACGTCGAAGTCGCCGTCCTGCAGTCCGGTGTCCCAGCCGTTGTTCGAGGCGAGAACCCCGGCCGCGGGCGCAGCGGTCGCGCCGTCGTCGGAGGTCGGTGCACCGGGTTCGTCCGACGGGTACATCCCGCGGAAGAGCGGCGCGACCGAGACCGAGTCGACGGTCGCGGTGCCCGAGGTCGAGAAGAGCGAAACGCCGGTCTGTGCCGCATCGGGGTAGATGAACTCCGAGAACGACTGCTCTCCGTCGTTGACGAGCACCTCGACCGAGCCCGTGTCGACGAGGATGTCGAACGACACCTTGCCGTCGATGAGCCGAACGGGCGTGCTCGAGGGCGTGTTGAAACGACCAGACGGGATGAGGCCGGACTTCGACCGGTCGATGAAGACCGAGTGGGTCGCGGCGTCGTAGCCGATGCGAGTCCCCTTGCCATCGCCGCTTCGCACGGTGATACCGGACTGTCCGTCGCTCGGCGTGAGCGTCATGCGGATGCGCTGGTTCACGCCGGATGCCTCCGGCACGTCGACCGAGCCAGAGACGCCCACGTTCCCGCGGGAGACCGTGAACGCGTGCTTCTCGTAGTTCCCGAGCTGCTTCGCGAACGAGTGCACGATCATCGGGGTGCCGTCGACCGTCTCGAGGGCGAGCTCCTGAGGCATCGTGAAGCTGCCGCGCCACGGCGACGTGGGCGCCGAGAAGGCTTGGCCCATCCAGCCGACGAACAGGCGCTCGCCGTTCGGATTCTCGTTCGGGTTGAAGCTGCTCGCGGCGTAGTTGTCGGCGCCGAAGTCGAGCCGGTTCGTGTCCAGTCGCACCACGGGTGCGACCGCCTCGTCGTTCAGCATGAACTGGTCGGCCGTGATGTGGCCCCAGCCGCCGCGGTTGTTGTCGACGACTTCGATGCGGGCGGTGCGTCCGGCGAACTCGGTGACGTCCCAGTTCTCCCAGTTCATGGCCTCGGTGTCGCTGCCCGTCTTGCCCTTGCCGGTCGTGCTGCGCACGGTTTCACCGTCGACGACGAGGTTGATCGTCGTCTCCGTCGAGCGCGGGAGCGCGGGAGCGTCGGCCGCGACGACGTCGTCGATCCAGATGGCGCCCCAGCCGCCCGCGTTGTCGTCGACCACGCGAAGCTGTGCGGTCGCGCCCTGGTAGGCCGAGACGTCCCAGCTCCGCCAGTCGGTGAGGTGGTTGCGCTTGCCGGTCTCGCTCTTGACGACCTGGCCATCGACGAGCAGCTGCACCGCGAGCTGGGCGCCGTCGCCACCGCCGACCTTGAGGTCGATGTACGGTGAGGCGATCTCGAACTCGGGCGAGGTGAGCGTGCCCCGGCGCGCGTCGGATCCGTCGGGAGCGTAGAACGTGCTGAGGAATCCGGTGCCGCCGAAGCCCCACGCCACGTTCTCGCCGCCGTGCGGACCGGCGGGCTGGGTCGACGGTGCGAGGTCGCCCGTTCCGGTCCAGCCGCGGTCGGCGAGCGTCTCGCCGGTCGGGAGTTCGAAGTCGAAGATCGGGGTGCTGCCGGCGGGTGCGATCCCGCTGCCGGTGCCTGCCTCGCGCGGGTGGTAGCCGCCGCCCGCGAGGAAGTTGACGTACGCCGCGTCGATCGTGAACTCGGGTGAGACTGCGCTGCCGATCGAGGCGTCGGTGCCGACGTAGCTGTTGAGGTAGCCGGTGCCGGCGAATCCGGTGACGGCGTTCTGCTGCGGGAGGGTTCCGGTGGCGGGCGCGGCGCCGAAGGGGCCGCCGGCCGAGCTCAGCGGGTCGTTCGCGACCTGCCAGCTCTCGAAGTCGCCGCCGTCGAAGCCCCAGAGGGTCTCGCCCGCGGGGATCTCGGTGGCCGGCGCCGGGTCCTCCGTGAAGGTGGTGCCGTCGAAGTCGCCCACGAGGTACGACTGGCGAGATCCCTGCGTGCTGAGGGCGAGCACCCACTTCTGCTGGGACTCGTCGCCGTCGAGTGCGATCGGATAGAGGTCGGGGCATTCCCAGAAGCCGCCGAGCGAGGACGAGGTGAAGACGCTGAGCTCGGTCCAGTGCTTGAGGTCGTCGGAGCGGTTGATGACCGCGCGGTTCGCATCGGCCTCGACCGTGATGCTCACCCAGTAGCCGGTCTCCTGGTCGCCGTACCAGAACACCTTCGGGTCGCGGTAGTCGCGGCGTCCGCGGTCGTCGACGGGGTTGCCCTCGTACTTCGTCCAGGTCTGGCCGTCGTCGAGGCTGTACGCGAGCGAGGTCGCCTCGCGAGCCCCGTAGATCGGGTGGTCGCGGTAGTCGCTCGTGTAGATCGCCACCATGGCCGGGTTGTCGGCGGTGCCGAAGCCGCTGGTGTTGTTCCAGTCGATGACCGTCGACCCCGAGAAGATGAACTCCGTGTCGGTGTTCTCGATCGCCAGGGGCTGCTCGGTCCAATTCACGAGGTCGGGGGAGGTGGCGTGGCCCCACGACATGTTGCCCCACTGATCACCCGAGGGGTTGTGCTGGTAGAAGAGGTGGTAGACGCCCTTGTAGTAGATCATCCCGTTCGGGTCGTTGACCCAGTTCGCGGCAGGGGAGTAGTGCAGGTTCTGGCGATAGGGCTCGCCTCCGACCATGGGGGACTCGGCGGCCGCGGCGGGCAGTTGCGCGCCCAGCATGGTGGCGCCGAGTGCGATCGCCGCGAGCATCGCGGCTCCCGTTCTGCGGCTTGATATCGTCGTCATCGCTTGATTCGCCCTTCGTTGCGCGGTTGTCGATGCCATCGTGACATCGTTGTCATTCGGTGATGGCCGCGATGCTACGCAGTGTCCGCCGGACAAAGCAAGCGACGGATGCCGCGGCGCGGCGCAGCGCGCATGACGACCGTGAACCGGGCGCGCCCCTGGCCCGGTCGGGCGCTGAAGGCCCCCGTCCGACCGGGTGTCGAGTGCGGCTCAGCTGGCGAGCGGCGGCGGTTCATCGGAGGGCCGTCGCAGCAGCGCGCCCTCGTGCCGAACCGTCGCCGCGGCGATGGTCATCGCCTCGTGCAGGGCGCTCGACCAGGCGTCGCGGGTCGCGGGAACACCGTCTCGAGCGAGGCGGTGCACGATGGCCGAGAGGGTGGCGTCGCCCGCGCCCATCGTGTCGACGACGGGACCGGGCAGGTCGACGATGCCGGCCTCGACCGAGGTCGAGCCGTGATGGAGTGCGGCGCCGTGGCGGCCGGCGGTCGCGAGCACGGCGGGTGCCCGCGGTGCCGCCTCAGATGACGTCGGCCCGGAGGGGCCCTGGGTCGGGCCCACGAGTCGGGCGACGAACTCGGCGAGGGGTGCGTCGAGCAGCAGCTCGGAGTCCTCGTCGCCGACCTTCACGAGGAGAGCGTCGCCGGCGAGGCGCTCGAACCCGCCGAGGAACGCCGCTCGATCGTGCATCATGCCCGCGCGTGGATTCGCGTCGATCACGAGGCGAGCCTGCGGCCGACGGACGGCGGTGCCGAGCGCCGCCGTCTGGTCGGCGTCGTCGAAGGGGAAGCAACTGACGACGACGAGGTCAGCCTCGTCGAGCGCGGCGCGCGACACCTCGTCGAAGGCGATGCTCCTGGCCTGCGCGGCGGCGTTGAACTCGTACCGCGGCTCGCCGCCCACCGACCGGTCGGAGACCGCCCTCGACGTGCCGAGCGCCGACGGCGTGGCGACGAGGCGCACCCGGTAGTCGTCGAGATAGCTGCGAATGCGTCGGCCGGGCTCGTCGTCGCCGACCATCGCCAGGAGGGTCACATCCTCGCCGAGCAGAGAGAGTCCGACGGCGACGTTCAGCGCCGCTCCGCCGATGAACTCGCGAGTGCCGGTCGGGCTCCGCAACTCGTCGATGAGCGCATCGCCCACCACCACGATCCGTGCGCGCGGCGCGGCATCCGTCATCGACCGTCCCCCCTCGGGGCGAGCTCGCCGCTGCCCCGCTCGATGAGGCGTGTGGGCACCACGGTGCGTGCGGCCGGCGACTCGTCGCCGTCGAGTCGGGCGAAGACCCGCTCGGCAGCGATGCGCCCGATCGCGTGCGGGTCCTGCGCCACGACGGTCACGCCCGGTTCGAGCAGGTCGCCGAGCGGCACGTCGTCGAAGCCGACGAGTGCCGTGTCGCGGTGGCGGCCGAGCTCGCGGAGCGCCCTGATCACTCCGATCGTCACGAGGTTCTGCGAGCTGAAGATCGCGGTGGGCGGCAGGTCGGCGTCGAACAGCGCCAGCGTCGCGCGCCTGGCCGTCTCCTCATCGTGGAGGCCTTCGATGACCGGCACATCGCCGGTCGCGATGCCCGCTCGCCCGAGTTCGTCGAGGAATCCGCGGCGTCGTTCCTGGGCGGTGCGGATGTCGTGACGATCGCCGAGGTAGGCGAGACGTCGGTGTCCGTGGGACACGAGGTGGCGCGTGGCTGCGGCGGCGCCGTCGACGTTGTCGCTCACCACCGAATCCGAGGTGATGCCGGCCGGCTCCCGGTCGACGAACACGACGGGGGTACCCCGCTTGACCTCGGGGGCCAGGTAGGCCTGGCTCTCCGACACGGTCGTGAGGATGAGCCCGTCGACCCGGCGGCGGAGGAACGCCGAGACGGCGGCCTGCTCGCGCTCGGGGTCGTCGTCGAGGCTCGAGGCGAAGACGGCGACCCCGCGCCCGATCGCGGCATCCTCCACGGCGCGATGCACGGCGCCGGCGAACGGGTTGTCGACGCTGCCGACGAGGAGCCCGAGGGTACGAGTGCGCCCGTCGGCCCGGCGGAGGTTGCCGGCGTGCAGGTCGGGCTGGTAATCGAGGGTCCTGGCCGCCTCGAGCACCTTCGTGATGGTCGCCGCCGACACGTTGGGTTCGCCGTTGATCACGCGGGAGACGGTCTTCACCCCGACGCCGGCGAGCGTGGCGACGTGACGCATCGTCGGGCGGGCTCTGGAGCGGGCGTCGGACGAGGCGAGATCGTCGGCGCGCGCTGCGACGGCGCGTTCGGTCGAGGTATCCCGTGGTCCTGACAACGGTGTCACGATTCGATCTCCAATGTGCGATGTGGGCTTGACTATACACAGCAGGATCGACTAGACCTAACGCTGACATCGTTGTCAGGGTGACAACGGTCCCCCACACCAGAGGAGATTCACCGATGAATCACGCAGCACCCGCCGCACTCCGGCGCCGCCTCATCGTCGCCGGCTCGCTCACGGCGGCCGCAGCGCTCGCCTTCACCGGTTGCGCCACGTCGGGCGACAGCGCCGACGGCGGCTCGGGCGGCGACGACACGATCGGCGTCTCGCTCATCGTCAAGACCACCACCAACCCCTTCTTCGTCGCCATGCAGGAGGGCGCCCAGACCGCGGCGGAGAAGCTCGGCGTCGAGCTCACCCTCGCCGCAGGCAAGGAGGACGGCGACGAGGACACGCAGATCCAAGCCGTCGAGAACGCGATCTCGAAGGGCGACGCGGGCATCCTGATCACCCCGAACGGACCAGGCGTCGAGGACGCACTCGTCAAGGCCCGCGACGCGGGCCTCTACGTCATCGCGCTCGACACGCCGCCGGCGGACCCCGAGGCCGTCGACATCACCTTCGCGACCGACAACTTCGAGGCGGGCCAGGACATCGGCACGTGGACGGCCGCCAAGCTCGGCGGCGAGAAGGCCACGATCGCGATGATCGACCTCTTCGACGACAAGATCGTCTCGGTCGACGTGCAGCGGGATCAGGGCTTCCTCGACGGCATGGGCATCGACCTCGGTGACGACGCCGCCAACGGCGATGAGGACCCGACCGGCACCTACAGCGGCGGCGACTACGAGATCGTCGGCAACGAGGCGTCCCAGGGCGCTGAGGACGGAGGCCGCACCGCGGCCGAGACGCTGCTCTCGAAGAACCCCGACATCAATGTCGTCTACACGATCAACGAGCCCGCCGCGTACGGCGCGTACGAGGCGTTCAAGGCGGCCGGCAAGACCGACGGGCTCATCGTGGTCTCGGTCGACGGCGGCTGCGCGGGCATCGACGCCGTCAAGGCTGGGACGATCGGCGCGACGAGCCAGCAGTACCCCGTCAAGATGGCCGAGCTCGGCGTCCAGGCGATCTTCGACCTCGTCGACACCGGCACCACGCCCGAGGTCTCCGAGGGGCTCGACTTCTTCAACACCGGCGTCGCGCTCGTCACCGACGACCCCCAGGACGGCGTCGAGTCGATCGACACGGCCGAGGGCGGAGACATCTGCTGGGGCTGATCGCCGCAGGCCGCATCGCGCGGTGATTCCGGGAGGGCGGATGCCTCGATCGGGGCATCCGCTCTCCTGAACCTCCAGCCAGCCCCACGAAATCGGAGCACAACGTGAGTCAGCACACGACACCTTCGCCGGCAACGTCGGCGAGCCGCACCCCAGAGGGCGAGCCGCCGACGTCGGCGCTCGACCTGGCCGAGGAGTTCCTCGACCGCACGACCCCGCTCAGCCGCATCCGGAACGTCCTGCATCGCTACCCGGCCGTCAGCCCGGCCATCGTGCTCGCCCTGTCGATCATCGTCTTCGGCCTGCTCAACGACCGGTTCCTGAATCCGGCGAACCTCTCGCTCATCACGCAGCAGGTCGCCGTGGTCGGCACGCTCGCCGTCGCGCAGACGCTCATCATCCTCACGGCCGGCATCGACCTGTCGGTCGGCGCCGTCATGGTGCTGAGCTCGATGGTCACGGCGCAGACGACCGTGCACCTCGGCGTGCCGGCCGTGATCGGGCTGCTGCTCGGCCTGATCGTCGGCCTCGGCGCGGGAGCCCTCAACGGCCTGCTCGTCACCAGGCTGAAGCTGCCGCCCTTCATCGTGACGCTCGGCACGCTCAACATCTTCATCGCGCTCACCCTGCTCTACTCGAGCGGCGCAACGGTGCGCGGCGGCGAGATGCCGCCGCTGCTCACGTGGACCGGCTCGGTGATCGCCCTCGGCGGCGTCAACATCACGGTCGGCGTGCTCATGATGCTGCTGCTCTACGTCGTGATCGCGTTCATCCTGCAGAAGACGGCCTGGGGTCGTCACGTGTACGCGGTCGGCGACGACCCCGAGGCGGCCCGCCTCGCCGGCATCAGCGTGAACCGCGTGCTCATGAGCGTCTACCTCGCCGCCGGGGCGATCCTCGCGCTCGGCGCCTGGATCCAGATCGGGCGCACGAACGCGGCCTCGCCGAACGCGGGCGCCGACCTCAACCTCGACTCGATCACGGCCGTCGTCATCGGTGGCACGAGCCTCTTCGGTGGACGCGGCACCGTCTGGGGCACCCTGCTCGGCGCGCTCATCGTCGGCGTCTTCCGCAACGGGCTCTCGCTCGCCGGACTCGACGTGCTGTGGCAGACCTTCGCCGTCGGCGTGCTCATCATCGTCGCCGTCTCCGTCGACCAGTGGATCAGGAAGGTGCGGAAATGACCACCGAAGACCAGGGCGCGGTGCGCCCCGAACCGTCCTCGCCCGCAGGCAGCCCGTCGGGCATCGGCGCACTTGCCGACGGCACGGCACCAGGGTCCGATGCGACATCCGCTCGCGCCGCAGCACCCGCTCGCGCCGCCGTCGCGGAGCGCGAACCGATCCTCCGGGCCCGACGACTCGTGAAGACCTTCGGCCGGGTCGTCGGACTCGACGGCGTGAGCCTCGAGCTGTACCCGGGCGAGGTGCTCGCGATCATCGGCGACAACGGCGCAGGCAAGTCGACGCTCATCAAGTGCCTGACCGGTGCTGAGATCCCCGATGAGGGCGAGATGTGGCTCGAAGGGAAGCCGGTGAGTTTCAAGCGCCCGCAGGACGCGCGGGATGCCGGCATCGAGACGGTCTACCAGAACCTGGCCGTCTCGCCGGCCCTCGACGTGGCCTCGAACCTGTTCCTGGGGCGCGAGCTGCGCAAGAAGGGCATCCTCGGCTCGGTGTTCCGGGTCGTCGACCAGAAGGGCATGCGACAGCGTGCCCGCGAGGAGCTGCGCGCCCTCGGCATCTCGACCCTGCAGGACGTCACCGTGCCCGTCGAGAACCTCTCGGGCGGTCAGCGCCAGGCGGTCGCGGTCGCGCGTGCCGCGGCCTTCGGATCGCGCGTCGTCGTGCTCGACGAGCCGACCGCCGCGCTCGGTGTTCGCGAGTCGAACCAGGTGCTCGAGCTGATCCGTCAGCTCCGGGATCGCGGGATCCCGGTCATCCTCATCTCGCACAACATGCCGCACGTCTTCGACGTCGCCGACCGCATCCACATCCAGCGGCTCGGCAAGCGCGCGGCGACGATCACCCCGCAGTCCCACTCGATGACCGACGCTGTGGCCATCATGACGGGTGCGGCGACCGAATGAGCGAGGAGCGAGCGGATGCCCCGCAGGGGGTCGTGCGGCTCCTCGCCGAGTTCACGGCTCGTTCGGGTCGCGAGGAGGAGGTCGCGCGCCTCCTCCTCGCGCTCGCCGACGACGTGCGACGCGAACCCGGATGCCTCGAGTTCGCCACGCATCGCGTCGTCGCCCCGCCGGCTTCGATCGACATCGCCAACGGGCCGGCGCCGATCGGTACGCGCTTCATCGTGACGGAGGCCTACCGCGACGAGGCCGCGTTCGCGGCTCACATCGCGGCGCCGTACGGCGCGGTCTTCAACGCGGCGCTCGGGCCGCTCATCGTCGAGGACGGCTCCGTGCTCACGTTCGTCGCGCGCGACTGAGCGACCCCACCGGCTCGGAGGCGAGCGCCGACGCGGCGCCGTCTCCGAGCTCCCGGGCGGGTAGCGTTGTCGCGACCCCGAGGAGCACCACCGCATGAAGCCCGGACCCAGGCGCAGCATCAGCCAGGCCGACATCGTCGACGCCGCATTCGAGATCTTCGAGGAGAAGGGCGGCGACGCCGTCTCGATCCGCGGGGTCGCCGCGCGTCTCGGCCTCACGCCCACGGCGATGTACACGTACTTCACGTCGAAGAACGCGCTGCAGCGGGCCATGGTCGAGCAGGTGTTCTCGGGGCTCGACCTGGCCGCGGCATCCGACCCGTCCGCGCCGTGGCGCACGCGCGTGCAGCGCCTCGCCGCCGACCTGCGGGCGCGGTTCGCCGAGCACCAGGGCGCCATCGTGCTCGTGGCGAGCGGTCCGCTCGACGGCCGACACGCGCTGACGTTCGGCGAGACGCTGCTCGAGGGCTTCACGGGCGAGGGGATGCCGCTGGCCGACGCCGCGCGAGCCACGGCCGCGGTGCGCGCCTTCGTGCTCGGCGCGATCACGCTGGATGCCGCGGCGGCCGGCACCGACGCCGAGGCCGCGGATGCGCCCGCGCCGCTCTGGACGGAGGCCACGCAGCATCCGCTCACCGAGGCCGCCGCCGTGCTGGCCGGGCCCGACCCGTTCGCCGCGAACCTGGATCGCCTGCTCGACGGCCTCGGCCTGACGCCCGCGGCGACGCTCCCGCCGGTCGAGTAGGCGCGTCAGCGCCGTATCGAGGCCAGCGCCGTCTTCGCTGGTCTCGATACGCTTCGCTACTCGACCGGCGACCGGCGACCGGCGACCGGCGCCTGCCCGACACGCGACGAGGCGCCGACCCCGAAGGGCCGACGCCTCGCCATGGTTCCGTTCGGATCAGCCCTTCGGGGACGTGATCTTCAGGAGCGCGGCGCGGTTGCCGAGCAGCGGGAGCTGCACGTCGACGCCAGTGCCGTAGGCGACACCCGAGTCGGACGGGTTGCCCGTGCCGAGCACGGAGAAGCCCATGTCCTCGCCGTACAGATCGGTGGCGGGGGTTCCATCGGGGTTCGTGACGCGCGTCGTGTACGGCGCACCCGCGACCGACGGGACCACGACCGAGCCGTTCGCGTACTTCCAGAACAGCGATCCGTTGCGGAGCTCGAGTCCCGGCGCCCAGCCCTTGTTGTCGGTGAAGGACTTCACCGCGGGCAGGGCGGGCACGTCGGTGCAGTACTCGGTCAGGGCGGCATCCGTGATGCACTCCTTGAACGGGTACGTCTTCTGCACGCCGAAGGCCGCGTTCGAGGACTGCGCCCTCGACGGCATGTTCTTCAGCGTCGTCGGATCGACCGTGGCCGCAGCACCCGTGCGTCGCAGCGGGTCGAAGTGGCTGTCGACGATCAACAGGCCGCCCTTCGCTCCACCGCTCGGCAGGGCCGTGAGGTTCGACTGCACCTGGTTCGAGTCACCGTAGGTGGTGTCGCGGTACCAGACCAGCGCGCCGGGCGCGTTGTACTTGATCTTGTCGACCTTCCAGGCGCCTTCGTCGGTCTGGTAGACCGTGTCGTAGGCGTACTTCAGGCCCTCGTCGAACCCGTCGAAGTTGCGCCACTCGACCATGTAGTACTGCGCCTGGGTCGAGGTGCCGCTGTCGATGCGCCAGCCTGCGCCGGTGGTGCCGGCCCACGAGGCGACCGTCTTCGTCCAGTCCTTCTCGCCGCCCTCGACGTCGTCGCTCCACGTCGTCGCACCGTTGCCGGTCACGGCGAAGTCGTCGGCGAACCAGCCGCGGTCCTGGTAGGCCGCATCGGTCGCGAGGCGAAGACGCACGCCGATCGTCTTGCCCGCGTAGGCCGAGACATCGATGTAGTCGTGGCGCCAGCCGTTGGACGTGCCGGTGAGGCCGTACTTCTTGCCGCCGAACGTCGCGAGGTTGCCGTTGGGGTCGGGGTAGCCGTCGGGCGTGGTGACCTCGCCGCCGGCCTCGGTGAAGACCTTCTGGTCGGTCCACGTCGTTCCGCCGTCGGTCGAGACCTCGACGAAGCCGAAGTCCCAGTCCTGCTCGATGACGTAGTCGTTCCACATCCAGAACTTCGCGTCGGTCGCGCCCGCGGGCACGTCGATGTTGCGGGAGAGGCGGATGTCGCCCCAGTCCTGGTCTGCGCCGGTGTACCACGCGTTGGCGCCGCTGTGGGGCGTCGTCAGCACGGTGGTCTTGTCGGGCAGGTTGATCTTGACGCCGTCCTGGGTGCCCTTGAGCGGACGAGAGTTCTGTCCGACCAGCACCGACTGCGTCTTGTCACCCGGGTTCACGATCTTCGGGTCGGCCCAGCCGAGCACCCACTTGTCCCAGAGGCCCATGTGGGTCGGCATCGACTGGAAGATCGGGCCGGAGTGCGAGCCCGACGACATGAGGTCCCAGAAGTCGATGTCGGAGTCGCCGACACCGGAGGTGTCGTAGAGGTCGGGCAGGCCGAGGTCGTGGCCGTACTCGTGGGCGAACACGCCGACGCCCGAGTCCTCGGGCTGCACGATGTAGTTCGACAGCTTGAGGTTCGTGCCCGGGATGTCCGCGCCGCCTGCGACGGCGGAGGAGTGCGCCCAGATGGCGTACGTGCCCTCGTCGCCGCCGCCGCCGGACTTGTCGGCACCGGCGTGCACGAGCACGACGTGGTCGATCACGCCGTCGGGCTCGTTGTAGTTGCCGTCGCCGTCACGGTCGCCCTGGTCCTCGATGTCGTAGTCGGCCCAGGGGAAGTCCGGCTGCGCTGCCGCGAGCGCCGCGACGGCGTCGACGGGAAGCTGGCCGGCACCGAGCGGGTTGTCGGGGTGGCCCTGCATGTCCTGGATCGCGCCGGCCTCGTAGACGCCGTCGGCGTTGAGGTGGCAGACGCTCGCGCCGTAGTAGGCCTCGGAGTGCGGCACCTTGACCCACGGGGTCGCCGTGCCGGTCACCGTGTAGGCGCCCTGCGACATCTCCTCGTACATGGCCTTCATGGTGTAGCCCGAGATGTCGATGCCCTTCTTGCCATCGGGGCCCTTGAGGTCCTTGCGCACGCGCTCGGTGATGCCCTTCTTCGAGAAGAGCATGTCGTTGTAGTGCTTCGGCGAGAAGTCGGGCACCCACATCGAGTTGTTGTCGAGGTTCGCGAGGTTCGCCGGGTTGGGGAGGTTGTTGTGCAGCGGTCCGCTCTGCACGTTGCCCGGCTTGCAGTCGGTCGCGCCGTACGCGGTCGGAACCTGCACGTTCGAGAAGTCGTCGGCCGCGTTCTCGTTGAACTCGACCAGGATCGTCAGCAGCTTCGCCGTCTGCGTCTCCTTGGCCGACTTGTAGAGGCTCTTCAGCCACTTCGGGCTCTTGCCGCTCTTGATCGACTTCGATTCGAGCTTGGCGAGCCCTGCCGCCGCGATCGGGTTGCCTGACGTGAACTTGCGCTCGAGCGCGTCGGCCTTCACGAGTGCGGCCTGCTGCTGCTGAGCGGTCACCCCCTCGTCGACCGTCTGATCCACGCCGAAGGCGGCCTCGGCGCGCGGCTCGACGTAGTTCATGTAGTACTCCGAGTCACCGATGATCGGTGCCTCGTATGGTGCTGCTGCAGCGGACGAACCGACCACTCCCGTTGCCGCCAATGTGGCGGCCGCGAGAGCGATGACCGGAACGATCGCCACCGCGCGCTTTTTCGCACGCGTGGAGATTCCAGACATTCTTCTCCCCTCGATGCGGCCGACGAAGGATTTCGCCGACCGCGACGTCGTCCGTCGGTAGGCGGACGTACTGGGGAATCTAGCTGTGGCCCGTTCGGGGGGTAAACCCTATCCCTATGGATTCGCAGAATATTTGCGTCGAAAGGTCTGTGATGTCGATCGTGCGCGTCGAACGCCGGGTACGCGCACATCCGTGCCGCGTCCGAGTGGCGCGGGGCGGATGTCCCGCGTCAGCAGGGATGCATGCGCGACGATTCGTCGGGCAGACCGGCCGCGGGCGCGACGGCAGACCGGCCGCGGGCGCGCGGGCGCGACGGCGCAGCGGCGCGACGGCGCCGCCGGAATGACGGATGCCGCGAGCCGGCGTCGAGCGGGAGGCTCGGCCTCAGCCGAGCAG